>Ga0209810_1000584_pt1 | contig 76057 bp, 65 predicted proteins | sample Coa_R1_7_FD_187159 | JGI IMG/M metagenome (GOLD analysis project Ga0209810, IMG submission 187159) | Surface soil microbial communities from Centralia Pennsylvania, which are recovering from an underground coalmine fire - Coalmine... | ecosystem: Environmental > Terrestrial > Soil > Unclassified...
AGAGATTCCCTACGTATAGTTTCATTTGTAATCACTTGGAAAAACGACCGAGCTGCAGAGCCGTTCCCGGGAATCGGGTTTCAAACCACCACTGAGCCAAGCTCACCTGACGATCTACCGTGCCATGAGTCAAACAGCGTAATCCAATTGGCCACTATCGCATGAATCCAGCGCCGCACAATCTCTCATTTTTTAAAGAGCCGCAGCCGCTCCCACATCACGCAGCGTTGTCAGTTTCCCATTCGCTCCCTTTTGCAGATCCAGCCGAAGCTCCGGCAAAACAATCACTGCTTAGCCTCCCAGCGCCGCTGGATTCAATCTCCAAATCGAAAGGCACAAGGCTGCAGCAAATGTTACCCATGCCACGTACGGCAGGAGCAGAACGCCGGCCAAAGCGCACGTCCGCCAGAACGCGACGGCAGTACACAACACCAGAACCCACAGAAGAAGAATCTCGCAAAAGGCCAGCGCTCCGTTGTGCCAACGGAAGAAGAGCCAGCTCCAGAGAGCGTTAGCCATCAGTTGAAGAATAAACAGCCAGAGCGCCAAACCGGATTCCTTAAATCCTCGCTGTCTCCATACAAACCAGGCGGCGATGCCCATAAGCAAATAGAGGCCGCTCCACACGGGTCCAAAGACTGATGCCGGGGGCGCCCACCCGGGGCGCACGAGCTGCTGGTAAAAAATATCGGCGTCGCGCGAACCCAGCGCTCCGGCAGCAGCCGCGACGAACGAAAAAACAAGCCAGCCGGCAAGGCCGATGAGATCGGGCACTACCGAGCGGCGTCTCATTGAGGGTTACCCTTCTGCAAAGCCGCTCGGGCGATTCCCTGCAGCATCCCGGCGAACACCAGGCGGTGCAGCGGAAAGAGCGCGTACCAGTAGGCGAGACCAGCCCATCCCACTGGCTCGAAAATCGCCGTTTGCCTGATGCTGGTCAATGAACCATCGCCGATAACCTCGAACTCAAGCCAGGCTCGTCCCGGCAGCTTCATCTCCGCGGCCAACCGCAGCCGGCGATTGGGCTCCAGCAGCTCGACACGCCAGAAGTCAACCGTATCCCCCACCTTGAGCAGCGCAGGATGCGGCCTGCCTCGTCGCATGCCTGCCCCGCCGGCTAACAGATCGACAAACCCTCGCAATCGCCACAGCCAATTCCATCGATACCATCCGGTTGCTCCCCCGATGGCCTGAATCGGCGCGAATGCATCCGCCACCGGCACGTTGACATTCACAGTCCGCGAATCGACCAAACGCGCTCCAAAGCGTACTCCACCCCACGACCGCGGTTCACCGCATGAGGAGAGCGCATCGGACCACCGCGTCTCCGCGAACGCCCGTTCTTCACATGCAAGGGCGCGACGGATGGCTTCCTCAATTCCTACCGGGCGAATTCCGAATGTCCTGCGGGCGGCGTCGTCGCGCACCACGGTAGGATGGATGATGCTTTCGATGAGTTTGCGTCCAACGCGGGCATACAATGGCGTGACCAGGCCGAGCCACAGACTGGACAGATAGGGTGTGAGTACCGGCACCGGGATCATGTAACGTCGCAGCCCGCGTTGCCGCGCGTATTCGCGCATGATATCCGCATAAGAGACCTGATCCGCTCCGCCGATCTCGTAAACGGCGTACCGGGAGACAGGCAGACGCAGCGCAGCCAACAAATATTCCAGCAGATCATCGATGGCGATGGGCTGCGCCAACACTCTCACCCATCTGGGCGTAATCATAACCGGGAATCGCTCCACCAGCGCGCGGATCATTTCAAATGACAGGCTTCCCGAACCGATCACCACCGAGGCGCGAAACTCGAGCAAGGGCACGCCCGATTCGCGCAGGATTCGTCCGACTTCATGCCGACTGCGCAGATGCGGCGACAGTTTTTCTTCGTCGCTGCCCAGACCGCCCAGGTAGATGATGCGGTTCACCCCTGCGCGTTTCGCTGCCTCGGCGAAATTGCCGGCCGCGGTCCGGTCAGCTTCCTCAAACGAGCGGTCCGAGCCCATCGAGTGCACGAGATAGTAGGCGGCATCAACCCCGCAAAGCGCAGCCTCGAGGCTGGCGCGATCCAGAAGGTCGCCCGCGATCACTTCCGTCGAGGCGCCGGCTTTTTGCCTGAGCACTTCCGGCCGCCTGGCCAGGCCGCGAACGCGGTACCCCTGTTTTTCCAGCAGGGGCAACAAACGTCCGCCCACATAGCCAGTGGCGCCTGTGAGAAGGATTCGTGATGGGTTTGGACTCACCGCTTCGGAAATTACATCGTGCATTGCCGGAACTTCGCCACGAGTCGTTCCACTCGCTCGAGGTAAGCGGCGATGTCGCATTTGCGTTCCAGGCCGCGCGCGTTCATGTAACGCACTTTTCCAAAGATCGGGCGCTCGGGCCAGGGGCGATCGTGCAGGCCAAAGAGCCATGCCACGTTTGCAAATGAATTGGGGTCGCGCCCGTCGATAAAATATTTGTTGTTGATCGCCAGCGCGGTGGCATGCGCCTCTTCCGGGCGAGCACTCCACTCGAGAATCTTTTTGCCCCAGTACATGCGCATGTGATTGTGCATGTAGCCGGTGTAGCGCATTTCGTTCATGGCCGCGTTCCAGTACGGGTCATGCGTTTGTGCGGCTTCGAGCTGCGCCCGCGAGTAAAGATGCGGGCGCCTGTCCCGCGCATGTTTGGCCAGCGTCTCTCGCGCCCAGCGTGGCAGCGCGTCGTAGCGCTCGTAATGCGGCGTAAACTCGACCCAGTTCATGGAAAGCTCGCGCCGGACCAGCAGTTCATCGATGTAACTGTCGATGTTGATTCGACCGGCTTCCGAATGTTTGCGCACCTCCAGCGCCAGCCACAAAGGCGACACCTGGCCGAAGTGCAGGTACTTGCTCATGTGCGAGACACTGCACGTCTGCGGCTGGTTGCGGTGTTCCTTGTAATTGCGCAGCAACCGGCGGCAAAAACGGCGGAAAACTTTTTCCGCTTCGGCCGTGCCGCCGCGGGAAATATCCCGTGACTGTCGGAACCGAGCGATCAACTCCGAGCGGTTTCGCGAGTCGATCTTCAGCCTGCGCAGAATCGCTTCCGGATTTCGCCAGTCGAGTCCGGGCGGCACGCGGCGGAGTCCCGGGCTCATGACGGGAACGGTGCGCACTTCGCGCAAATATTTCCGCCAAAGCCGCTGCAATTTCGGACGCAAGGTGTGCGCCGCGAACTCCGCCTTGTCGGACGCGGCGTTGACCGGCACAACCACGTCGCTTTCTACCTGGACCACCGCGCACCGGGCGCGCCCAGCCAGCTGTTGTCGCCACGCTTTCTGCAGCGCCAGATAACCGCGGTCACACACAATGAGGGAGGCGCAGCGACCCAGGCGCAGCGCAACTTCCGCCGGATCGCCGCGCTGCACAGTGAACGCAATGCCGCGCCGCTGCAGCGCCAGCCCCACTTCGCGCAGGCCTTCCAGCATGAATGCGTAATGGCGCAGATTCGCCTCTGGAAAATCCTCCGTCAGTCCAAAGCAGACCAGCAACGGCTGGCCCAGTTCGTTCGCGCGCGCCACGGCGTACTCCAGGGCGTGATTCCACCTGGCCCGTTGCGACTGTTGCATCCAGTACAGCACATAATCGCCGCGGACAATCTCGCGGCCGTTTAACGGCGCAATTCGCTCAGGCTCGATCATCGGAGAAATGGCGGCGCACAACGGAAAAGCTGATGTCCTGCACAAGCCATGATTCCGCAGGCGGCACTTTTAGCGCAACAAATGTCGTTCAATGTGGATCGTCCCATCAATGGGAAGTCACACGAATTAGCGTCGAGAGCAACCCTCCGGGAAAATCGGAAAGGATTTCGATGCGCGCAATATACCTCACATATCCCCGCTCACGCGCCGATCCCGACACGCTGCGACGAAGGCAAATCACCGATCACGGCGCAATCAGCGCCGATACTCCTGATCCGACACCTTCTCCATCCAAACGACCACCTTCCCATCGAGCGCTTCCTGAATGGCGATATGCGTCATGGCCGTCGTCGGCGTCGCGCCGTGCCAATGCTTTTCGTTAGGCGCAAACCAGACCGCGTCGCCCGGCCGAATCTCTTCGACCGGCCCGCCTTCAGCCTGCGCCCAGCCGATGCCGTCGGTGACGATCAAGGTCTGGCCCAAGGGATGGGTGTGCCACGCTGTGCGCGCGCCCGGCTCAAAGGTAACGCTCGCGCCACGCACACGTGCCGGCGCCGGCGCTTCGAACAGCGGCTGAACACGGACGTTTCCCGTGAACCAATCGGCCGGACCTTTGTTCGACGGTTGTGAACCACTTCTTTTGATTTCCATTTCGGCGACAAGTTAATCTACGTTTTCGTCATGCGCATAATCGGAACAGTCGAAAGTCTCTGGCGCTATCCGGTCAAGAGCATGGGCGGGGAAGAAATGGACGAGTTGTTCGTTAGTTACGGCGGCGTTTACGGCGATCGGCTTTTTGCATTTACCAGCTCGGCCGCGCCGAAAGGATTTCCGTGGTTCACCGGGCGCGATCAATGCCAGATGATTCGTTATCGCGCGCGCTTCCGCGATTCAGCGAAAGCGGCGTCGCCGCTCAACTGGAGTGAAGCGGCAAAACACAATGCGAATCCGGTTTCGGCTAAAGAATCGGAATTGATGATCGATGTAGAGACGCCGGATGGAAATACCCTTGCGATTAACGATCCGCGCTTGATCGATCATCTGCGTGCGAATGTGGATGGAACTCCCGAGCTCACTTTGCTTCGCTCGAACAAGGCAATGACCGACGCGTGCCCGCTGTCGATCATCTCGATTCAAACGGCGAAGAAGCTCGGCGATGAAACGAAGATCGACATCGATAAGCGCCGCTTCCGCGCAAATGTATATGTCGATCTTGCGAACGGCGCCGACGGTTTCGCGGAAGATCAACTCGTCGGTCGCACTTTGCGCATCGGCGAGCGTGTCAAGGTCGCGGTTCTGCAACGCGATTCGCGTTGCATGATGATCACGCTTGACCCCGACACCGCGGAAAAATCGCCCGCGATTTTAAAAGCCGTCGCGCAAGCGCACGAAGGCATGGCTGGTGTTTACGCCGCGGTGCTGGCTGAAGGAATCATCCGCCAAAGTGATGCGATCGAGTTGTTAGGCTAAAACGAATCAAGCGCTTTTCCGCGGTGACATCGCCAACGGCGATGAAATGTTTACGCGGGCAGATTTTTCAACGGGTTTGCGCGCGGCTTCCAGTTTTACCGTGGCGTTGTCTTCGTTGTTTCGGTAGGCCACGTGAAATCGACATTGTGATTTATTTCGGAGCCGCCGCGCTCGTGACTGAATTTTGCGTTCGCGAATTTCTGCCACGCATCGCAAACGCGTCGAACGTGAGTGGCGACGTTCCGATCTGTACGATTTTCGGTTCGCCGACCAACTGGCGCGCGGGCGGACCCGCGGGGGCGAATTGCGGAACTTGCGGCGTCCAATCGGGAAACGTGCTCGGCCCTTTCGCATCCACGACCGCTTGCGCGGCGGCTTTTTGCTTCGCTTCGTCCGCTTTGTTTTCCGCTTCCGCTTGATCGATCTGCGCGTTCGTCTGTTGCTCGAGCTTTTTCATGTCCGCTTTGCTCGCGGGTTTGTTCGCGTCCTGCATTGCTTTCTTCACCGCCGCATCGATGTCGGCCTCTTGCGCGAAAGCTGGAGTCGTTAGGGCAATTGCGACTGTCGAAAAGAGAAACGCCTTTCGAATGATCATGGTCGCGAGAATACGCGGCCACGTTTGATTTTCGATCTTAACGAAGCGTGGGCGCTATGCGATGGGAACGACCACGGTTGTTTCCATTTCCGCAGCGGAAACTTCGGCTTTGTCGGTAATCAGTTTGCGCAGGAAGGGAATCAGCACCACGAGCGCGATACCGACAGCGAGACTGCCAAGACCGAGCTCAGTGAAAAGTTTTGCGTAACCGGCGTTGGTCGCAGCCGCGGTGCTTCCGGTCGGCTCGGGAATCATTCCCGAAAAATCGCCGGCAAAGAGTGACGCGAGTCCGGTGACGAGCATCCAACTTCCCATCATGATGCCCTGATATTTCGTGGGCGCGAGTTTGCCGATCATAGCGTAACCGATCGGCGAGATGAGCAATTCGCCGATGCTTTGCAGAATGTAACTCCAGAACAACCACGCGAACGCGCTCTTGCCGTCGGCGCCGGCGAGTTTGATGCCTAACGGAAGAATCAAAAACGCCGCCGCCATTAGCAAAAGCGCGCAGGCGAATTGTTTCGGGATGTCGATCTTCCAACCACGGCTGCGCAATCGCGTGAAGAGCGACGCCAGCACTGGGCCGCCAACGACGATGACAACGGTGTTGATGTTTTGAATCCATTGCGGCTGAATCTTCACAGGGCCGAGCATTAGATCGACATTGTTCACGGCGAAGAGCATCAATCCGTTAGGCGCCATTTGGTACAACGACCAGAACATGAGCGAGCCGATGGTGAGAATCAGATACGCCGTCATGTTGCGCCGTTCGCGGCGGTCGGAATGGCGGATCGTTAGGTAAATCAGCATCAGGGCGACCGCGCCGCAGATCGCTTCCAGAATTATTCCTGTGCTGCCGGGCCGTTGCAACATGAACCAAACGACGGGAACGATCCCGATGACGATGGCGATGCCGCTGAGCGAGCGCAGCCGGAACTCGTTAGGCTTTTTCTCGAGCAACGGCGTGTTGCGATCAGTCAACGTTTTCCAATTTAGAAACGCCAGGATGATGGCCATGAAATTGCCGAACGTGGCGAAGATGAAGAGGCTCGAATAATTTTCCGTCGCCTGAAAATGACCGGCGACGCTGAAGCCGACGAAAAAGCCAACGTTCATGCCGGCGTAATTCCAGAGGAAGGCACCTTCGCGGCGCGGATCTTCGGGCGTAAATCGCTGCGTCAGCATCATGTTGATGCAAGTGACGTTGAGTCCGCTGCCGGTAAGGAAAAGCGCGAGCCCGATATAAAACATCGCGAGCGTGCCAGTGGAAATACACGCGCAACCGATCACTTGCAGCGCCATGCCGCCGACGAACAAGTTGCGATTGGAAAGAAAACGGCCGCCGAGATAACCGCCGAAAAGGTGCAGGCCGTAATTAAACGCGCCGAAGACGCCCATTAACGCCGTCGCCGTTTTGGTGGGGAGATTGAGATGCTTCGTCGCGTAGAGAACGAGCGTCGAATAAAGAACGGCGAACCCGAGCGTGGAAAAAATCTGAATGAAGAACAGTGCAGCCGTTCCCTCGACCGCGGAGAAGCGCCGTGTCAGAGATTTCATCTCGCCGTGTTGTCGCCCGACCCGGGCGGGGATGTCAAGCTATGCCGCGCGAGTCGATGTTGCCACATCACCAGCGGATCTTTTTTTAGATCGGCCACGTTATCGAATGGCCGTTGCGCCCACAGTTTGAAGAGGAGCCAGCCGATGTGCGCCGTGCTCGCGGAAGGAATCATTCGCAAAACGATCCGGTGGAGTTGTCAGGCTAAGATCGCGCGTTCAGCGAAAGATGGCGAAACTGATTGACTTACGCCCGCAATGGACTATCCAAGCATAACGCCCAGCAAGCGAGTATCCGGTTTCTTAACCGGTTCGGCGGCAACAGCCAGTTGTCCGTTGCGGTTTAAACATTGAGCGTGGTCCGCTCAAACATACGGGGATGTTTTTCCCCACAGGAAATAAAAATGAAAAAAGTAATGTTCGCACTAATCGCGTCGGCCTTTTGCTCGGCTTTCACGATCCACGTGTCGGCGCAGCAGGCCGATCAAGCAATATCCGATGCCGTTATCGCCATGACAAAGGCGCAATGGGCGGCGGAGATCAAAGATCCGACCAATGTCACGGAGCAATCCAAAGACACATCGGATGAATACACCGAGTTCAATGGCCAATATGCTACCCGTCTCGATGGGAAAGCAATGACCTCACGCCTGTCGGAGGCGGCAGGAAAAGATTCTGGTAAGACGACCGCGGCCGAAATGGCCAATCCCAAGGTCCAGGTTTACAATGGCAATACCGCCATCCTGACTTACAACTACGCCGGCCTCACGCAGGACAAAGACGGAAAGACGACAGCGACGCGCGCGAAAACGACCCGCGTCTTTGTGAAAAAGGGAGATAAATGGACGCTCGTTCACGCAAACTTTGGGTCGGATCCGTTGCCCAAACAATAGAACTCAAAACTCTGAACTCTTAAAAATATGAAAACAAAAACAGTTGGTTTAAGCGCGCTGCTCTCAGTCGCGACAGCGCTAATATGTTTCGCGGGCAACCCCACCGAGGGCACGTGGAAACTGAACGAAAGTAAATCCACCTTCGGCGACGGCACCGGCAGGAGCACCACGGTCGTCTGGGAAAAAGCGGGCGACGAGGAAAAGTGCACGGTGGACGGAACCGATGCCGAAGGAAAAAAAACTCACACCGTTTGGATCGGGAAACTCGACGGCAAGTTCTATGCGGTCACGGGCGACCCACAGGCGGATGAGCGCTCGTTCCGGCAGAACGGCGAACGCAAGATCGACATGGTGAGCAAAAAGGACGGCAAAGAAGTGGGCAACGGCACCATCGTCGTGGCCGAAGACGGAAAAACGCGCACGGTCATAATCAACACGACCAACGCCAAGGGCGAGAAAGTTACCAGCACGCTGGCCTACGATAAATCGTAGCCTAACGACTCGGCGAAAGATAAGTTTAGCAACGGCCGGACGTGAAAACGTTCGGCCGTTTTTTCGCCCGCGGCGCGACCAGCCCGGTCTCCGTCTTGCTCTTTCCAAAAATTTGCAAATCCAACGCTTGGAAGCGAACCGTTATCGTGCCAACAGCTACCACTGCATCATTTCAACCATCTGATCTTTTTCAAGTCGTTTTCGACTGCTTTGAAGTCGCGATCGCCTGTAACTAATTCTGCATTTCTGATTTTTGCCAAGGCCGCGGCGAAGCAGTCGGCGTAAGACATTTTTTTGGTTGCTTTGAATGCCGCGGCCTGGCGAATCAGTTCAAGATCGCCTGTATCGACGGGCACGAGTTCAATCCTCATGCCTGCGATCTCGTGTGCTTTAGAGTCCGCAGCCTCCTGAGATGCTCCGCGCATGATCGAGTAGTAAATCTCGCCCCAATTGATGACGCTCATTAGCAATCGGGGATTTCCCTTTTCAGCTTTCAACAGAATCTTCTCAACTTCATCCGCGCCAGGCTCGTCGTTGAACAACACCATTAGCGCGTGAGCATCTATAACCATGGTCGCCATGATTAAAGTTCGCGCTCGCGCTTTCGCTCGGCCATGAAGACCTCCATTGCCTTTGTCCCCTTCAACGACCCTCGCAGACGCCGATAGTGCTGAGCCGTCAACGGCTTCAGCACGATGTGATCGTTATTCTTGTAAACGACGGCTCGCGTTCCCTCGTTGATCTCAAAGTCCTTCCGCAACCATCTTGGGATCACAATCTGCCCCTTCACCGTGAACGATACAGTGTCAGTTTTCTGTGTTGAACTCATGATTAGCAATACTACACAGCGCGCAAAAGTAAGCCAACAGATTTATTGTAGGAAGTTTCCACCACATTATCCCGCCGATGGTTGACCGGCAACTCCGGCTGAAGATGTCGATCTTACTCGACGTAAAGCTCCGCTTCTTTCTCTACGAGCTCGCGCGTTACCGGATGAAATTGATCAGCAAAGCGGCCTTCGCCGAGCTTCGGCGTGGCAGGCGAGCAAGGAGTATGGAAGGACTTCTTGCATTCTACTTCGCAGCCAATGCGCGCACGCTCAGGACTTCATCTTTCCGTAACGGCTCCAACGCGGATTCCGGCACGGCTGATGGCGTTGAACACTTCAATGGAGTATCCGCTTTCACCGTTCGGTGATGGATGATGATCGACAACTTTCACTACGTCACCGCGGCGAAGTCGGTGCTCGGGAATGTCCCGGGCAAGAGCAGCATCAGTGTAGAGTTCAAAGCGCACGGTTCTTTATTTCTCAGGGACTAAGGTAATGAACTTCGTCGTTCCAGACAACTTCTCCTGCATCCAAATCGAGCGAACTCTGAGCGCCACACCGTTTGGCCCGGTAAGCGTGCCGCCAATCTCATAAAATTCGCCGAACATGGTCGAATGCAGCGGCGTTGCATCGAGCGGCAGTAATTGGACGCGCAAATCGTCGAGGAGCCGGTCGGCGTGTCGATGTTGTACCGGCTTGCGCCAAAAACGCCGATTTATCGCCACGCGCCTGGCGCACGAGAAGATATCGCGTCAATTTCTCGCGAGCGATAATTGCATCGGCGGGCAATTTCATGCGCGCGGAAGTCTAACAAACACCCCTCAACAGAGCGAGGCGGCTACAGGTTTGCCCAACTGCGTCTTCTTCTGGGGAGTTCCAATTGCGCCCGAGAACCGATTTGCTCAACTCCGCGCCGTTGAAGCCTTCGTCTTGACCGTTCTTGTTGCACTGCGAATTCGTAAACCTTTCGCTGCAATTGTTCCGGCAGCTTGGCGATCTCTTTCTCGATCAATTCGCGCGTGCTCAACGGCAAGTTATCCCACAACTACGTCTTTGCGTAAACTTCTGCGCCCTTCTCGACAAACTCTTTGGCTTTCTGCTCCAAACCAACTTGAAGCGCGTCCTCTTCGGAAATTTGCTGTTGGGCGGCAAATTTCCGAACATCTTCTGTGATGCGCATCGAACAGAAGTGTGGGCCGCACATGCTGCAGAAATGTGCGGTCTTGGCGCCTTCGGCGGGCAAAGTTTCGTCGTGAAACTCACGAGCCGTTTCCGGATCGAGTGAAAGATTGAATTGGTCCTCCCAACGAAATTCGAAACGCGCTTTGCTGATGGCGTTGTCGCGGTACTGGGCGCCAGGATGGCCTTTCGCCAGATCGGCGGCGTGAGCCGCGATCTTGTAGGCGATGACGCCGTCTCTGACGTCTTTTTTGTTAGGCAAACCCAAATGCTCTTTTGGCGTCACATAACACAACATCGCTGTGCCATACCAGCCGATCATGGCTGCGCCGATGGCGCTGGTGATATGGTCATATCCCGGCGCGATATCGGTGGTTAACGGGCCGAGCGTGTAGAATGGCGCTTCGTCGCACCACTCGAGCTGTTTCTCCATGTTCTCCTTGATCAAGTGCATGGGGATGTGGCCCGGGCCTTCGTTCATCACCTGCACGTGATGCGCCCACGCGCGCCGGGTGAGCTCGCCTTGCGTGTAAAGCTCGGCGAACTGCGCTTCGTCGTTCGCGTCGGCGATTGAACCGGGCCTCAGACCGTCGCCGATGGAAAAGCTGATGTCGTACGCGGCCATGATCTCGCAGATCTCGTCCCAGTGTGTGTAGAGAAAATTTTCCTGATGATGGGCGAGGCACCACTTGGCCATGATCGAGCCGCCACGCGAGACGATCCCGGTGGCGCGGTTGACCGTTAAGGGAATGTAACGAAGCAGCACGCCGGCGTGGATGGTGAAGTAATCGACTCCCTGCTCCGCCTGTTCGATGAGGGTGTCGCGATAGATTTCCCAGGTCAGTTCCTCGGCGCGCCCGCCGACTTTTTCCAGCGCCTGATAAATCGGCACGGTGCCGATGGGCACGGGCGAATTGCGAATGATCCATTCGCGGGTGGCGTGAATGTTTTTGCCGGTGGAAAGGTCCATCACGGTGTCGGCGCCCCATTTGGTGGCCCAACGCATTTTCTCCACTTCTTCCTCAATCGAGGAGGCGATGGCGCTGTTGCCGATGTTGGCGTTGATTTTGACGAGGAAATTGCGGCCAATGATCATCGGCTCGGATTCGGGGTGATTGATGTTGGCGGGGATGATGGCGCGGCCGCGGGCCACTTCCTGTCTGACGAACTCAGGCGTAATTTCGCGCGGGATGTTTGCGCCGAAGGGTTCGCCGCGATGCCCAAAACGGAGATCGTTGCGGTTGTAGCCGGCGGCGGTGACGCCGGATTCTCGTGCTCCGTTTCGGAGGCCAGGTTCAACGCCCCCGGCTACGGCGCGCCCGTTTTCGCGGATGGCGATGAACTCCATCTCCGGCGTGATGATCCCCTGACGCGCGTACCAAAGCTGGGTGACGGGATGACCTGCGGAAGCGCGGAGCGGCCGGCGTTGAAACGTTGAGGCGCTGAAGCCTTCAAGCGTCTGGCGTTTCGCAGTGGGCGCCGTGCGATTCGCCGAGAGAGCGGCGTGTTTCTCCGAAAGGTAACCATCGTCGATGGGCTGCACCTTGCGTCCCTGGTATTCCTCCACGTCGCCACGGCCGCGAATCCATTTGGCGCGCAACGGCGGCAAACCCTGTGTGACGTCGCCGTGAAACTCCGGATCGCCCCACGGGCCGCTCGTATCGTACACGCGCACCGGCTCGTTCACTTCGATCCGGCCGGTTATTGATTTGGTCGGCGCGAGATTTATTTCGCGGAACGGCACGCGAATGTCGGGATACAATCTGCCGCTCACGTAAACCTTGCGCGAATTCGGAAAGTTGTAGCCGCGATCGGTGATCGCTGCCTCTTCACCGTTGCGTTGATTACCGGGGTCACCGACCCCGGCTACAGCAGCCCCGTTGTCATTTTGTGTGTTCATAATTTGGCCACTGATTGACGCGGATGGAACACGGATGAGTTCGCGGGCAGAAATTCAAATCCGTGAAAATCCATGTTCATCCGTGGTAAATTCGAGCCATGCGCGGAAGATCGCATAGCTGAAAACACAGTCCGGCTTCGGACCCTCGCTCCCTGCGTCGGCATTACCCGCATCAGGTTCAAGGGGTCTCCAGTTTGCTTTATCTCTGCGCCAGCACTCACCCACGCTCGGTCTAATCGCCTCGCTTATTAGTGCTGAACGTTTTCGACGCTCGCAAATATCGGGACTCTCAGCCATCCGGCTCCCCCGCATTTTGAAACAACTTACAGTGACCAGTGAGAAGTGACAAGTGACGACTGACGAGCGCGGGCGATAAACTGCCGCCCCGGAAAAAGCGCCATCAACGCGGCGGACAGGGCCGGGGCTACGACGCAGTTTCTGATTAAGCGACCAACAGATTCGCCTACTGCGGCTGGGCTTGTTTGATGTTCGTGTGGAAAATGGCGAGCCAGTTGTTGCCTTCCTTTTTCCAGACACTGCCGGCATTGTATGTGCCCGACACATCCTTCCCACCGAATGTGCCCTCAACTTTCACCGTGTAGGTCGCCACGATCACATCCTTCTCATCGGAAAAGATGTCGTAATCGCTGATGGCAAAAGATTTCATGTCCCACTTGCGCATGGCGTCCAATTCCTTGGCCATATTTGCGATGCCGTCGTCGTAAACGCAGCGGACATCTTTGTCGACGAGTTTTTTGAAGTCTGCTTCGTCCTTGTCCTTGAAAGCCTGCCATGCGGCTTTCTCCTTTGCTTCCATGGCGGCTTTGTCCGGCACTGCGGCATTTGAAATGGTGATTGTCGCAAGCACGGCTGCCAACAGGTAAGCGGTTTGTTTTTTCATAAGTCCTTTCGGTTGAATTTAAACAGTAGCAGCTTGCTGCATCGACGCGGGTGGTCAAGCTCATTCGGCTCCGGGTTTCACGGAACGATGGGCGCGGATTCGATCGAGGCTCTGGGAGCGGAGGTTGGCTCCGGCGGTAGGAACTTCCATTTACCAACCAGCTCCATCGCGCTGGCATCCGCTTCCTTCAGCCCGCCGTTCGGGCCAGCCGGTTCAGTCGGCTCCGACTCGGCTTGTTTGCGATAATCGGCCACCAGAAGCGGCGGCTGCTTTTTCGTTCCCAACGCGCGATAACTTTCAATCCCCACCCGAATGGCGTGTGCGAGTTTTGCGCGCCAATCCTTGTTGGCGATCAGCCTGCCATCGCCGCGTTCGGTGAGAAAACCGCCCTCGATCAACACGGCCGGCACCCTGGTCAGCCGCAACACGGCGAAGCGCGCGCGTTTGATGCCGCGGTCGAACTCGGGGATGTGCCCGAGCAGCGAATGATAAATGCAAGCCGACAGCGCCAGGCTTTGCGCGTCCACTTCGCTGCCCGGCTGCAGGCTCAGCGCGCTGGGCGATACGGCGCTGTCCGAGGTGGATGGCGCGCCGCGCGGGGTGAGCGAAAAAATTTCGAACCCGGTGGCGGCGGGATCGTCGTTGGTGGCGTTGAAATGGATGCTGACAAAGATGGAATCCCGGGCGGCATTGGCGATCTGGGCCCGCACTTCCAACGGCACAAAGTAATCGCCTTCGCGCGTCAGGATCACGCGCAGCCCCTTCGTCTGCAGCATGGAGCGAACCTTTCGCGCCACGTCCAGCGCAAAATCTTTTTCGCATCCGTAGCGGCTCACCTGGCCTTTGTCGTGGCCGCCGTGGCCGGGATCGAGAACCACTGTGCGCAGCTTGCCCACGTTCGGCACACGATGCGGGCGCACCAGCGGCTCGATCGTTTTCGATACATCGGTGCGGGACACGAGAAATCTTCCCTCGTGCTCGATCACGGGGAAACAGAGCCAGCTTCGCGCGCCGTTAATGATCACTTCGCGGCTGCCACTGACGAACTCCAGCGGACTTTTTGTCGCTCCCGATTCAAGCGCAGCCCCGGACGACGCGACTTCAGCCGGCAGCCCGTAAAATTGCGAAACGTTTTCGACGCTCAGGTAATCGCTCCCGTTTACCTTGATGATCTTCCAGTCGCCCGCGGCATCCGTCGCGCCCGGCGACAGGGCAACCGCACCGGCGACAAACGCAGCCGCGAAGCAATGTTTCACCGGGAGGCGCATGCCTGCGCAAATTGTATAGGAAACCGGTCTTATCTCAAGATAGCCGGCTTCCCTCCGCGCAGTTCGCGAAAAAATAACCGGGTCCGCGCGCGCCTTCTCCCCAGCGACCGCGCCGCGGCGCACCACGGTTGGCCACGGCATTTCATCGAGCAATTGACTTGGCGGCATTTCGCGTTAGAGACGAAAAAATGTTCATCTCTCCCAGACGCCTCATCGGGTCATGGAGCGCCCTGCTGCTGGCCGTGGCAACGTTGCCGGCTTTTTCCGTTTCCGGCGGCCAACGGCTGGCGAAATGTTGCGTCTGGCGCGTGACCAATGCCAAAGCCCCTTGCTACCTCGTGGGCTCCATCCATGCGCTAAGCGAAAAAGATTATCCATTGCCCGCGCCGTACGAAATCGCGTTGAACCAAAGCACGCGGATTGTGTTTGAGTTCGATCCGCGGCAGCATCGCGAATTTGAGCGAAAGTTCGAGGCAGCCGGCAAATATCCACCTGGCCGCGACCTGCGCTCCAGCATTGATCCGAAACTGCTGGCCTGGCTTCGGCAAAATCTGGTGACCATCAAGACCGATCCGACCCGGAAAAACCAGCCGCGTCTGGCGGGGTTCGACAGTCAGCTTCGATACCGGCCCTGGTGGATTGCGCAGCATCTGGTGGGCCCGGCCACCTACACCCGCGACTCTGCTGCGTGCGGCCTGGACAATTATTTTCTCAAGCGCGCCAAAAAATCAGGCAAGCAAATCGGCGGTCTCGAGTCGGTCGATGAACACGTGGCCGTGATGGGAGGATTATCCGATCGCGACAGCGAATTCATTCTGCGCGATGCCCTGGCCCGGCGTGCCAGCGCCGCGCGCGAACTTCAACGGATGCGTGAGGCCTGGCGCCGCGGCGATACCGCTGCGTTATGGGCAGCCGATGCTCAAATGCGCAAAGAGGCGCCGCACATCGCGGCCCGTTTTGTGGAAGAACGAAACGTCAAATGGCTTCCGCGAATTGAGGCGGAACTGGAAAGCGGCAAACCAACTGCCATCGTCGCCGGCGCGCTGCACTTTGCCGGACCGCGCAGCGTGATCGCGCTTTTGCAAAAGCGCGGTTACAAAATCGAGCAGCTATAGAGCGGGAAACGCGGACCGCACGCCTGGCGGCCCTCTCTCCAGCCTGCCAAGAACCGCCAGCTCTCGTAAAGCGCGCAGAGCCCGGCCGGTTCTTGCTTCAACGAAACTTTTTCCCGAAGGTCTAACAGAGCACCTTCACATCGTTACGATGAAACCGTTCACCTTACTCGCATTGTTTCTTTGCGCCGCGTCCAGTCTGTGCGCCGAATCACAACCCCAAGAGGAACAAAAGCCGCCGCCGCCGCTGGACCCCAGGAACATGGACACGTCCGTGAAACCGCAGGACGATTTCTATCTCTACGCCAATGGCGGCTGGCTCAAGCGCAACCCGGTGCCGCCCGATTACTCCCGCTGGAGTAGTTTTGATGAACTGAGCGAAAAGAACATCAACGCCCTTCACAAAATCGCAGAGAAGGCCGCAAGCACCAAAAGCTCCACAGAAACGGGAGATACGTCGCCCGAAATCCAAAAAGTGGGCGATTTCTACGCCTCGGGCATGGACCAAAAGACAATCGACGCGAAGCGGACCGCGCCACTGGCTGAAGAACTCAGGCGCATCGACGCCATTAACGATCGAACCGATCTGCTCAAGGCCATCGCCCATCTTCACAGCGTGGGAGTCAACGCCCTTTTTCGATTCGGCTCCGGGCAGGATGCCAAAGACAGCAACCGCGAAATCGCCCAGGCGCATCAGGGCGGACTCGGTCTGCCGGACCGCGATTACTACCTCAAAACCGACGAGGATTCGAAAAAGAAACGCGCCGCCTACGTGGATCACATCAAGAAAATGTTGACTCTGCTGGGCGAACCAGCGAGCAAAGCCGCCGAAGACGCCCAAAAAATCATGCGCCTGGAAACCTCCCTGGCCAAAGCATCGCGCACACGCGTCGAGCTGCGGGACCCGCAGAAGAACTACAACAAAATGCCGCAGACCGAGCTGCAAAAGCTCACCCCGGATTGGAACTGGGCGGATTACTTCAAGGAAATCAATCTCTCCGAGCCCGGCGACATCAACGTCGGGCAACCTGATTTTTTCAAAGCCGCCAACGCGCTTTTCGCCACAACGCCAATCGAAGATTGGAAGACTTATTTGCGCTGGCATTTGATCGACGACGCGGCTCAGGAATTGTCGGACGATTTCGTCAACGAGGATTTTAATTTCAACGGCCGCGTTCTTCGCGGCACAAAGGAGATCAAGCCGCGTTGGAAACGCGTGGTGAACTCGACCGACCACGCCCTGGGCGAAGCGCTGGGCAAACTTTACGTGGCAGAATACTTCCCGCCCGAAGCCAAGGCGCGCGCCCTGGAGATGATCAACAACCTGAAGGAGGCACTGGCTGACCGCATCAAGAACCTCAGCTGGATGGATGAACCAACCAAACAGGAAGCGCTCAAAAAGCTGGCCGCCATGAACGTGAAGATTGGGTATCCCGATAAATGGCGCGACTATTCCGCGCTGCAAATCGATCGCGGGCCGTACGTGCTCAACGCCATGCGCGCGGCGCATTTTGAGGTCAACCGCGAGTTGAAAAAGATCGGCAAACCCGTCGATCGCACCGAATGGGAGATGACCCCGCCCACGGTGAACGCCTATTACAATCCCCAGATGAACGAGATCGTCTTTCCTGCCGGCATTTTGCAGCCGCCCTTCTTCGATCCGAAAGCCGACGACGCCGTCAATTACGGGGGTATGGGCGCGGTGATCGGGCACGAAATGACGCACGGTTTCGACGACCAAGGCCGGCAGTTCGATGCGGCGGGCAATCTGCGCGACTGGTGGACCAAACATTCGGCCGACGAATACGACAAGCGCCGCAAAGCGGTCGTCGAACAGTACTCGGAGTATGAGCCGCTGCCGGGCACCCACATTAACGGCGAGCTCACGCAGGGCGAAAATATCGCCGACATCGGCGGCTTGAAACTGGCCTACGCCGCGCTGCAAAAGGCGCTGGATAAAAATCCCCAGGCTCGCAATCAAAAAATTGATGGGTTCACGCCCGAGCAGCGTTTCTTTCTGGGCTGGGCCCAGGTGTGGCGGGCCAACCAGCGCGACGATGATTTGCGATTGCGGCTGGTCACCGATCCGCATTCGCCGACCCACTATCGCTGCAACGGGCCACTGGCCAACATGCCGGAATTTCAGAAAGCGTTTAACATTCCGGACGGCTCGCCCATGGTTCGGCCGCCAGACAAGCGAGTCAACATCTGGTAAGAAGCAAAAGGACGACCGGCCGTCAGCCGATTATTCTTTGGATATCTTGCCGCCCCAGCTCAGAATCTTTGCCTTCGTCCCCGCCGCTTCCGCCTCCTTGATTTTGCCTGCGCGATTGTAAAAGAGCGAAAGGCTTGTCCAGCCTATCTGGTCGTTAGGTCGAAGCTGGACCGCTTTCTCGCCCGCCTGGATGGCTTCGCCGAAGCGACCCAGCTTCATCAGCGCCATGCCCAGGGCATGCCAGCCATCGAAAAAATCGGGCGCCATCTCGACGCAGCGCCGGTATTTTTCCACGGCGCTTTCCAGGTCGCCCACGGCGAGATCGCCGTTGGCCTGATCGAAGAGCTCATCGACGGTTTCCATCTCCATAAGGTCGCACGAGAGCGGCGGAAAGCCACGCTTCTCCAGCGCGCCGGCAGCGTTCGACCTGTGTGGTTACCTTTCTGATCAGCCTTTCCGAAGACCGGCTGCCTCGACCCGCTCGTGCAGCCATTCGTAAAAAACGATCCGCCGCTTGTTGTCCAACAAGCGTTCTTCGAACTCCTTCTTTTTCTGGGCCGTGTTTGTCTCGGGCGACGGCTCCCGCTTTTCCAGAATCGCGACGAATCCGTTTTCACCGGCGGGAAAGAAATCGCTGACCTCGCCCGGTCGCAGGAAGGCCACCGCCTGTTTGATGGCCTCGAGGTCAGCCGGTTTATCCCTGGCCTCTTTTTCCCTGGCTTGTCCGGAATCGTCGATCAACGAGAACGGCGGAATTTTCTCCAGCTTTGCACCCGCTTTTTGAGCTACTGCTTCCAGCGATTGGTTAGAGCCGGCTGCTTCGCGCAACTGTTTTACCAGGTCCGCCGCGCTGGTGGACATCCGCTCTCTGGCCTTTGACCGTCTGATGGCCTCAACGATTTTCGGCTTCGCCTCGTCGAGCGTAAGCGGATGCGCCTCGACGACTCCGGCGAGATGCAAAATGTAATAGCCATCGGCAACCTGGATGGGATCGCTGTTGGGCTCCTGCATCGATAACTTGAAGGCAGCCGCGCTGAGTTGCGGGTTTTCCTTTAACTGCGGATCAGGCGCCGCCGCGGTGAACTCTCCGGTCGCCCCCACCTGCAACTGAAATTTCGCCGCTACCTGCTTGAAGTCTGCGCCCTTTTCCAGAAGCGCCTGGGTAAAATCGGTGGCTTTGTCGGACAAATTCTGGAGGGCTTCGATCCGCTCCTTGCCGGTCAACTTTTTTTGCTCCTCTGTCAACGCGAGGCGAACAAACTCAACTTTGCGTTTCTCCTCGCTCTTGAGCTGGTCCTTGTGCGCCTCGTAATACTTTTTCACCTCCTCGTCGCTCACCGCGATGTCCTTATCAAAATCAGCGGGGCGAAACCGGATCACGCTCACGAACAACTTGTCGTAACCGCGCTGAAAATTTTCCTCCAGTTCCCCTTTGGGAATGGCGACGCCGGCTGCCAGGAGCTGTTTGATTCGATTCAAACAGATTTCGTCGCGGACCAGCTGCTCGATGTGCTCCTCGGCAAGGCCGCTTGGCCCCAGAGCGTTTTGGACAAAGTTATTGAACTTGTTCATGTCAAAACCGGATTCGCCCTGGAACGCCGGCAGGGTGCGCACCACCTGGGCTATCTCCGCCGAGCTGGGGCGAAGACCAAGCCGCTCGGCTTCGTGCCGCAGAACCAAAAGGTTGATCACGAACTGAGCGGCAACCTGATTGGGGTCCAAACCCGCGCCGGCAGTGAGCGTCTGCACGAAATCGGACATTCCCAAGGCCTGCGCCAGACCAAAAAGCCGCGCCACCTGCTGCGCTTCCAGGAGGGAAACATTGCGATCATAAAGCCGCGCAAAATCACCCTGCCGCATCGCCCCGTAATCCGGCGTGCGCACAAAGAAGAAAACAAATGGGATGGCCAGAATGGCGATCACAATCATGAGCCAATCCCGATGCCTGCGCAGTAACTTCATCATAACGGACAAAAATTGTAGAGGCGGCACAGCCCAGCCGCAAATCCAGGCGGGGCGACAAACGCGCCTAGGCCAGTTGCCGCGCCGTTTCGCCAATCAATTCCCAGGCTCGACGCAAATGTTTTTCCTCCGTGAGCACGTTCCCAAGACCGATGCGCATCACCGTTCGATTGCGCAATTTCGTCTGCGCAAGATAAGCGCGTCCGGACTGGTTGATTCGCTCCACGATTTCGCTGTTCAACTGGTCCAGCCTCTCATCGGAGAAGGCGCGGCCCCGCGCCGGCGTCTCCGGCACAAACGAAGACGAGCAGTTTCCAATAAAGCGAAAGCAAACCACCCCCATGTTGACCGGCGCAGCCAGTTGAAACTGTTCGTCACTCTTGATCCAACTCGCAAGGAGATTGGCCAGGCGCATTTGTTCGCGCAACCGCGCCACCACACCGCGCCGGCCTAACGAACGCCAGACCACCCACGCCTTGAGCGCGCGGAAGCGTCGGCCCAGCTGAATGCCATAATCCATGTAATTTTTCTCCGCTTCCACGGTGTCCCCTCGCAAATATTCCGGCACCAGAGCGAACACGTGCCGCAATCGCTCCAGATCGCGCAGGTAAAGCACGCTGAAATCGAGCGGCACAAACACCGTCTTGTGCGGGTTGATGACAATGGAATCGGCCCTCTCCCAACCGTTGCTGAGCCATTCGTATTCCGGCGCCATGGCAAACCCGCCGCCGTAGGCGGCGTCGATGTGCAGCCAGACTTTTTCCTCGCGGCAAACCTCGGCAATTTCCGGCACTGGATCGACGCTTGCGGTGGAAGTTGTGCCGATTGTGGCAACCACCGCCAGCGGACGAAAACCCTGCCGCCGGTCGTGAGCAATGGCTTCGCCCAGCAAAGGCGCTTTCATCCGAAAGACATCGTCGCTGGCCACGCGCACCACATTCTCCTCGCCGATTCCGAGGGCAATGGCCGCCTTCTCCACCGAACTGTGCGCCTGGTCGGAAGCGTAAATGCGAAAGCGGGGCAGATCCCGGCCCGTCATTCCCAGTCTGCGCGTGGAGGGCGCGGCTTCCTCGCGGGCGACTGCGAGCGCGTGCAGGATCCCCACGGAGGCCGTGTCGTAAACGACGCCGTCGAAGTCTCCAGGCAATCCCACCCATTGTCGCAGCCAGCCAATCACCAACGTTTCCAGCTCGGTCGCCGCCGGACACGTGCGCCAGGTCATGGCGTTCACGCTCAAGGGCGCGCTGAGGATTTCGCTCAAAATTCCCGGCGCGGTAGTTGTCCAGCCGAAATAAGCAAGAAACATGGGATGACACCAATGCACCATGCCGGGCACGATCAGCCGGTCGATATCCTTGAGAACGGCCTCGAACGGCTCGCCTGTTTCGGGCGCGTGGGAAGGCAGCCGCGCGCGAATGATGCCCGGTTTGTTTTGCGGCGCGACGCGCAGTTCCTCGATATGTTCGCGAAAATCTGCGATCCAATCCGCCAGTTCGTGCAGTTGTCTGCGAAATTCCTCCGGCGGCGTGTCACCAGGCGGCTGTGGCTCCTGCATCTTCTCGCACTAACACTCTGGTGTGGCCGGCTGGCAAGCGCGGCTCACACGTAATTTTCCCTGCGTGGTTTGGGCGCGAGTATCGTTTTCAGCCGCGCTTTGGCGTTAAAAAGCGAAACCAAAACTGAAATGGAACGCGCCGAAGTCTTCGAAGGGCCGAGGGTCGGGATTGATTCCATAATCGAGGCGAATGGGCCCGACGGGGAGTTTGTAGCGCAGACCCGCGCCGACCGCGTATCGCATGTCATTGAGGCCAATCTTTTCGGCGTTTGGCAAAAGGTTGCCCGCGTCGGTAAACAGCGCGCCCTGCAGTTCACCCAGAATCGGAAACGTGTATTCGATGTTGAACACGGTAAAAAATTCGCCGCCCACGGGGTGACCGTGATTATCGTGCGGACCAAGCTCGCGCTCGGCGAAACTTCGCACCGTCGTTGCTCCGCCATTAAAGAAACGTTCGTCGATGGGTATCGCCGTGGCCTCGGCGCCGCCGCTGCCATGGAGCGAATGAATGATGCCCGCTCGGGCGCCAAACGCGAGCGAGCTCTGGCGGAACCAGCGCCGCAGCGGACCGCTGTTTGACTGGTCGGTCGCCACGCCCGGCGCAAGCGGCTTAGGCCCAAAAGGCAGGTAGTAACTCACCCGCATCGTTCCGCGGACAAATTCAATGTCGCTGCCCAAACCGCCAGTGGCCACGTCAATCGTGTTGCCAACGAGCCATCCCCGCGGATTCACATACGGACTCTCTCGCAAATCCAGCGTGTTACTCAGCCCAACGCTGTTCACCAGATATCCGGTGGGCCCAAGAAGAAAATCCGGCCGGATTTCCGAGTCGGTGATCTTCACATGCCGGATACTGAGAATTAAGGCCGCTTCGTCAAATTTGGTGATTTTGCGGCTCAATTCCAATCGTCCGCCCAACTCGAACTTTGTGTAGCCGTCGAAGGTAAAAGTGAAAGCCGCAGCGCGCGCGCGAAAGGCAATGTCGCTCTCCAGAAAGAAGGGATCTTCGTAGAGGAGTTCCCCCCTGTAGCTGCGCTGCGAAATCTCGACCATTGCCGAGCCGGAGCGCCCAGTGCCCAGGAGGTTGCGGTCCGCCGCCTGCACGCCGGCCAGCGCCCCTTCGTACGTGTCGAATCCACCCCAAAAACCGAACTCCTTGCTCTTGGCTTCCTCCGCTGAAATGTCCAGCCGCAACAAATGTCCATCAACAGGGACAGGCTTGATTTGCAGGAGATTGAACAACCCGGTTTTCATGAGCGTGCGAAATCGCTCGTCCAGCGCCTCCGGGCTGTAGGTTTTTCCGTGCAACCGGGTGAACCGTTGGGTGACAAAACCGGGATGTAACCGCCGCAGACCGGCGACCGTGGCGCCGTCGAAGCGGTAAACCGGCCCTGGCGAGATTACGACCTCGACTGGCACGCGATTGGCCGCGGCCCCTTCCGGTGCGGCGTTGGCTTTCACCTGCACCTCGTAGTAACCGCGCGCCTTGTAGTACGCCTCCAGCCGGCGCGGAATGTCCTCCACGCGCGCCTCGGTGTAAGGTTGCTGGAGCAGGTCGATTATCTGCCCCCGCAGCGTCTCGGAATCATAGATCGTCGGCCCGGAAAAAGTGATCTTGCCAAAACGATACTGCGGTCCCTCATAGACTGGCACAACAACGTTAACGACGTTGCCTTCGTCCGGCAGCGTGTAGCGCGGCGGATCGACCGTGGCGTGCAAAAAACCTTCAGCCACATAGAATCGCTGCACCAGATGCGTGCCTTCTTCCAGGTCGGCTGCCACGAATGGCAAGCGTTTTTCCAGTCGTGAATAACGCTCTCGAGTTGGCCCAGCCATATAATCGAACAATTTGGCAGCCGGCTCATGAGCGTTTCCCTCAAAGGTCACAGCGCCCAGCAGGAAACGCGGTCCCTCGGCGATATCCAGACGCAGCCGGCTCGGCGACACAATCACGTAACTGGCCTTTGCCTTTGCGTAGCCGTGTTTGTGATAGAAAACCTCCAGAAAAAAAGCCAGGTCATCCGCGCGAGCGGCAGTTAACCCGAAATCTTCAATCGTAATGATTTCCTCCTTGAGAGCGGCGCGCAGCTGCTTTTCGTTGAAAGCCCGGGCGCCGCGGAATTCGATGATGCTCGTCTGTTGGGCGCGTTGCTCCTGTTCTTTGAGAATTGCGCGACGCGCTCTCTGCTGGTCCTCGGGTCGCGCCAGATCGACCGTTTGCCCGGTCGCCCCGGAAACAAAGTTCATGGCGGCAACAATGGAACAGGCTTTTGCGATCATTGCAGGCGAAGCGCGCCAAAAACGAAGCAGTCCCGGCTGGGACCGCTGCCTCACGCAATAAGGTGCCGCGAGTTGCCAGAGCATGAGAGGCGCGCTTCAGCGAAATCGGATCAGATACTTCAGGCGCCCGCGAAAATCGCCGCGAATGCCTACGTCGCCGGTGAGCACCAGCTGGTTGTTGATCCGATACGTGGCGGTAACCTGTTGCTGACCCGTCCGGGGATCGATCGTGCCCACGTCTAGATTGAGCCGGTTAAAAAACGTGTTGCCTTGGGCCGGCTCGCCTTTCTTGAAGATCTTGCGATAGAGCTGTTGCACCAGCAAACTGGCTGCGCGCCCCGCCAGAACATTCGTGCCCGACAGCTCCCGCCGGGTGGCCCCGGTGGCGATCAGCGAAATAATTTCCTCCTGCGCCAGGGGCGGTTCACTGGTGAAAATCGCCTGTGGCGAACGCACCCGCCCGTACACGTAAACGCGCACCGTGTAATCGCGGATAACCGACTGGCCTTCCAGATCGATCTGCGGATTGAGCGGATCGCCGGAATCGAACGTGAGCAGGCAACGCGAAACATCCAGGCGACTAAACGGCAACGTGGCCTCCAGATTTCGCATCTGCACTACGCCTTGCAGCGCGGGCTGCAGCCCTGTTCCCGTCAAGGTTAAATTGCCGACCGCCTGGCCCGTAGCCAGATTGCCGCGAATGAGCACCGGATCTTTGGTTTTGATAGCGATCTGCAATCGCCAGTCGCGAAACGGCGGCGTTTCGATGGAGAATTCAGGCGCCGCGGAAGGCGGTTGGGGCGCCGGCCGACCCGGCAAGCCAATGGGAATCAGATCGATATTCTTCAAGATATGACTATTCGTCAGCGCGATGTTGCCGGTCGCTGTCGCCGTGGCCAAGGGGCCTGTTATTTTCAGATCGGCGTCCGCCCGCGCGGTGAGCGTGTCGTTGCGGGCGAGCAGCACACTCTCGGCTTTGAATTGCACATCCAAAGTCGGTTCGGTCAGTTTGGGAAACGCGATCCGGCCAGTCATTTTGAATGGACCTCCGGCCAGGTCCCCGCCGAAGCGGTCCAGGGTCAGCGCGTCGCGCGCGAAGCTGACTTGCGCACGAAAATTTGTCAGCGCGGGAAGCGTAGGGTTTGTGAGGCGCGCGATGTTCACTCTCATCTCGCCCGCTCCGCTCATGAGCGGCCGGCTGATTGTTCCGCCCAGGTTCACATCGAGAGCGAGGTCGCCGTCCAGTTGTTGCAAGGCGGGAACAAATTGTCGAACGAAGTTCAGCGAAGTGCGCGGCAGGCGCGCTCTAACTGTGATGGGCGTTTCCATTGGCAAACCTCCGGCCCGGATCATTTGCGGCAGATCAAAGGGCATGCTGGCGTTCAGTTCCATCGGCTGAATGCGCGCCTGTTGCAGCTCGCCCCATGCGGTCAGCCGGTTGTTTGCGACTTGCGCGCTCAACTGGAATGTAGCCGGCTCCATTTTCGGCCACCGCTCGTTTCGTAAATCGCGTGCCTGCGCGTCGAGCCGCGCGTGCAGGCGGGTAGTTGTCCCATCGGCTTCCAGCTTCGAATTAAGCATTCCGGAGATCGCCGGTTTAATGCCGAAATCGTCGCATAATTTTTTCAGGTCCAGATTCTCAGATCGAATCAGGGCGAGGATTTTTCCCGACGACGGGATGATGGCGGAGCTGGTTCCCAAATTTCTCCACACGAACGGAAGCGAGACATAGCCGGACGCAAAGCTGGCCCTTCCCTGGTCGAGCTGGAGCTTGTCGAGCTCGAGCTTGTCGTTTTTCGCGTACACGATTGCCTGCAAAACCGTATTTCCGCTGGCAACAAAGATGATCGGCGCGTCGAATCCTTCAGGCGAATAAGCAGCCTGAACATTAGTTTGCAGTGAGCGAAAACTTCCGTAGCGCCCTTGTTGCAGCGCGAATTTCAGATGCCCGGAACTCCTGGCGATTTGCGCGTTCCCTTCTCCTTCCCAATCCAGGGTGAGTGAACCGCCCAGCTCATTGGGATTGCCGAAGGCACGAAGCAGCGGTTCAAGCGCGGCCAAATTCGCGATGTTCGCCGCGATTTTGCCGCTGTAACCAAACGGCTGCCGCAAGTCCAGTTTGCCGGTTGCGTGAAAAAAATCGTCGTCGCTCAAGCTGGCGCTGCAATCGTTCAAATAAACAACGCTGTCGGCGATGGAGCACTGCGCGTTGATCTGTCGAAAAACCAGGCCGCGCATTCCGAGGTTTGAACCGAAGAGCGACAGCTCGCCGCTGGCCAGCTGCTTTTGCCATTTGATTTGGCCGCTCGCCTGCAAGAGGCCGCTTACTCTATTGGGAAAATCCGGCGTCCAAAAGTCGCCCGTTTCGGGGGCGTGCAACGCAAATTCAAGCTGTGCGGGTTGGGAAGCGGCTTTGCCCACCTCCGCCGGAAGCCGGTAGCGGCCGCGAAGACTGATTTGATTTTGATTTCGCCTGGCTTCGAGGCGGTCCAATCCGAATGCGTCGTCGAGACTGCTGAGGGTTCCCTGCACCGAATCGAACAAGCAACCGCGATAGCGCACACTGGTGAGATTGAGCTGCATCGCAGTGCGAAGATCCGCAAACCAGGGTTTCGCCTGCTGTCTGTGAGCAAATGTTTTCGCGGCGTGAAGCGTGACGCGGATCGTTTCCGCGCCGCCATCTTGAAAACCGATCGCGCGACCGGTAACCGTAAGATTTCCTTCCAGTTTCGCGTCCGCAGTCTCGATTCTGCCCACAAACTCGGCCGTCCCGGTTAATCCCACACGGAATCCGACCGTCAGTCGCGCCAGATCAGGGGCTTTTCCTGAAATTTCCAAGCCTGCGGGCGCGCGATCGAATCCGCTCAAGTCGTCCGGCAATTCCATATTACCGCGAAAACGAAATTCGTTTCCGTCCTGAACGATCTCAGCCGACTGCAGCGTTGCCTTTCCCTGTGTCGCGGAGAGCTCCAGCGCGGCGTGGTCGAAGCTGATTTGCGGCTGTTGTACGCTGTTCAATCGCAGCGACAACGCGCCGGCCCACGTCTTCGGCCGATGGATAACGCCTCTCACGCTGAGCAAAAGTGATTCAAGCTCGCCCGAAAGGTTGCCGCCGGCGGGAAGCAAAAACTCACTCAGCGATTTCGCCGAAATTTGTCTGGCCTCGACATGCGCGTCCACATCGACTGATGAGCCGGTCTCAGCCACTCTCGCCCTGACCGACAATGGTCCGCCTATCGAGCCCTCCAGTTTCAGCGACAGCGCGCGGCTTTCAATGCGAGAAGCGTCGATGCTGAGAAAACGAATCTGAGCCTGTTTTCCCAAAGCCAGATCGCGAAGGATCAAATTCTTGCGCGCGTACGAAGTCCGCCCGACGATCGCAGACCACGTCTGGCCGCCCGGCAGCTGCAGTTTCGCAATGCGCAGTTCGCCGGCCGCAACCGGGTTCAAATCGAGATCGACATTTTCCAATACAAAATCGCGCGGCGCGCTTCTGATCACCAATGTCACGTCACGCAGCGCACATTGCCCGGGAAAAAAGTTCGGCAACTGCAGCTTGACGCGCTTCCGCGGCGACGGGAGCGGCGCGTTCACAGGATTCAATACGATCCGGGCCGAACGCGCTTCGACATTATTGAACAAGCGGGCCAGCCCGTGCCGCGCAAAGCCAATCAGGCTAAGATCAAGGGAAAGTCGGCCGATGTCGATCGATTCAATGCTGGAGGGACCGATGGCAACCGCGCGCAGGTTTTGGATGGTGAGCCGGCCGAAAGGATTGCCTTCCACCCGAAAATCCGCCTTCAAATTGTGGCGCGCGGCGTAATACAGAAGGGCTTGCCGCCCGACGGCCAGAAAAATCGGGCGATGGAAAATGAGAAAAAGCGCCGCGCCCGCGGCGACCGCTATCCAGAGACCGCGCCATGCCTGGCGAGAGATCGCCGCGCCTGCTTCATTTTTCCCTGCCACCGCAGCGACTCTATTTCCGCTCTGTGAAAGAGCAAAGGCAAATGGCCCGTTTGTCGAGTCCTCCTGCGCGAAGCACCGGCCAGAACGGTTTCATAACAGCGGAGTGAGCGGGAGAAGGCCGCCTGTTCAACTGCAGGAGAGCGTGGAAGCGTCTTGGGCCTCAAAGAGTGTCGTGCCCGGCAAAGCGACCGCGCCCACGCTGCCTGCTAGCGCACTCATCCGGTGTTTCATAAATGTCGAAATGCTCTCGCTCGATCCGGCTGACGATTGCAGCGCCAACAACGAGATGCCTCCTACATTTGCCAAAAATGGAACAGCGCGCAGCAGCGGCAGAACGGCTGCGGCGCGATTGGACGTTGCGCACCGCCCTCTGCGGGATGACGCTTTCCTCACGGATCGCGATGAACCCCGACAAACTTTTCGATTATCTCGAAGGACGATTAGCGCCGGAGGAACGCGCCGCTTTGGAAGAACAGTTGGTTTTCGACAAACAGTTGCAACGCGAACTGGCCGTGGCGCGCCGGATTCATGCCGCTGCGAGCGGCGATTCACAGGAGGTCGTCTTGCCGGCGCAACCGCAGGCGAACGAGCGGGGCCGCAAAATCGCTCTTCGCTTGGGCGTGGCCTTTATCGCCCTCATGGCTCTCAATGTGGGATTCGGCCTGTGGCTGATCGCTCGACACGAGACGAACAACCCCAACCGGCCGTTGCTGGAAGCCCAAATGCGCGAGCAGATCACAAAATCGCTCGAACACGCCGCGGCGGCGTTCACGCCGGATCCCGATGGCTTTGGTGTAAGCGAAGTGATGATCCGGGCTGGCACCGGCAAACTCAATGCAGTCGGCGACAGAGTCGTCGCCATCGCTTCGCGGCTCGGTGGCTCCGCGGCGAAAGGTTTGCAGGAGGGAAACCGGCTCACCATCCTTATCGATCTCCCGGCAAACCGTGAATCGGAATTTCGCGCTGCGGTATCATCCATTGCCGACGCGATCGCCGCGACGCCGCAGCTCGCCGCGCACCAACCGGGCTCGACGCCCTCTCCTCCGGTTGCAACGCCCGCGCCAAAGGAGAAAAAAAGCTTCGTAGTGCAGATCGTCGAGGCGCCGTCGCAGCCAAAGTGATTGCTTCGATCCATCGGCAATCGTCGCGAATAACAGGCGCCGCAAGCGCTGCAAACAATCCATGATCGCAATCACCTTTGCGCTACCCGCAGAAAGCGGCGATTTCCTGTGCCGGTTGGCTGAGAAATCCCACAGCGAGCGGAACGGCGTACGAATAGTCGCCGGCAAGATGGCCGGTCGCCAGATCGAAGTCCTCCACACCGGCGTCGGCGTAAGTGCCTGCGAACAAAGTCTCGCCAAATTTCTGGGCGCCACGGGATCTGTCGCCGCCGGCGGGAAAGTGCGTCGGTTCGATTATTTAATCAGCGCCGGGTTTGCAGGAGCGCTCAACGACGAGATCGAGATCGGCGATCTTTTCGTCGCGGAAAATTTTTCCGCCACCTCTCTTCGAGAAAAGGCGCTGATGTTGCGCGGCGCGCCGATGCGTCACGGCCATCTTTTGACAGTCGATGAAATTATCGATTCGAGCGACGAACGCAGAAGACTCGCGCTCGACTCCGGAGCCGCCGCCGTGGACATGGAGACCGAAACCATCGCCCGCGCCTGTGCGGAGCGCGGCATCCCGTTGCTTTCTTTGCGGGTGATCACAGATACTCCCCACCGGCCGTTTCCAGCGCCACGCTCCGTGTTGTTCGATCTCGGCAAACAACAAGTTGATCTCCCCAAACTGACGGCTTTTTTCCTCGCGCGGCCAAGCCGGCTCCCGCGTCTCGTACGGTTCGCCAGCAACATCGGGCGGGCAAAACGGATCCTGGCGGACGCACTTGTGTCCGCGCTGCAGGTGCTCTGACGCAAAATCCGAAGGTCGGTCGTCGTTTAATTCTTCGCCGGTTCGATGTGCACCAGGACGTCGGCAACACGCGGGTCGCGCCGCTGAATGGCGTCTTTTACGCGATGCGCAATTTCGTGCCCCTCGTGCACGGAAATTTCCCCGTCCACGCCCACGTGTAAATCGACATAAAAATCCAGACCCATTTTGCGGGCGCGACATTTCTCGATTTCAATGACGCCCGGCACGGATCGGGCTGCGGAACTGACTGCCTTGACCAGCTTCCGCGGCGCGGTGTCCATGATCTCGAAGAGCGCCGGGCGCAAAAGCCTGATGCCGTTTGCCGCGATCACGGCGCAGGCGAAAAGGGCCGCCCAATCATCGGCGCTTTGCCAGCGTTTGCCACCGATCAACGCCAGGGAAATGCCGATGAACGCCGCCGCGGAGGTAAGCGCGTCGCTGCGATGATGCCAGGCTTCCGTCTGCACAGCGGTGCTCTGCACGTCGCGCCCGATCTGATTGGCATAACGGAACAAGGTCTCCTTGACCAGGATCACCACGATCAAGATCGCCAGTGTATAAGGCGCCGGCATGTGATGCGGCAAAAAAATCTCGCGCACACTCTGCGCCGCCAGAGCGATCGCCGCCGCCAGCACGCCAATGGCAACGATCGCCGCGGCAATCGGTTCGGCTTTTCCGTGTCCATAGGGGTGAGTGGCATCGGGCGGTTTGGAGGCCACCTTTAATCCGCTCCAGATGACAAACGAACCGCCAATGTCCAGCGCAGACTCGATGCCGTCGGCAATGAGCGCGTTTGCGTGCCCGAACAAACCGCCCAGGATTTTCACCGCGGCAAAAATTGAGTTGACGATCATCCCGAAAAGCGCCACCCGCGCGCCGGTTTGCCAGGCGCCGGAACGCCTCTCGCCCGGCCGCGCAGGTTGCAGATTTTGTGTGGAAGCGTCAGGATGCTGAAACTGAGACATCAATGAGCAAAAATATAAGCGCAGTTGTTTACGAAAGGCACGGAAATCCCGCCGACGTGCTGCACGTGGAATCGCGTCCCTGGCCTGGGCCCGGCCCCGGGGAAGCGGTCGTAAAAATGCGAGCCGCGCCCATCAACCCGGCAGACCTCAACCAAATTGAAGGGAAATATCCCGTGCGGCCGAACCTTCCCGCAACTCCGGGCTTCGAAGGGGCTGGCATCGTCGCGGAGGTTGCAGACGACGCAAAAGGCGTGGCCCGCGGCGCGCTGGTAATCCTTCCGCATAACGTCGGCACCTGGCGAGAGGCTTTGGCGGTGCAGGCGAACCAACTGGTGCTCGTACCCGAGGGCATCGCACCGGAGCACGCGGCGATGTTAAAAATTAATCCTCTGACCGCGTGGCGTCTGCTCCACGATTACGTGCCGTTGAAAACAGGCGACTGGCTCATTCAGAACGCCGCAAATTCCGCCGCAGGCCGCGCCGTCATCCAAATCGCGCGCGAGCTCGGCTATAAAACGGTAAATGTGGTTCGTCGTCCGGAGCTCATCGAAGAACTGCGCGCCGAGGGCGGCGATGTGGTGCTTGTGGATGGGGAAACTCTTCGAGAGGCGGTAAAAGAGGCCACAGGCGGTGCGCCCATATTCCTCGGCTTGAACGCCGTCGGCGGCGACAGCGCTTTGCGGCTGGCCAATTGTCTGGCGCCGGGAGGAACTTTGGTGACTTACGGCGCGATGGGGTTACAGCCGCTAAAAATTCCAAATGGCCTGCTTATTTTTAAGGACCTTCGGTTCCGCGGAATCTGGATCAACAAATGGTACGACAACGCGACTCCAACGGAACGCATGGAAGCGTTTCAGCGGATTTTCCAAATGGCCAGGCGCGGTCTGCTCAAAACGAAAGTTGAAAAAGCGTATCCGTTAACCGAAGTGAAGGCGGCAGTCGCTCATGCTGCGCAAGGCAAACGCGGCGGCAAAATCATTTTTGAATTTGGCGAATAAATTGCCTGGTCATGTCGCCATTTGCAGCCGCTGTCTTAGCTCTCATCCTTGCGCGCGCCCTTGCTGAACTGTGGCTGAGCCGGCTCAACAGGCAGCACGTGCGCGCTCACGCGAACCAGGTGCCGCCTGCATTTCGAGAAATGATCGATGAACCGACATATCGCCGCTCGGTGGCGTACACGCTGGCCAAAAGCCATTTTGGCGACATTGTCACCCTGTGGGATACGGCGTTGCTCACAGCCTTGTTGTTCAGTGGTCTGTTGCCGCGGTGGTTCGCCTGGTTTTCGGCCACTTTTGGCGCATCGATTTGGGCGCTGGCCGGTTTCCTCTTTGCCACCGGCGTCGCTCTGAGCCTTCTCGCGCTGCCGTTGGGCTGGTACGCGCAATTTAAACTCGAACAGCGATTCGGTTTCAACACCGCGACAATGAAGACGTGGATCAGCGATCGAGTGAAAGCGTTTCTGCTCGCGGCGCTGTTTGCTTATCCATTGCTTGTCGTCGTGTTAAAGTTAATTGATTGGGCTGGGACGAGCTGGTGGATTTGGGCGGCAGCAGTTGTTGTTCTTTTTCAACTGATCATGGCGCTGGTCGCGCCGGCGATCATCCTGCCGTTATTCAACAAGTTCACGCCGCTGCCCGAGGGCCCGTTGCGCGAGCGGCTGGTTGCGCTGGCACAGCGCGTCGATTTTCCCGTGCGAAACATCGAAGTCATGGACGGTAGCAAACGCTCCCGCCACTCCAACGCTTTCTTCATCGGGTTTGGACGATTTCGGAAAGTTGTCTTGTTCGACACGCTGATCGCGCAGCTTGCTGAACCGGAAGTGGAATCGGTGTTGGCGCATGAGATTGGCCATTACAAGAGGCGGCACGTTCCGAAGTCGCTCGCGCTTTCGGTTGTCGGCGTCTTTGTCGGGTTCGGCGCAATCGCCTGGCTGGCGCGTCAACCATGGTTTTACGACGCTTTCGGTTTCGCGTATCAGGGCGGGTCCTCTGCAGCGACAGTCGTTCCCGCGATGTTGTTGTTCGGATTGCTGGCCGGAACGATTACTTTCTGGGTCTGGCCCCTGCTCAATATCCTTTCGCGCCGTTTCGAGTACGAGGCCGACGCGTTTGCGCGCGCCGCGATGGGCGAAGCCGGGCCCATTGTTCGGGCGCTGCGCAAACTGAGCGAAAAAAATCTCAGCAACCTCATGCCGCACCCGCTCTACAGCGCCTTTTATTATTCGCATCCGACGCTGTTGGAACGAGAGCGGGCGTTGGAAATAGCCGCTTAACGCAAAACTCCCAGGCAAATGAACTAGCCAGCTAAGCTAACGCCCTTTTGGCCTGTTTGGCCCAATTTCCAATTTGCCGCACAACCAGATGGATGTAGCCTGACGAGCATGTTTCGTCCTTTTCGCCATGGCGTGTTCGTTATCATCGGACTGGCCAGTGGCGTTCTGGCGCTGCGCACCGTTAAAGGCGCAGAGGTCCTTCAACCGGGCAACTTGCGCGCCGCTGGAAAAGTCGATTTTGCAGTCTCGTGTGTGCCTGCCGTTCAATCGGAATTCGAACGTGGCGTAGCGTTGCTGCATTCGTTCTTCTACGAAGAGGCGCGACGCGTGTTCACCTCTGTGAGCGAGCGCGACACGAAATGCGCCATGGCGCAATGGGGAATCGCTATGACCTGGTGGCACCCGATCTGGACGCCGCCTACTCCCGGCGAAATGAGCGCGGGTAAAGCGGCCATTGAAAAAGCGATGGCGCTAAACGCCGGTACGGATCGCGAGCGAGGGTTCATCACGGCGCTCAATGTTTATTACAATACGCCGGACAATTCGGTGGCAAGCGCGACTGGACAATCGTGTCATGGGTCAGTCGGCGCGCGCGACCGGGTGATCGCGTACGAAAAAGCGATGCGCCGGCTGCGCGAAAAGTATCCGGACGATTTCGAAGTGCAAGCGTTCTACGCGTTCGCGGTGCTCGCTGTCGGTTACGCCACGCCTGGCGACACGAGTTTGTCGAAACAACTGGAGGCCGCCGCCATCCTGGAAGAGCTGTGGCAACAAAATGCAAAGCATCCCGGAGTGGTTCATTACCTGATCCATTGCTACGATTATCCCGCGCTCGCCAAACGGGGACTGCCTGCGGCGCGCAGTTATGGGTCCGTCGCGCCGTGGGTCCCGCACGCGCTGCACATGCCTTCGCACATCTTTACGCGTTTGGGTATGTGGGATGAATCGATCCTGGCGAATCAGGCTTCGGCCGAGGCTTCCCGCGCGTACGCGGCCATGCGCCATCGCGCCGCCACGGAAGCCGAAGAGTTACATGCTCTCGATTACATGGTTTACTCCTATTTGCAGGAAGCCCGGGACATTGAAGCGAAACAGATTGTCGATCTCGCCGCCAAAGTGCGGAAGACGAATCCGGAGCTGGAATTCAGCGCGGCTTATGCCCTGGCTGCCATTCCCACGCGCTACGCCTTTGAGCGAAATGATTGGGCGACAGCGGCGGGATTGCCTGTTCCCGATCTTCCACACTGGTCGTCGTTCCCATTCATGGAAGCTCTGATCGAATACGGTCACGCGCTCGGACGCGCGCATATCGGCAAACTGGACGGTGCGCGCAAAGCTATCGCGCGAATGCGGCAATTGCGCGACGCAACCAAGGATCCAAAGTTCGACTATTTCAAAAGCCACCTTGATCTTCAGATGCAAGCGGCATCGGCCTGGGTGGCGGCAGGCGAAGGCAAAAAAAACGAAGCGACCGAGATGCTGCGCCGGGCTGCGGACGCCGAAGACATTCTCGGCAAGCACCCGGTCTCGCCGGGCGCATTTGTTCCGATTCGCGAACAACTAGGCGATCTGCTGCTCGAAGTGGGCCAGGCTAAGCAAGCACAGCAAGAATTCGAAGCTGCGCTCAAAATTTACCCGGGCCGGTTCCGAGCATTGTATGGCGCGGCGCGCGCAGCCGAGCAAACCGGCGACAAGGAAGCGGCCAGCCGCTATTACGCGAAGCTGTCCGCACAAACGGCTAAGGCCAGCGGTTTCAGAGAGGAATTAAATCGTATTCGGCAATTTCGCGCCACCCAGTTCAAAGCAGCGGCGGCTCCGAATGAGGTTGCCGAGGTTCGCCAGGAGAAATGATCTGCCTTTGTGGCGTCTTGGCCACAGGCGCACGCGCGTATCGGTGTAAAACGGCCGCGTTGCAATGCGCAATTAAAGACGCGGGGGAAACGCCCAGCGGCTCCGAAATTTCCGCACCATCGCACTTTGATTCAATGGCCCGAAAAACCTGGACGGAGTGCCAGCCAGAGGTATGCGCTACATTTGAATCGTGAAGGTCATCGTTGTTGGCGCGGGAATTAACGGCGTCACGGCCGCGATCGAATTAAAGGAGCGCGGGCATGAAGTGGTCCTGATCGATCCGGGACCGCTTCCCCATCCGCTGGCCGCATCCACCGACATCAGCAAAGTGGTGCGGGCCGCGTACGGAGAGGATGAGGATTACACGGAGCTCGCGGAACGATCGATCAAACGCTGGCGCAAATGGAACGAGGAATTCAACGCCGAGCTCTATCACGAGGTGGGCGTCATGTTCATGCGCCGGCGCGAGATGCGGCCCGGCGATTTCGAATACGAAAGCTTCAAAACGCTGCAGCGACGCGCACACAAGGTTGAGCGAATGAACTCCGCGCTGCAACGCTTCCCGGCCTGGGATCCGGAGCTGTTCCCAGACGGTGTTCTGGAACTGGAGGCAGGCTACGCCGAGAGCGGACGCGCGGTTGCGGCTCTGGTCGGGCGCGCCAAATCCGCTGGAGTCCATCTTTTACAGGGACGCCAGTTCGTCTGTCTTGATGAAGGTGAAGAGCGGGTGCGGGGAGTCGTACTGCGACAGAAGAAAGAATCACGCGCCGCAGATACAGTGCCAAATTGCGCTGAAGAGAAGATCGCCGCCGATTTAGTGATCATGGCAACCGGCGCGTGGACCCCCTGGGTTTTGCCATGCACCCAAGCTTTCTTTCGATCCACAGGACAGCCAGTCTTTCATCTCAAGCCCTCAAAGCCTGAGCTTTTCGCGCCCGAACGGTTTCCGGTTTTCGGAGCGGATATTACCACCACCGGCTATTATGGATTTCCGGTAAGCCGCGAGGGCATCGTGAAAGTCGCGCAACACGGCCCCGGACGCGAGATGTCTCCGGATTCTCCGGAGCGCGCCGTAAGTGCCGAGCAGGTACGCGATTTGCGCGAATTTTTGCAGTGGGCCTTTCCCGCGCTGGCCAGCGCGCCCATTGTTTACACTCGCCTCTGCATGTATTGCGACACGCACGATGGCCATTTCTGGATCGCCCGGGATCCGGAACGGCCGGGCTTGGTGATCGCCGCCGGCGATTGCGGACATGGATTCAAGTTCGCCCCGATGCTCGGCGAAATCATCGCCGACGCCGCCGAAGGCAAAAGCAGTCCGCTTTTGCAAAAATTCCGTTGGCGGCCGGAAACGCTTCCGGGTGCTGGAACAGACGCAGCCCGGCTTCGGAAATGAAGGCTCTGCTTTTTGAAACTTCGGGCCTCAGGGCGACAACTGCTCTCTCTGCAGCGGCTCGGTTTGCGCCGTTTCCCTTTTTGGCTGGCGTTTAATCAGGGTGATCTGCTTGATCCGGGCCGAATCGGACGGACTCCAGGTGGCAATCTCCGGATCGTCTTTGAAAGCATTGTGGACGAGGCGGCGTTCGTACGAATTCATCGGCTCGAGCTGGAGCGAACGGCCGGTGATACGCACGCGTTCGGCCAGCTCGCGCACCCGCTGGACGATCCGGTCTTCGCGCATGGAACGATAGTGTTCGCAATCAACAATGATTTTTGGCGCCTCCTTATCCCTGGCTTGCAGCAGCCGGTTGAGCAAAAACTGGATGGCTTCGAGCGTTTCGCCGTTGCGACCAATCAGTCGCCGGCTTTCCTCGGTGTAGATTTGCAGGGTGGGATTGCCGCCCTCGTTGGTGGTCTCCTCGATTTGCACAACGAAACCGAGATAACCAAGCATCGTGTCGAGCAGTTCCTTTGGCGTCATCATCGTTTTCGTTTTCCGGCAGGGGCAACTTTTTCCAGCGTCGGCATGGGTTGGCGTTTATTCTGATAAAATTGCACGATACTGAAAAGGTTCTGCGCAGTGTAATACAATGCCAGAGCCGCGGCAAAATTGTAGCAGATAAATAAAAAGATTAGCGGCGTAAACATCATGATGCGCCGCTGCGTGGGATCGCCGGTCTTTGGGGTCATGGCAATAAGCCAGACCTGAGTGGCAGCCATGCACAAGGGGATAATATTGACGGGCCATCCCAGCACCGGCAGGTGGGCCACCGTGTCGGGCTGCGAAAGATCGTGCACCCAAAGGAACCTGGCGTTGCGCAGTTCCACCGCCTGCGCCAGCATCTGATACAAACCGAAGAAAATCGGGATTTGAATGGCCATGGGCAAACAGCCGCTGACCGGATTGATGCCATATTGCTTGTAAAGCTTCATCATCTCCTGATTGATGCGGGTGGGGTCGTCCTTGTACTTTTCTCTCAGCTCCTGCACCTTCGGCGCCAGCAACGCCGTTTTGCGCATGGATTGATTGGCCTTGCTCTGCAGGGGCCAGAGCACAATGCGGATGATGGCAGTCAAAATGAGAATGGCCAGGCCGTAATCCTTCACCACGCTATGGATGGTGTTGAGGAAATTGAGCAAAAACTGGCTCACGATTTTGAACATCCCGAAATTCATGATCTCGGCCTCGTTGTGCTGCAGCCGGGCGAGGCGGTGATAAATTTTCGGGCCGGCATAAATCTCGAACCGCGCGCTGTAGGTCTGGCCGGGTTGCAGTTGGAAACCCGGCATGCGCATCGCCCCTTCGATTCCCACCATGTGCTGCGTCGCTGAAACATCGAAGGCGCGGCCCCAGATGCCGATCGCCTTCGCGTTCAGCGGCGCGATGAGCGTGGCGAAAAACTGGTCTGTTACAGCAGTCCATTCCGCGCCACTGAAATCCTGCTGAAAGAATGGCTGTGGCGCGCGCTGCCCCAGCCCCAGGAAACCGCCGCTGCCCTGAAACCAGCTCACGTTTTTGTCGTGCGGCCTTCCACCGATGCACCAGACCAGCCGGGTATAGTAGGGATAATCTCTGGGGTGAATCGGCGCAGCCGAGCCCAGGGCCACGAAATAACCGTTACTCGCATACGACTGCGCGCCGGCGTTGACCACCTCCAGAGCGAGTTCAACCAAAAAATTATCCTTTTTCTCCGCCGGCTCTGAAAAGAAGAACTTCTTGCGCATGGTGATTCCCTCGGGCGTGGCCCGCTCGCAGCGCACGCCCCCGTCCTCGGCCCGGGACAAGGCAAACTCGGCAAGAACGGGCGTGGCCGGTTGATCGACAATCGCTCCAATTGGCATGTGGTCCGGCGAATTTAACGTGACCCGTTTGTCGTTCTCGGCGATGTGATTGCTCAAAACAACCTCGCTGATTCCGCCCCCGCGGTTGGTTATGCGAAGTTCCGCGTCGTTGTTGCGCAGCAGCTCGGTCTTTTCCGCAAACGGCGGCATCTGTTGCCCAATCGCCGACGCAGGGGTGGAAGCGGGCGAGGCCGCCGGCGCAGCTGTGGCAGTGACGACCGCCGGCGACGCCAGCGGCGATGGTGATGGAGTGACTCCGGCGGCCTGCGTCTGCATTTGGCGGGCCACCCACCATTGCCAGGCAAACAATCCGATTACGCAAAGAATGACAACAATCCACGCAGTTCGGTCCATAATTCCGCAGCCAAACAGCTATTTGTCGTCGCCGCCAGATCGCCGAGGCCAGCATTGCTGCTCCGCGCCGGCCACAGCGCGCAGCGTGGCTGCGACGGGATTGCGCGCAGGCACTGGATCATATCCGCAGCCGCCCCAAGGTTGGCAGCGCGCCAGCCGTTTCAATCCCAGCCAGCTTCCGCGGAAAACGCCATGAGTTTCCACGGCCTGGAGCAAATAGGTCGAACAGGTGGGTGTAAATCTGCAGCCGGCGCCCGGACCGCAAAGCAAAGAGAGAGCGGGCGAGAGCGTCCCCTGATAAATGCGAACCAAAAAGCGAATCAGTCCACGCATCCGTGCAGGATAGAAGCGCGCCTTGCCAGACGCAACCATTCATCTCTCAGCGCAGCGTATTCGGCAGTCGCGGCGTCGCGCTGCGCCACGAGCACCAGCCAAAAATCCTGCCGCAATTGATGTTGATGCAGACGGACAATTTCGCGGAGCCGTCGCCGCACCCGGTTGCGGATCACTGCGCCGCCCAATTGCCGCGAAGTCACAATGCCCGCGCGCGACGGACCGGAGCCGGCGACGCGCAGCGCGCCAAGCGTCAGCAGTTTGCCCCGCAGCCGGAAACCGTCGCGCTTGACGCGCTCGTATTCCGACGGCCGCGTGAGCCGGCGCGTTTTTGGAAATGCATGGGCGCGCACCCGATCCATGTTCATTGTTTCCAGGGCCGAACAGCCCTCCAAGAGCATCCGTCATCGCCGCGCGTACAGCAAAAGTCTTCCCCGATTGAGCCGAGGAAGACTCTGCAAACGGAGGAAACCGCAAACTCTACGGCGAGGGCGACGTCTCGGGCGGAGATTCCATCGTGCCGCTGGACGACTCGCTCGCGCCGGCAGGTGATTCGGCGGCAGCAGCCGGCGTGGATGTTTCAGTCGTAGTCGTTTCAGTCGTCGTGGCGGGCGTAGCCGTCGCGGCGGGACTTTCCGCCGGCTGAGTGACCTCTGTCTTTTGTTCGCACGCCGCAAGAAGCACGGCGGCGCCGGCCAGGATGCAAATGTATTTTTTCATAATGTGAATTTGAAAGCGGATATTCTCTTAATTGCCTGTTGGGAGCAAGGCGGTTTTTATGCTGGCGAAAAATTCCTGCCGGAACAAATCCTGTTAAAGGGGGGCTTCGTATTTGAGGCCGTGCGCTTCGGCAACCGCCCGGCAGGTGAGGCGCCCGTCGCGGATGTTTATGCCCCCGATGAGGGCCGGCTGCTTTTTGCACGCTTCATCGAGCCCGAAGTCGGCGAGCAATTCCACATACGGGAAGGTCACATTGGTCAGGGCTTGAGTGGCGGTGCGGGAGTAAGCGGCCGGCATGTTGGCCACGCAATAATGAGTTACGCCTTCTTCAACGTACACCGGATCGGTGTGCGTCGTAGGGCGCGATGTTTCTGCACAGCCGCCCTGGTCGATGGAAATGTCCACGAACACGCTGCCGGGTTTCATCTTTCGCAACATCTGGCGCGTGATCAGCTTCGGCGCTTTGGCTCCGGGCACGAGCACCGCTCCGATGAGCAGATCGCAATCCGGCATTAATTCGTGCAGGTTCGCCTCGTTGGAATAAAGCGTGTTGGTGTTGCCCATGGCCAGATCGAGATAGCGTAAACGCTCCAGATCCACATCGAGTATGGTCACTTCAGCGCCCAGGCCGGCAGCCATCCGCGCCGCATTAACGCCCGAAGTGCCGCCGCCCAGGACCACCACCCGGCCGGACAAAACGCCAGGCACGCCTCCCAACAACACCCCACTGCCGCCATTATATTTTGCCAGGAAATTCGCCCCCATCACCACCGACATCCGCCCTGCGATTTCGCTCATCGGCTCCAGTAACGGCAACCGATGGTTAACCTGAATCGTTTCATACGCCACCGCAGTCACGCCCGATTTCAGCAGCGCCTCGGTCAAAGATTTGCTCGCGGCCAAATGCAGATAAGTGAAAAGTATCTGTCCCTTATGCAGCAACGGAAATTCCGCCTCGAGCGGTTCCTTGACCTTGACGATCAGCTGAGCGTTGCCGAAGACATCTTTTGCTCCATCCACAATCTGCGCGCCAGCTTTGGCGTATTGTTCGTCGGAATAACCCGATCCAATTCCGGCGTTTTTCTCCACCAAGACAGAATGTCCGCGGCGGGTGAGCTGCCTGGCGGCCGATGGCAGCAAGGCCACGCGCTGCTCCTGTTCTTTAATCTCTTTGGGAACGCCTATGATCATCGCGCACAGTGAAAAGTCATGAGCACCCGGTGACAAGATAAAAACGCCTGGGACTCGTCGCGCATCGGCCCTTCATTGTCGTCTGGTTTTAGTTTCGCGATGGATCATCCGGCGCCGCGGCGAGCATTTTGTACCAGGGCCCCAGACTCCGCATGATGTCGAACCAAAGATTGGGCAATCGATCCAGTCGCAGCAGCCCCGGGCTGGCTTTGTGCACCAGCCACGCTTTCTCTTTCATCTCGCTTTCCAGCTGTCCGGCGCTCCAACCGGCGTAACCGACAAATGCGCAAACGGCGAGCGATTTCTTCTGGTCGGTCGCTTCCTCCAGATTGACATTGTGATTGAGCTTTAATCCGGCGCCCTTGTGCCATTCAAAAGCGGCAAAGATCAGTCGATCTTTCCCCACCGGTCCTCCCAGAAAGACCGGAATCTGTGCCAGCTTGCCCGGCGGCGGTTCCGTCACCAGATCCGCCACTTGCCGATCGAGCGGCCGGTTGATGATGACGCCCATGGCCCCTTCCTCGGGATCGTGCTCGGAAAGAAAAAGCACCGCGCGCCGGAAATTGGGATCGAGCAGATTGGGATGCGCAACCAACAACGATCCCGCAAGGCTGCGCGCCGGAGATTCATCAAACAAATCGCGCATATAAAATTAGAAACCTCCGCATCCCTTTGCGCAAGCTTTACCCAAAACGACCAACGACTGTGAGCAGCAAAAAAATTTTAAATAAATTTTGTTGCGACGAGCGGAAAGCTCGTTTAGTAGCCTCAAGTTTTCACGAGTGTTCTGGGGGGAACAGCCGCCCTTCACGCCTATCGGGCGTGGGGGGCGGTAATTTTTTCGTCCAATGAGCGAAGCTGACCAGCGACGCCTGGGTGCAATCATCATCAATGCTGCCGCTCATTAGTCATTTGTGTTTCTTCATTAATTCGACATTCGTCATTCGTGCTTCGTCGTTCTAAAGCAAATCCCGGAGCGTTCACCTGGCCGGTGGCGTTCACGCTTGCGGCGTTTTTCGCTGCGCTGATCATCCTGATCATCTTTTGGCGCATCGAAAGCTGGCCCGCGCGCACGGCGCGCCAAAGCGCCGCGGAAATGGAACGCATCGGTAAACAGCTTCGATCCGCTTTCATCGACCTGGCGCATCTGGAGCCACGTGTCACCATCAACAATCGGGTTTACCTGGAGGCCACCAGACCCGTGGAAGAACTGGTTGTTTTGTCGCGAACGATTGAAGTCGAACATGAACTGTTTCACACCTGGATCGGCAGTTCCAAGCGCGTGAAACTTCATGGCACGTTCAACGCCAAAGCCGGCTTCGATCTGCAGGAAGGCGTTTCTGTCGATATCCAGCCGGAACAGATCGTGGTGCGCCTCCCTCGCGCCCGGATTTTGGGCCTGGAGCAGGAGCAGGTGGAGGTTCTCGCATTCGAAAATGGCCTTTGGAACAGAATTTCAGGCCAGGACGTCGAGGGCGAATTTTCAATCCTCCCCAAGCTGGCCCGGGAAAAGGCGGAAGCAAGCGGGTTGTCTGCCGAAGCCGAGCGCGTCCTTCAACAGCAGCTCCAAGAGCGAATCCACGCGTCGCAACCATTGCGCGTGATTTTCGGCAGCGTCGCTTCAAACAAGGGCAAATGAAAACTGTGCGTCAACAACCTCCGCGCGAACTGCACGTGAGAAACCGACTGGCGCTCGGTATCCTTTTGATTTTGCTCGCCGCCGCGGCGGCGATTTGGCTCACGCCCTCGGCGGTTTCAAACGGCGTGCGATTCTGGGTTTGGTGGCGGGCGCAAAAAGAAGGTTTTACGGCCAATATCGACCAGATTGACGCGCCATTTTTGCGACCGGTTGTAATCCACCGGCTTCAACTCAAAAGCGCGCGCGACGACGCCTTGCGGGTGGAGGTGACGGCCACTAACGCGAGGTTTACCCTGAACTTCAAACACATTCTGCTCCACCTGCGCGGCCGCGCCATCCACACTTTGTCGATCGGCGAATTGCGCTGCGAAGTGCACCGCGCCAATCCGGGCGTTCGGGCGCTCAGCCGCCGCGCGTGGGCCACGCTGCACCGCCTGCTGCCGAATACCCTGGACATTGCCCGACTGGAAACGCGTGTCGAAAACGGACCGACTCTGGCGCTGCTTCGCAACGGCTTTCTCTCAGCCAGCGAAACCGAACCGGGCCGGTTCGGCGCGGAGGAACTCCTCATCGCTTCACCGTGGTTTCATCAGACTTTTGCGCAACTGCGTGGCGCAACTCATTGGGAAGCCGACCGGCTGTCACTGGCGGGACTTACTCTGACGCGCGGCCTTGATCTGCAATCCGCCACGGTAGATTTATCGCGCATCGGCAATCAGCGCGTGGCTTTGCAATTTGAGCTAGACGCGTTCAACGGCAGACTGCGCGGCAACATTTCCCACGAATGGCGCTCGTCCCATTCCACGTGGAAAATCGCCGGCGGCGCCACGGATGTTTCCCTTGCCCAGACCTCGGAGGCCTTCGGCTTCGCCGATCGCGTCGATGGCCTGCTGCATGCCGGCAACTTTACGTTCCGCGGCAACCTCAGCGAACCGGACCGCGTCACCGCCTCACTCTGGGCTGAACTGACGGCGCTGACCTGGCGCAATCGCACCGCCGAAGCGATCATGCTCGGCGCGGCGCTTTACGACCGCCGCATCCAGCTTCAGCAGCTTTACATCAAACAAAAAAGCAACCAGTTCACTCTAAGCGGGGAAGCGCTCTTGCCGACCAACTGGAGCGGCTGGCTGAGTCCCGATTTTCGCGGCACGATTTCAGCTTCGATCAATGAACTGGGCGAGTTCGCGGCGCTCTTTGGGGGCAACCAGGGGGATTTCGCCGGGAAAATCACCGTCGAGGGCGCCATGGACACGCGCGACCGAAAATTTGGTGGCCACGTGACACTGCAAGGCGCGTCGCTGACCTTTTTCAAAACCGTCGTGGACAATCTGAGCGCGAGGTTGAATTTGAAGGCACCCGAGCTGCAAATCGAGAGCCTGGAGATCAGGCGCAAAAACGATTCTTTCAGCGCCCAGGGTAAAATCGATTTATCGGACCAGCACGATTATTCGGGCGTCATCGCCGGCTCAGTCGAAAATTTGCCTGATTACTTTTTTAGTTCGTCTCTTCCGGAAAAGCAGAGCCGGGCGCTCCCGGCCACCTTCGAGGCAACCGTTGAATCGGGCCGTTGGGACGCCCGCGGCGTCATCCAGACGCCGGGTTCGAGTCCGCTGAATTTCACCGCGCAATTTGCGTTTCCCCTGGGCACAAATTGGGACGGTTTCCGCGCTGCTCCGCTCAATCTGACGCTCGATTTTCCGTCCTTGCTTCTGGCGAACGCGTCCGGGCTGTTCGCTTCGGAAATTTTCAGCGACGGCATTTTGAATGGCCACATCGCGTTGTCCGGGACTCTGGAACATCCCAACATCACTGGCGAGGCCCAACTGCTAAACGGCCGCTTAGCCACCAGGAGCCGAACTTTTTCAAATCTCACCGAAGCCAGTGGCCGCATCGTCTTCTTGGGAAATCGCGCTTCTGTGGAATTTTTAAACCTGGCGACACCAGACGCGGAGCTTGCGCTTCGCGGAGAGATCGATTTTGAGGATACCAACAGCGCGATCGTCAAAATCACGGCGTTATCTCCCCTTTTCAGTCTCGCGCCGCCGGCAAAAGGTTGCGTGGATCGGATCCAAATCGCTCCCGCGGCGTTATCGCTCGCGCCGCTGCTGCAGGAGCTGGATTTTCAGGGGGCTATTTTCGATTCGCGCTGGACAATTGCTCTGAAACAAAAATCCGGCATCGACGCCTTTGGCATCACAGACCTGAGCGAGAGCGCCCGCCGGTTTCCACTTTGCTTGTCCGCCGCCGGCACCGATGGCGCCAGTCTGGTCCTGGGCGCGCCGGCGCGACCGACGCCGAGCGGTGCAAAGAAGAAAACCAGACGGCGTTAGCGCCGTTTTGCGCGCCGGAAAATTCCTCGCGCTCGCTAGGCCGGCGGCGAAACCAGCCAGGGCGACAGTTTTTTCTCCAGCTCTGGTGTGAGACTCACACAATACTCCGCCGCGGCATCCAAACGCAGCGAATGGCCGTTGCCGCGGTTGAATAACAGCCGCACCGGTCGCGGCCCCGGAGAACTGACAAGAAGTTGTCGCACTTTGCGCAGTTCCTCGCCGGTAATCTCCGGAGGAAACTGCAGACAGACAGCGGCTGGGTCCGACCTCCCGTCCGCGTCGCCATTATTTTTGCGCGCTTCAAGCAACCTCAGATCCTGGGCAACGGCGCGCAGCGTTTCATCGCGGCGGTCCACCGTTCCCTTTGCCTCGATCACACGTCCCGCGGCAAGGAGGCCGGAGACTTTCTGGTACACTTCGTTCCAGACCACCATCTCCAGCACCGAGGTCAGGTCTTCCACCCAAATAACGGCAAACGGTTTGCCTTCTTTTCGAGTGAACTTTTTTTCCACGTTCACGATGGCCCCGGCAATTTTGAATGGGGCCTGGTCGTCGAGCTCGCCTAATGAGGCAATGGAGCGATACTTCCCAGCTGCGAAAACCTCGGCGTAGGCATCGAGCGGATGCCCGCTGACATAAAAACCGAGCAGCTCTTTTTCGAAGGAAAGCTTTTCGTGGTCGCTCCAGTGGCTGAATGGTTTTTTTCTCGCGGTTGCCGAGGCCGTATTTTCATCAAATAACGAAACCTGCCCGGACAAACGGTCTCGCTGCGCTGCGGCCGACGCGTTAATGGCGTCGTCGATACCGGCAAACAGTTCCGCGCGGTCGCGCCCGAGAAAATCAAAGGCGCCAGCCTTGACCAGACTTTCAAGGGTCTTGCGGTTGGCAACGCGCGAGTCGAGCCGGGCACAAAAATCTTCCAGGGAAGCGAACGGGCCGCGCTGCTCGCGTTCGGCGATCGCTGCGGCCATGGCCGATTCCCCCACATTTTTAATGGCCGCCAAACCGTAGCGGATCGCGCGGCAGGAGGATTCATCCCGAGCGGCGTTCCCGTTGACTGGAGTTTCGGGAACAAATTTCAAGCCACTCCTGTTGATGTCGGGGGGCAAAATGGAAATGCCCATGCGCCGGCATTCGCTTACGAACACCGAGATCTTGTCCGTGTTATTGATTTCATTGCTGAGCAAAGCCGCCATGAATTCCACCGGGTAATGCGCCTTGAGATAGGCCGTCTGATAACTGATGACCCCGTAGGCGGCGCTGTGGCTCTTGTTGAATCCGTAACCTGCGAACTTTTCCAGTAAATCGAAGATGGCGTTTGCCTTTTTTTCCGGGATTTTGTTCGTGCGGGCGCAGCCTTCGATAAAGTTCCTTCTTTCCCTGGCCATCTTCTCCTTATCCTTTTTGCCCATGGCCCGCCGCAGGAGATCGGCCTGAGCCAGCGAATAGCCGGCCAGTTTGCTTGCGGCGGCCATTACCTGTTCCTGGTAGATCATCACTCCATAGGTATCGGCGCAGATCTCTTTAAGCAGCGGATGCAGATATTTGATTGGCGTGATGCCTTTTTTCGCTCTCACATATTCGGGGATCAGTTCCATCGGGCCGGGCCGATAAAGGGCGATCAAGGCGATGATGTCATCGAGCTTCTTCACATCGAACTGCTTGGATAAATTGGTCATTCCGCCCGATTCCATTTGGAACAGGCCGATTGTTTCGCCGCGATTGTAGAGGGCAAACGCGGCCTGGTCATCCAACGGGATGTTCTTCAATGAAAAAGCCGGTTCGCGCCGGCGGATGAGTGCCAGGGCATCTTCGATCACGGTGAGGGTTTTCAAACCCAGAAAGTCCATTTTCAACAGACCGAGATCATTGAGTGGCCCCATGGGATACTGGCTAATCACATCGTTGCCTCTGACATCGCGACAGAGCGGGATGTAATCGGATAAATCGCGATCGGCGATCACCACGCCGGCGGCGTGCACACCTGCATTGCGCGACAGGCCTTCCAACACTCTGGCGTAATCGAAAAGCTGCCGCGTGGCCGGTTCGGTCGCGATGGCGCGCCTGAGCTCCGGGTTCTTTTCCACCGCGGCCTCCAGGGTGATATTAAGTTCGTTGGGAATCATTTTGGCGACGCGATCCACGTCGCGATAGCTCCAGCCCATCACCCGGCCCACGTCGCGCACGACACTTTTGGCCTTGAGCTTGCCGAAGGTAATGATCTGCGCCACTCGCCGTTCGCCGTATTTTTGGCGGACGTATTCCAGCACTTCGCCCCGACGCGCTTCGCAGAAATCGATGTCGATATCCGGCGGCGAAACGCGGTCCGGATTCAGAAACCGCTCGAAGATCAGCCGATACTGCAGCGGGTCGATATCTGTGATTCCCAAAACATAAGCCACCATGGAACCGGCCGCCGAACCGCGCCCCGGTCCCACTGGGATGCCTTTTTCTTTGGCAAACCGGATGAAATCCCAGACGATGAGCAGATAACTGACGAAACCGGTTTTTTCGAAAACGCTCAGCTCATAATCCAGCCGGCGTGTCAACTCCGGATCGGTGTCCGCGCGCTCTCCGTAGCGCCGGCGCAATCCTTCGTAGCAGAGCTCGCGCAGATAAGTCTCGCGCGATTTCCCCGGAGGAGGCGGATACTCGGGATACTTGGAGCGACCAAATTCGAGCTGAAGATGGCAGCGCTCAGCGATCTCCAGGGTATTCCGGATCGCTTCGGGAAAATCGCGGAACACCTTGCGCATTTCCTCCGGAGATTTGAAATAGAGCTCCGGCAGATACCGCATGCGATTCTCGTCCTGCACCATTTTGCCGGTCCCGATGCAAAGCATGACGTCGTGCGCCTCATGGTCGCTGCGGCGCAGAAAGTGCACATCGTTGGCAGCGACCAGGCCGACGCCGAGTTCGCGAGCAATTTGCGGCAGCACGGCGTTGCATTTGTGCTGCGCCTCCATGCCGTGGTCATGCAGTTCGATGAAAAAATTCTCTTTCCCGAAAATGTCGCGATACTCCGCCGCGCTCTGTTTCGCCCTGGCGATGTTGTCCGCCTGAATCGCGGCGTTGATTTCTCCCGCCAGACAACCGCTCAGCCCGATGAGCCCTTCCGAGCGGGCGGACAACACTTCCTTGTCAATTCGGGGCGCGTAATGAAAACCATCCAAGTGCGCCGCTGTCACCAGCTTGATCAGGTTGCGGTAGCCGGTTTCGTTTTCCGCCAGAAGCGTGAAGTGATACGCCGCATCGCGGCGCGATGCCGGCCGGTCCCGGAGCGATCCAGGCGCGACATACGCCTCGCATCCAATGATGGGCTTGATCCCGGCGCGCTGCGCTTCCTGATAGAATTCAATTGCCCCAAATAAGTTGCCATGATCGGTGATGGCCACCGCTGGCATCTGAAACTCGACCGCTTTCTTCATCAGCTCTCGCATTCGGATGCTGCCGTCGAGCAACGAGTATTCGGTGTGCAAATGCAGATGAACAAAAGAATCGCCAGCCATTAGCCTTTGAGTATAAGCGCCGGTTATATTTCGCAAATTCACCTGCGTGCGCAGCGCCGCCTCGCCAAAGCCGGCGCGTGCGCATGACGAATTCGCCAGCGCGCGCGCATCGGCGCGACGCGATGACCGGACTTGGCAAACATTGCTTGACACGTGCATCAAGCCGTTGCTATGAGAAACGCGCATACGCCGCGCCCCGGGATTTGCAAAATTCTGCGCGGGGCGAAGCTTACCGCGAGATGAAAAAACTGGAAGCCATCATCAAGCCATTCAAACTGGAGGAAGTCAAAGAAGCGCTGGCCGAACTCGGCATCGAGGGGATGACGGTCACGGAAGTAAAAGGATTTGGCCGCCAGAAAGGGCACACCGAGATCTATCGCGGCAGCGAATACACGGTGGATTTCCTGCCGAAGGTGAAAGTGGAAGTGGTGATGGCCGACGACATGGTGGAAAAAGCGGTCAGCGTAGTGGTGGCTGCGGCCAAGACCGGCAAGATCGGCGACGGCAAAGTGTTTGTGCTCCCGGTGGAACACGCGGTGCGAATTCGCACTGAGGAGATCGGCGAAAAGGCCGTGTGACGCCGCTGGCGCGCCGCTGGTTTCACTGCTTTTCAAACGGTCCGGGAATTTGACGGAACGCCATTGAGCATTTTAAGAGTTTAACTTTTTAACGCTTCAACCCTTCACCCAGCTTATGGCCAAGAACAAAACCCCATCCGATGTCAGCAAGATGATCAAGGAACACGAGATTAAACTCGTGGATTTCAAATTCACCGATTTACCCGGCACGTGGCAACATTTCACGACCACGCTCAGCGAGTACAACGAAGATATCTTTACTGAAGGCCTGGGCTTCGACGGCTCGAGCATTCGCGGCTGGAAAGTCATCAACGCCTCGGACATGCTCGTGATTCCAGATCCCGCCACCGCGTGGATCGACATCTTCAACGCGGAGAAAACTCTCTCTCTCATCTGCACCATCGTGGATCCGATCACCCGCGAGCCTTACGATCGCGATCCCCGCGGCGTCGCCGAGAAGGCGGAAGCGTACCTCAAAAGCACCGGCATCGCCGACACGGCATTTTTCGGACCTGAGGCGGAGTTTTTTATTTTCGATGATGTGCGCTTCAGTTACGAGGCCAATTCGTCGTTTCATCACATCGACAGCGTGGAAGGGCACTGGAACAGCGCGCGCGAAGAGTTTCCCAACCTGAGCTACAAAATCAGACCCAAGGAAGGCTATTTCCCGGCTCCGCCAATGGACACGCTCCAGGATATCCGCAATGAAATGGCGCTGGAGCTGGAAAGAGCCGGCATTCCTGTGGACAAACAGCATCACGAAGTGGCCACCGCCGGCCAGGCAGAGATCGACATCCGCTTCGCCCCGCTAAAGCAGATGGCCGACTCGATGCAGTACTACAAATACATCATCCGCAACGTCGCGCGAAGGCACAACAAGACAGTCACCTTCATGCCCAAACCACTCTTTGCCGATAACGGCTCCGGCATGCATACCCACATTTCACTCTGGAAGGAGGGCAAACCGTTGTTCGCCGGCAACGGCTACGCCGGCCTGAGTGAGATGGCGCTCTTCTTCATCGGCGGCATCTTAAAGCATGCGCCGGCCCTCACTTGTTTCACCAATCCCACCACCAACAGCTTTAAACGCCTCGTCCCCGGATTTGAAGCTCCGGTAAACCTCGCTTACTCGGCGCGCAACCGCTCCGCGGCGATTCGGATCCCGACCTATTCCGCCAGTCCCAAGGCGAAGCGTTTGGAATTCCGCACCCCGGATGCAGCGGCAAATCCCTACATTGCCTTCTCCGCCATGCTGCTGGCCGGTTTGGATGGCATTCAGAACCGCATCGATCCCGGTGATCCACTGGACAAAAATCTTTACGAACTGCCGCCCGAAGAACTGGCGCAAATCGCCAGCGTGCCGGATTCGCTGCGCGGCGCGATTGAAGCGCTCCAGGCCGATCATGCTTTCCTGTTGCGCGGCGACGTCTTCAACGAAGACTTCATCGCCAACTGGATCGATATGAAACAAAAAGAATACGACGCGCTGCGATTGCGTCCGCATCCGTACGAGTTCGCGATGTATTACGACGTTTAAACTTCGGGCGCAGGTAGAAACTGCACCGCAGCAGCGCCAGCAGGCGAAGCCTTTTCCCTCTCGAGATTGCTATCATGGAAGCCGGATCAGCCGCGGCTGCACCTTGTTTCCCTCAACACGGAACAACAGGTAATGATGAAAACCTCCGTTCTCCGGCGTCCCTTCCAGGGGGGCGCCGGCGCCTCCGGAAACAAGGTAAACGGGCGGCTGCGGCGACGGATCAATTCGCTCCGGTGGCGGAGTCGTATCGCCGCTCTGCGGATTGTAATAAAGATGCTCGTGCGACGCGATCACATAAGAAATGTTGCGATAGTGACCAAACAGTTCCAAGAGCGCTTCAGCATTCCGGCGGTTCAACCTCATGTGAGATTTCCTAGGCTTGATGGGATGATGCATAAGGATGAACGTGTGAAGCGCATTGTTTGAATCGAGTTCCAACCTCAGCCACTTCAATTGCTCCTCGCTGATAAAACCCGGGTCCAGGTTCAATTCTCCGCCGGCTCCCACCCTGGCATGCGGTGAGCGCTCCGTGCCCGGCGGCGGAATCTCTTCCGAATTAAGAAGAATGAACCGGGAATTGCCGTAGCTGAAGGCGCCGTAGATGGGGGCGCGCTGCGGCAGGCCCATGTTCTTTCGGAACAGCGCTTCCATCTGCGGGCTGCCGATTTCTCTCCTGTGCTTTTGGCCTTCGGCAGGAATTCTAACGTCCATCTCGTGATTGCCAGGGGCAAGGAACACCGGGGCTGCCGCCTTGCGCGCCACTTGGAAAAATGCCGCATACTGTCTCGCGATAACGTTCGGGTCAGCGCTGCTTAGCCCATAGATGGCATCGCCCGTCCAGATGATAAACGCCGGCTTCAAAGCGCGCGCAGCGGTAAATATTTGCTCCGCTGTGGGCGGCAACGGGAGCTCCGGTTTATGCGGCCGGCTGTCGCCCGCAACGATGAAGGAAAAATTTTCCGTCTTTGCCGGTCGCAGAGGGCCGGTGCCGGGAACCAGCGGCGGATGCGCCTGCTCAACTTTTTGACCAGGCGCGCTGGAACAGAAAACTGCCGGCAGCAGTGCCGCTACCGCTCGAACCGGCCAGCCGCAGGCCAGCTTTTCAGAACGCAAAACCGATTCCTCCCACGCCCATGTGCTCGAACATGTCACCGTAATGAACTGACCAGGGCGAGGTGCGCGGGTGAGTGGGAAAGACGGTCGAACCAAACGTGTAATTGGTGGTGCCGATCGTCAGGAATTTGTACTCCGCAAAAAAGTACAAATGGCGAGTGATATCAAAACGCAGACCTGCCCGGGCTGTCGCCGCGAATCCCCAATCCGACGCGTCCGGGTTGGAATTAAAATGGTTGATCCCTGGCTCGGACGGAGCCAGTTGAATCGAGCTGGCCCCCACATTGGAAACAATGGCCGCTCCGACGCCGCCGCCAATGTAAGGATGAACCCGGTAGGGCGTATGCAGCGTTAGAACTAGATTGGGCATCAACACCCCAATGTCCATTGGCGCGCGAAAATCAAAGAGGTGCTCCGGGATGCGCGGCGTGGGGTTATTCAAGAAACCGGTTTGATCTGCGCTCAGGTAATAACCCTCAAACTCCAAAGCCGGGAGCAAAGCCCAGCGCGGATCGCCGCCCAGGCGCCATCCCGGCCATTCATACCCGACGTTCAGACCTACCATGAACCCTGTGTTACTTTTAGCGGCTCCGGTCGCCCGCACATCCAGCGGCGGGATAATAAACGCCGTGCCGCTCTGCACGATCTCATCGTTATCCGACACTGCGCCACCGGCAAAAACGCCAGTGTAAAAACCGCGGTTGTTCGGATAGGCTTCCGCCGGCGCCTTTGTTTCCTTGAAATTGCCAGTCGTGTCACCCGCCCATGCAACCGAAACCAGAGAGGCGACGCCCAAAAAAGCAGCCAAATAGCTCAGGAGAACCCTGCCTGCTGCCCACTTTTGAAGTGTTAGAGAGGTGAAAGTGTTCATGGTGGGAGTTGTTACCGCGAAGCGACAGCGTGTCAAGCAAAATATTTCCTTGACTGGAGTCGCCACAATTCGTTAAGCGTGCTAACATGAAAAGGATCGAACCAACTTGTTATGTCGTGTTAGCAAGCGTTATGGCTTTGTTCACAGGGCAGTTTGTAAAGGCTGGCGAACCCGGACATCCGGAGCAACCAGGTGTGGCCCCGGCGGAAGCGATTTCCAAGCTCAAAGAGGGCAACTCCCGCTACGCAAGCGGCAACCTTCAGCATCCGGGGCAGACTCCGGAGCGCCGGACGGAATTGGCGAATAGCCAGCATCCCTTCGCCATTATCGTCAGCTGCTCAGATTCGCGGGTGCCGCCCGAGATCGTATTTGATCAGGGTCTGGGGGATTTGTTCGTGCTTCGGGTGGCAGGCAACGTAATTAACGACGAAAGCCTGGGCAGCATCGAGTATGCGGTCGATCACCTAGGTACGCGGCTGATTGTCGTTTTGGGCCATCAGCGTTGCGGCGCGGTGGAAGCGGCCAAGAAGACGATCGCCGCCAAGGGGAAAGCGCCCGGGCACATCCAGTCGTTAGTCAAGGCGATCCAACCTGCGGTCGAAGCCACTGCGAAAGATGACCTGGAGACGACCGTCAAGGCGAACGTCAAGCACGTGGTGCAGAGTCTGCGCTCCTCAACACCAGTTCTCAAAGCCAGAGTAGATTCAGGCGATCTGCAGGTAGCAGGGGCTTATTACAATCTGGATACTGGCGCTGTTACCTTTCTGGACGGAAACTAGGCAACTCCAAACCGTCTGACCATTTTTCCTCCCGAAAGCAATCCACCCCAAACTTCGGGAGCTGGCTAGAAAGAATTTTTACGCGACGAAATTTTTCGGACGGAGTCCGCGCAAGGCTCTGCGACCTTGCGCACCCGGGATAGCGACCCTTTTCTCAACCCCGGCTTGATCGTTCCGCCGCAAAGGCCCACAACACCGGTTTCCCGATCGTGACCGGAAATAACGTTTCCGAAAACGACGGAATGGATGAAGATTAAGCCTTTCCATGGCGGAGATCGGTTCAGCCGTACGGTTTGAGATTGCGCACGTCTTATTCATGGACGTGGTGGGTTATTCGAAGCTTTTGCTGGATGAGCAGCGTGATGTGCAGCAGCGCCTGAGCGAGATCGTGCGCGACACGGAACCGGCGCGCGCAGCAGAAGCTGCCGGCAATTTGATCTCCATTCCCACAGGCGACGGAATGGCCTTGGTTTTCTTCCACAGTCTGGAGGCGCCGGTTCAATGCGCTGTGGAGATCGCCCGCGCATTAAAGAAGGAGCCAAACATGCAATTGCGAATGGGGATCCACAGCGGTCCGGTTCATCAGGTCCGCGATGTGAATGACCGGCCGAACGTGGCGGGCGCGGGCATCAACACCGCGCAGCGTGTGATGGATTGCGGCGATGCGGGACATATTCTTCTCTCCAAGCGCGTCGCCGAGGATCTGGCGCAATCGCGCCGATGGCGGGCCCATCTGCACGAGCTGGGGGAATGCCCTGTCAAGCATGGAGTTCCCTTGTCGGTGGTGAATTTTTATTCCCATCAAATCGGCAATCCGCACGTGCCGGCCAAGATCAGGCTGGCGCAGGCGAAACAGGTGAGTGCGAAGCGGTTGCCGGCGACGCGTCGTTTCGTTTTGGCGGCGACCGCGATCAGCGGCCTCGTCCTGGTCGCTTTTGCAGTCGCGGCGATCATTTTCGCGCCGTCCCTCTTGAAGCGCACGCTTCAGAAACGAGCAACCACCGCCTCCAACGTTCCCGTCACGGTCACCTCAAGCCCGGCTCCGGAAAAAAGTCTGGCCGTTTTGCCATTTGAAAATCTTAGCCGCAATCCGGACAATGCCTTTTTTGCAGATGGCATTCAGGACGACATCCTGACCAGCCTGGCCAAGATCAAAGACCTCAAGGTAATCAGCCGGTCTTCAGTGATGCGGTTTCGCGGCGTTTCTGGGCAAAATTTGCGCGATATCGGCAAAACCCTTGGGGTGGCCAACCTTCTGGAAGGCAGCGTGCGAAGAGAAGGCGACCGGGTAGTGGTCAACGTGCAATTGATCGACGCGGCAACTGATCGCAACTTGTGGGCCAATCGCTACGATCGCACGCTGACCGATTCGCTCGGGCTGCAAGGCGAATTGGCTGGCGAAATCGCTGACGCGCTACGGGCAAATCTGACCACCGAGGAAAAAGTGCGCGTAACCACCAAGCCGACGCACAGCACGGAAGCATACGTACTTTACCTGCAGGCAAATCAAATCTCTGAAAATCCCGATAGTCTCCTGGAGGATTACAAGACCGCGCGGGAACGCTACTCCCAAGCGATCGCGCTGGACCCGGGTTTCGCGCTTGCGCACGCCCGGCTGGCGTCCCTGTGCGCGGCGGTATTCCATTTCTACGAGCCCACGGAAGAATGGCGAGGCACAGCCCGTTCGGAGGCTGAAACGGCATTGCATCTTCAACCCAATCTGGCGGAGGCTCACCTCGCGCTCGGCCAGTGCATCTACTGGATTGATCAGGATTATGCGCGTGCGCTGGAGCAATTCGAGATCGCCTCCCATTTGTCGCCCAACGATGGCGACAGTCTTCGCCTGATCGCAGCCATCAAACGCCGGCAGGGCAAATGGCCCGAAGCGCTCGCGGAATATGAAAAGGTGGTGGCGATCGACCCGGAAAATCCCAACACCGTTCGCGAACTTATTTATACCAACACGGCAATGCGCCGCTGGCCGGAGGCGGCACAATGGGCGGGGCGGCTGCGGGAAATGGCGCCGGCATCCATCGTGGCCAAAATTCAAAGCGGCTACGTCGATTTCTGGTGGAAAGGAAACACCAGTTTGTTGAAGTCTTTGCTTTCTCAGGTGTCGCCAGCGTACGATCCTGACGGAGGGGTGACCTCGGTGCGCTGGGAAGTAGCGATGCTTAATCGCGATTTCGCTGCAGCCCGCGAGGCCATCGCAGCCTCGTCCGCCAGCGAACTATCATACACCAATGAGGGCATGACGCCGCGCAGTTTCTTCGAGGGCTGCATCGCTCTGGCCCAGGGGGCTGTGGCAGAAGCCCAAAAGCATTTCCAACAAGCCCAGCCATCCTTTGAAAACGCGGTGCGAGAAGCTCCTCTAAGCGCCATGCGCCACGCCAATCTCGGCTGGCTGTACGCCTTCATGGGACGCAAGGAGGACGCAATGCGAGAAGGTCGCCGCGCCGTGGAGCTCAAACCGGAATCCAAAGATGCCGTGGACGGCCCTATTGCCAGTTGTTATCTGGCGCTCATTTACGCGCGCGTTGGCGAAAAAGATTTGGCGATTCCCTTGATCGAACGACTGCTCCAAACACCCGGCGCCGTGGACAGCGTTGACTACAGCATCACGGTCAATGATCTCAAATATCGGTGGGAATGGGATCCGTTGCGCGCCGATCCCCGCTTCCAACAGCTCCTTGCTCAACCTTCCCCGGCGGGCACGGCCGGGTCAGCCGTTCTGCCACCGCCCTGAGGCACTAAGCGCGCGCACCACAAATCTTGACGGCTCGTTCGCCAAACTTCATGCTGCCACCGAAGATGCAATGGAACAGCCAGCGCAACCTGGGACCGATTTTATCCTCGACGCTCTGGCCAAGGAAGGAATCGATCATCTGTTCCTGGTGCCCGGCGGCTTGATCGACCCATTCCTGCCTGCGCTGGGCCGACAAAAATTTTTGAGGCCAATCGTAGCCGCCCAGGAAGGCGGCGCTGCATGCATGGCCGACGGATATGCCAGAGCAAGCCGAAATTTCGGAGCGGCGCTTTGTATTGGCGGCCCTGGCCTGACCAACGCAGTGACTGCGGTCGCCGCCGCGAAAACGGACGGGGTTCCACTGTTGTTGTTGAGCGGCGAAGTGAGCACGTTCATCGAAGGTCTGGGCATGTTCCAGGATGCCAGTGCGCAGACGCTCGATGATGTGGCCATCGTACGACCGCTTACCCGTTATTCCGCGTCGATCGATAACGCGCAAAATCTTCCGCATCTTTTCAAACACGCCATGTTGCAAATTCGGGCCCGCCCGGCCGGTCCCGTGCATGTTTCGTTGCCTGGCGACGTTTTAATGGGCGAAATCACTGTCAGTTATGAGAGAATTGAGTCTGGCTTGGTCAACCCGGCTCCGCTATCGCTGCGCGACGCTCAGGCTTCACTTCAGCATTTTGCCCGCTCCGCCACGGCCCGCGCTCTTGTCCGGGTGGCGATTCTTGCCGGAGCGGGTGTGGAGCACGCCGCCGCCTCCCAGGCGCTGCGACAGTTTGCCGGGTACGCCGGGACGCATCATGCCCGCATGGCTTTCCTGGAGACCCCGCTAGATTTGTTGATTGTGCTCGGCTCCGGACTGAACGAGCGCGACACGATGCACTGGTCGCTGCAACTCAGGCCAAATGCCACGATCTGCGTCAACTTTACGCCTGAGACCATTGGCGCTCACACCTTGGGGGGCGGCGTCGTAGGCGATTGCGGCGCTTACCTGAATTATTTGCTTTCTCAAAACGAAACGCTGCGGGCTTCGCTCGAACCGACCGTCGCAGGCCGCGGCGCATGGTTATCGAGCATTCGTTCAAAGCCTCGCCTGCAGGATATTGAAAATTGTCGGAGCGAAGCCGCGCCGCTGCACCCAGCGCGAGTAGTCAGCGAGTGGCGCCGTCTTTTTCCGCCGGACGGCATTCTGGTGGTCGATTCCGGAGCGCATCGGGCGTTTGCCGGCCACTACTGGGAGGCGTATGAGGCTGGCACTTATGTATCGGCAACCAACCTTGGACCGATGGGCTGGGCCATACCTGCGGCGGTAGGTGTGCAGTGCGCGCAGCCGCGCCGACGGGTGGCGGTGATTACGGGTGATGGCTGCATGCAAATGAACGGCATTGAGGTGTCCACCGCCGCGCGTTATCGGTTGCCGATCATTTTCATCGTAATGAACAACAGCGCGCTGGGCAACGTCTGGTTGCGCGCGCATGCGCTCGGTCCCGTGCCCGATGAACTGACTCGCCTGCCCGATCACGATTGGGCAACCTTTGCCGAAGCGCTCGGTTGCCGGGGCGAAACGGTTCGTAAACCGGGCGAGTTGGCTGGCGCGCTCGAGCGCGCCCTTGCCGGCCCCGGCCCATGTGTGATTGATGCGAAGGTCAACAAGGCGTTCCCGACACCGGTAAAGGATTGGACGGCTGCGGTGGCGTCCTTCTCCTACCACGAGTGACGAGACCATGGCGAGGCTGCCGTTTGATCCTTCCAAACTTTCGCCCGACGACCTCATGCTTTACCAGCGCATGGTCGAGCGGCGCAAAGCCAAAGGCGCAGGTTTTGGAGGTCCGTATGCGGCGCTGATGAATCATCCCCAGCTTTGTGCAAAAATTGAAGAGTTGGGTTTTTACTTGAAGTTCCAGGGACATTTGCCGCGAAACATTTATCAATTTGTGGTCTTATGCGTTGCGCGCCATACCGGAGCTGCTTTTGAATGGGTTGATCATCTCAAGCACGCTCAATCCGCGGGCGTGCCGCTGGCCGTGATTCGCACGTTGCAAAAAGACGGACCCGGGAGCGCGAAGTTTGGCGCGCCGTATGACCTAATCGCGCGCGTGCTGGCCGCAACATTGACCTGGAAAAATATTCCCGCGGACGTTCAGCAACAAGGCATTCAGCAATTTGGCGTAGAAGGCTTCATCGAGATCGTGGTTCTTTCAGGCTTGTACCAAATGTTTGCGGCGATTAATCAGGGTTTCGACGTGCCGCTGCCTCAAGGCATTCCGCGTCCTTTTTAGAGTTGCTCCAGGTTCAGTTGCTGCGAAATCGCTGTGTCGCGTCGCCAGGGCAACTCCATTGTGCACACTGCGCGCCCTGCTAGGTTCTCCAAGTTTCGAACGTGCACCTGACAAAGATTTTTGCCGAGCTGAAGCGCCGGAAGGTTTACAGCGTGGCGATTGCCTACGCGCTCGGCGGCTGGGCGCTGGCTCAGGGCATCGCGCAGGTTTTCCCGGTGTTCGATATTCCAAACTGGGTGGTGCGCCTGGTCTGCACCTTAATCGCGGCGGGCTTCCCTGTGGCGCTGGTTCTTTCCTGGTTTTTCGATCTCACCCGATACGGGATCGTGCGCACGCCGGATCTGCAGGAGGACAGAGTCCGGACTGCGCGAGCGGTCACCGATGCCATGGCGCCGGAATCGACGGAGAAATCTATCGCAGTCCTGCCTTTCGGTGATTTGAGTTCCGAAAAGGATCACGCCTATTTCAGTGATGGCATTGCGGAAGAAATCCTCGGAGCGCTGGCGAAGGTAGATGGTTTGCACGTGGCGGCGCGGCGTTCGTCGTTTTGGTTCAAAGGCCGGGAGGCGGAGCTTGGCGAAATTGCGCGGAGACTGAATGTGAATCACGTCGTGGAAGGAACCGTGCGACGCGAGGGCAACCGCGTCCGGGTGACAGCGGAGCTGATTGATGCGCGGGAGGGATTCACCATCTGGTCGGAAACGTACGAGCGCGAGATGCGCGGAATTTTCGCGCTACAGGATGAGATCACCCGCTCCATTGTGGATGCGTTAAAGCTCAAGCTGGCGATTGCGCCGCCGCCGCCCCGGAACACGGAAGCGTATGATGCCTATCTCCACGGGCTGTTTTATTCCGACAAAAGCAGCGAAGCGGAATTGCGTAAAAGTCTTGAATTCTTTGAGCGCGCGATCGAGCTCGATCCGCGATTTGCCAGGGCCTGGACGGGGATGGCCAAGGCGTGGCTCTGGCTGGCGGACGCCTATGTGGCGCCAAGGGAAGCATATCGCAATGTTCGCGACGCCGCTGTGCGCGCCCTCCAACTCGACGACCATGAAGCCGAGGCCCATGTGTATCTGGCCGAAACAAAGCGCATCCTCGATTGGGATCTCGATGGCGCAGAAGCAGAATTCATTCGCGCGGTACAAATCGATCCCAACTCGACGCCATCCAATTATTTCATCGCCGCGCTCTACGCCGCGCGTGGCGAGCGCGACAAGGCGCTGACATATTTGCGTCGAGCCGACAGGATCGATCCGGCTTCGCTCTGGGTGAGCAATTTCGCCTGTGAACTCTATCGGTATTTCGGCCTTTTGGAGGCAGCTGCTGCAGCTGGAGAGCGCGCGCTGCAGCTGGATCCGAGCTTCGCACATTATGGCGAGCCGGCGCTGGGCGCGCTTCATCGCGAGATGGGACGCTTCGAGGAGGCAATTGGTCTGTACGAAAAGGCGCGGCAATTCACCGGCAGACCGGGATTCGGTCTGGCGATCACGTATGCGCGCATGAAGCGGCGCAAGGAAGCGCTGGAAACATTGGATCAAGCCATCGGCGGCGGGGGATACCGGCCCGGCGACGCCATCGCGCATGTGCTTGTGGCGCTCGGCGAACCCGACGACGCAATTGGCCAGTTGGAACGCGCGTGCGAGCAGCGGTCCTCCTCGCTGCACGGTGTGGGCATTGCTCCGGAGTTCATTCCGCTGCGTCCGGACAAACGTTTCACGTCGATTTTACAAAGAATCGGCCTCGATCCGGAGAAAGTCTTCGCCGCAACGGGAACCTGAACTATTGCACAATCACGTCGCGCCCGTGCCCGTGGGCGCGCACTCCCAGGTCGTGCAAGGTTTGTTGCGCAACGTGCATTCCAAAAAGAAGAGCCGCAATCAGACCGAAGTACAATATCGACATGATCCAGCGCTGGGCCGGCGTAACTTCGAAATAGCGCATTTCTTCTGCAGTGCGTGTGCGGAACAGCGAGTAAATCCGCGGCAGCGACAACAACACGATCAGCCAGATGATGAAGTTCGGGTACTTCCAGCCGAACCAGAGCAGCACCGCAAAACCGGGCAACCACAGCCAGCGCGAGAGAGCGCTTGCGATGCGACCGCCATCGAGCATTCCCACCGGAGTCAGGTTGAATAAATTCAAAAAATAACCGAACCACGCCAGGGCAATGAACAGCGGCGCGGCAAAGATGGCGCCCAGCGCATTGCAGACCAACGCGCCCAGGCTGCCGAGGATCGGACCGCCAATACCCACGCACGCTTCCATCCACGCATTGCGCGGCGCTTCCTTCAAAGCAATGAAGGCGCCCATAAACGGGATAAAAACAGGCGCACCGACTTTGAGTCCGAATCGCTTTGCCACCAGCAAATGCCCGGTCTCATGCACGAACAACAAGAGCACGAACCCAAGGGCGAACTGCCAGCCCCATATTTGGGTATAGACCCAGATCATCAAGAGCATCGTGCCGCCGGATTTCAGCAGTATTGGCAGGAACTTCAGAGCCGGCAGCAGAACGAATTTGAGCTTCGCGAAAAACTTTGCGATCAGGACGCCAACAACAGCCAGCGGCGCCAGGGCCTTTTTCACCCTGCTCCAGCCCGTTTCGATCTCGGGTGCCTGATACTCTTTTGTCTCTTCGGTTTTAAGATCCACGTAATTTTAGTTACAATGCGCACAGCGTCCGGCCAAATCCGAAAAAGTCCGTTTAAGCAGGGACGCCTTGCAATTCTTTAAATGCCTCTCCCAGATCATCAATAATGTCGCGAGGCAGCAGGGATTGTTCGCTCTGGCCGTGATTGAAAATCGCGCTCTGGGCGGCGCGCCCGCAAATCCACGCGCCGATGCGAGCCGCGTCGTATGGGGAGAGACCCTGCCCCAGCAATGCTGCGCACACGCCGGTGAGAACATCGCCCATTCCGCCTGTTGCCATGCCGGGGTTGCCTGTGGTGTTGTAGCTCAAAGGTTGTCCCTGCTCAGCCACGATTGTTCTGCTTCCCTTCAACAGCAGTGTAACGGGAAACCGCCTGCAAAATGCCGCGGCTATCGCGCTGCGCGTCTGCGTTTTGGCGGCAAAAAGCCGTTTCATCTCTCCCGGGTGCGGCGTGAGCAGGCGTTTTCCTTTGCAGCGCCGGAGCGTTGAGATTTTTCCCGCCAAAATATTGAGGCCATCGGCGTCAATCACCATGGGTTGCCTTGCCTTTTCGATCAGTTCCAGAATCTCCGCCGCGCGCGCTTTGCCCAAGCCCGGTCCCACAGCCCAGACATCCGCTTTTTCTTTCAGAAGGTCGCGATAGGATCGGAGGGGTTTCACCATGGCCTCCATTGGCGCGGCGCTGGCCACGATCTGGTAGATTTCTTCAGGAACAAAGACTTCCACCAATCCTGCGCCGGCCCGCAACGCGCCCAGCGACGTCATTAAAGCCGCTCCGATAAAGCCTCTCGAACCTGCGACCACACTAATGCGTCCGCATTGGTTCTTGTAGGTTCCGAAATCTCGTCTCGGCAGCAACCCACAAAGGGAAACTGCTGCTGCGGTGAGCGCCTTTGCTTTTTTGGCGGGTGGCTGCAAGTCCTCTATCGCGACAACCTCAAGCGCGCCGACAAAGTTGAGGGCGCCGTCCGCGACCAAGCCAGCCTTGGCGAAACCGATGGCTGCTGTAAAATCAGCGATTACGCAATCGCGATCGGCCCTGCCGGTATCTCCGTCGAGTCCGCTGGGGAGATCGACGGCGAAAACGTAAGCGCCTTTGTCCCGACGCAGTCGATTAATGTATCGACAGGCGCTCCGCACCGGTTCGCGCAGCGGCGGCTTCGCGCCGAGCCCCAAAAGACCGTCGAGAATAACGAGCGGGCGATGAGGGGGAAGATACGCGTCTGCGGCCACCTTTTCCTGCGCGGCGAACAGCTCGTCGGCAGCATTGGCCCAAAGCTCGATGAGCGCGACTGCAAAGTCACTTTGACCCACGGGTGCGCGTGTTGCACCGGCATCGTCGAGAGTTCGCCGACGCAAACCCTCCAGCTTTTTGCGCATCAGATGGCTCCACTCTGTTTCCCTGAAGGCAAGACAAACTTCGATTTTCCACCCCACCCGGCGCAAACATTGCGCAGCAAACAACGCGTCGCCTGCGTTATGGCCTTTCCCGGCAAACACAATGCATTTGCCCGCGGTTGGGAAAAATTTGCTGACGAGTTGCGCGACACCGGCGCCTGCCTTGTCCATCAGGCTTTCGACGGCCGCGCCTCGAGCAAAGGCAGCTTGTTCCGCTGCGCGCATTTGAGCCGTGGTCAAAATCGGCAAATCCACTTCAACCCTCCTGTTTGCTTGAAGCCGCGCTGGCTTCTGAACTTGCCGGCTTGGAGCTTTTCTTTTTCCGAGCGCTTTTTCTATGGAAGCGTTTAGAGCGATGACGGCTGGCTTTGGCCACTCTGGTCTGGTCAATGTAAGGTTGCAGCGGGATGTTCTCGCTCGTGGCCACCCTTGTGGTATCCGGGCGCGTGGCGACGGCGCTGCGCTTCTCAACCCCGGCGGCGATTTCCTCCGCGAGTTTCTGGCGATATGAAGCCGTCTGCGCGTACGCGGCTTCTGTCGGGTTGGTAAGGAAGCCACATTCCACCAGCACCGCCGGCACTTTGGTCTTCCGCAGTACGTAGTAACCGCGGCGACGCACGCCGCGGTTGGAAGTCGGCGCTCCGCCGGCCACAAAGTAATGAATGGCGGATGCCAGAGGCAGGCTGTCGCGATTGTAAAAGTACGTCTCGATGCCGTCAGCTCCCATGCGCTTTGCCGAGTTGAAATGGATACAGACAAAGATGGCATTGGGATACGAATTGGCGATCGCTACGCGCGACGCCAGCGGCACAAAGACGTCGCTGTCGCGGGTCATCACCACACGATAGCCGCTTCTAACCAGCAGCGTTTTAAGTCTGCGGGCTACGTCCAGCGTCATCTCCTTTTCGGCAACTCGCTGACCCGGTATCCCGCCGCGATCATGACCGCCGTGACCCGGATCGATGACCACGGTGACGGGTGAGCCGGCTTGCTCAGAACTGTCGCGGGAGCGCGTCGCTGCGACGGAAACATCGCAGAGCAGGAGCGCGCCCGCCAAGATGGCAGCAAAAAGGCATCGCTGCTGAAAAATAGCCGGCATTAGCGCTCGTCCCCAGGCGGTTTTGGCGGGCGGGCCGAGAGTTTTGGAGGGGCATTGCGCGCGCTTCGCACAACCGGCGCCTCGCTCACGCCGCCGCGCACTGCCACTTCGCCATTCGCGCTATGAAAGAGGCGCGGACGGCTTTTAGCTTCCATAAACGAGGAACGCGCCAGCAGCTCGCCATTCAATCCGATCCGGGAATAAGCCCACGCGCGCGGAGCCGCGCAGTGCAACACGTGAAGTTGATTGCGGCGGTCCACTTCCGCCTGCGGTGGTTCGAAAGCGACGGCCCGGCCCAGCGAATACGTGGCGTAAACAACGCCGCTCTCCTTGTCCTCGACGCGGACGTACAGCGAAGTGTGATCGGGGAATCGATTAGTCAACAACGAATAGGTACGCACTCGACCGGAGGCCGCAGCGCCATCGGGAATTCCGACCGTTTGCTGCCAGATCGGCCGAGCATCAGTCACTTCAAAAACGCGCGACGGCGAATAGAAAAATTTTCCCAGATCGGCAAAATAAAGATGGGCGCGCGCATGGTAGGCGCCAAAATCGTGCACGGGGTAAAGCGTCGTGAGATTGATCTGCCGGGTAACCCGCTGCCCGGCCTCAATTCTCAAAGGCGGTTGTCCGGAGTCGCCCGGCAACGGCGCAATTGGCTGCCCTTCGCTTCCTATGACGTCGAATCCGAGCCAGGGTTGGCCGTCGGCGTCGCGCAGTTCAATATCGCGTCCTGCCATGTTGGTGATGGCAAGCGTCGCCACGATGGGTTCGTATGCGATGAACTGCAAACGCTGAAATTTCAGGTCCAGTTGAATCTGGCCGGAGGCTCTCTGAACAGAAAACGCCAGAGTCACCACAAGCAAGGCGCTTTTGATGGCATTGCCCATCGACGAAGTCTTCAACATCGGCGGCTTCGCCACACGGCGGCTGCTAATGACATGCATCAGGGCGTTGAAGGACTCTCGGGTGGAGGATAAAGCTGCAGCAAACGCCCCGGCTCGGCTTGCACAGCCTGCAACTTGTCATCGTAATAAACCAGGATTCTGTACCCGAGATATTTTCTCCGTCCACTCTCTTCGGTGGCCGAACCTTTGGGGCTCCGGCTTTTCTGGCGCGTTTCCGACGAACTCGCGGAAGAATGCGGCGTCTTCGGCCGTACGTAATTGACCATGAGAATCTCGGGGTTGGCTTCAGTCCAGTCGTGTTTTTGCGTTCCCCATTCGGAGCTGACGTCGGCGTCGGTGAGCTTCACCTCGTTATCGTCCACGGTGTCGTAAAGGAAAACGTAAATCTTGACCTTGTTGTGATCGATGGCGACTCCTGGTTGTTTTTTGATTCCGATCCGCAACGCCAGATTGGTTTCCGCTTCAGGATCCGGCGTTTGACTGGTCCGGACCTCGGTAATCCCCATAACGGGGCCCTCGGGATTGCCGGCAATGTCTCTGGGCGGCGCAGCCGCGGCGGAGGCGTTTGTTGCAGGCGCGCCTTCAGCTGCGGCGCCGGAGGACGGTACCCCGACTTTGAGGCGCTGATCCGCAGCCTGATACGCAGCGCTGTCGGTGGGACTGATGTCCTTGATCTTTCGCCACATTTCATTAGCGCGATCGTACAGCTGCATCGCGTCGTACGTCTTCGCTTTTTCGAGCAGGACGCCCACATTATCGGGCTCGCTGTCCAGCGCTTCGTCAAATCGCTGCAGCGCGGTAGTTGTATCGCCGCGGTCGCGCAACTGAATGCCTTCGCGCATCAGTTGTTCCGCAAGGGAAGGCGGAGGCGTTCCAACGGTAGTCGGCTGCGACGGCCGCGGCCGCGCAACCGCTGCCGCAGGTGCGGGCGCAACTTTAGCAGCCGTGCGCGGGAACGCAGCGGGAAGCGGTTGCAGCGTCGTGATTCTGCCTGCACCGGAACGGCCGGCGTAATGAAGAATCACGGCAAAGACTTCTGCGGCGGCCAGAAGAACCACCAGGGTCAGACCCAGATGAAAACTCGGGTCGATTTGAATCGCGCGTGAAAGAAGACTGCGCATGCTGGACGAACCGCTCAATCTCTGTAAACGCGCTTTCGACCAACTGTCAACCCCACTGCCCGCCGCTATCGCGAGATATCGTCCTGGCTCAGCATTTTGAAGCCCTCGCCCATGAGCACAGACGAGGCGCATTCGGTGTCGTCCACATGCAAAGCGATCGCAGAAAGACCGTGCGGCCGGATCAGCAGCGGATACGCAAAATGCACGTTGACTTCGGCCATCACCAACGCTGCCAGCAATTTCACCAGTTGCGTGGCGACTTCCCGCATTTCCACTACCACCACTTCGCTCACTCCAAAAGGCACATTGTTTTCCCGAAACAACTGTTCCACCCGCTGCGGATCACTGGCAATGATGCGCGCGATGGCCGAGTCGGTGGACTCCGAAACGCTCAAACCCACGACGTGCGTGTTTTGTTTGCTGAGCAGTTTCACAATCTCGAGCATCGCCCCCACCTTGTTGGGCAGGAAAACAGAGAACTGCTTGACCAGCGGCCCTTCCCTTTTTGACGTTATTTCCGGTAACTTAACAGCCATCGTTGCAGCGCGGTGGGCGACAGGCAAAGCGCGCCCCCGCAACAGGGCAGTATCTCACTGCTCGTCTTTCATTGGCAAACCAATATCTGCCGCAAACCAATATCTGGCACGGAAGCGATTCGGCGCCGGGAGCCGGTCCTTTTGCGCCTTCGCCCGCCTCGCGTATTCAAGCTGTTCATTTTCCCGCTGCGCTTTAAATTCGGCCTCGATGGAAAAGGAAAATGAGTTGATGGCCCTGCGCCGCAAAAAAATCGAGGCTCTCCGCGCGAAAGGCGTCGAGCCGTTCGGCTCCGGATTTGAGGTGAGCGGATCCATCGCCGAGGTGCGCGAAAAATTCAAAGAAGGCGATACGCTTCGCGCCGCCGGCCGGATCACGGCGCATCGCGACATGGGCAAAAGCCATTTTCTTGATCTGCGCGACGCCACGGGGCGCATCCAGATTTACATCCACGCCAACGAGGTCGGCCCGGAGCTTTTCGAGCTGTTTCGTTTGCTGGATATCGGCGACTTCGTGGGTGTAGAAGGCACGTGCTTTGTCACCAAGAGCGGCGAGCCAACATTAAAGGCGCGCACTTTCCAGGTGCTGGCCAAGGCTTTGAGACCGCTCCCGGAAAAATGGCACGGATTGCAGGATATCGAAGCCCGCTACCGGCAAAGGTATCTGGATCTCATCACCAACGAACGATCCCGGACAATCTTCGAAAAGCGGATCGCAATCATTCGGGAAACCCGGCGATTTCTTGAAGAACGCGGCTTTCTGGAGGTGGAAACCCCCATTTTGCAGACCGTGGCGGGCGGCGCAGCCGCCGAGCCGTTCAGCACGCATCACAACGCGCTGGGCCTCGATCTTTACCTGCGCATCGCTCCGGAACTCTATTTGAAGCGGCTTTTGGTCGGCGGATTCAACAAAGTCTTCGAAATTAATCGCAACTTTCGCAACGAAGGAATCTCCAGAAAACACAACCCCGAATTCACGATGCTGGAAGCTTACTGGGCATATGCGGATTTTGAGAAAATGGCCAGCCTGGTGGAGGAACTCATTTGTCACCTCGCAAAAAGAATTTTCAACGCCGAAAGCCCGCAGGGCGCAGCGCCTGCAACGGATGATGGAGGTTCTGCCGCGCGCCCAACACACAACACAGAGGCAGGCCAGGATGCAACCCTGCGAATCGAGCATCGAGACGCCGAAGGAAAAATTGTTCGCACCATTCACCTGAACCGGCCCTGGCGCAGAGCGCGCTATCACGATTTGGTGCGAGAAGTTGCCGGCAGCGACTGGTTCGATCTTTCCGCCGCTCAACGGCGGGAACGCGCCGCCAAGGAGTTCAAACTCGAAATTTTGCCGCAGCTGGCCGATTTCGAGGTCACACAGCACGTTTTCGAAAAGCTCGTCGAGGAAAAGACGATTGACCCGCTGTTTGTGACACATTGTCCAAAGGAGTTAGTGCCGTTGGCAAAGCAAAACGCGCAGGATCCTTCTCTGGTGGACGTCTTCGAGCTGGTCATCAACGGAGTTGAAATTGCTCCGGGCTACACGGAACTCAACGATCCAATCGTGCAGCGCCAGCGCCTTCTCGAACAGGCTGGCGAAGAAAGACAAAAAATCGACGAAGAATTCCTGCTGGCGCTCGAACATGGCATGCCGCCGGCAGGGGGAATCGGCATCGGGATGGATCGGCTCACGATGCTCTTCACAGGCGCTGAGTCGATCCGCGACGTGATCCTTTTTCCGCTTCTGCGCCCGAAACGGTAAACGGTTCGGCTCCAGTCCGCCCGCGTGACGCAAGCTGCCCCGGAGGTTAGCCCACCGGTCGTTGCCGGTTACCCCGGGGGCTTGCGGCGGCCGAAAGGAGCGAAAATCAAAGACGAACAGAAAAACGAGCGCGACGAAGAGTTGCTGCCATGCAATGTTGAAACGATAGAAACTCACACCTTTTTTACGCTTCGACTCTTCGCCGATGAAACCGTTTGAGATCGCCGGACTTCCCTCTGACGAGGTTGCTCGGCTGGTCGCGGGCACTCATCCCGACCCCTTCCGTGTGTTGGGCCCACACCGGGTTGGCGACGATTTGGAAATTCGCGTCTTTCGCCCCGATGCCCGCTCGGTGGAAATTGTATTGGAGAAACAACGGGCGGAGTCGATTGTCGCGAAGCGAGTTCATCCGGACGGATTTTTTTGCGCGACTGTCCGCAATGCCACGCGGGACGATCCATATCGGCTGCGGATCACTACCTGGGATGGATCGCAACAATTCACCGCTGATCCCTATCAATACGGACCCATTCTGGGCGAACTGGACCTGCATCTTTTCGCCGAAGGACAACACTGGAGAATTTACGACAAACTCGGCGCCCATCGGCGCGCCATTGGCGATGCCGCAGGGGTTTATTTTGCGGTCTGGGCGCCCAACGCGCAGCGTGTCAGCGTAGTTGGCGATTTCAATCGGTGGGATGGTCGGGTGAATCCCATGCGCAAACTGATCGGCAGCGGCGTGTGGGAATTGTTCCTGCCGGGCGTACAACAAGGCGCGCACTACAAATTCGAAATCCGCACCCATAGTGGGGTGCTGCTGCTCAAAAGTGATCCGTTTGCGTTTTTTAATCAGCACGGCACATCGACCGCCTCCATCGTTTACGACTTGGAGCGATACCAATGGAACGATGCAGCGTGGATGGAATCGCGGCGCACGAAAAACTGGCCGCGAAGCCCAATCACCATCTACGAAGTGCATCTGGGCTCATGGCGACGCAAGATAGAAGAAAGTAATCGTCATCTTAGCTACATCGAGCTGGCCGAGACGCTGATCCCTTACGTGTTGGAAATGGGTTACACGCACATCGAACTGTTGCCGATCGCCGAGCATCCCTTCGAAGGTTCCTGGGGTTATCAGGTCACAAATTATTACGCGCCCACCAGCCGGTTCGGCACACCGGATGAGTTCCGCTATTTCATCGACAAATGTCACCAAGCCGGCATCGGCGTCATCATGGACTGGGTGCCGGCGCATTTCCCAAAGGACGCACATGCCTTGGCTGAATTCGACGGCACCGATCTCTACGAACATATGGACCCGCGCCAGGGCGAGCACCAGGACTGGGGCACGCTCATTTTCAATTACGGGCGCAACGAAGTTCGCAATTTTCTGATCGGCAATGCGCTCTTCTGGCTGGACAAGTATCACATCGACGGCCTGCGTGTGGACGCCGTGGCTTCCATGCTCTATCTGGATTACTCGCGCAAACCGGGACAATGGATCCCGAACGTTTACGGCGGCCGTGAGAACCTTGACGCGATTTATTTTTTGAAACGGTTCAACGAAGTTTGCTACGAGCGCTTTCCGGGAATCATGACCATTGCCGAGGAATCAACCGCGTGGCCGGGCGTGTCGCGCCCGACGTATCTGGGCGGGCTTGGCTTCGGCTTCAAATGGAACATGGGTTGGATGCACGATTTCCTGCAATACATGAGCCTGGACCCCATCTATCGGCGCTATCATCACGGCAACATCACGTTCTCCCTGCTCTACGCGTTTCACGAGAACTTCATTCTGGTGCTCAGCCATGATGAAGTCGTGCACGGCAAACGCTCATTGTTATCCAAGATGCCCGGCGACGAATGGCAGAAGTTCGCCAACCTCCGGATGTTTCTGGCATGGATGTACGGGCACCCTGGCAAAAAGCTGCTCTTCATGGGCGGCGAGTTCGGCCAATGGAACGAGTGGAACCACGATGGTGAGCTGGACTGGGACCTGTTGCGCCTTCCGCGCCACGACGGCCTGCGCCGGCTGGTACAGCATCTCAACTATCTTTACAAAAGCGAACCGGCCTTGTGGCAGCTCGACGACACGCACGAGGGATTTGAATGGATCGATTTTCACGATGCCGAAAAGAGCGTCGTATCGTTTTTAAGAAAATCCCGCGAGGGCGACATTGTGCTGTTTGTCGTGAACGCCACTCCGGTCGTGCGCTACGATTATCGCCTGGGCGTGCCCGAATCGGGATTTTACCGCGAAATCATCAACACCGATGGCGAAACCTACGGCGGCAGCAATGTGGGAAACTTCGGCGGCGTCCCGTCGCAGGAGCTTCCGTGGATGGGCCGCGAACATTCCATTCTCATTCATTTGCCGCCGCTGGCGACGCTGGCATTCAGGCTGGAACGGTGATATCAGATGAAACTGTGAGGGATTAAGAATGAAACTGCGTGTTTCGCTATACTGGATCCTGGCAGCGCTGCTGTGCGGGTGCGCGGCCAATACTCCGTATTCGGAGACCATGGTTGACACCGGCGCAAACACCCGTGAGAGAGTTCTGCCCGAACGTCCGGTGGTTGACCGGCCGGTTTATACTCCTGGGACCGACGGCGTCAGCTCGAGTCACTGGTAATTTGCAAATCGAAAGGCGACCCGCGCCCCAACCAGGGACGCTTACCCAATGGAGGCAATCCCGACACGCCTGCCTCCTGAAAACAGGCCTTTCGAGCTGGCGGATGCGTCTGCAAAATAAAAAATAAATAAAGAACGGACACCCCGCTCGCCACTTCGCCAACTTTTTTGCTCCCGTCTGGGCAAAGGCCGCGAGCGACAACCAAACAAAGCTGGCAGAGCAGCGAGAGTCAGCGGCGAAAGTCAGCAAAAACAAACCGCGACCACCAGGCCGCTGACTTATTGTCTGGCTCCCAAAAGCACGTGCCCAATTCCGTATAAGACCGTTCCGGCAGAGGCGGCGAAAACCAATGCGGAGATTGGACCCGCTGTCTCTATGGAAGGAGCAACGACCGCGGTAATAATTCCTCCAACAACGCCACTGATAATGGCGATGCCCAAACGACGGGCCCGTTCGGGCGGAGGGGGATAGTCAACCAAAATTATCGGAATCACCAGCGCGACAACGACGTAAAGCAGATAGATCATGTTGTTTTCCTTTCTAAATTGCGGACTAGGCTAACTGACGGAGCAAGCTTCTATCAGAAAGCGACAAATAGGGGCAAGCCACAAATTACGTTGCGCTTCGCCCCCCCGTCATCACAAGGCTTCCGAGCTGAATTCGCCATCGCACAGCCGGGTGCGAACTTTAATTCCCGGTCGCACCACTGCGATGGTTCGGATGACTTTGCCTTGTTGGTCGGTTGTGATGCTGTAGCCGCGACGCAAAGTCGCCTCGGGCCCAAGCACGCGCAAAAGCGCTTCGATCCGATGGAAACGGTTTTTAGCGTTTTCCAGCAAACGCGCCGGGCAGGCGACCAATCGCCGATGGCAATCGGCCAACCGCTTGCGGCGGATCATCAGTTCTCGCGCCGGGCTGTGCGCCTGCAGCGTCCGCGCCAGATGGAGAAGTCCAAGCTTAAGTCCTTCCAGTTGGTGCGCCAGACAACGGCACAAAGTTTCGCGCGCATGGTCGAGCCGTTGTTGCGCGTCGCGAGCGCGGTGCAGCAGCTGGCTCGCAAGGGCGCGCGCATACCCCTCAATCCGCCTCTGAAGATCGACGACGTCCGGCACGATGAGTTCCGCCGCCGCGCTGGGAGTCGGCGCGCGCAAATCGGCCACGAAATCGCAAATGGTAAAATCGATCTCGTGCCCGACCGCCGAAACCACCGGCACCGCGGAATGAAAAATCGCGCGGGCCACAATTTCCTCATTGAACTCCCATAGATCCTCGATGCTGCCGCCGCCGCGCGCGACGACGATCAAATCGGGAGAGGGCCAAACGTCACTCGGCGTCGCCAATTCGCGGATGGCCACGGCGATCTCCGCCGCAGCGCCGGCGCCCTGGACTCGCACGGGATTAATGAGAATCTGCAACCACGGCGCGCGCCGGCGCAGCACGTTGAGGATGTCGCGAAGCGCAGCGCCGCTGGGGGAAGTGACGATACCGATACGCTGGGGAAATTTTGGCAGCGGCCGTTTGCGTTGCGCGGCGAACAAGCCTTCGGCTTCCAGTTTGCGCTTCAGCGCTTCAAACCGGGCCTGGAGCAATCCTGCGCCGCGGGGTTGAAGGATCTGGACACTCAACTGATATTGCCCGCGCGCTTCAAAAACTGTGACCGCTCCGTAAACCTGCACCTGAAGCCCGTCCACGAGCGATTGCCGCGAAACGCTGTACAGCATCGTATCGCGCCAGATCACGCATGAAATTTGGGCGCGCTGGTCTTTCAACGTGAAATACTGGTGGCCGCTGGGATGCAGTCTGTAGTTGGAAACTTCGCCCTGTACCCAGACTGCGCCGAATTTTGTCTCCAGCGTTCCGCGGATGCTTCGGGTTAGCTCGGTGACGGTAAGAACTTTTGACGTCTGCTGGAAAAAATCGGAGGCGCGTTGCATTGGGGCCATAAATTAACCATACCCATTGCAAAGCGCGCAGAGTTTATTTTGTTGTGGCCTCGTTTTTTTCAACCCCGTCGACCGGAATGAGCCAGGGGCGCAATGCAAACTAAACGCGGTCTTCAGCTTGATCACGTCGTGCTGCTCGGCCGCACTTTTGAGGAGTATCGCCGCTATTTCTTGCTTGAACCGCATCAGTTGATCGGGAAACGAGTTCTGGATGTGGCTGCGGGTGTGAGCTCGTTCTGTGCCGAAGCAAACGAGCTGGGCATTGAGGTCACGGCGTTCGATCCGATCTATTCCGCGTCAATGGAAGAAATCAGCGCGCGTTCCCGCGCCGATCTGCAATCGGTTCACCAGTCCATTGGGCTCGTGCCGACGTATCGTTGGGATTTTTACAGAAACCCGGACTACATGCGGGCGCTCAGGGAGCGGGCGTCGGCGATCTTCTTTTCTGATTTTAAGCTCCATCCGCAGCGCTATGTGGCGGGACGGCTGCCCCTGTTGCCATTTGCTAATGGAGAGTTTGATCTGGCGTTGGTCTCTTATCTTCTCTTCGCCTATCAGGATCGGCTCGACTACAAGTTCCACCGCGATTCAATCTTGGAAATCATGCGTGTTACCCGCGGCGAGGCTCGCATTTATCCGACGGTAACCTTCGAAGGGCAGCTGAGCGTGTACCTTCCACGACTGCGCGCCGATCCGGCCCTGCGACGCTTTGCTTTTGCGGAAATCAAAACCGATTTCGAGTTCTTGGTGAATTCCAATTCATATCTGCGGGTGACGTCCGCCTAACGAACAAGTGCAGCGAATATCTCCGCGATGAGAGAGCGGCGCTAAAGAAGCTCCTGCTGCATGACGCCGGGCGGTTTAAGCCCCAGCTTGCGATAGGCGTTGGCCGTTGCCACCCGACCCTGGGGCGTGCGCTTGATGTAGCCTTCCATAATCAGATATGGCTCGTGCACTTCTTCGATGGTGCCGGCTTCTTCGCCCACAGCGACGGCCAGCGAACTGAGCCCCACCGGACCGCCGTTAAATTTGTGAATCAAAGTCTCGATGATGCGCTTGTCCCATTGATCGAACCCGTCGCGATCGATCTCCAGCATGGCCAGCGCGCGATCGGCCAGTTCCGCGGTGATTTTGCCTTCGGCTTTGACCTGCACATAGTCACGCACCCAGCGCAGCAGATTGTTGGCGGTGCGCGGTGTGCCCCGGGAACGCGCCGCGATCTCGGACGCCCCGCCCGGATCAATTTCCACTCCCAGCAAACCGGCGCTGCGCAAAATGATCTTCTGCATCTCGTCGGCGTTGTAGTAATCGAGCCGGGCCGTCATCCCAAAACGCGAACGTAACGGCGCGCTCACCATCCCGGCGCGCGTGGTGGCGCCGATCAACGTGAACTTGGGCAGATTAAGCCGCAGGCTCCGCGCCTGCGGCCCTTGATCGATGATGATATCGAGCCGGTAATCTTCCATCGCCGGATAAAGGTATTCTTCAATGGCTGGCTGCAGGCGGTGAATTTCATCGATGAACAACACGTCGCCCTTTTCCAGACTGGTCAGCAACCCGGCCAGCTCGCCGGCTTTTTCAATGACCGGGCCGCTGGTATTTTTAATATTGACCCCCATCTCATGCGCGATGATGTGAGCCAGCGTGGTCTTGCCCAGCCCCGAAGGTCCGCTCAAAAGAATGTGCTCCAGCACGTCGCCGCGTTTCTTTGCCGCTTCCACCATCAACTCCAGACGTTCCCGCACTTTTGCCTGGCCATTGAATTCGCTGAAGGCCGGCGGCCGCAGCGACTGCTCAAAAGCGGCGTCTGGTTCCGGCGGTTTCATTTTTGTTGGAGCGTTAAGGCGTTGAAGCGTTGAAGCGGACAATGTAGCTCCCGATGTGTCAACCGCCGAAGGAAAAGAGTCGCGCTCGCCCGGGCCAGGCGCCTCTCACCCTTTAACGTGTCAACGCTGCAACGGTTCAACGCTGTCCAAATGCTTGGTCAACACCAGTTCGGTGCCGCGCCGCCTTTGGATGTAATCAACCTCATCAAAGGCATTGCGAATCAAAAAAAGACCCAGCCCTCCCGGTCTGACAGCATCGCGGGGGCGGCCCTCCATTTTTTCCGGCAGGAATTTTTCCCCGTAATCGCGCAGCCGCACGCGCACCGATCGACGCAGCCCTTCCATTTGGAGGCAGATCCATTGATCGTCGCGCAGCTGGTAAGCGTAGCGGATGATGTTGGTACAGGCTTCATCCACCCCCAGCACCATCAACAGCCGTTCCTTCTCGGACAACGGGTAGCGATTGAGAAAATCCCGCACACAGTGGCGCATCAACGCCAGGTTTGCTGTGTGACTGCTGAATTCCACTTTCTGTCTCTTCATCCCGGTGGCGGAAAAAGTGCGCAGATTTCGGGATTCATTCAACCCCGATTGTCTTCGGGTCAAGGTCGTTCCTGAGCGCGCCTGGAAAATCCCGCCTTGATTTTGCAATCGCGCAACGGACAAAACCCGGTGGACACGCAGGCAAAAGCGCGTTGAATCTGCGTTATGTGGCGAGTGGGCGTTGCGCTTTTTCTTTTGGTCGCACCGGTACGGGCACAGGAAAACGCCACGGCTTACGAGGCGCTTCGGGTGGTAGCCGGAGAACTGGGACGCGACGCTTTGAGCCGCGTCGTTTCCATAACCGGCGTAAAAGGCGATCCGCAGCCGGAGAAATGGAAAATTATTCTGCAAGACCCCGAAGCGCGCGGTGGCGTGCGCGAACTGGAAATTGCTGAGGGGAAAATTGATTCCGACCGCAAACCCGAGCGCGGTCTGGCAGGTTCTCCGGAAGGCGCCACGGTCGATGTCACACGTTTGAATCTGGATTCCAGCGGCGCATACGCGGTGGCGAGTCACACCGCTGAAACCTCCCACACAAGCTTTGCGACGGCGAATTATACGCTGCGCACCGACGAACGCGGCGAACCGGTCTGGATCGTCACGCTTTTGAACAGGTCTTCACGCCCGGTGGGAACAATTTACATCGGCGCCACGCGCGGCACGGTGAAGCGAACCGAAGGGATGTTCGCCGGCGCGACCATGGAAGATGTGGAAAACGATCTGGACGCGGACGACGCGAAGGCCGTCATCAGCAGTGTGAAACGGCGGATTAAACGCGCCTTTCACAAAACGCAGGAGGAAGCGCGCGGCATGTTCGAGAGGGTGAAACGGTCGTTTTCCGATTTCATCAATCGGGAATAGCGACGGGATGCGGTATCGAATCGTTCAAGTGCCGGAGACAACTCCAGAAAGTGAAAGTTTGGCCTCAACCTGAAGGTCGGCGATGATAAGGGTCGATTTGACTGCCCGCCTCCACGCTTCAGCCCTTTACCCAGTCACGCGCCGATGAACGGGGCCTCTAAGTACTGGCCGCCTTTGCCTTTTCCAGAATGGAAGCAAACCGCGGAAACGCTGCACATGTGGGCACAGATCGTGGGCAAGATTCGCCTCGCGTTGAGTCCGTGGACCAACCATTCCTGGCACGTCACCCTTTACCTGACGTCGCGCGGCCTGACGACCTCGCCCATCCCACACCATTCCTGCACATTTGAAATCCAGTTCGATTTTATCGATCATCGCTTGCTCATTGACAAAAGCGACGGGGCGCGGCGAACCATCGAACTCAAGCCGCAAACAGTGGCCGAGTTTTATCGCGCACTGATGAAGACGCTGGGCGACCTCGGATTGCCGGTGAAGATCAACACGACGCCAAACGAAATTGAGAACCCAATTCCGTTTGACCAGGACCGGGAGCACGGTTCCTACGACCGCGCATACGCCAACCGGTTCTGGCGCGTTCTGGCGCAAAGCGATCGCGTTTTCAAGGAATTCCGGTCGGATTTTTGCGGCAAATGCAGTCCGGTGCATTTCTTCTGGGGAAGTT
>Ga0209810_1000585_pt1 | contig 76001 bp, 79 predicted proteins | sample Coa_R1_7_FD_187159 | JGI IMG/M metagenome (GOLD analysis project Ga0209810, IMG submission 187159) | Surface soil microbial communities from Centralia Pennsylvania, which are recovering from an underground coalmine fire - Coalmine... | ecosystem: Environmental > Terrestrial > Soil > Unclassified...
CAACGATCGAGAGCTTGTGCACGTCAAGCGAGACCCAAAGACGCACATCAGCAGGCTGGTTGGAGCTAACGTCAGGCATGGCTGGTCCTCCGGTTGTATGCGGCTCTGGCCGAGGTGGCCCTAACACCGCCGGACGCTAACCCGCGAGCCTGCGACACGCGAGGGCCAGCCCCCTCGCGTCCATACTGACTAGCGCCTAGCTCGACCGCGCCGGCTCGCGCTCCTCGGCGCCCTCCGACTTCTCGGGCTGATCCGAGCGCTCAGACTCCTCTGACTTCGACGACTCCTCGGACTCGCCCGACTTCGACGACTCCTCGGACTCCTCCGACTCCGACGACTTCTCCGACTCCTCCTCGGACTCCGCCGCCTGCTCGGCCTGCTCGTACATCAGCTCGACCGCGCGCTCGAACGTCTCCCCGATCTTCTCGGCGGCCGCCCGCTCCTGCTCCAGGATCTGCTCGGCGACCTGCGCGGTCTCGTCGTCGCCCTCACGACGGGCGATGTGCACGAGCGCCTCGTAGGTGGCGATCTCGAGGTGCTCCAGCGCGTAGAAGTGCATCGCAAGCTTGACGGGCGTGTCCGGCGGGATCTCCGCCAGCTGACGTAGACCGATCGCGCCCGCCCGCATCGTGAGATCCTTCACCGCCGAGGGCTTGAGGTCCTTTGACTCGATCCGCTCCGAGATCAGCCGCTCGTGCTCCCGCGTCTCCTCCAGATGCTCGCCGTACAGGTCGCGCATGTCACCGGCCTGGCTCATCTCCTGCGAGCGCTCCAGCTGCCTGATCGACTGCTGCTCGAGCGCGTGCGTGTCGCGGAGGTGGTTGATCAGATGCTCGTGTTCGGACTCCGCCATGGGCCCAGCTCCTCTCTCTCAGACGAGTTCGAGAGTGGTGCTACCCGGTTCGCGCGGGTTGTGAGCGGGAAGCGATAGCCCGTGTCCTCGAATCCCCTGATCTGCGTGGTCGAGATTCCGAAGGGCTCGCGCAACAAGTACGAGTACGACCACGAGCTGGGCGCGATCAAGCTCGACCGATTCATCTCCGCATCGGTCGTGTACCCGACGGACTACGGCTACGTGCCCGACACGCTTGCCGACGACGGAGACCCCCTCGACGTGCTGATCTGCGTCTCAGAACCCACGTTCCCTGGCTGCATCGTGCCGAGCAAGCCGATCGGGCTGTTCAAGATGTCCGACGAGAAGGGTCCCGACGACCACGTGCTGTGTGTGCCGGTCAGCGATCCCGGGTGGAACCGGCTCGAGGACGTCGACGACTTGCCGCAGCAGCTGCGCCGGGAGATCGGCCACTTCTTCTCGGTCTATAAGGACCTCGACCCCGACCGTCACTCAGAGGTCGACGGGTGGGCTGACCGGCAGGCCGCGCTCGCCGCGATCGAAGGGGCGCGCGAGCGCTTCAGGGCCCAGTCCGGGGTGACGCGCTGAGGGAACGAGCTCGCTGGTGACAAGGCCGGCGGCCGCCGTCACCTCGTCGACGACCGGCCACCACCGCTGCACCGCCGCGGGGCTGTCGACGATCACGACGTGGACGGGCACGTTGCGGCGCAGCGACAAGATGCCGTCGGCGAACGGCTCGCGCTCGCCGTAGAAGCCGCGGACGCCTCGCAGCACCGTCGCGCCGGCGGCTCCCGCCTCGCGGAGGCGGCGGATGAGCGCGACGTGCAGCGGGTGGCCGTCGAAGCGCGCCTGCTCCTCCGCGTGGACCATCAGCTTCTGCCAGACCGGCAGCCCGGAGGGATCGCGCTCCGCGACAAGCGGCGGTGGCGACAGCAGCGCCCCCTCGACCTTGCAAACGTGGACGCGCTCGATCGTCACGACTGGATCCTCGAGCAGGCCTGCCAGCCCGGGGAGGGCGCTCGCGAGGCTGTCGCGATCGCCGAGCGCGAGGAGCATTAGCGGCACCCCCGCGTTGCGGGCGAAGAACCTGGCGCGCCGCCGCTCGCCGTGCAGCGTTCCGTCGACCGCCAGCAGGATCGAGGCGCCGATCGCACCGCTTGCCCGCAGCAGCTCGATCGCGGCCACGTATCCGGCCTGTCCGGCGGATCGCACGCCGCGTCCTCCGTACACCGTCAGCTTCAGGCCCGGGCCGCTCACGGCCGGCTGCGGCAGCTGCGGCTGCTGAAGCTCGGCACCGGTCAGCAGCTGCGCGCGCTCCAGGCTCAGCAGACCATGCGTCGTGAGCGGGACGACCTCCGGGAGCAGCGCTTCGATCCGGTCTCGGGTGTCGACCGCGATCGCCACGGCGGGCAAGCTCTCGGAGAGACTGAGCAGCCGGTCGCTCTGGAGCCCGTGGTGGGGGCCGAACCCCTCGGCCCCGCGGAGCAGCACGCTGATTCGCATCCGGTGGTGCTCGTACAGGCCGAGCAGGGCGTCGGCGAGAAACGCGTGCTCGGTGCGGTCGCGCTCGCTGAAGTAGGTCGTGAGCTTGATCCCCGGTGCGTTCACAGCCACGCTCCCAGCCTGCGCCCCAGTGCGACCGCCGCGAGGCCGACACCGAGGCTCAGCGCGATGTTCAGCCATGCCAGCCGCGGCTCGCCGTCCTGAGCCGGTCGATGGGTCTCGAGCATCCAGGTCGAGAACGTGGTGTAGGAGCCGATCAGTGCCGTGCCGAGGACGACGGTCGTCTGGTGCGTCGCCTGGAGCCCGACCACCAGCCCGAGCAGCAGGCAGCCACCGCCGTTGACGACCAGCGTTCCCAGCGGAAACTCACTCAAGCGCCGCGATTGAACGAGCGTGTCGACGAGGAAGCGGGCGATCGCGCCGAGCCCGCCGCAGAGGAGCACGAGCAGCCCCGTCACCAAGTGAGCCTCGCCCTGCGCACGAGCGCCGTGCCGAACGCGACGCCGAGGAACCCGGCGGCGACGCTGGCGCCGGCGTACAGCAGCGCCAGCAGCAGCTCGCCGCGGTCGAGCATCCGCAACAGCTCCAGCTGGAAGGTGGAGAACGTGGTCAGGCCACCACACAGGCCGGTGGCGAGCAACGGCCGGCGGTATGCGGTGATCGGCAGGCGCTCCTGGAGCCGCGTTACGAGGTACCCGAGCACGAAGCAGCCGACGAGGTTGACCGCGAAGGTGCTCCACGGCCAATGTCCGGCGTGCGTGCCCGCCGCGTCCGACAGCCAGGTCCTGATCCCGGCGCCGATGGCGCCACCGGCGAAGATCGCGGCGAGCTCGCGTTGGTCGACCGGCGCCACTACGGGGAGGGGGGAGGGGCGTTGTGCTGCAGCGCCGCCACCAGCGCGTCGCGGGCGGCGTCAAGCGACTGAGGAACGACGTGGGTGTCCGCCAGCAGCGGCATGAAATTGGTGTCGCCCCGCCAGCGGGGAACCACGTGGAGGTGCAGATGATCGGCGATGCCCGCGCCCGCGACCTCGCCGAGGTTCAGACCGACGTTGAAGCCGTCCGGGTTCATCGCGCCGCGCAGGGCGGCGATCGAGTGTTGCGCCAGCTGCATCAGCTCGAGCAGCTCGTGGTCGCTCAGCTCGTCGAGCTCGGCGACGTGGCGGCGCGGAGCGACCATCACGTGCCCCGGGGCATACGGGTAGGCGTTGAGCATCGTCAGGCAGTGTTCGCCGCTTTCCAGCACGCGCGCCGGATCCGGGTGGCAGAAGATGCACTCCCCGGTCTTCGGGCCGAGGATGTAATCGATCCGCCAGGGCGCCCACAGGGGTCGGTCGCTCATCACCGGCGATCATTCCACGAACAGACCCTTGAGAATTCCCCGGGTGTTCCACCTGGAGCTGCGCCAGTTCCCGCACCTCGCGCGTAGCTTCAACCTGACCCGGGAGGAGCTCGATCGCCGGTTCCTGGGGCCGTGGGCGGAGGGCCACGCAGTGCAGCTCGACGATCACCGCTTCACGCCCGGCCGCGCCCGCCTGACGATCTACGAAGGGCCCCGGCTCGGCCCCGAGGAGATCGGGCTGGGCCGGGGATGGGCGAACGTGACCCGGACGGGGCAGGACGTCTCCGCGCAACTGCTGGTGCAGGCCCAGCAGCCGGCTCCGCCGGCGGAACTCGAGCAGCTAAAGCACGAGCTGTTAGAGCGGGTCGCGGCCAGCCCGCTGAGCGCCGCCGCGGTGATCGAAGAGCTCGCTGGGCGCCATCCAGGCTGGCGGGCGAGCGAGCGCCTCGCACTCGCCGAACGCGCGATCTGGGAGCTGCTTCACGAGCAGCGCCTGAGGCTCTCAGTCGACGGCGCCGCCGTGGCCCGCGAGCAATGGCAGCCGGTGCTGCTGGCATGGGAGACGTGGACCGAGGCACGGGTGTGGCTCGTGCCCTGAGGGCCGGTCGTTTGCCTCGGGATCGCCACGGCCGAGGTCAGGAGACCACCTCCGCGATCAGCCGCTCGCGCTCGCGTTGTGAGGCAAACAGGTACCGGTGCATCTGCAGCAGTCCGTGCACGTCGTGCACGTCGTCGTCGAGATGAGGGACGAGCAGCAGCGGGCGGCCGTCCAACTCGGCGGCGAGCCGCGAGATGTTGTGGTCGTCGCGGCGAGCGAGCACGTGGTAGTCGTGGAAGTTCGCGGCAACCCTGGCGGCTAGGTCTGGTCCGAGAGCCTGCTCGAGCTCGGCGGCCAGGTCCTCGGGCTCGGTCTCGCCGAGCATGTCGTGGTGGACGCGGTTGACGATCACCCCGGCGAACGGAAGCCCGCCCTGCTCGAGCGTGCGGCGGAACCAGATCGCCTCGTCGATCGGCTCGTGCTGCGCCGAGCTGACCAGCACGAACGCGGTGGTTGGCGCGCGCAGCATCTGCTCGACCTGCGCCGCGCGCACGCTGAAGTCCTCGGTCATGTCGCCGAGCAACTGAAAGAACGTCGAGAGGTCGGTCAGCAGGTCGACGCCGGTGATCCTCCGCAACGCCCCGAGGAGCGGCATCGCCCCGCGGCCGAGCACCCGCATCCCGAGCCCCGTCGGCCGCACGAACGCCTTCACGGCGCGGCCCTCCAGGAACGAGGTCAAGCGCCCGGGTGCGTCGAGGAAGTCGAGCGCGTTGCGCGACGGCGGTGTGTCGAGCACGAGCAGGTCGAACTCGCCGTCGCGGGCCAGGTCGTAGAGCTTGGCGATCGCGGTGAACTCCTGCGACCCGGAAACCGCGGTCGAGAGCTCGCGGTAGACGCGGTTTGACTTGATCTCGGCCGCGCGCTCGGGGTCGGCCGCGAGCCGCTCGATCAACTCGTCGAAGGTCCGCTTGGGGTCGAGCATCATCGCCCACAGCTCGCCGTCGATCCGGAATCCCTCCTCTGTCAGCCGCTCGGCCTCCACCCGTCGCGGTTCGTTCTGAAGCTCCTGGAGGCCGAGCGCATTAGCCAGACGCTTCGCCGGGTCGATCGTCACGACCGCGACCTTCGCGCCGCGCGCGGCCATACCCAGCGCGATCGCGGCGGACGTCGTCGTCTTGCCGACGCCACCCGCCCCGCCGCAGATGCACACGCGCTTATCCGCCAGGATGTCCGCGACGCTCACGGCAGTGCGTCCTCGAGCGCATCGGCCAGCAGCTCCAGCTGCTCGGCTCCGATGTGGTCGGCGAACACGAACGGCAGCTCGAGCAGATTCCCCCCGGATCCGTTTTCGAGACGCGCCTGCTGCTCGCGCTGCACGATCGCACGGTCGTGCTCGGACAGCGCGGCGCGCACCGCCCCGCGCGCGACGCCGGATCCGAGGCGCTCGATCGCCGCAGCGAGCTCGGCCACCTCGCCGTCGTCGAACCGGGTGGGGTAAAGGGCGTTGACGATCACCGCGTCGAGCGGCAGGCCATCCTCCGCCAGCGCGTCTCGCAGCGACAGCGTCTCGGTGACCGGCATCTCCTCGGGCGTGGTGACTGCGACGACGCCGGTGAAGCGGCGATCGGCGATCGTCGCGGCGATCGTGGAGCTCTGGTGCGCGATCGGGCCTACGCGAGCGATCCCCGCGAACGTCTTCGGCGTGCGCAGGATGCCGAGGCCGTGACCGGTGGCGGGCGAGTCCACGATCACGAGGTCGTATGGCACCGCACCCTCCGTGCGGCGCTGAAGCTGCGCGAGCTCCCAGACCTTGCCGATGCTGAGCAGCTCGCGCATCCCGGGTGTCGCCATCGCGAACGCCTGGAAGACCTTCGTCGAGCCGAGTGCCTGTCCGAGCGGGCCGGTCTTGACCCGCAGGTACTCCTCCATCGCGTGTTGTGGATCGATCGAGATCGTGAACAGCCCGGCCGCCAGCTCGACCTCGCGGAAGTGGGCCCCGTGGTAGTCGAATGCGCGCTGGACGCGATCCTGGCTCGCGAGCTCGGCGACGATCGTGCGGCGACCACCGCGCGCGGCCAGCACGCCGAGCGCCGTGGCCACCGTCGACTTGCCCACGCCGCCCTTGCCGGTGACGAAGATCAGGCGTTTGTCGAGGAGCGTTGCCATCCGAGCCATTGGATATAAGGCGCCATGTTGGCCCCAAATATCCCAAGGGCGCGCTCCAAGCCGCGCGCCGGACCGATCTGCGCCCCCGCCGACCGCCGCGAAGGCGGGGCCGCGTGCACGTGGTCTGAGGCGGTGCCCGGAGGATTCCGGTCGCCGTCTGCGAATACAGGCGCGTAATGAGTTTCCCCAGCATCGCTTCCCGGAGGAGCAGCCCGTGACCGCCACCTGCAAGGTGATCGCGTTCGCCAACCAAAAGGGCGGCGTCGCCAAGACAACGACCACGCTCAACCTCGCGGTCGCGTTCGCCGAGGAAGGGCACCGCGTGCTGTGTGTCGACATGGATCCGCAGGGCAACCTGACCATGTCCCAGGGAATCGATCCCGACACGCTCGAGAAGTCGATGTACGACGTGCTGGTGCATCACATCTCGATTCGTGAGGTGATCCGCAAGCGGGAGGTCGACGTGGCCTGCTCGTCGATCGACCTGGCCGGCGCCGAGATCGCGATGTCGACGATGATCGGCCGCGAGCGGTCGCTGGAGAAGGCGCTCAGGGAGATCGAGGAGGACTACGACTTCGTCTTCATCGACACGCCTCCGAGCCTCGGGCTGCTGACGATCAACGCGCTGACCGCCGCGCACAAGGTGATCGTCCCCGTGCAGTGCGAATATCTGTCGATGCGCGGCCTGATCCAGCTCCAGAACACGTTGGCGATGGTTCGTGAAAACCTGAACCCGGATGTGGACATCGAGGGAATCCTGCCGACGCTCGTCGACACGAGGACGCTGCACGCGAAGGAGGCGATCGAGCTGCTGGAGGAGAACTTTGGCGACCGGGTCTTCGCTTCGCGAATCCGCAAAACGGTGCGTTTTGCCGAGGCGCCCGTGAAAGGGATGTCGGTCCTGAAGTACGATCCGGACGGGCTCGCAGCCCACGCCTACAGGCAGCTTGCGAAGGAGGTCCTCTCGAATGCCAACCGGTAAGCGCGCAAGCATGCGCGAGGGGCCACTCGCGGCCCTGTTCCGTAAGACCGCGGAGGACACCTCCGCGGCGTCCCCGCCCGAGAGCACGACGCCAAAGCCGGCGGACCATCCCGAGCAGGAGCCTTCGCGGCCGGTGCGCGAGCGCCGGTCCGCCGCACACCCCGCGCTGCAGCCGCCCGAGCCCCGGCGGGCCGCGGCGCCGCCGCCCGAACCCGAGCACCACATCCCGACTCCGCAGGAGCGTCTGCGTCATGCGTTCTCCGCCGATATCCCGGAGAACGTGCTCGAGCGGCCGATGGCGGGCCGGCCGGCGCCGCCGGCCGATGTGTACGCAAGGCCCGAGCGCGCCGGCGAGGCGTTCGCACCACCCGAGCCGGCCGTCGGTCAGCCCGTGATCCGCGTGGTCGGTGTCGGGGGTGCCGGCGTCAACGCGATCAACCGGATGATCGAGGCAGAGATCGAGGGAGTCGAGTTCCTGGCGATCAACACCGACCTGCAGTCGCTGCAGCAGTGCGCTGCGCACGAGACGCTGCACATCGGCGACTCGCTTACGCGCGGGCTGGGGTCTGGGTCAAACCCCGACCTCGGTCGTCAGGCGGCGCGCGAGGAGCACGATCGGATCAAGGCGATGCTCAGAGGCTCGGACATGATCTTCATTGCGGCTGGGGCCGGCGGGGGTACTGGAACGGGTGCCGCGCCGGTGGTCGCCCAGATCGCGCGCGAGCTCGGCGCGCTCACCGTCGGGATCGTCACACGGCCGTTCCAGTTCGAGGGATCGCGCCGGCGTGAGCAGGCGGAGTCCGGGATCGCCGCGCTCGCCGAAGAGGTCGACACGCTGATCGTGGTGCCGAACAACCGTCTGCTGTCGGTGCTGGACCGCAACGTCTCGATGGTCGACGCGTTCCGCGTTGCCGACGACGTGCTGCGCCAGGGCGTGCAGGGAATCTCGGACCTGGTGACGCTGCCGGGCCTGATCAACCTCGACTTCGCCGACGTGCGGACGATCATGGCCGGCGCCGGGAATGCGCTGCTCGGGATCGGCATGGGCACCGGCGAGCGCCGCGCGATCGATGCGGCCGAGCAGGCGGTTGCCTCGCCGCTGCTCGAGACGAGCATGGACGGTGCCCGCTCGATCCTGCTGTCGATCACGGGCGGCAACGACCTCTCGTTGTGGGAGGTCAACGAGGCCGCGAAGGCGGTTGCGGAGGCCGCGCACCCGGACGCCAACATCATTTTCGGCGCGATGGTCGACGAGAAGCTCGACGACCAGGTCTGGGTGACCGTGGTCGCAACCGGCTACGGCGACGGCCGGCCGCGGGTCCGCGATCGCGGCGAGCACCGGATGCCGGCGGCCGCCGGGGAGCCCGGTGGCGGCGACCGGCGGGTGCCCGGTCGCGACCAGCGCCCGCCGGCACGCGAATCGATGCGCGAGCCACGTGGCGAGCCGCGGGTCAGCCGGATCCGAGAGCGCGAGTCGGGATCAACGCTTGATCTCGACGTGCCCGAATTCATCCCGCGCAGGTAGTGCCGACCCAACTCGGCGTCGTCGCCGGCGGCCACCCGCTGACCGCAGAGGCGGGCGCTGAGGTCCTGCGCGACGGGGGCAACGCGGTCGACGCCGCGGTCGGCGCGATCGCCGCCTCGTTCGCGTGCGAGCCGCTGTTGACCGGCCTCGGCGCGGGCGGCTACATGCTGGTCAGCGGGCCCGGGGAGCCACCGGTCCTGCTGGACTTCTTCGTCGAGGCGCCGGGCCGCGGAGCCAACCCCAATGCGCGGGCGGAGCTCGTGCCGATCAGCGTCTCGTTCGGAGACGCGATCCAGGTGTTCAACATCGGCGCGGCGTCGGTTGGCACGTACGGGATGCCCGCCGGACTGTGCGAGGCGGCATCGCGATTCGGACGGATCCCGCTGGCGGAGCTGGTGAAGCCTGCCTGCGCGCTCGCTCGGGACGGGGTTGCGCTCAACGCCCAGCAGGCCTATGTGGTCGAGATCCTCGGCGACATCGTGACTGCCACGCCCGAAGCCGCCGCGCTGTTCGCGCCCGACGGGGCGCTTCTCGGCGAGGGAGACGTGGTCCGCCAGCCGGAACTGGCCGACGCGCTCGAGCGGTTGGGGGCGGAGGGCGCCGAGCCGTTCTACGGCGGTGAGATCGGACGTGCGATCGCGGATTGGGTGGGCCGCGGCGGCGGCATGCTCACCAACGAGGACCTGGCCGCGTACGCGGTTGTGGACCGTGAACCGGTCCGCGCCTCATACCGCGGCCGCGAGGTGCTGACCAACCCGCCGCCGTCGGCGGGCGGGATCCTGATCGCCCACTCGCTGGCGCTGCTCGACGATGCTCCGGGACCGCCAGACGTCGAACGGATCGTGTCGGTCATGGAGCGGACGCAACGCGAGCGAACGCCCGAGTTTCTGGAAGGGCTCGACGATCCCGAGTTCGTGGAGCGGTTCCTGCGCCGCAGCGGCCGGCTCGGCTCCACCACGCACGTCGCGGTGATGGACGGCGCGGGCATGGCGTGCTCGGTGACCTCCTCGAGCGGCTCGTGCTCGGGCATCGTCGTACCCGGCACCGGCGTGCACCTGAACAACATGCTCGGCGAGCAGGATCTGAACCCGCTCGGCTTCCACCGCCACCCACCGGGACGGCGGATGCCGAGCATGATGGCCCCGACGATCGTGCTGCGCGACGGTGCCCCCGAGCTGGTGCTGGGAAGCGCCGGGTCGAACCGGATCCGCTCGGCGATCCTGCAGACCATCGTGCGTGTGGTCGACGACGGGCTTCGCGCGGACGAGGCGGTGCAGGCGCCGCGGGTGCACTACGAGGACGGTGTCGTATACGCCGAACCCGGCGTCGGCACAGGGTCGCTCGAGACGACCGGTCGAGCGATCGCCCGGTTCCGCGGTCGCAACCTGTTCTTCGGTGGCGTGCAGGCCGTCGCCCACGACCGCGACGGTGGCTTCTCGGGCGGCGGCGATCCGCGGCGCGGCGGCGCCGCGATCGTGGTGCAATCGAGCGGGTGAAGCTCGATGTGGCCGGCGCGTGGGCGCGGGCAGCATGCGCGGTCGTGCTCGGGTCTGCAGCGCTCGCGGGCTGTGGCCTCAATGTCCAGTCCCCCGACCTGTTCCTGCTCAGCCGCACCGGTCAGGGCAGGAGCCTGACGCTGCTCGTCAACGACGGCGGGACGATCCGCTGCGACGGCTCCACCCCGCGGCCGCTTGCGGATCCGCTGCTGCTGTCCGCGCGCGACCTCGCCACCGAGCTGGACAACGACGCCAAGTCCGGGCTCCGGATCCCCGCCGGCGCGCGCAGCGTCTACCGCTATACGGTCAAGCTCCAGGACGGCACGATCTCGTTCCCCGACACGGCGGGCGCGGACCACCCAGAGCTCGCCCAGGCGGAGCTGTTCGTCCTGCAGGCGTTGTCAGGACCCTGTCGATCGGCTTAGCTCGCCGTTAGCCGTCCCGGTACCGTTCCGCGCCTCGTGCTCGCGCTCGCCGCCCACAACCCGATCAGCACCTTCCAGGCGATCATCCTGGGGATCCTCCAGGGAGCCACCGAGCTGTTCCCCGTCTCCAGCCTCGGCCACACGGTGATCTTCCCGAACCTGTTCGGATGGCACAACATCGTCAAATGGCAGTCGCAGCCCGAGTCTCCGTGGCTGGCGTTCGTCGTGATGCTGCATGTCGGCAGCGCGGTCGGGCTGCTGATCTACTTCTGGCGCGACTGGATCGCGCTGATTCGCGGCTTCTTCACGACGCTCGGCAAGCGCCGGATCGACACCCCGACCGAGCGGCTTGCGTGGCTGATCGTGACGGCCACGATCCCGGTCGGGATCCTCGGTCTGCTGCTCGAGCATCCCGTCCGCGTCGCGCTCGCGAAGCCGCTGGCAGCCTCGATCTTCCTGGTGGTCAACGGCGCGATCCTGCTGGGGGCCGAGCGCTACCGGCGCCGGGCCGAGGTGCGGGAGCTCGCGGAGCGTGAGGGGGTCAAGCGCGACGGCGGGCGGCGCCTGGACACGATGGAGTTCCGCGAGGCGGGCGTGATCGGCGTCGCGCAGACCTCCGCTCTGGTCGCCGGCATCAGCCGCGACGGTGTGTGCATGACCGCGGGGCTTGCCCGCGGCCTGGACAACAGCGACGCAGCCCGCTTCGCATTCCTGCTGGCGACGCCGCCGATCCTCGCGGCAGGGATTCTCAAGTACGGCGACCTCACCGGGAAGATCCACGGCGTGACTGGCGGGCACGCCGCCCACTCGATCCGGGTTGCCGCGGTGATCGCCGCGGTCTGCGCGGCCGCCACAGCGGTCGTCACAGTCCACTTCCTGACCCGCTACTTCAAGACGCGCACGCTGATCCCGTTCGGGGCGTACTGCGTTCTGTTCGGAGCGGCGATGGTGATCTACAACGCCTGACCGCCACATGCTCGAACCCTCCTCGCCGACGCTACTGCTGAGCGTCGACTTCGAGGACTGGCACCAGCTCGTCCGCAGGCGCCTGGGCGCGCCCGGTTGGGAGCAGCCGGGGCCGGCGCTCGAGCGGCAGACCGAGGCGCTGCTGGCGCTGTTCGAAGAGCTTTCGGTGAAGGCGACGTTCTTCGTGCTGGGGATGGCCGCGCGGGCCCATCCGCAGCTGGTGCGCCGAATTACCGCCGCCGGGCACGAACTCGGCTGCCATGGCGACGCGCATCTGCCGGTGTTTGGTCAGACTCCTGAGGAGTTCGCCGACGATCTGCGCGCCGCGCGCGAGACGATCGAGGGGCTCACCGGGCAGCGGCCGGTTGGGTATCGGGCGCCGGCATTCTCCATCACGCGCGACGCGTCGTGGGCGTATGAGGTGCTCGGCGAGCAGGGGTTCGCCTACGACGCAAGCCAGCACGACTCGCCGCGGATCCGGCACCGGGTTCCAGCCGCGAGCGCCGTTCCGCATGCGCTGGCGCTCCCGGACGGCCGCAGCCTGTGGGAGTTTCCGGTGGCGGTGTGGCGCACGCCCCGCGCGAGCGTCCCCGTCGGCGGGGCCTCCTACTGGTCGCTGATGCCGGCCGCGATGGTGCTCCACGGGCTCGGGCACGCCGGCCCGCAGGCGGGCCTGTACCTGCACCCGCACGAGCTCGATCCACGGCCTCTGCGGGTGCAGCTCACCGGCGAGCCCAGCGCTTCGCAACGTGTGCACGGACGGCTGCGCGAGCTCCAGCGCAACCTCGCCCGGCTCAGGGCGCCCGCGATGCTCCGCGCGATCGCCGGTCGCTACAGGCTGATCCCGTATGGTGAGGCGTATGCCGAGCTCAGCAGCGCCGCAGCGGGTCCGTAGTCGCTTTCGCGCCAAGGCGCAGGCGTTCGACGACCTCTACGAGGACGAGCGTCCGCTCGTCAAGCTGCTGCGCAGCGGGCTGTTCCGCCGCCGCGAGCTCGCGGTCGAGGCGGTGCGGTCCTACGACGCGCCGCGGGTGCTCGACGTCGGCTGCGGGTCGGGCCGGATCGGCGAGTTCGTGCTCGAGGCGGGGGCGTCACGCTACGTGGGAATCGACTTCGCCGAGCCGATGATCGAGCTCGCGCGGACCCGGCTCTCGCGCTTCGGCGAGCGCGCTCAGCTGATCCTCGGCGACTTCGTCGAGGAGCCGCTGGAGGGCGAGTTCGAGGTGGTGCTCGCGCTCGGGCTGTTCGACTACGTGCCCGAGCCCGAGCCGTTCGCACGGCGGATGTTCGAGCTGTGCGCCCAGGGCGGGTGCCTGGTGGGGTCCTTCCCGAAGTGGTCGCTGCTCAAGGGTCCGGTCCGCAAGCTGCGCTACGAGGTGATCGGCGACTGCCCGATCTTCAACTACCCCCGCCGTGAGCTGGAGCGGCTGCTGCGCGCGAGTGGCTTTGAGCGGCTGGAGATCCACGAGGGGCGAAACGGGCATCTGGTGAGGGCGTATCGAGCTTAGGTAGGGTCAGCCGAAGCGGACCTTGCCGTTGGACCTGGCCCGCTCCTCCGCGCGTCCGACCAGCTCCAGCCGCTTGAGCGCGGCGCGGAACAGCCGTGTGACGAGCCGCAGCCGCGCGTTCTCCGAGCGCAGGTCGAGCAGGCCCTGCTTGGCGTCCAGTCCGAACTCCACCGTCGCCGCCATCTGGTAGGCGGTCATCGCCGCGAGCTCCTGCTCGTCGGGCTCGCGGTCGGTGGCCTGCTTGACGAGCTCGGCGTACGCCTCGTGCGCCGCCTTGACGACGTCGGGTTCGGGATCGCCGGGCCGGTCCTCGACGAACTCGACCACGCCGGCGGGATACGGCAGGTGGCCCTGGCGCTCGAGCACCCGGAACGGGCGGGTTCCCCGGGTCAGCAGGTTCATGCGGCCGTCCTCCATCCGCTCGAGCACCTGCTCGATCGCCATCGCGCAGCCGATCTCGCGCAGCCCATCGTCTGCAAGCCACACGATCCCAAACTCGCGCTCCTCCTCCAGGCACTGGTTCATCATCGTCTTGTAGCGCTCCTCGAAGATATGCAGCGGCACGAGCTCGCCGGGGAGCGCGACGATCCCGAGCGGGAACAGCGGGAAGGCCTCGGCCCGCGTGGATGTCATAGCAACAGTTTGCTACGCCTTGCGCGCGCTCAGCAGCAAGTTGTAGAACAGCGCCGGCGGGAGCAGCGGCTCGAGCAGGCGGTCATCGAGGCGCTGGAGCAGCAGGTAGCCGTGAAACGCGTACTGGCGCCACACCATCGGAACGTGGTCGGGGTCGGCGCTAGCCTCGAGCGCGCGGTTGAACCACCCAAACCAGTTCGCGAGCAGCTCCTCGCCACGGACCCTGATCGCGCTGAAGCCCGCCCGGCGGGCGTGCCGCGCCAGGTCACCGGGGCCGAACGCGTGGATGTCCACGTACTGCTCCAGCGCGTGTTCGCCCGCATCGCTGGAGTGCTCGCCGGGCGGCGGCGCGGGACCGGCGCGCAGCAGCGAGCGCCACAGGGGCGCCACCACGGTCGCGCCGCGCTTCGGTAGCGATGCGAGTCGGTCGCCGACGCGTGAGGGCTCACCCGCGAACGCGATCCGTCCGCCCGGCCGCAGCACGCGGTGGAACTCGGCGAACGCGCGCCGCAGGTCCGGCAGGTGGTGGAGCACCGCATGGCCGAACACGAGGTCGAAGCTGCGGTCTGCGAACGGCAACGATTCCGCGTCGGCCCGGGCGGTGCGCACGTTCAAGCCGAGCCGCCGCGCGTTGGCAGCGAGCGCGCTCACCATCCCCGGCGAGATATCGGTGCAGGTCGCCTCGCGCACCACGCCTGCCTGCAGCAGGTTCAAGCTGAAGTAGCCGGTACCAGCACCGATCTCAAGCGCCCGGTCATAACCGCGGTCGAGCTCGGAGCCGAGCAGCTTGCGCAGCTTGCCGAGCACCTGCGCCTGGCCGATCGCGCCGAAGTCGATTCCCCACTTGGAGTCATAGCTGGGCGCCGCCACGTCGTGGTAGCGCGTGTTGACGTCGCGGATCTCATCCGCGGTCCTCATAGCGGTGGGCGGCCGCGTGGCCGTGCGCGATGCAGATGCCTCCATGGCAGCGGTCACATTACCCTCTCGACCCGTGCCGGCGAACGCGTACGTTCAGCGAGACCAGCCGCCGGGCGTCCCGGCGCTCGAGCTGACGGGCGAGCGCACGCTGCCCGACGTCCCCGCCGAGAACTACTGGTTTCGCCGGCACCTCGCGGTGTACGAGTGGATTGCCGCACGCGTCGCGGGACGGCGGGTGCTCGACATGGCATGCGGGGAGGGGTACGGCAGCGAAGTGCTGTCGCGGGCGGCTGCGAGCGTCGTCGGTGTCGATGCCAACCCCGACGCGCATGAGCACGCCAGGCTGCGCTACCGGCGCGCCAACCTGCGGTTCGAGCGCGGGCTGGTCGAGGCGTTCGGCGCGCCCGCCGGCTACGACGCGGTCGTGTTCCTGCAGACGATCGAGCACGTACAGGATCCAGCGGCGGTGCTGCGGCACTTCCGCTCGCTGTTGCGGCCCGGCGGTGTGGCATACGTATCGACGCCGAACGTGCTCACGCTGGCGCCACCCGGTGCTGCCAAGTCCGATAACCCATGGCATCTGCGCGAGTACCGCGCCGAGGAGTTCCGGGCGCTGTGCCGCTCGCAGTTCGACGGGGTCGAGCTGCTGGGGCTGTTCCACGCGCGCAAGCTGCGGGTTCACGAGCTGGCGCTGAGGCTCGGCTGGGACGCGGTGCACGCGCGCCTGGGCATTACGAAGCAGTTCTACGACCGCTTCACCCCCGCGATCGCGACGAGCGACTTCGGTCTGCGCCCGGACCGCCTGGACAGGGCGCTCGATTTCGTGGCTGTCTGTCGCGCGTGAGGCGTCCCGGCGCCCTGGCGCTCGTGCTGCATACGCACATGCCGTATGTGGAGGGCTTTGGTACCTGGCCGTTCGGCGAGGAGTGGCTGTGGGAGGCGATCGCGACGTCGTACGTGCCGCTGCTCGGGGTGCTGGGACGTGCGCCGATCACGCTTTCGCTGACGCCCGTGCTGTGCGACCAGCTCGATGCGCCCGGCGTGGTCGACCGCTGCGTCGCGTTCCTGCGCGAGGTGCGGCCGGAGTCCCACGCGCGGGATGTCGCACGGTTTCGGGCCGACGGCGCCGATGCGCTGGCTTCAGAGCTCGAGCGCTCGGCGTCGGAATATGCGGGCGCCGCTGAGCAGCTCGAGGCGCTCGGCGGGTCGCTGCGTGTGGCCCTCGGCGCGCACGCCAGCTGGACGTCGGCGGCGACCCACGCGGTGCTGCCGCTGCTCGCGACCGACGAGGGGATCGCGGTGCAGGTCGAGACGGGGGTCGCGTCGCACCGCCGGCGCTTCGGCGAATGGCACGGAGGTTGCTGGCTGCCGGAGTGCGCGTACGCGCCGTGGCTCGATCCGCTGCTGGTTGCAGCCGGCGTACGCGCTGCGTGCGTGGAGCTGACCGGCCTGTTCGGTCTTGGTGATCCGCGGCAGCTACAGCCGCTCGTGACGGATGCCGGACTGGATCTGTGGCCGATCGACCGGCAGACGATCGCGCTCGTATGGAGCGAGCACGGCTACCCCGCGGGTGCGGCGTACCGCAACTACCACGGCCTGACCGAGCACCACCACCGGGTGTGGCGGAACGATGGCTTGCCATACGACCACGTGGCGGCGCTCCGCGCAGCGGCCGTCGACGCCCGGGACTTCGTTGCTCGCGTCCGCGAGCGCGTCCGCGACGGCGGCATCTGCGTGTGCGCGCTCGATACCGAGCTGCTCGGGCACTGGTGGTATGAGGGCGTGCGCTGGCTCTCCGGCGTGGTGGACGAAGCGGCGCGACAGGGCCTGTCGCTGACAACGCTCGACGACGCGATCGAGCTTTGCGATCCAGCACCGGCGCCCGGCGATCTTCCGATCACAAGCTGGGGCGAGGGCCGCGATTTGAGGACCTGGAGCGGACCACCGGTCGCCGAGTTGGCGTGGCGAGCGCGAAGCCTCGAGCTCGCAGTGGTCGCTGCGGGGGCCGAGGCCTCGCCGCGCGCCGTTCGCGAGCTGCTGGCGCTTCAGTCGAGCGACTGGGCGTTCCTGGTGTGGCGAGGACTCGCGGGGGAGTACCCGCGCGAGCGGGCGCATGCGCACGCCGACGCGGTCGAGCGGACGCTGGCGGCCGGCGCGGCGCTGGAGCCTGAGCTGCGGAACCTGGCGCCGGAGCTGGCGGGGCCGCTACCCCCACCTGAACGTCTTCGGCGCCTCGCGCAACCGGATCGCGCGCGCCGGCACCCCGCCGACGACCGCGTTCGCGGCCACGTCGCAGGTAACGACTGAGTTCGTCCCGACGACCGCGTTGTCGCCAACCGTCACCCCACGGAGCACGCACGCCCCGTAGCCGATCCAGACGTTGTGGCCGACGTCGACGTCGCGCTTGTAGATCCCCTGCAGGCGGATCGGCCGCTCCACCTCGACCATCCCATGGTCGAAGTCGATCATCATCACGCGGTCGGCGATGATGCACTCGCGGCCGACCGAGATGTGCTGGAACGCAGAGAGCGTGCACTCCTGCCCCAGCACCGACTTGGCTCCGATCGAGATCTCACCTTCGTGCGCGCGGATCTTGGAGCCGTGGCCGATCCAGGACCAGCGGCCGAGCGTGACGCTCGCCCCGCGCCCGATCTCGAACTTCACCCCCGGGCACACGAAGCACACGCCATCGGTCTTGAGCCGCCCGCGCCAGCGCAGCTTCAGCCACAGCCAGCGGGCGAGCAGCAACGCGTAACCGGGCGTGAGCATGTGATGGCGACGCGCGAAGCGCAGGAACGTGAGCGGCCCGCCGTGCAGCGGTGGCGGCCCGCCGCGCACGAGCGCCGGAACGCGAGGGGGGTCGATTAGCTGGGGAACGAACCGTGTGCGGGCCGACTCCACGCGGAGATCCTATGGCTTCACCCGTCGTCGATCAGGCCTTCCAGCGGGCCCAGCAGGCGTCGCGTGCGCTTCGACACGCCCGGCATCGCGATCAGCCGGTGGCCCCCATCGCCGATCCGCGCATCGGCCCAGCCGGCGAGCGAGCGTGTCATCAATCGAAGGTTGACATGATGCTCGCGCGATGCCCGCCACCGATCAGCCGCTCGCCGAACGTCTGCTTGCCGGTGACAAGCGCGCGCTGGCGCGCGCGATCTCGCTGGTCGAGGACGACGACCCGGAGGGTTGGGAGCTCGTCCGTGAGGTCTATCCCCGCACCGGCCAGGCCGCCGTGATCGGCTTCACGGGTCCGCCCGGCGTGGGCAAGTCGACGCTCCTCGGCGCGCTCACCAAGCTCGAGCGGGCGCACGGGCGGACGGTCGGCGTGCTGTCGATCGACCCGTCCTCGCCGTTCACCCACGGCGCGCTGCTGGGCGATCGAATCCGGCTGGCCGACCACTTTCTCGACCCCGGGGTCTTCATCCGCTCGATGGCCAACCGTGGCGCGCTAGGTGGACTCAGTGAGGCGGCGCTACAGACCGCCCTGCTGATGGATGCCTCCGGTCGCGACGTGATCCTGCTCGAGACGGTCGGCGTCGGCCAGGCCGAGGTCGACATCATCGACCACGCCGACACGATCGTGCTGGTGCTGCAGCCCGGCTCGGGTGATTCAATCCAGGCGCTCAAGGCCGGAGTAATGGAGATTCCAGACGTGATCGTCGTCAACAAGGCCGAGCACCCACTAACCGACACCATGATCCGCGAGATCAAGGGCGTGCTGGCGCTCGGTCCTCACCAGGAATGGGAGGTGCCGATCGTCAAGACCGAAGCGGTCAAGGGGGACGGGACCGAGGAGCTCTCCGAGCAGCTCGCCAGGCACCGGGCTTACATCGAGGAGCAGGGGACCCTATGGGAGCGGCGGCGCCGCAACCTGATGAACGAGGTGCTGGCGATCGCGACCTTCAGGATGCGCCGGGAGCTCGAGGCGTCTGTCAGGGAGGACCCCGAGGTCAAGCAGCTGCTCGACCGGGTGGTCTCGAGGGAGATCGACCCCGCGAGCGCGGCTACGTCGATTCTCGAGGCGAGGATCGCCCAGTAGTGGCCGCGGCGCTGACACCGTTGCTGGCGAGCGCCGCGGCCGTGCTGCTGATCGCAGGCGCGGCAAAGCTGCGCGCGCCCGGGGGCGCGGTGCTGGCGCTGCGGACGCTCGGATTGCCGGCCGGTTCCACGCCGGTGCGCCTGCTTGCGATGACGGAGATGGTTCTCGGGAGCGCATGCCTCGTACATCCTGTGGCCGCGATCGTTTGCGCGGTGGCGCTCCTATATGCGACGTTTGCAGTTGTGGGGCTCGTTTTGTCCCGGAGACATTCCGCCTGCGGATGCTTCGGCGATGCGCAGACGCCGGCCTCGCTCGCGCAGTCGATCATCAGTGCGCTGCTGGCGGCGATCGCGCTTGGCGGCGCACTGGCCTCCGCGCACGGGGTCGATTGGGTGCTGGGCCGCTCCCTCGGGGGAGCGCTCGCGCTGCTGGCGGCGATCGCCGGCTCCGCCTACGCGACCGTGCTCGCCTACACCGAGCTTCCAAGCGCCTGGGTTGCGTGGGAGCCCTCCCGCCGATGAGCGTCTCCGAACGTCTCGCGGCATCGGTCGGCGCGCTGCTGGAGCGGCGCGTCTCACGCCGGGGGGCGCTGGCGCGCGCCGCGGTCGCCGGGTCGGCGTTCGCGGTCGCTCCGATTCGCTATCTGGTCAGGCCCGGAACCGCCTGGGCGCAGATCAGCCCCGGCAGCTGCCCCGGAGGCACCCTCTGCACGGACGGCTACTCCGCGTTCTGCTGCGAGATCGAGCAGGGCAACAATCGCTGCCCGAACGGGACCTACGTCGCCGGCTGGTGGAAGTGCACCTCGTACCAGGGCAGCGGCCTGTGCGCCTCCGAGGGGGTGCGCTACTACCTCGACTGCAACCGGATGCCGGGCGCTGTGTTCCCCGGTGGCTGCCAGTGCGCAAACGGCAACTGCAACGAGCGCCGGGTCGACTGCAATCAGTTCCGCTACGGGCAGTGCAATACGCAGATCCAGGGCACGACCGAGGTGGTCTGCCGGCTGATGATCTGCCAGAACCCCGCGACGGTGCCCGGGCTGAACTGCAACGGCACCGAGATGGTCGACGACAACACCTGCTACCACGAGGCCTGGTGTCTGCAGGGGCTGGCGGTCCAGCAGCCCGGCGGTGGCGGGGCAGCGCATGATCGCGGAGGGACGGCGTGATCACCGCGATCGTCGCCGGCGAGACGCTGCTGCTGGTGCTGCTGCTGGTGCTCGTTGCGGGTCTGCTGCGCAGCAACGCGGAGATACTGCGGCGGCTCGGCCCGCCCGACGAGGGGCGGCGCGAGGCGGTCCGCGTCGCGCCGGGAGAGAGCGAGTCCTCGCCGCCGGTCACGGGCTCAACGCCCGCCGGCGACGCGGTCACCGTCGCGTTTGAGCGGGCCCCCGCTCCGACGCTGCTGGCGTTCCTGACCAGCGGCTGTGGGACGTGCCGCACGTTCTGGGACACGCTCGGCGAGCGGCGGCTGCCGTCGGGCATCCAGACGCTGATCGTCACCCACGGCGCCGAGCGCGAGTCGCCGGCCAAGCTCCTCTCACTCGCCCCTAGCGAGGTGCCCGTCGTGATGTCCGAACCGGCCTGGGGCGACTACCGGGTGCCCGGCGCGCCGTACTTCGTGCTGGTCGACGGCACCGTCCGGGGGGAGGGTGTGGCCCGCACCTGGGACGCGCTGTCGTCGCTGATCGGGGATGCCCTGGCGGACGAGGCGCTCGCGCGCGACGGAGCCAGCCGCGCGCGGCGGATCGACGAGCGCTTCGCCGCCGCCGGCATCGGCCCGGATGATCCGAGCCTGTATCCCGCGGGCGTCCCGGCCGGCCGGCCCAAACGGGCGCTGGGGTCCCCATGACCCTGATAATCGGGCTCGGCTGTGCGGCCGCGGTGATGGGCGCGGTCAGCGCTGCGTGGTCGCCCTGAGGCGAGTCGATGCTCGCGAGCATCACCCCGCTCGGCGAGCGGGGCCGCCACAGCCACTGGGCGCTGACGATCGCCGCGTTCGCGATCGGCGCGCTCGCAGCCGCCGTCGCGGCGGGCGCGCTGCTCGGGCTCGCGGGGAGCCTCGTGCTGAGTGGGGCGGTGTCGAGTCGCGGGCGGCTCGCGCTGCTGGTGGCCGCGGCGCTGGTGGCCCTAGCGCTCGATGCCCGCCCGCGAGCGGTCCCGGGCCCTCGCCGGCAGGTGAACGAGCGCTGGCTCGACGAATATCGCGGGTGGGTGTATGGGCTCGGTTTCGGCGCGCAGCTGGGGGTGGGGGTCTCCACCATCGTCACCAGCGCCGCCACCTACGTCGGGCTGCTCGCCGCGTTCCTCGCCGGGGATCCGCTCCGGGGGGCGCTGATCATGGCCTGCTACGGCGCCGTGCGAGGGCTGACCCCGCTTGCGAGCGCGCGCGTTCGCACGCCCGACGGACTCGTGTTGCTGCTGGGACGACTCGATCGTGGCCGTGGCGCGGCGGCGCGGGTGACGACCGGATCGCTGGCGGTGGTGGCGGCGCTCGCGCTGGCGGGGGCGCTCGGATGATCCTCGACGCGCATGGTCTGCGGATCGAGCTGCCGGCGCACTGGACCGGGCGCCTGTTCAGCCGCAGCAGGGGGCTCGCGACGCTGCACGCCGGCGACTTCCAGCTGGCCCTGAAGGACGGCGAGTTCGGGACCAGCAGCACCGGGCGGATGCCCAGCGTGGCGTCGTTCATCGCGCTCACCGAGTACGCGCCCGGGCCCGGGTTGAGCCCGGGCAGCGGGCTGTTCGGACCGAGCCGGATCGACCTGCCGCTCGATCCGGCCACCTTCGCCGCGACCAAGCTGGCCCGCCCGCGGACAGGCCAGGCCGGGATGCAGCACTTCTTCACCACCGCGGGACGCCCGTTCTGCCTGTACGTGGTGCTGGCGGGTGGCCGGCACGTACGCCGCCGGCAGCTTGCGGTGATCGACCACGCCTTGCGGTCGCTGCGGATCCAGCCGCGGTGACGGAGCACGTCGACCGGCGCACCTTCCGGGTCAGCGCCGGTACCTCGACGCTCGCGCTCGGCGCGGTCGGTCGGCCTCGCCGTAGCTCCGTGGCGCGGGGGCCTGCGAGGACTGCTGGCAGCGCTGACCGCGGCTCTCAGCGGCCGGGCGGCGGAGGTTGATCGGCGCCGTCGAAGCGCGCGCCGGGATCTCCGGGAACGGTGCGATCCTGCTCGACTCCTACGGCGGCGCGATACTTCTACCGCGACCTGCGCGACTGGCGCCATGCGTACTAGGGCGCCAACTACAGACGGCTCGAGGCGACCCGTCGCCAGGTCGACCCCGGCCACTACTTCAACTTCCCGCAGGCGATCGGCCGCTAGAGGCCTCGCCCGCGGGACCGGGCTGGGTCAGCTGGCCGTGGTAGCGGGCGGCGTCGTGTCCCAGCACCGCGACGCACGGCGTCTTGTTGATGCGGTGCGTGTTGAGGTAGGTGGCGCGGATCGTCGTGGCGACCTTGACTCCGTTCACCACCGCCGCGGCTGTGATCCGGAGCGTGATCTTGAAGGGCACGAGCGCGCCGCGATGCCACAGGTGGCTGCCGCAGCGAAGCGCCTGGTAGAAGCTGCCGGTGCCGGTGTAGTAGTCGGAGGAGCGCCAGTGGAGCACCAGGGTGTCCTTTGCCCCGTGCCCCCGGGTCCGCACGAGCGTGACCCGGCCGCACTGGCCGACCGAGCAGTGGGGCGTGAAGGTCCACGTGCGCTTGACCTTCTCGCCCCTCCATTCGCCCTTCACGTACTTGGCTGTGGTCACGACGCCGGCCATCTGGAAGGTCCCGGTCAGCCGGGCGTGGGCGGGGGACACCGGGCTGGTCGAGGCGAGCGCTGCCGGCGTCAGGAGCGTCGCGGCCGCGATCGCTGCGAGGACGAAGCGCACGTCTAGAGCCCCAGCGCCCTTGCGATCACGAGCTCCTGCACCTCGTCGGTTCCCTCGCCGATCGTGAGGATCTTCGCGTCGCGATAGAAGCGGCACACGGGATACTCCTCGATGTAGCCGTAGCCGCCGTGGATCTGGACGGCCTCGTCGGCCGCGTGGACCGCGAGGCGGCCACTCTTGAGCTTCGCCTGCGCCGCGGTGAGCGTGAACTTCTCGCCGCGGTCCTTGAGGTAGGCGGCCTTGTGGACGAGCAGTCGGGTCGCATCGATCTCCGCCGACAGGTCGGCCAGCTTCGCCTGGATCGCCTGGAACTTGGCGATCGGCTGCCCGAACGCACGCCGCTCCTTGGCGTAGGCGACGGCTTGGTCAAGCGCGCCCTGCGCCAGGCCGACACCCATCGCGGCAACGCCAATGCGCCCGATGTCGAGGACGTGCAGGAACTGCCGCAGCCCGGAGCCGCGCGCTCCCAGCAGGGCCTCGGCCGGCACCCGGCAGTCGGTGAACGACAGCGGGCGTGTGTCCGATGCGTTCCACCCCATCTTCCGATACGGCTCTCCCTGCTCGTAGCCGGGGGTGCCATTGGGGACGATCAGGTTCGAGATCTCCCTGGCGCCGTTGCTCTGGCCGGTGACCGCGGTGATCACCACCATTCCCGAGATCCGGGTGCCCGCATTGGTGATGAATTGCTTTGCGCCGTTGATCACCCACTCGCCGTCCGTCGACACCGCGCGGGTCTTGGTGTTGCCCGCGTCCGAGCCGGCCTCCGGTTCGGTGAGGCCGAAGGCGCCGAGCTGCTCGCCGCTGCACAGACGCGGCAGCCACTCCTGCTTCTGCTGCTCGGAGCCGAACAGGTAGATCGGCTGCGTGCCCAGCGAGGTGTGCGCGCACAGCGTGATCGCCACCGAGGAGTCGACTCGGGTGAGCTCCTCCACCGCCAGCGCGTAGGCCAGCGAATCGCCGCCGCCGCCGCCGTAGCGCTCCGGGAAGGGAATCCCCATCAGGTCGAGCTCCCCCAGCCGCTTGACGATCTCGTACGGGAACGACTTGGTCCGATCGAGCTCGTCGGCGACCGGCGCGATCTCCTGCTGGGCGAACTCGCGAACGGTGTTGCGCAGCAGGCGGTGGTGCTCGCTCAGCTCGAAGTCCACGAGCGGCATTGTCACAGCCGCCGGCGCGGCGTGCGGCTGGGGCGGGGGGTTCGGCTACCAGGTGCCGGCCGGCGAGCAGCCGGCCTGCCCCGGCGTCGAGCAGCCACGTGACACCGTCCCCTGGTCTACGGTCGCCCAGTAGACGGTGCCCAGCGATGAGCGTGAGGCCGCCGACACCGTGTAGCGCGCGGTGTTGCCGCGACGGCACGGACTTACCGTCAGCTGGTTCGCGTTCGCGAGGCTCGGGTCGATTGCGACCAGCGCCGCCGGCGTCGCGGTGCAGTAGGTGCCGTTGTCGAGGTGGTAGATCTCGATCGCGGTCTCGGCGCTGCGCACCGCGAACTTCGCGGCCGCGTCGTTCGCCTTCGAGGTCTGGTTGAGGAACGACGGAAGTGCGATCTCAGCCAGGATCCCGATTATCAGGATCACGACCAGCAGCTCTACGAGGGTGAACCCGTCCTGATCGCGAACGACCCGCCGCAACCGGCCTACCTCCTCTGGGTGGTCTCGCGCGGTCAGACGGTCCCTGAAAGGAGCGCCCTCCCGCGCTCTCTGGGGTGCTATCGGTCCCGCGCAGGATCGCGATTAGCCGCAGGGTGCGCGGCTGGCCATGTGGGCGGGACGAAACCGGATTCCCCGCGGCTCGTACGATCAACTGCGGTGCCGACACCACGCCCCAGCCGGGATCACATCGACGAGCTCGACCTCCTCGAGGCAGGACGGCGGCTCGGGCCGGCGAATGTCCGCCCGCCGCAGGTGAAGCTCGGGAAGCTCGCCGACGGTGGGGTGGCGCCCGCAATCATGGCGATCGTCGAGCGGGGCGTGCGGCGCCGGCCCGCGCTTGCCCGAACACCGCAGGCGGAGGTGGAGCTCGCGATGGATGAGCGCTATCCGCCGGTACGGATCGTGTTCGGCGAGCGCATGGTGCTGGTCGAGGACGGTCCGGCTGTCGCGCCCGACCTGCGGGTTCGGGGGGCGCTCCCCGATCTGGTGAGCCTGATGGTCGCGCCGCTGCTCGGTGGCGTGCCGAGCCCGATCAACGCACGAGGACGCGCTGCCCTCGGGATGGTGGCGCTCGGACGGGTGCGGATCGAGGGTCGGCTGGGGATGATGCGCCGGATGCTCAGTCTGATCCGGATCTAGGCGTCCGCAATCACCCCGCCAGCGACCGCGCCACCTCCACCAGCAGCCGCACCCCGAACCCCGTCGCACCCCGATCGAAGTACGGCTTGCGGACGTCGTAGGCGGTTCCCGCGATATCCAGGTGCGCCCACGGCCTCTCCCCGGCGAAGTGGTGAAGAAACTCAGCGCCGACGATCGATGAGGCTTCGCGACGGTCGCTGACGTTGGTGAGCTGGGCGTAGCGGCCCTTGACGAGCTCCGCGTAGGCCTCGTGCAGCGGCAGGCGCCACACGAGCTCGCCGGTGCGGCGGCCGCAGTCCGCGAGAAGCGACGCGAGCCCGTCATCGTTGGTCATCAGACCCGCGTGGGCGGAGCCGAGGGCTACGACGACTCCGCCCGTGAGCGTCGCGATGTCGATCAGACGCTCGCAACCCTCGCCCCACGCGTAGGAGATGCAGTCGGCCAGCACCAGCCGGCCCTCGGCATCGGTGTTGTTGACCTCGATCGTGGTGCCATCGAGCGCGCGCACGATGTCGCCGGGCTTGACCGCGCGGCCACTCGGCAGGTTCTCGGTCGCGCCGACCACCCCCAGCACGTTGACGGGCACAGCCAGCTCCGCGAGCGCCGCGATCGCCTCGATGACGGCCGACCCGCCGGACATGTCGAACTTCATCTCGTGCATCCGTCCGGCGGGTTTGATCGACAGGCCGCCGGAGTCGAAGGTGACGGCCTTGCCGATCAACCCGAGTGTCGGCTGGCCGTAGCCGATCCCCCTGTAGTCGATCCTGATCAGCCGCGCGCTCTGCTCGGAGCCCTGCGCGACGGCCGCGAATGCGCCCATTCCGGCCATGCGGATCTGGTCCTCGTCCAGCACGTCGACGGTCACCCCGTCAAGGCCGCGCGCGTACTGGGCCAGCCCCGACGGCGTCAGCTCGTTGGCAGGCGTATTCGCAAGGTCGCGAGCGCGGTTCTGCGCGCGCGTCGCGACCTCGGCGACGCGGACGACCTCGCGAACATCATGATGCGCGCTGACCAGCAGCCCCTCGATCGAGGGCGGCTCAGGAGAATCCGGCTTGTAGCGGTCGAAGCGGTATCCGCGCAGCAGGGTTCCTTCGACAAGGCCAGCGATCACGTCGTTTTCCACGTGGTGTGGCACCTCCCAGCACAACGTGCGCGTGCCGAGCTCGCGGGCGCGGCGCAGCGCGACCGCCGCCGCGATCCGGGCGCGCTCGCCGTCGAACCGTGCCCGGTCGCCGAGCCCGGCCAAGACCACGCGCCGATTGCCGCCGTGGGCGACCGCCACGTGCTTGAACGTGGTCCTCGCCTCACCGCTGTCAAGCAGGGCCTGGAGCGTGCCGTCCGCCAGGTCGTGAGCCACCCGCTCACCGTCGAACACGCCGATCACGATCGTGTCGGCATCCGTGTCAAGTGCCGCGGTGGTCGTGGCCTTGACCTGCATCGCCGGCCACCCTAGCAACGTGGATGCGACGCGTCGCCGTCTAGAGTTCGTGTTCTGAACTCAACGAACCGGAGATCGACGCGATGCCCAAGACCGTGATCCTGTCCGCCGCCCGAACGCCGATCGGCAAGCTGGGCGGCGGCCTTGCAAGCGTTGACGCGACCGAGCTCGGCGGGACCGCGATCGCGGCCGCGCTCGAGCGAGCCGAGGTAGCGCCCGAGGAGGTCCAGCACGTGGTGATGGGGCAGGTGATTCAGGCGGGACAGGGTCAGATTCCCTCGCGCCAAGCTCAGATCAAGGCCGGGATCCCGAAGGAGGTCTCCTCGGAGACGATCAACAAGGTCTGCGCGTCGGGGATCAGGGCCGCCGGCCTGCTCGATGCGGCGATCCGGGCCGGCGACCTCGAGCTCGGGGTCGGCGGTGGCATGGAGTCGATGTCGAACGCCCCGTACCTGCTCAAACAGGCCCGCTTCGGCTTCCGCATGGGTGATGCCAAGGCGATCGACTCGATGATCAACGACGGTCTGCGCAACCCGTTCTCGGGACGGCATATGGGCGACGAGGCGGACGAGGTCGCCACCGAGTTCGAGCTGACACGCCCCGACATGGACCGCTGGGCGCTGCGCTCGCACCAGCTCGCGGTCAAGGCGACCGACGAGGGCCGGCTGCCCGAGGAGATCGTGCCGGTCACGGTCAAGGGCAAGAAGGGCGACACGGTCGTCGAGATCGACGAAGGACCGCGGCGCGACACCACGCTCGAGAAGCTCGCGAGCCTGCCGCCGGCATTCGGCAAGGAAGGCTCGCACACGGCCGGAAACGCCCCTGGCGTCAACGACGGCGGCGGCGCGCTGGTCCTGGCGAGTGACGAGTGGGCCAGGCGCAACGGCAAGCCCGCGCTCGCGACGATCATCGCGCAGGCTCAGGTCGCCGACGACTTCCCGTACCTCGCGCGGACACCTGCCAAGGCGGCCCAGCAGGCGCTCGAGAAGGCGGGGCTGACCGCGCAGGACATCGACCTGTGGGAGATCAACGAGGCGTTCGCGTCGGTGACCCTCAACTCGATCAGGATGCTCGGAATCGAGGAGGATCGCGTCAACGTGAACGGCGGCGCGGTGGCGCTCGGTCACCCGATCGGCGCCTCGGGTGCGCGGATCCTCGGCGCGCTCGTGTACGAGCTTCGCCGGCGCGGCGGCGGCCTCGGCTGCGCCGCGATCTGCTCCGGTGGTGGGCAGGGCGACGCCGTGATCCTGGAGGTCAATGGCGGGTGAGAACGCGCAGCGAGCGGCCCACCCGCGGGCTGCGCGCACGGCTGCGTTCTTCGATCTAGACCGCACGCTGATGGAAGGCTCCTCGGCCTTCCAGTTCGGTCGCGCTGCGTTCAAGGCCGGCCTGCTGAGCCGCCGCCAGCTGGCCGCGGACGCGTGGGCGAACCTCCTGTTCCGCCTGCGCGGCGCCACCGACGCGGACACCCAGGCGCTGCGCGACCGGATCGCGCACGGACTCGCCGGCACGCGCGTCCGCGATCTGGAGCGCCTCGGCCCGGACGTGCTGGCCGGCATCCTGCCACGGATCTACCCCCGGATGCTGGCGCTCGCCCACGAGCACCAGGACGCCGGCCGCCGGGTCTACATCGTGACCGCGGCATCGCAGGAGCTGGCCGAGGTGCTCGCGCGGGTGCTGGCGCTCGACGGAGGAATCGGGTCCGAGCTCTCGGAGGTGCGCGACGGCGTTTACACGGGCCGACCAACCGGGCTGTTCGTCTATGGGGCCGGCAAGGCGCGCGCGCTCGAGCAGCTGGCCGAGCGGGAGATGATCGAGCTGCGTGACTCCTACGCCTATTCGGACTCCGCGTCCGATCTGCCGATGCTGCGGCTGGTGGGTCGCCCGGTGGCGGTCAACCCCGATGCTGCGCTGGGGCGGGTGGCGCGCGAGCAGGGCTGGGAGATACTCCGGTTCGATCGCCTCGGGAGGCGGTTGAAGGCGCTGGTGGCGCTGGCGGGAGCGGCCGTCGCCGGGGGCGTCGGAAGTGCGGCGATAGCGGGGCGCAAAGGCGGCCGTAGACTTCGCCCATGGCCACGCATCCGCGGCTGAGCGAGCTCGAACGTTGGGAACGGGAGACGTTCGCGCGGGCGCCCGAGCGCGACGCGCCGTTCTCGACGATCTCCGGCGAGCCGATCAAACCGCTCTACACCGAGGCTGACCTGCCCGACGACTGCGACGACGCAATCGGGCTACCCGGCGAGTTCCCCTACACCCGAGGGGTGTACGGGTCGATGTACCGCGGGCGGCTCTGGACCATGCGTCAGTTCGCGGGGTTTGGCACCGCCGCCGAAACCAACAGGCGGTTCCGATACCTGCTCGCCCATGGACAGACCGGCCTTTCGACCGCGTTCGACATGCCGTCGCTGATGGGGCACGACTCGGACCACCCGCGCTCCCTCGGCGAGGTCGGGCGCGAAGGAGTCGCGGTCGACACCCTGGCCGACATGGAGCAGCTGTTCGACCAGATCCCGCTCGACCAGGTGAGCGTGTCGATGACGATCAACGCGCCCGCCCCGATAATGCTGGCGTTCTACGTGGTCGCCGCCGAACGGCGGGGGATCGCCTGCGAGCAGCTGTCGGGCACGATCCAGACCGACATCCTCAAGGAGTACATCGCCCAGAAGGAGTGGTGCTTCCCGGTCGATCCCGCGATGCGCCTGGTGACCGACATGATCGAGTGGTGCTCGGCGCACATGCCCCGCTGGCACCCGATCTCGATCAGCGGCTACCACATCCGCGAGGCGGGCTCGACCGCCGCTCAGGAGCTCGCGTTCACGTTGAAGGACGGCGTCACCTACGTCGAGCACGCAATCGCGCGCGGTCTCGACGTCGACCAGTTCGCGCCGCGGCTGAGCTTCTTCTTCAACGCCCACATCGACTTCTTCGAGGAGATCGCCAAATACCGTGCCGCCAGGCGGATCTGGGCGCGCGAGCTGCGCGACACCTATGGCGCGCGCGACGAGCGCTCGCTGCTGATGCGCTTCCACACGCAGACCGCCGGGGTCTCGCTGACCGCACAGCAGCCGCTCAACAACGTGGTCAGGACCGCGATCGAGGCGCTCGCCGGCGTGCTGGGGGGTACCCAGTCGCTGCACACGAACTCGTTCGACGAGGCGCTCGCGCTGCCCACCGAGGAAGCCGTGCGGCTCGCGCTGCGAACGCAACAGATCATCGCCGAGGAGACCGGAGTAGCGAACACGATCGACCCGCTGGCGGGCTCGTACTTCGTCGAGGCGCTGACCGATCGGATGGAGGAGCGCTGCTATGAGTACTTCCACAAGATCGACGAGCTCGGCGGGATGGTCGAGGCGGTCAAGCAGGGATTCCCGCAGCGCGAGATCGCGGACGCCGCGTTCCGCTATCAGCAGGAGCTCGAGTCCGGCGAGCGCAAGCTGGTGGGCGTCAACGCCTACACCGAGGGCAACGATGCGGCGATCCCGATCCTCAGGATCGACCCGGCGTTCGAGACCCACCAGGTCGAGCAGGTGCGCGAGGTGCGTGGGCGGCGCGACGCCCCCGCGTGGGAGCGAGCTTTAGGGGCCTTGGAGCACGCGGCTCGCAACCCCCATGAGAACCTGATGCCGTACCTGCTGGACGCCGCGCGCGCTGATGCGACCGAGGGAGAGATGGTGCAGGCGCTCCAGAAGGTGTTCGGGACCTACACGGAGTCGCCGGCGTTCTAAGCAGCGCTGGTTGGAAGCACGGTTCAAGTTCGCTGGCTCGAAGCCGTTTGCAGCTGCAGCTCCCTCAGTCGTTTGACAAGCTGCCGAGCGCTGTCCCCGAGGCTCACGCGTACGCGCGGCATCTGGTACAGCTCGTCGGGCCCGGCGAGCCCCGGCTCGGTTGTGGTCGCGCCGAGATATCCGGCCCGCACGACGGCCCTTACGACATCGGCCGAGAACCGGCCAGACGGGTAGCAGAAGAAATCGACCGGGACTCCAAATCGATCCGAGAGATCAGAGCGTGAACCGCTGACCTCGCTTTCCAGACGCTGCCCGTCCAGCTGGGTCAGATCAGGATGGGTTCGCGAATGCGCTCCGAGCTCCCAGCCTGCGTCTACTAGCTCGCGCACCATCTCGGAGCTCATCCCGATCGGGGAATCCAACACCGATACCGGCACATTGATGACCGCAGGCCAGCGCCTCGAGCTCAGCAGAGGCAGTGCTTGCTCCCAGACGCTGACGTGTCCGTCATCGAAGGTGAGGACCACAGGGTTCTCGGGCAGCGGGCGGAGAGCATTCCATCCGTCATACAGATCGCGCTGAGTGACGGCTGTGTACCCGTCGTCGGCCAGCTTGTCGAGCTGACGTGCCAGGTGCCTGGGCTTCACATAGAGGCCCGGCCACCGGAAGTTACGCGGCGGATTTCCGATCCGGTGATACATCAGGATCGGAAAGCGGCGCCGAAATTGCCCGGGGCGCCCCCGCTCCAACAGCACCATCTTGCCGTCCAGCCGTACGTCGATGACGTCGTCCAGCACGCCAAATCGCCAAGCGCCGTTAACTCTGCGTAGCTCGTCCAGGCCTTCCTCTGAGGACCAGTCGATGAGCTCGGGATCCGCTATGGCGGCGCTGAAATCGAAGCGCTCCTCCAACAGCCTTCTCAGCAGCACCTGCTGCCGGCGCATGCGGTCGAAGTCGGTGCTGTCGTTACGGAGTGAGTACCTAGCGCCGATCCACTGGTGAATTCGCTCCTCAGCGAGGACCTCGTGCGGGGGATGAAACGCAATCAGCTTCCGACCTCTCTCGATCGGCTCGCGCGGGGATAGGGGGTACCAGAACTCGATCGTGCGCTCCACCGGTACGGTCACGCTCAAGCCGCGGCTCGCTCGTTCGGCGGCATCGCGCCGCAGGCACACGCTGTGCTCGACGACGATCCCGTGCTCGCCCAGTGCAGAAATCACCGCGGTGTGGCGCCCGAGGCGAAACGCCGCGTTGATGCGATCGCCGAGGCGATCACACCAAAGGTCTCTCGGGATCCAGCGCAAGGCCTCCGTGTTCGGGTCGACGACGACGATGATGTCGGTCCACCCCGCCCAGCCTCCACCATCCATTATCGTGACTGCTGTCGCCATGGCCCCGATTAGATCCTGTGTCAGCCCTACAGTAAACGGGGGCTCGCGCCGCGGCCATCTCGCCTGACAAACCGCCGGGATGAGGGTCGTATGCCTGCTCCCCGCGCGCAACTGCGCCGACGACCTCCCGGGCTACTTTCGGTCGATCTCCCGGATCGTCGATGCGGTGTGCGCGCTGGACGATGGGAGCACCGATCGGACCGGCGAGATGCTCGCCGCCGAGCCCCTCGTCGAACTGCTACTCCGTAATCCCCGGCGGGATCGCTACCTCGGATGGGATCACGGGGAGAACTGCAATCGGCTGTTGCGTGCCGCGCGGGAGCTGGAACCCGACTGGATCTTTCTCCTTGACGCTGACGAGCGGATCGCACCCGATGACCGCCAGGCGTTCAAAGAGCTCGTCTCGCTTGAAACCGAACCACCGTCCGCGTACCTCTTCCACGTATTCGGGATGGCCGGCGACAGCGGTCACGCATGTAGGCCCGGCCCATGGGTCGGACGACTGTTCCCCTATTCACCGGATCAGGTTCTACCGAACGAGCGTCTGCACACGGTCACGATTCCCACCTCGATCCCTCCGAGCCGTTGGCGAAGAACCACCGTCCGAATACAGCATTTCGGGGGATCGACCGAGCAGCGGAGGCTTCACCGTTACCGCAAGTATCAGGAAGTTGACCCTCACCGCAGGTATCAGGCCTCGTACGAACACCTGCTCAAGCCTCGCGGCGCCCTCCGACCGTGGAAGCTACGGCCCGACGAGCTCCCGGTTCTGTTCAACGCCACGCATGTTCCGAGGAAACCTCATGATGGTCCGGTGCTTTCCGCGATCGTCATCTCGCGGGACGACGGACCGTTGATCGAGCGAACCGTCGCTTCGGCGATCGCTCAAAGGTGCCCGTTCTCCTTCGAGGTCATCGCTGCGATCAGCGGGTCCGGCGGAGCAGCCGACCGCGTCCGTCGCCGTTTCCCGCAGGTGCGAGTCCTCGAGCTTGATCATCCGGCGCTTCCCGGTGAGGCCCGCAACGCCGGCTTGCGCCTCGCGCGTGGCCGGTATGTCACATTCCCTGGCTCGCACGTCACGGTTGAGCCCGAAGGCTTCGCAAGCCTGGTTCGCGCCCATGAACGGGGCTACGCGATGGTGACGGGAACCATGTTGAACGGCACCCTGACGCCCGCAGGGTGGGCGAGTTACTTTCTGGACAACGCCGGGGCTGTGCCGGGGCGCCCCGCGGGACCGCTGGGCTCGCCGCCGGTCAGGTGCTCCTATTTGCGCAGCGCGCTCCAATCGATCGGTGGCTTTCCCGAGGAGATGCGTGCGGGCGAGGACACGGTCGTAAACCGACATCTGTTCGGGCTCGGATATGGCGCGTACCGGGAGCCGGGCTCAATGATCCGCCATTACAGCCCCTGCCGGACCGCGAGTGTTCTGATCAAGCATCACTTCCAGCGCGGCCGCGGACTAGGTCGCATTCTGGTCGGCGAGGCACAGCTCGAACAAGCCGTGCGGCCGATGGTTGGCTTCCTGATCCGATACCCGGTGCTTCGCACGCGACAGGTCATAGGTGACGTTCGCCGCTGGAGCCCCGAACTGCTGCGGAAGCTCTGGCGGGTGCTGCCGCTCGTGTGCGCGGGGACGCTGAGCGCCTGGGCCGGATCATGGTGGGAGGTATTGGGAGCGGTTCTCCGGCGGACCCGCCATCCCAATGCCAGTATGGTGATTCGGCGCTCGGGATGACAGAGCACGGTTTACCCGATGGCCGCGCTGCTGCGGTGCCTTCTCGCAGCATCCGCAAGCGTGCCGAGGATGCCGTGATGCTCGGCACGGAGAAGCTTCTATTGCGCTTCTCGGAGATCCCCGTAACCCCTTTCATCGATCCCGGACTGTTCGCATGGGTCGAGCTGCTGCAAGCGCATTGGGAGCAGATCAACGAAGAGCTTGAGAGCCTGCTCCCCTTCTACGCCGAACTGCCGAATCTGCCCGATCTCTCACCCGAGCAGGATTCCCTGGCGCGCGATGGGGGTTGGAAGACATATTTCTTCTCGGCGTACGGCACCGTTTCGGATCACAACTGCAGGCGCTGCCCGCAAACCGCGGCAATCCTTGGCCAGATTCCGGGCCTCACCACCGCCTTCTTCTCGATCCTGGCGCCTGGGAAGCACGTGCCCGCTCATCGTGGCCGCTTCCGCGGGCTTATCCGCTGCCATCTGGGGCTCCAGGTGCCCGAGCCCGCGGATCAATGCGGGATCAGGGTGGGCGGCGAGGTTCGTCACTGGGCGCCCGGCGAGGTGATGCTCTTCGACGACGGATTCGAACACTCCGCGTGGAATGACACTCAGGGCATCCGCGCAGTGCTGCTACTCGACGTGGAGCGACCCGCGCGAGGGCCCGCAGCGCGCTTGAACCGGCTGGTCCTCTCTCGGATCGCTAGATCCCAAACGCTCAAGGCGAGCGCCGAACGCCACTGGGCATGGGAGTCGCGTTTCCATACGTCTGTGGACGCCCCGTCTTGAGAACATCAGCGAGGCCGTGACCGGGTCACCTCGGTCAGCTGGTAGCAGGCACCCCACATCGGTCCCCGAAGTGGGAATGGCTTGACCGCGACGGCGTGCCGCGGCGCCAGCCGAGTCAGCATCCGACAGTAGTCCCATGAGTAGCAGTACGGATCGGTCTGGCGTTCGGATCCCGTGCGCTCGTCTGTGTCGAGAAGCACCCGTCCCTCCACACCAAGCCATGGCTCCACCAGCAGCACGCGATCATGAGCGAGGCGCAGCAGCTGCGAGAGCGCTGCCTCGGGGTGGGGGAGGTGGTCAAGAACCGACAATGTGAAGGCCACATCGATGGCGCCGTCTGGGACCACCTCGAGGTCGCGCTCATCGCCGACGCGCAAGTCGAGGCCGCTTGTGTGGCGACCAGCAGCAATCGCGGCGGCGTTCACGTCGAAGCCGACGACGGCTACGGCCGGGTCACGTGCCCGGATCGCACGAAGGTTACGCCCGAAGTTGCAGCCAAACTCGAGCACCGATCGAGGCGAGGATCGAAGCACTTCATCGGCCATCGCGTGGGCCCACGGCACGTCGCGGACGTAGCCGGACTGCAGCCCCATACTCGCCCAGTAGTGCCGTGCTGCCGCGGACTCGCCTGGATCCTGCATCCCCAGCGGCTGGTAGGAGATCACCCGCGGCATCCTGTTCGACGACCGGCGACGCACGCGCGTGAGGCGCCGCGCCGCTGACCGCACCGTCATCGGGTTCTCCTGGGCGTGCCTGGCGCGATGCGAACGTCCGGGTCCATCGACGAGGCGCTCATCTTAGGGGTGGAAATCCGGTCGCCTAATTCAAACCGGCACCCGGTGATGAGTGAGGAGCTGCCAAAACACTGGGGTGGTTCCCTGGGGCGAACCTCACTGCTGTGACGTAGGTTCCGTGCACCTCGAAGAGTGCTTGCAAAGGGGTCGGGAATGTCCAGAAGAAGAAGGGCGAGAGATCTTGCTGCTAATCGAACGCTATTCCTAGGGATCCCGATGCGACGTCGCATTTCCCTGCTCGCACTTCCGTTGCTGACCGCGGCGTTCGCCGCTCCCAGCGCGGCGGCCGCTGGCTGGTCCATCCAGTCGGCACCCGTCCCCAAAGGCTCGACCGGGAGCTTTCTGAACGCCGACGCTTGCACCTCCGGCCACGCGTGCATCGCCGTCGGCGGCTACACGGGAAAGTCGGGGGGGTTCCCGATGGCCGAGCGCTGGACCGGCGCCAAGTGGTCGATCCAGAAGGTCCCGGCTCCAACCGTATCTCCGACCGGCTCCAAGGTCGCGAGCAGCGCGGTAAACGACGTCTCCTGCACCTCGAGCAGCGACTGCATCGCGGTCGGCGGTTACAGGGACGAAGGCGGAGGCAAGTTCACGCTCGCCTGGCGCTGGAACGGAAACAAGTGGTCGATCCTGCCGACGCCGCACCCCAGCAACGTGTTCGGCAACCAATTGGTCAGCGTCTCGTGCACCTCCGGCAGCGCCTGCACGGCGGTGGGGGACGCTGCGAAAAACAGCGATGAGGTCGGCGCGGAGCCGCTGGCGGAGCGCTGGAACGGCAAGCGCTGGTCGTTCCAGAAAACCAAGAATCCCCCCGATCCCGGCCCCCTGAGCGACGTCTCGTGTACAGCCGGCGGCTGCGTCGCGGTCGGCTCCTACATTGACGGGAGCGGCAACACGCTTACCTTCGCGGAAGGGTGGGACGGCAAGAGCTGGTCGATGCAGACGACGCAGAATCCTGGGCTAGGTGTGGATGACATGCTGTCCGGCGTGTCGTGCTCTACGAGCGCCTGCACTGCGGTGGGTCAGTACTTGAGCAATGGCAGCGGCGTAGTGCCGCTGGCAGAGCGCTGGAACGGCAGCACTTGGTCGGTCCAGCAGATGCCCCCTCCCAAGGGTGCGAAGGGCAACGATCTTTTCGACGTCTCGTGCACCAGCAATGCCTGTACCGCGATCGGGCTGTACTTCGACAACAAGGGAAATGCTCCCACCCTGGCCGAGCACTGGAACGGCATCAAGTGGTCGGTCCAGAAAACCCCGAACCCGGCGGGCTACGCGCTGAGCCTGTTCGGGGTGTCCTGCACCTCTAGCAGCGCCTGCACGGCCGTCGGGAACGAGCAGCACCACAGCGCGAACCAGCTGCCCCTGATCGAACGCCATTCCTGACGTCCGCGTTGATGTGCCCTGCGTGACCGCGTGATCATCGAGGGCTTGCGCGGGGAAGGGCGAGAACGACCACAAGCGTGCCCGACGTGGTGAACGTGCGGACGTCCTGCGCCCGGTAGCCGAGGCGTCCGAGCGCCAGCGATGCGGCTCTGCTCAGCGATCGTATGCCGTAGCGGCGTCCAGGCAGCGAAGCCACGATCCAAAGCGGGTTTTGTTTCTGCGTCGCACCCAGCCGCGGGAGCTCATCGTCGGCGATGAATCGCAAAGGCGGGTGCAGGCGGCGGGCCGCGTAGTACAGAAGGGGAACCTCGGTTCCGACCGATCCGGGAACCGCCAGCAGCTCTCGCCGCTGTTGGTGGGCGGCGATGTAATCGATCGCGTCACGTGTGGGCAGATAGAACCCACGCTTGGTGTGGCTCACGATCACACCTACGCACGCTGGGACCAGGGCCGCAGCCGCCAGAGCGGCGGCGGCTGGACGGGGAAGGCTGACCACCGCTGCGGCAACCGCAGTGATCAGGAACGGCGCGGCAACCGCGCTGTATCTCGTGATGAGGACGCTCTTGCCCGCGAACGCCGCAACGAGAAGCACGACCGGCGCGACGGAGGCGAGCGCGACGAGCAGGTAGCGGTCGCGAACCGCCGCGTTCGCCCGCTCGCGGAAAGACGTCCCTGGCAGTACGAGCAACACGATTACCGAGACGATGACCGCCGCGGCAGCGACGATTGTCAGGGCATCGACGCCCACCGCCACCCTCCCATCGAAGGGCGTCTCCGCGACGTGCGCGATGTTCGGCCAGGTGACCTTCGCCGACGCGCCCAGGACGCCGTTCGGCACGTACTTATACGTATGCAGGAACAACGGCGCGATCAGCAGCAGCGCAACCGCGCAGCTTCCGAGAAAGGCGGCGCGGGCCCGTGGTGAGCTGGCGCGACGCGTCGCCAGCCACACGCACAGCGGCACGATCACCAGCAGCGAGGTGTAGTGCAACAGGAGGGCGATCACCGCCGCGAGCGCCCCCAGCGAGAGCATTCTGGTTCGCGCGCTACGCGTGCGGACCCCTCGCATCGTGGCGCCCACCGCGACTGTCACGGCCAGCATCGCGAACACGTACGCTCGCACCAGCTGGGCGTATTCGAGCACCAGCGGGCTGAGCGCGCAGAGCGCAGCCGCGGCAAGCGCCCCACGACGATCGAGGAATGCTCTGGCCATCCAGTAGACCGCTCCGACGAGCGCGACGCCGGCCAGCGCCGAAGGAAGGCGCACCACCCATTCGGCCTGGGAACCGGTCCGCCCGATCCACTCGTGCAGGAAGAGGTAATACGTGGGGGGAGTGAACTCCGACAGGCGCGCCGCATTGATCACGTCCCCCAGCGCGTGTGAGGCGGTTCGGATGCTGAAGACTTCGTCTACGAAGTAGCTCGGCGAGCCGAGCTTCCACAGGAAGTCGGCCGCTCCCACCAGCAGGATCAGCGTCAGCGGCCGGGGGATCGCGGGCCAACGCCAGAAGCTCGGCGGGCCCCCGCTCTCGGCGATCGGACGGTGAGGGAGCCGCTCGGTGAGGGGCGAATCAACCCCTGGCAATCTCGGTGTCTCCGACTACGCCGCCGTCGCTGGGGTCGGGCCGAGGCGCTCGCTCACCAGCTCGCCGCTCTGGCCAAGCTCCAGCGTCTGATCGCAGAGGCGCATGAGCTGCAGGTGGTCGTGGCCCGCGGCGATCACGATCCCGCCCTTGCTCCGTATCTCGTGGGCGCGCGCCTCGAGCTGGCGACGGGCCGTGCCGTCCATGGCCTCGTGCACCTCATCCAACAGAAGCACCTCCGGATCGGCTTGGTCCAGCACAGCGAACCCAAGTCGCGCCCGCATCCCTTGGGAGTAGGTGGATACCGGCCGCTCGTAAGCGTCGCCGAGCCCGCTGCGCAGCTTGATCGAGTCAAGCAGACCTCGCGTCCTTGCCTTGGACAGGCCGGCCAGCACGCCGAGCAGAAGGGCGTTCTCGCGTCCGGTGAGATGCGTCATCAAGCCTGCGCCCACGGAAAGCAGCGAGCCAACTCGTCCGCGCACCCGAACCTGGCCCTCGTCAGGGCTCAGCACGCCAGCGATCGTCCGCAGCAGCGTCGTCTTACCGCAGCCGTTGGGACCTAAGAGCGCAACTCCGGAGCCCGGCTCGACGGTGAAGCTGAGGCCACGGAGCGCCCATATCGTTGTGCAGCGGAACCGCACCCGCGCCGCCGCGGGGGTGACAGGTCGCCGCTGCCGGTCCAAGGCGAAGCGGATGCCCAGCTGCTCGACTGACACCTGTGCAGTCAACCCAGCACCTTTGCGAATGAGCGCTGCTCGCGGGCGTAGATCGGGAGGAACACGATGGCGATCAGCACCGCGCAGGCAAGCGGGTACAGCAACTCCCAGGCGGGCGGCGCCGAGCGGTACAGCACCGCGTGCCGCAGCGCCTCGAACAGGCCGGTCAGGGGGTTGAGGCGAACCAGCCCGTTGGTGCGCCCGTGGATCGCCGCAAGCGTCACCAGGCCCGGCGCGAGGAAATAGGCCGCGCGCACCGCGCTCAGCATCAACCCTTTGATGTCGGGAGCCCAGACCCCGATCAGAGTGGTGGGATAGGCGACTGCGATCCCGAGGATCAACGTGTCGGCGAGCACGACCGGAACCCAAAGAGCGCTGGCGTGTGGCGCCACTCCGTAAATCGCCATCATCATCCCCAGCAGCACGATGCTTGCCGCGAACCCGAGCGCCTCGGTGAAAGCGGTCGAGATCGGCAGCAAGATCCTTCGAAAGCTCATGTTGGCGATGATCGAGCTGCGCAGATGTACTGCGCCGAGGCTGCTGGTGACGGTCATCGTCATCAGCTGGAAGGGGATGATCGAGCAGGCGAGGCTGAGTCCAATCGCGTGCGGGGAGCGATAGAAGATGAACGTGAGCAGCAGCAGGTAGACCCCCACCAGCGCGAAGGGGTCGATCAGCCACTTCACCAGTTGCCAGCCGCTGCGGCCGTACCGGATCCGCAAGTCCGAAGAGGTGAGCACGATGAGCTGATCGAGGAGCTCCCGCGCAAGCGCGCGTCGCCCCCGCGCGTCCTCATGGGATCTCGTCCTGGGGAAGGGTGCGCCCGTCCCGACCCTCACAAGCTCATCACCGATGCGCCAAATTTATAGATAACTTTGCGACCAAGGTGGCTTTGCAGCGAACCGGCGTGCTCGTGGTGGGAAGCCGGGCCCTCAACTTGGTGTACGTCGGCGCGCTTGCGCAGGTCGAGCGGCGAGTGCCGTTCTGGCCGCTCGAGCGAACGATGCGGTTGCAGCGTCGTCGCATCCGGACGATCGTGCGCTATGCATACGAAACCGTTGACTTCTACCGACGCGAGATGGACGAGCGGGGGCTGTCACCCGACAAGTTCCACACCGCCGAGGACCTGGAGCGCTTGCCCCTGATCAGCGCCGAGGATCTGGCGCGCTCACCAATGGATTTCGTCTCGGCGCCGTATCGCCGCGCAGGTCGCGAGGTCTTCATGACAAGCGGATCGACCAGCGGGCTGCGCAAGCCGATCTTCATCGACAACAGGTACATCGTCAGGCGGATCGCCCGGAGCGAGCGTGACCGCTGCGTCGTGGCAAAGCTGTCCGGGGAAAGCTGGATCGGGCTGCTGGCTCGGGAGTTCCTCGCCGACCAGGGAGCACGTCCCCTCGGCCGGCTGTTCGGCTTGCTCACCGCGGGGCACAACCGGCTGTCGATCTTTCCTGCGGACTTCTCCAGCAGGACTGAGCGGGGGATGTGGAGCGAGCACAGCCTGATACCCCGCAAGGCCGTTCATCGCCACCACCTCTCTCCGCATGCCAGCTTCGAGGAGGCGCTCCGCCGGCTGGACGAGCTGCGACCTCGGGTGGTGCTGTCGTTCGGGTCCTATGTCGATCACTTCATGCGCGCTTTGGCCGCATCCGGTCGCTCCGCGGCGCTTCCGCGCGTATGGGTCTACATGGGCGACATGATCTCCCCAGAGGCACGCCTCTTAGCTGAGGAGCGTTTCGGAGTGCAGCTGTACTCCGTCTATGGGGCGATGGAAGCGGGGTCGATCGGCTTCCAATGCGAGTTGCGGGACGGCTTTCACCTGAACATCGACCTGTGCGCGCTTCGCCTGATCGACGAGCAGGGGCAGACCGTTGCCCCGGGGCAGCCCGGAGAGGTGGTGGTCTCGGCGCTCGACAATCGAGCCATGGTGCTTCTCAACTACCGCCTGGGCGACTGGGGGACGCTTCAGTCCAGCCGCTGTCCGTGCGGGCGCTCGCTCCCGGTGCTGGCTCGGCTCGAAGGTCGCAGATCGGAGGTGATCTCCCTACCCAGCGGCCAGCAGCTCTCGGTTCTGAACCTCGAGGGCGCATTTGCACCCGAGCTGCGCCAAACGCTTCAGGCGCAGCTCGAGCAGGAGGCGCCGGGGAGGCTTCGCTGGCGCATCGTCCCGACCGAGGGCGCCGACCGCGACGCTCTGAAGAACGCATTCTTGGCACGGGCCGCGGACAAGCTGGGCGCCGATGTGGAGCTCCGGATCGAGTTCGTCGACGGGATCGCCCGGACTCCGCAGGGCAAGTTCAAGCGGGTCCTCTCCTGATGCGGGCCGCCGGCGGCGCGGTTGCGGCAATCGGGAGTGGGGTGTTTGTGGGCGCGGTCACCTGGCGGCGGATCGAGCGTGCTGGCCGAGCACGCGCCGCGAGACCCGCGGACATGATCGTGGTACTTGGAGCAGCCCTCAATCCGGACGGCACGCCTTGCCCCGAGCTCGCCCAGCGCCTCGACGAGGGCGCCAGATTGTTCAGAGCAGGAGGGGCCCCCACGATCCTCTGCTGTGGCGGGCGCGGCACCGACGGCCGCTCGGAAGCCGAGGCCATGCGCGCTTATCTGCTCGAGCGGGGTCTGCCCCGTGAGGCTGTGGTGGTCGACGACGATGGCCCCACTACCCGTCGAGCAGTCGCTGCAGTTCGGCGCCGTGGCCCCGGGAGCGGGCGACTCTTGTTCGTCAGCTCGCCCTATCACATGCATCGCGTCCTTCGCGAGGCGGATCGTCAGCTGCTCGAAGCTGAGGGTCACGCATGCGCCCCGACGGGAGTCGGGACGGGCCGTTCCTCGAGGGGCTGGGCGCTCCTTCAGGCGGTGCGCGAGATCGCGGCGGTGTGGTGGTATGCCCTGCCCCTCCCGGACCGAGACCGTCTGATCCGTAGGCGGCTCGCGCCGCCGACCCCTCAACGTCTGATCGCCACCGCGGCGACGAAGTGCCCAGTCAGCATTCGTGTCGGCCATTGCTCCAGGGCTTCGAACGCAAGCACGCGACGAAGGTGACGCTCGACGCCTTCGCGACCTGCGAGCCGACGGCTCCGGCGTGCCGCGAAGCGGGCCGCCAGCTGAGGGGGGCAGTGCATGATGGCGGTCGCGTCGAGGACGTTGAAGCCGCTGGCGCGGAGCGACATCGAGAGGCCGCGCGGTCCGTACGTTGGTCCCACGTAGTACGGAACAAAGCCCAAGCGACGCAGCGGCCGGGAGGCCACCGAGGTGCGGATGGCGACGATCGGGTTGCTGCGGTTGTCGAGCGTGATGATCAACCTCCCCTGCGGGCGAAGCACACGGGCCAGCTCGGTGATCGCGGCATCCAGGGTGGCGAGCGAATCGAAGTGGTCGAGCGTGGAGGTCGACACCACCACATCGAAGTGCCGGTCCGGGAACGGCAACGCCAGAACGCTGTCAACGTGGGCGTCTAGGCGGGGATAGCGCGCCCGTGCCGCCGCTACAGCCGACGGCGAGATGTCCACGCCCACTATTTCGCGCGCTCTCCGCGCAAGCTCCGGAACCAGGCCGTCACCAACCGCCTCGTCGAACAGGTCCGTTTTCAGCAGCCTGCCGCTGCCGAAAGGCAGCCATCGGTGAAGGAGCAGAGCGTTGACCCTGTCGCTGTGGGCGCGCCACAGACGATGGGCGATGCTCGCTTCCCACGTCTCGACCACCTCGTCCCAGTAGGACGAAGTGGAGCCTGCGGGATCTTCAGACAGCGCTCCCCACGACGCTTGCACCAGAGCGCTCCTCGCGCGAGACGATCTGCCCATGCCACTCCGCCGGCGCTAGCTTCCGCGCGCGGAGGCCCCTCCGCGAGAGCAGGCCCTGGAGCACCCCCGCGCCATAGCAAAGGTGCACCATCGGGACAATGGCAGCCGCTGTCGGCACATCGCGTGAGCGTCTCAGCGTCCATCCGATGCGCAACGCCGTGATCGCCGTCAACGCGCCGTAAAGCGCGCCCGGCGCGAGAATGCTCCAGATCGCGACCTGCCCGCGGGCCAAGCCCGAGATGGTGATCGCCGTCGCCAGCAGCAGGTACAGCAGGAACAGGGCCGGCGCGAGATACGCTGCTCGGACGCTGCTCGGCCGACGAGCGAGGAGCTGTCCGCGGCCGCGTCCGTACTTGAACATCTGCGCGGCGAATGCTCGCGGAGTGCCTCGGCGCGCGTGGAACACGCGCAACGTTGGCTCGTAGCGCATTCTCTCCCCCCGCCTTCGCAGCTCGTAGAGCAGTGCGTTCTCCTCGGCGCACACGAGGTTGCTTGCGAACGGAATCATCACCCGACGCCGAACCGCCAGGTTGCAAAGCGTGAACCAGCGTTCGTCCGCCGGCCCCCCGCGGCGAGCTCCGTAGCGCCGGCTGACGGGGCCGGCGCCCATCAGCGAACTGAGGACGGCGCCTTGCACGATCTCAAAGCGGGGGCTCGCGGGCGGGGTCTCGTTTGGCCCGCCGAAGACGCTGGCGTCCGGATTCTGAGCGGCGGTATCGGCGAGCCTCCGGAGCAGATCGGAAGGTACCGTGACGTCGTCGTCGAGGAACAGGAGTAGCTCTCCACGGGCGCGCTCGACCAAGGGATTGCGGGCGGCGCTCGGCAGCCACTGCGAGGTGCGGCAGACCGCTGCCTGCGGGAAGCGACGGTGAACCGTGGCCACCACCTCCGGCGTGGCGTTCCCGCCCACGAGGAGCTCGAATGGAGGGGCGTCTACTTGCGAGCGCACGCTCGCCAAGCACTGATCGAGCCGCTCGACACCATGCCCCCCCAGCACGCAAACGCTGATCTCGGGCCTGCGCATGAGCCGACACTTCTATTTGACGTAGATCGTGAAGTCAACAGGCCGGGGTTCGGCCTCATTGGTCCATCGGACCGCGAGCGCCCAGAGACACATTGTGGACCTATAGTTCGCGTCGCGATGTCCTCCGGCACTGACAAGAAGATCCGCGTCGTCGTAGCCAAGCCCGGCCTCGACGGGCACGACCGCGGCGCCAAGATCATCGCCCGCGCGCTTCGCGACGCGGGGATGGAGGTGATCTACACGGGGCTTCACCAGACGCCCGAGCAGATTGTCGAGACCGTGATCCAGGAGGACGCCGACGCGGTCGGGCTGTCGATCCTCTCCGGCGCGCACATGACGCTGGTGCCGCGGATCCTCGAGCTGCTGCGTGAGCAGGGGGTGGACGATGTGGTGCTCACGGTTGGCGGCACGATCCCCGCCGACGACGTCGAGGAGCTCAAGAAGCTCGGCGTCGCCGAGGTGTTCACGCCCGGGGCCTCGACGCAGGATGCGATCGAGTTCATCCGGGGCGCGGTCCGGGCGTAGCGCTGTGGCGCCCCGGGTGTCCGCGCCGGCGTGTGGGGAGATTTGCTGCGAATAGCATCCCAACGGCCGCCGCCTGCCCGAACCCGAACCGATTGACTCGTCAGTCAACAGGGTAGAATCTGCCGCCGTCATCGATTAGGAGGCCACCCACTTGAAGATTTGCGTCCTGGTCAAAGAGGTTCCGGACGCCGCCGTCGAGAAGCGGATCGACCCGTCGACGGGGCGCATGGACCGGTCCGGGGAGAAGAACCTCAACCCGTACGACACGCACGCCATCGAGGCGGCCATGCAGATCCGTGAGGGCGGGACCGTCCAGGTGGACGAGATCGTCGCGGTCACGATGGGGCCGGAGTCGGCCGTCCGGGCACTGCACAAGGCGGTGTCGCTGGGCGCCGATCGGTCCGTGCACCTGACCGACTCCTCGCTCGCCGGGTCCGATGTCGCCGCCACCGGCTACGCGCTGTCGAAGACGCTGGAGGCAGAGCGGCCCGACCTCGTGCTGCTCGGCCAGCAGTCAGACGACGGCGAGTGCTACACGATCGGCGCGGTCGTCGCCGACCATCTCGAGATGCCGTCGCTGACCCAGGTGATCAAGATGGACGTGTCGGACGGCTCGCTGCGCTGCGAGCGCCAGGCCGAGTACGGCTACGACACCGTCGAGGTCGAGCTGCCGGCTGTGATCTCGGTCGGCGACGCGATCAACGAGCCGCGCTACCCCTCCTTGAAGGCGATCATGGGCGCCAAGAAGAAGCCCCTCGACACGAAGAGCGCAGGCGACGTCGGGATCGACGGGTCGCTGGTCGGCGAGGAGGGCTCGCGCGTGCAGTGCGGCGACTTCCACGATCCGCCGGCCAAGTCCGCTGGTCAGATCATCGAGGACGAAGACACCAACGAGACGGTCGAGAAGATCGTGGCGTGGCTCGACGAAAGGAAGCTGATCTAGCAATGGCTGACGTTCTGACCTACGTCCTGCACTTCGAGGGCGCCTTCAACAAGAACTCACTCGGCGCGGTGTCCGAGGGCGCAGCGCGCGCCGAGGAGATCGGCGGTGCCTGCGACGCGGTCGTCGTCGGCGGCGACGACCTGACCGATGAGCTGTGCCAGTCGCTCGGCGCCTACGGGGCGCGGAAGGTGTACCGCGCGAAGGGTCCCGAGGGGCTCGCGCAGCCGGTGATCGACGTGATGGCAAAGGTGATCGACGAGCAAGGCCACTCCTACGCGCTGTTCGGTGGCGGCCTGCTCGGGTTCGAGATCGGCGCCGGGCTCGCCGCACGCAAGAACGCCGGGGTGACGATGGAGGTGGTGACGGTCCGGGCCGAGGACGGAAAGCTCGTCGCCGAGCGACCGATCCTCCAGGACTCGAAGCTCTCGGTGTCGCGCTACAGGGGCGATCTGGGGATCATCATCGGCCGGATCAACGCGTTTGAGACGACCTCCCGCGACGGCGGCTCGGCCGAGGTGGTCGACGTCGACATCGAGTACTCGCCGTGGTCGAACAAGGCAAAAATGGTCCAGCGCGGCGAGCAGCGCGGCGCCGACGTTGACATCGAAGGCGCCGACATCCTCGTCGCCGGCGGTCGCGGACTCGGCAACCCCGACGGCTTCCAGATGATGGAGGAGCTGGCGAAGGCGTTCGGCGGTAACACCGCCGTTGCGGCCACGCGCGCGGTCGTTGACGCCGGGTGGTATCCGTACGCCGCGCAGATCGGACAGACCGGGAAGACCGTGTCGCCCAAGCTGTACCTCGCCGCGGGGATCTCCGGCGCGATCCAGCACAAGGTCGGCATGCAGTCCTCGGAGAACATCGTCGCGATCAACAAGGATGCAAACGCGCCGATCTTCGAGTTCTCGGACCTCGGGATCGTCGGCGACCTGCACAAGATCGTTCCGAAGCTGGCGGACGCGATCAAGGCCAAGAAGGGCTCGTAGCCGGGCCATGGCTTCGCTGAACGGCAGGCTGCCCGCCCCGAGCGAGTTTCCGCCCCCGGTCGACCCCGTCAAGGAGTTCATCAAGCGCGAGCTCGATGCCGAAGACGAGCGGATCGAGGTCGGCGTCGCGATCGTGGGCGGTGGCACGGCCGGACTGGCGACTGCCAACCGGCTGCTGCAGCTGCTGGGCGATGATCCGGCGCTGATGGAGCGTCTCGGCGAGGTGCCGGTCGCGGTGATCGAGAAGGCGAAGACCTGCGGCGGTCACAACCTCTCGGGCGCCGTGATGCGCCCCGGGCCACTGCAGGAGCTGTTCCCAGAGATGACGCGTGAGCAGTGGCGCGAGGAGCGCTTCGCGTTCGGCGAGGTCACCAAGGAAGCGGTGTACATGCTGCCGAACGGCAAGACGAAGCTCCGGATCCCCACGCCGCCGCCATTCAAGAACCACGGCAACGAGGTGGTGTCGGTGGCGGCGCTGGCGCGCTTCCAGCAGCGCCAGGCGGAGGAGGGCGGCGCCTACGTGCTGACCGAGACTTCGGCCTCGCAGCTGATCGTCGAGGACGGCAAGGTCGTCGGTCTGCGCTCAGGAGACAAGGGCCGCGGCAAGGAGGGTGAGCCGCTTGGCAACTTCGAGCCGGGCACCGACATCAAGGCCGAGGTGACCGTGCTAGCGGAGGGATGCTGGGGTCATCTGACCGGCGCCGCGATCAAGGAGTTCCATCTCGCGGAGGGGCGCGAGCCGCAGGTCTGGGAGCTCGGCGTCAAGGAGGTGTGGAAGGTCCCCAAGCCCCTTGACCGAGTGATCCACACGATCGGGCCGTGGCCGGTGAAGCTGCCCGCGAAGTACGGACAGATCGGCGGCACGTGGATCTACCCGATGCACGATGAACGCAACGGCGACGACCTCGTCAGCATCGGCTTCGTGATCGACCTCGAGTACCGCGACGCCACCACCTCCGCACACGACCTGCTGCAGCTTTTCAAGACCCACCCGCTGGTCCGCAAGATCCTCGACGGCGGCGAGCGGATCGGCTGGGGTGCAAAGGCTCTGCCCGGGGGCGGCTACTGGTCGATGCCGAAGCTGACGATGCCGGGCGCGCTGCTTGTCGGCGATGCGGGCGGAATGGTCGACACCGTGTCGCTGAAGGGCGTCCACCACTGCATCAAGAGCGGGATCCTGGCTGCCGAGGCGATCTACCGTTCGCTCAAGAACGGGGAGTCGCTGCAGTCCTATGAGCAGGCGGTCGAGGAGTCTTCGATCGGCAAGGAGCTCTTCCAGGTGCGCAACACGCGCCAGCCCTTCTCCAAGGGCTTCATCCAGGGGGCGCCGGTCGTCAACCTCGCGATCGCCACGAAGGGGAAGCTGCCTCCGGGGCGGCTCGAGTGGCACCGCAACGATCAGCAGCCGATGTTCATCGGCAACACCAAGGACAGCTACCCCAAGCCGGACGGCAAGTACATCTTCGACAAGCTGTCGAGCGTCTACATCTCCGGCAACGCCACACGCGACGATGCCCCCAACCACATCCGTGTGCGGCGTAACGTCCCGCGTGAGATCGCCGAGACCTGGCAATGGATGTGCCCGGCGGGCGTGTACGAGCTCCCCGAGGACGCCCCCGAATCGGGTCCGGTCGACGTGATCGTCAACTACACCAACTGCGTGCAGTGCGGCGCGATCACCGCCAAGGGGGGGCGCCTGACACCGCCGGAGGGCGGCGACGGGCCGCTTTACAGGCTCACCTAGCTCTGTGCTAGAAGGTCCGCAAAACGGCGGAAACTTCCGGGCGTTCAGATTGTTAAAGAGGACATGAGGCGTGTATTGCTTGCGGCGGTGGTTGGCGTCGTGACGGGCGTCGGCGTGGCCGCCGCCTCGGCGTCGGATCCGCCCGCGTCGCTGCAGAACTTCGTCTGCCATCGCGCGCTCAAGCCATCGGCGCGCTATGTGGCAGTGGAGGGAGTGATGCATGCTCGCGCGGGCGAGCCGCGGATGGCGATGCGGTTCGAGCTGTTCTGGAAGACCAGTTCGAACGGCCCGTGGACCCAGGTCCGCTCTGGCGATCTCGGCAAATGGAAGACCGCCCCCAACGGACTCGGACAAAACCCTAACGACACCTGGGAGGTGAACAAACCGGTCAGCAATCTGTACGCCCCCGCCACCTACAGGTTCCGGGTGAGCTTCCGCTGGAGCGGGGGGAGCTCCCCAGTGCACACGACGCTGCAAAGTCCGACCTGTTTTGAGCCGGAGCTGCGCCCCGACCTGTACGTGAAGTCGATCACGGTGCTGGGCGCCGTCCACCACCCCGCCGGGTATGACCGTTACGTAACGGTCGTTGGCAATCAGGGCGCGAGCGCCTCAGGCCCGTTCCAGGTCCAGTTCGCCGATGGCTCCAGCAAGCCTCAGTACGCAAAGGTCCAATCGCTGCGACCGCACTCGCAGGCGCGCCTGAAGTTTGTCGGGCCCTCATGCCCGCCGAACTCCGTGACGGTCACCGCCGACCCGTTTGACCAAGTCGACGACTCGTCCCGCGCGAATAACACGCTGACGCTCAACTGCTGAGCGCGCCCCGGAAGGCCATCGGCGTGCCGCTAGACTCATACGGGCAATGAAGTCCGGCATCCATCCCGAATACGTCGAAGCGCACGTGCGCTGCACCTGCGGCAACGAGTTCACGACCCGCTCGACCAAGCCCGAGATCCACGTGGAGATCTGTTCGGTGTGCCATCCGTTCTACACCGGCAAGCAGAAGCTGGTCGACACGGGCGGCCGCGTCGAGCGATTCCAGCGCCGCGTGGCGAGGGGACGCCGGTCGGCGCGCACTACCGCCGGCGCCTAGGGCGGCCCCGGATGGCTCGGGGCGGTCGCGAGGGGGCTCTGACGGCGTCTCCCGACGCACCGGCGCTGACGGCCTCTCGCGACGCACCCGTGGGCGGCCAGGCGGTCCTGGAGGGAGTGATGATGCGCGGCGTCTCGACGTGGGCGGTCGCGGTCCGCAAGCCGGCGGCTGACGCGCCGGCGAACGGCAACGGGGTGCCCCTGGGGCCGATCGACGTGAAGTCATTCCCGCTGGTGTCGTGGGCCAAGCGCCACCGCCTCTACCGGTTGCCCGTGGTTCGCGGCGTCGTGGCCCTCGCCGAGTCGCTCGCGATCGGGCTGCGCGCGCTCGGCCTGTCCGCCAACGCGCAGATGCCCCAGGCTCAGCAGGAGATCTCCGGCGGCACCTGGGCGGGGACGGTCGTGATCGCGCTCGTGTTCGCGGTCGGGCTGTTCTTCGTGGTGCCGGTCTCACTGACCAGCCTGGTCAAGCATCAGCTCGGATCGTCGCTGCTGTTCTGGCTGGTGGAGGGCGTGCTGCGGACCTCGATCTTCCTCGGGTACCTGCTGCTGCTCTCGCGCGTGCGCGACCTGCGGCGCGTGTTCGAGTACCACGGCGCCGAGCACAAGGTGATCTCATGCTTCGAGGCGTCCGACGAGCTCGTGCCCGAGCGGGCACAGCGCTACTCGCGGCTGCATCCGCGGTGCGGCACGAGCTTCCTGCTGATCGTGATGATCATGGCGATCTTCGTGTTCGCCCCGATTGGTCTGCCGGCGTGGTGGCTGCTCGTGCTCACGCGGATCCTCGGGGTGCCGCTGATCGCGGGGCTGTCGTTCGAGGTGATCAAGTGGGCTGGCCGCAACCGGCGCCGGCGCTGGGTACGCGCGGTCATGTCCCCAGGGTTGCAGCTTCAGAAGCTGACCACGCGCGAACCCGACCTCGAGCAGCTCGCCGTCGCGATCGCCGCGCTCGACGCCGTCCTGGCCGTCGAGAAGCCGGGCGAGGCATCGGCCGCCGACATGGTCGGGGTCGAGGTCGTCGCCTGAGCCGCCCCTACACTCGACTGCGTGATCGACGAGCTCGTTTCCCAGATCGAGGCGCGCTTCAACGAGCTTCAGACGGAGCTTTCGGACCCGACCGTGATCGGCGACCGCGGCAGGTTCACGACCGCGAGCCGGGCGTATCGCGAGCTGGAGCCGGCGGCCCGGCTGGCGGCCGAGTACAGGCGCGCGGCCGACGATCTGGCGGGCGCCCGCGAGCTGCTCGCGGAGGACGGTGACGACGCGGAGCTGCGGGCGCTGCTGGAGTCCTCGCGCGAGCGCATGGCGTCGCTCGAGGAGGAGATTCGGCTCGCGATGGTCGAGCGCGATCCCAACGACGCCAAGAACGTGATCGTCGAGATCCGCCCCGGCACGGGCGGCGACGAGGCCGCGCTGTGGGCTGGTGACCTCTACCGGATGCTGACGCGTTACGCCGAGCGCCGTGGTTTCGCGGTCGAGCCACTCTCGATCGGCGACGGGACCTACACGTTCGCGGTAAAGGGGGACGGCGCGTACTCCGTGTTCAAATTCGAGGGCGGCACGCACCGTGTCCAACGCGTTCCGGAGACCGAGTCGCAGGGCCGGATTCACACCTCGACGGCGACCGTCGCGGTTCTGCCAGAGGCCGACGAGGTAGAGGTCGAGATCGATCCGAACGAGCTACAGATCGACGTGTACCGCAGCTCGGGGCCGGGCGGTCAATCGGTCAACACCACCGACTCCGCGGTCAGGATCACCCACAAGCCGACGGGCATCGTTGTCTCGATGCAGGACGAGAAGTCCCAGCTTCAGAACCGCGAGCGCGCGATGCGGGTGCTGCGGGCGCGCCTGTATGAGCGGGCGCTCGCCGAGCAGCATGCGGAGCTTGCCGCCTCGCGTCAGGCGCAGGTCGGGACGGGCGAGCGTGCAGAGAAGATCCGCACCTACAACTTCCCCGAGAAGCGGGTCAAGGATCACCGCGTGAACTTGCTGAGCCACAACCTCGACGGGATCCTGGTGGGCGAGCTTGACGAGCTGACGGACGCCCTCCAGGACGATGAGAAGCGGCGACGGTTGCAGGAGCGGGCGGTTGCCTGAGGCCGCGGTCGCGCTGCGGCTGCGCGATGCGGTCGCCCGCGCGAGCGCGGTGCTCACTGAGGCCGGCTGCGAGACGCCGCGCCTCGACGCCGAGCTGCTGCTCGCGCATGTGCTGGGGTGCGACCGCGCGCGCCTCGTACAGGCGGCACGCGAGCCCCTTGACGCCGGTGCGGCGGCACGGTTTCAGGCGCTTCTCGATCGGCGTGCGGCCCGCGAGCCGGTGGCTTACATCCTCGGCCAAAAGGAATTTCGCCGGATCTGGCTGTCGGTGGATCGCCGGGTCCTAATCCCGAGGCCCGAGACCGAGCTGCTGGTCGAAGTAGGGCTGTCGTTGCGCACCGGCGCGACCGTCGCGGACGTCGGCACCGGCAGCGGCGCCGTGGCGCTGGCGCTCAAGGACGAGCGCCCGGACCTGGCGGTGACCGGCATCGACAACTGCAGCGACGCGCTGGAGGTCGCGATCGCGAACGCAGCGCGACTGGGGCTCGAGGTCCGGCTGGTGCGAGCCGATCTGCTCGACGGACGGCAGTACGACGCCGTGCTGGCGAACCTGCCCTACGTGGAGAGCGGGGCCGAGCTTGCGCCGGAGATCGCGCGGTATGAGCCCGCGAACGCGCTGTTCGCGGGCGCCGACGGGCTGGCCGTAATCCGCCGCTTGGTGGCCGCGGGTGGCGCGACCACGCTGATCGCGCTCGAGGTCGGGCTCGGCCAGGCGGGCGCCGTCGCCGAGCTGCTCGCGGACGCCGGCTGGCCGGATGTCGAGCGGCTGCGCGATCTCGCCGGTCACGAGCGCGTCGTCGTCGGCCGGCGTTGAGCGACTCGGTCAGCGCTCAGTTCGAGCGATGTATAGCCGCCGGCGGCGTGGCGGTGTTCCCATCGGACACCGTCTACGGGATCGCCTGCGACCCGCACAACCGGTTCGCGGTCGAGCGGCTGTACCTGCTCAAGCGCCGTCCCCTCAGCAAGCCGTCCGCGGTGATGTTCTTTGACCGCTCGCTGGCGCTGGAGTCGTTGCCCGAGCTCGGGCCGCGCACGCGAGAGGCGCTGACGCGCCTGCTCCCGGGTGCGGTCGGAGTGCTGGTGCCAAACCCCGCGGGGCGCTTCGCGCTGGCGTGTGGCGAGGACCCTGGGACGCTCGGGCTGCGCGTGCCGGCGCTCCCGCAACTCGCGGGTGTGCGGTGGCCGGTGCTCCAATCGAGCGCCAACCGGGCGGGTGGTGCGGACCCGCGGCGGCTCGAGGACGTCCCCGAGCTGCTGCGCGCCGCCGCGGACATCGTGATCGAGGGCGGGGAGCTGCCGGGCACGCCGTCGACGCTTCTCGACCTGCGCTCGTATGAGGACGACGGCTCGTGGACGATCGTGCGGCAGGGTCTGGTCGGCAGCGAGGACGTGGCCGCGGCTCTCGGAGGGGGCCAGTACCACTTCGATCCCGACGGCTACCTGGCGATGATCCGCTCGGAGGTTCCCGAGTTCGACCGGCTTCAGGACGAGGTGGCCGACACGAGCGGCGCCGGCGCCCGTCGCATCCTGGAGCTCGGCACGGGCACGGGCGAGACCGCCCGGAGGTTGCTGGAGCGCCATCCGGAGGCGACGCTGGTCGGCATCGACATCGCGGCGGGGATGCTGGAGCGGGCCGGCGCCGTGCTACCGGCCGAGCGGGTCGAGCTACGGGTCGGGCGGCTGGAGGAGCCTCTGCCGGACGGCCCGTTCGATCTCGTCGTGAGCGCGCTCGCGATCCATCACCTCGACGGTACCGCGAAGGCCGACCTGTTTGCGCGGGTGGCGGACCTGCTCGCGCCCGGTGCGCTGTTCGTGATCGGCGACGTGATCGTGCCCGGCGACCCGGCGGATGCGACGACGCCGTTGACTGCGGGCTTCGATCACCCGAGCACGGTCGGCGAGCAGCTCGCGTGGCTCGAGGAGGCCGGGTTCGACGCTTCCGTCGCCTGGGCCAGCGGCGACCTGGCGGTCCTGCTGGGTCGCAAGCGCGCACTGATATCGTCGCTTCGATGAGCGCTGAGCTACCGCACGACTTCTTCAACCGGCCGCTTGCGGAGGTCGACCCTGAGGTCGCCGAGGTACTCGCGCTGGAGCTCGAGCGCCAGCAGCACACGCTCGAGATGATCGCCTCGGAGAACTTCGTGCCGGTCTCGATCCTCGAGTGCCAGGGCTCGGTCCTGACCAACAAGTACGCGGAGGGGCTTCCGGGCAAGCGCTACTACGGCGGCTGCGAGTTCGTCGACGTGGCCGAGCAGCTGGCGATCGACCGCGCCAAGGAGCTGTTCGGCGCCGAGCACGCGAACGTTCAGCCCCACTCTGGGGCGCAGGCGAACGCGGCCGTGTACCACGCTCTGATGGATCCCGGCGACACGATGATGGGTCTCGAGCTCGCGCACGGCGGCCACCTCACCCACGGCATGAAGATCAACGTCTCCGGCCGTCTGTACGAGATCGCCGCTTACCAAGTCGATCCCGACACGAGCATGATCGACATGGACGAGGTAGCGCGGATCGCCCACGAGCGCCGGCCGAAGGTGATCCTCGCGGGGTGGTCTGCGTACCCGCGGTTCCTGGACTTCGTCCGCTTCAAGGAGATCGCCGAGGAGGTCGGCGCCTACCTCGTGGTCGACATGGCCCATTTCGCGGGGCTGGTGGCAGCGGGGCTTCATCCGAGCCCGGTCCCGTACGCCGATGTGGTGACGACCACGATCCACAAGACCCTCGGCGGCGCCCGTGGCGGCATGATCCTCTGCAAGGAGGAGCTGTCGAAGAAGATCAACTCCGCGGTCTTCCCAGGTCAGCAGGGTGGCCCGCTCGAGCACGTGATCGCGGGCAAGGCGGTCGCGCTTCGGATCGCCGCCTCAGAGCCGTTCAGGGAGCGCCAGCAGCGGACCGTCGACGGCGCCAAGGCGCTGGCATCCGAGCTGCTCGGCGCCGGCGGTGGCATCAGTGTGCTGACCGGCGGAACCGACGTCCACCTCGTGCTGTGCGATCTGCGCCAGTCGGAGCTCGATGGCAAGCAGGCCGAGGACCGTCTGGCGGCCGTCGGAATCACGGTCAACCGCAACGCGGTGCCGTTCGATCCCCGCCCGCCGGCCGTGTCCTCGGGACTCAGGATCGGCACGCCCGCGCTCGCGACGCGCGGGCTCCAGTACGACGATTTCGTCGAGGTCGGCAAGATCATCGCCTCAGCGCTCCAGCCGGGCGATTTCGAGCGCCGCCGCGAGGAGCTGTCCGAGCGGGCGGCCGCGATCGCCGAGCGCTATCCGCTGTACGCCGGGCTCCACGCAGCGGCCGCGGTCTAGGGGTTCGCGCGCCGGCGGGGCGGTTCGCCGTGGGTCGCCGCCCGGGTCACCGCGGCGCGGTTCGCCCGCGAGCGCCACGGCCGCGAGCCCCGCGCCACCCCCTCGCCTCTTTTTGCGATGGTCTCCGGTGCAGTCGAGCTGCAAGGAGACCACATGCCATCCAATATCCGCCGCGGCACGGTGCCGCACAAACCGACCGGCATGGGGGAGTACGTCGATGAGATCTACTCGCTGAAGGGCTTCTTCGGCGACTGGGCCCACCTCTACCGGCGACACAACCCCGCCCACCCGATCCGCTGGTCTGACCCCCGGCTGATGTACAGCGGGCTCGACCCGGGCTCGTTGCGAGCGGCGGACGCGGAGGACCCTCGCGGAGAGCCGTTGCCGCTGCTTGAGGGCGATGGGATCGGAGTCTCGCTCTCGCAGCGCTCGCAGGCGATGCCGTTCGCCGAGAAGAACGTCGACCGCAACCAGATCCGCTTCTATGACCGAGGCGCGTTTCTGCTGGAGACCGAGCTGGGGGAGCTCTCGGTCCAGGCGGGCGACTTCGTGGTGCTCCCGCGCGGGCTCGCCTACCGCGAGACACCCCGCCAGGGCGACGGCAACCGGGTGTACATATTCGAGACCGAGGCGCCCGTGGTGCTTGCCGAGAGGCTGTGGGACTCGGTCGGTTACGCGAGTCTGTTCGTCGATTACTCGGAGATGGAGCTGCCCGAGCCCGCGGCCGGCGGGCCCCGGCCGGCGGATACCGTCGGGCCCGCGCCGGCTGGCACCGAGCACGAGCTGCGGGTCCGCTTCGACGGCGGCTGGCACTCGGTGGTCTATGACTTCGACCCATGTCGCGACGTGGTGGGCTGGGTGGGCGACCCGGTGATCTTCAAGATGAGCGCGTGGAACGTGCCCGCCTCGGCGACGAGCCATGGGCACCTGCCGCCCCCGTCCGGAGCCGTGCTGATGGGCGAGTCGCGCGAGTTCTTCTTCAACGTCCTGCCGCTGCCTCCAGGCCCGACCGTACCGCCGCCCGATGGCAGCTTCGGGGCACCCGCACACCTGAACGACTACGACGAGCTGTGGCTGACGCATGCCTCGGAGCTTGCGCCGCAGACGGAGGGCCATCTCTGGCTGCTGCCGCGGACCGTCGCACATCCTGGCTTCAAGCGGCCCAACGCGCCGGCGATCGAGGGGCGCGCCCCGCGCTCGCTGCGGATCAACTTCGACACCCACGCGGTGCTTCGGTGGACCGAGCCCGCTCGAGCCGCGCTATTCGACGACCCGGTGGTGGCAAAGTACACGAGCTTCTTCGGCGTGCCGCTGAAGGCCGCCCCCGAGAACGTGCGCCGGCGCGCGGGCGCGCCGTGAGCGGCGCGGTCGCGTGTGAACCTGTCGCAGCAGACGTGCCCGCGCTGCGGACAGGGTGGGGGCTGCCGCTGGCGCGCGGCGCCTACTGCCGCCCGTCTGCTCGCAGCCCGCGGATCGCGATCATCGCCGCCCACTACAACCTCGATTTCTCCCACCACTACCTGGCGCCATTGCTCGCTGCGCGTGGCTTCGGGTTTCTGGGCTGGAACACCCGGTTCTGCGGCCGCGAGGCGTACTTCCTGCTCGACCGCGCGCTGGTCGACATCGGACTCGGCGTCCGCTGGCTGCGTGACCACGGTGCCGAGGTCGTTGTGCTGCTCGGCAACTCCGGTGGCGGTTCGCTGATGGCCGCCTACCAGGCGCAGGCGCATGCTCCAGTCGTGCGCGCGGCTCGCGGTGCGCGCCTCGCCGCGGGTATCGATCGCCTCCCGCCCGGGGACCTGTACGTGAGCCTGGCAGCGCATCCCGGCAGACCGGAGGTGCTGACGAGCTGGCTCGATCCCTCGGTCCTCGACGAGCGTGACCCGGCGCTGACCGAGCCGTCGCTCGACATGTACGACGCCTGCAACGGCCCCCCGTTCCCGGAGGACTTCGTCGAGCGCTACCGCGCCGCCCAGCGGGCGCGCAACCAGCGCGTCACCGAGTGGTGCCGGCGGGAACTCGAGCGCATGCAGAATGCCGGCTTTCCCGACCGCCTGTTCACGCTGCAGCGCACATGGGCTGATCTGCGGTTTCTCGATCCCGCGCTCGATCCGAACGAGCGGTCGGTTCCGGCCTGCTATCTGGGAGACCCAGCACGCGCCAACCGCGGCATCGACGGGATCGCGACGGTCAGCTCGCTGCGCACGTGGCTGGCGATGTGGAGCCTCGAGGAGTCGCAGTGCCGTTCAGCCGATTACCTACCCCAGCTGCGCACGCCGTCGCTGGTGGTCCAGGCAGGCGCCGATTGCGGCGTGTTCCCGAGCGATGCGCAGGCGATCCTCGCCGGACTCGGATCGCACGACAAGCAGCTCGTGCAGGTGGCGGGCGACCACTACTTCCAAACGCCAGCCACGGCCCGTCAAGAGCTGGCCGAGCTGATCGCGGGCTGGATCGCCGAGCGGACCGGCCGGGCACCGGCGTGAAGGCGAGCGCGGAAACGGTGGAATGGCTGCGCGCCTACTACGCCGCGCTCGACGCGCTGCGCTTCGACGAGGTCGCCGGGTTCCTGGACGAGGACTGCACCTGCGTGTATCCAAACGGTCATGTGCAGCGCGGGCCCGAGCGGATCATGAGCAGCACGCGCAGGGCACTCGAGTCGCTGGCAGCCATCCGCCACGAGGTGCGCGGCGCCTGGGAGGAGGCCGAGGAGTTGATCTTCGAGCTCAACGTCACATACACGCGGCGCGACGGGCAGACGATCGTCCGGCCGGGGGTCGGGATCTTCACGCTGAAGGACGGCAAGATCCGCGAGCAGCGGCTGTTCGTTGACGCGAGCGGGGTGTGGGACTGAAGCTCAGCCGCTGGGGACGGGCTGCTTGAGGCCCTCGGTCAGGCCGAGCTTGCTGGCGTCGGACCGCAGGCTCGCGTTGATCGGCTGGAGTAGAGCTGGTTCAGCAGTGGGACGTTGATCGACTCGAGACGCCGAGGTACGTCGCGATCTTGGTGTTGCGCTGGGCGCAGATCGCGTTCACCTTGGAGACGAGTTGCCTGCCCAAACCCATCCTCACGAACCTATCAGGACGTTGCCCCCGCCAAGAGCCGCGCGGTGCTCGTCGAGCCATAGCGTCAGCGTCATCAGTCCCCACAGCTGGCGGCTCAGGTCGTCGCGGCGCGTGGCGTGGCGCTCGATCAGCTCGGCCACGACACTCGGTTCGAGGACGCCCTGACGCGTGAGCGTCTCCGTGCACAGCACCTCGCGCAGGAACGTCGCCATCGGCCCGCGCAGCCAGGCCGCGGCCGGGATCGAGAAGCCGCGCTTGCGGCCGCGGCTGAGCTCGGCCGGCAGCAGCTTCGCGGCGGCCATCCGCAGCAGTCGCTTCTTGGTGTTGCCCCGCACGCGGTAGCGGCGCGGAAGCGACAGCGCGAACTCAGCGACGTGCTCGTCCAGGAACGGCACCCGCCCCTCGAGCGACACCGACATGCTCATCCGGTCGAGTTTTACGAGCAGGTCGTCGACGAGATACAGCCCCAGGTCGAGGTCCTGCATCCGCGCGATCGGCTCGGCGCCCGCGGTCTCGGCGTAGCGCGCGCGATAGCCGGCGAGCGGGTCGGCGAGCCCGTCGGTCCCGCCCGCCAGCAGGCGCTGTCGCACCGGCGCCGTGAAGATCTCCTTCCACCCGAGGTGGCGCTCCAGCGGCGGCAGTCCGGCTGCCCGCACGAACCGCTTCGCCCGGTACTCGAGCGACACCCGGCGCGATGAGCTCGGCAGCCGCTCGACCGGTCCGCGCAGCAATGAGGCAAACGGACCGACCCGCGCCGCGAGCATGTCTGCAACGTAGGTCTCATAGCCACCGAACAGCTCATCGCCGCCCTCGCCGCTCAGCACCACCTTGACGTGGCCCGCGGCAAGCTCGGACACGAGCAGGGTGGGCAGCAGCGAGGAGTCGCCGAGCGGCTCGTCGAGCGCCGAGACGATTCGCGGCAGCAGCGCGACCGCATCCGGATCTACCACCAGCTCGTGGTGGTCGGTGCCGAACGCCTCGGCGACCAGCCGGGCGCGCGGAGACTCGTCGAATGTCCGTTCGCGAAAGCCGATCGTGAACGTCTGCAATCCGGCGCCCGCTTCGCGCGCCGCAAGCGCCGTGACCAGCGCGGAGTCGATCCCGCCGGAGAGCAGCACCCCGACCGGCACGTCCGCCACCAGGTGGGCCCGGACGGAGTCGCGCAGGCGCTCGATCAGCTGCTCGACCAGCTCGCCCTCGGCCCCGTCGCCGACGCCATCGAGGGCCCCCGGGCCCGGCCGCGCGAACCGCTCGATCGAGACCGCGCCATCGTGGAGTACCAGCACATGGCCGGGCGGCAGCTTTCGGTAACCCTCGAGGACCGTCATAGGCGCCGGGATCGAGTTGAACGCCAGGTACGCATTGAGCGCATCGCGATCGAGCCGCGCCGGCCCCTCCGCCGCCTGCAGCAGCGTGGTCAGCTCAGACGCGAACGAGAGCTGCTCGCCGGTGTCGCGGTAGAAGAGCGGCTTTATCCCAAAGCGATCGCGCGCCAGCATCAGCCGCCGGCGCGGCGCGTCCCAGATCGCGATCGCGAACATCCCCCGCAGCCGTTCGACAAACGATGGTCCGAGATCCTCGTAGAGGTGCACGAGCACCTCGGTGTCGCTATCGGATCGCAGCTCGTGCCCGCGCGCGATCAGCTCGCGCCGCAGCTCGCGGTAGTTGTAGATCTCGCCGTTCTGGACGACCTGCACGGAGCCGTCCTCGTTTCCGAGCGGCTGGTCGCCTCCGGCCAGGTCGATGATCGCCAGGCGGCGCATCCCGAAGCCGGCGCCGTCCTGGAGCAGCTCGCCCTCGCCGTCGGGCCCGCGGTGCACCATCGTCTCGGTCATCGCGCGGATCAGTGCCGGGTCGACCGGCGTACCCGCGCGCGAGACGATCCCGCAGATGCCGCACATCGGGGGCGCTCGCGCCCCGGCTACCGGCTCGAGCGGACGTCGGCGCCGAAGGCGCGCGCGATCACGCGCAGCGCGGTCGCGACGATCGCAGTCAGATACAGGCGCACCGATCGATCGGCGATGAACTCCAGGTCATGGGCGAGCTTTTCCTCCCAGCTCAGCTCGCGCGTGACGCGGATCTGCGCAAAGCCCGTGAGCCCGGGGCGGACGACCAGGCGCTGCCAGTAGTTCGGAACGACCTCGGTGAGCCGCTCGAAGAAGGCCGGGCGTATGGGCCGCGGACCAACGAGGCTCATGTCGCCGCGCACGACGTTGATCAGCTGCGGCAGCTCGTCGAGGTAGACGGCGCGCAGCACGCGGCCGAGGCGCGTCACCTCCGCCTCCGTGCGGAGCGTCAGCTCCTCGCCGTAGTACGGGCCCAGCCTGGACTCGGCGTCCGGCGCAAGCGTGCGGAACTTGTACATGGTGAAGACGATCCCGAACCGTCCGATCCGCTGTCCCCGATACAGGATCGGCCGCCCCGACGTCAGCCTGATCGCCATCGCGATCACCGCCATAAGCGGGCTGAACACCGTCAGTGCCGCGCCGGCGATTCCGAGGTCGAGCGTTCGTAGCACGACATCGACGCCCCCCGCCGGAACCAGGCCCTCGCGTGCTGCCTCCGCGACGATCGTCGCGCGGTCCGGTGTCGCAGCAGCCGGGCTCTCGCGCTCCGCGGCCGCGGGATCTGGGTGGTTGGTGGTCACTGCGCTCATTGCTCCGGGACGCGTCACGCCGCGCTCAACAGTAACTCGACCAGCACCTCGGGATCACGCCGTGTCCGCGTACCCGCGCCGTTGCGCTTCCGGAGCACCATCGCGCGGGGGTCGGTCAGCGGCCGCAGTCGACCCTGGCGCATCAGCTGCTCGTCGACCCCGCCGAGGCGGCCGCCGTACGTGGTGTAGACGGGCGTTCCGAGCGCGACCGCCTCCCGGTTCATGGTCCCGCCCGCGGAGACGACCACGTCGGCCAGCGCGATCAGGCTCTGCGCATCCACGGCATGCTCGGGAATCACGAGGCTCGGATGGCCGAGCTGGCGGACGTGCTCGCGCTGCGCGGTGGTGCGCGGGATCACCACCGCCTGCACGTCGGGACGCGGTCCGAGGTGGTCGAGCAGCCGCGGAAATAGGCGGTTGGACTTGCGGTGGTAGAGCGACACGTCCGGGGGAGGGCGGACGACGACGAGGATCCGCGTGCGGTCCAGCTCGAGTTCATCGAGCACGCGCTCATCCGGCTCGAAGTCAGCCAGGTAGTACTCCTCCTTCAGCCCCGGGTACTGGGCAAGCTTCGCGGGACCCACGCCATAGCGCGCGAGCCGCTCGGGCGGGATCGCGTCCGGCGTCACCACCAGGCGCGCGAGCCGGCAGCCAACGTTGTGCTGCTGGGTCGCCCACTCGTAGTCGAACATGTCGACGGCGGGGATTCCGAGCGACGCGGCGGCGATCGGGAGCTCGTTGGAGCCATGCGCGAGCGCCAGGTCGTAGACCTCGCGGCCGACCCGGCGCATCCGCCGTGCGCGGGCGAGCATCGACAGCAGCTTGCGGGTCCGCGAAGCCCCAGCGTGGCGGCCGATCACGCGGTGCTCGATGCCGAAGCGCTCGAGCAGCTCGACCGTCTGCGCATAGTCCCGAGCCGTGACCGTAACCTCGTGACCCTGGGCGCGCAGCCGGCTGATGATGGGCCGGAACACCAGCGGGTGCGCCGGCGCGGTCATGTCGATCCAGACCCGCATGGGAGCCGGCAAGCATCGTAGCTGCAGGGGTGGACCGCCCCGTCCGGGCGCTTTGGGGACCGGCGGACCGCGCTGCGCTCGCCCGCTCCGGTCGGGATGCCATGCTTCTTCTCAGACGATGCGCTATTGGCATGCCGTTTTCGCCTTCCTCCTGGCGCTCGCCGTGACTGGCACGCTGACGCCGATCGCGGGCCGCATCGCCCGCCGGTACGGCGCGGTCGTAAGGCCCACCGAGCGCGGGCTGGCGCAGACCGACACGCCGTTGCTTGGCGGCCTGGCGATCCTCGTGGGAGTCGTGCTGGCCGCGTTGCTGTGGGTGCCCGACACGCCGCTCACGCACGTCAGCGCGATCGTGATCGGAGCGTGCGTGATCGCCCTGGTCGGTGTGATCGACGACCTGGTCGACCTGCATCCGGCGGTGAAGCTGCTGGGACAGATCGCCGCGGCTGTGATTGTCGTCGCGGGCGGCGTCAAGCTGACCAGCATCGTGCTGCCGTTCGTGGGCCAGCTCGCGTTCCCGCGCGCGGGGCCGCTGCACGCTGGACCGATCCTGAGCGTGATCTTCCTGGTCGGTGTGATGAACGCGGTCAACTTCTCCGACGGGATCGACGGGCTCGCCGCCGGACTGTGCGTGATCGACGGCGTCGCGTTCTCGGTGCTGGCGTTTGACCTGGCGCGCGGCCCGACGGCGATCGCGGTGGTTGCCGCGGCGACGCTCGCGGCCGCCACCGCCGGCGGGGCGCTCGGTTTCCTGATCCATAACTTCCACCCCGCATCGGTGTTCATGGGCGACTCGGGGTCGAACCTGCTCGGCTACCTCCTGGGTGTGACCGCGATCCAGGGCTCGCTGAAGACGCAGGCTGTGATCGCCCTGGTTGTGCCGCTCGTGATCCTGGCGGTCCCGTTCCTGGATACCGCGTTTGTCGTCGCCAAGCGGCTGAAGTACGGCTACAAGCCGTGGTCGGCGGACATGAACCACTTCCACCACCGAATGGCGCGGATCGGCTTCAGCCAGCGCCGGACGGTCGCGTACCTGTACGGATGGACCCTGATGCTGGCCGGCGTGGCGGTAGCCCTGCGCGTGATCCCCTACCACGACCACCGGCCTCCCTACCACTACCACCTCGGATGGGCGTTGCTGATGGCCGCGATCTGCCTGCTCGCGCTCGCCGCTAGCGTCTACCTCGTGTACGTGCTCGAGATCTTCAAGCTCAAGCACATCCGGGCGAGGCAGCTGCGCACGCAGGACCCGCACACCAGCGAGCACGAGATCGACGAGCGCGTGCGACACGATCTCGAGACCGGCGAGTTCGAGCGCGTGGGCTGAGCGGAGCCAGCGGTGGGGCTGTCCAAGCTCGAGCGGGCGATCCTGGTCGCGATCGCCCTCGTGACGGCGCTGGCCGGCGTGACGCGCTACGCGAGCGGCGTCTCGACGGTGCTGGCGTTCGTGATCGCGACGCTGGCGCTGGCGGGGCTTGCGTGGATCGTGTCGTTCGCGACCGACCAGGTGGGACGCAGGTTCGGGCCGGCGATCACCGGCTTCATGCAGTCGACGCTCGGCAACCTGCCGGAGTTCTTCGTGGTGATCTTCGCGCTGAACGCCGGGCAGCTGGTGGTCGCGCAGACTGCGATTCTCGGGTCGATTCTGGTCAACGCGCTGCTGGTCCTGGGACTCGTGATCATCGCGGGGGCCGTGCGCGAGCGCGACGGGATCATGCGCTTCAACCCGCGGCTGCCCAACGACACGGCCACCCTGCTGCTCGTTGCGAGCTTCATCATCGTGCTGATCGGGTTGACGTTCTCCTCGGGCGACCCAGCCAGCCACCACTCCGAGGCGATCTCGATCATCGGTGCAGTCGCGATCCTGATCGTCTACGGGACGTGGCTGCGCCAGTATCTGGGCTCCGACGAGATCCCCCACGGCGGTGAGCCGGCGCGCCTGGCGATTGCCACGTCCGTGGTGCTGTTGATCTGCGCCGGAGCGGCGTCGGCGTTCGTCTCCGACTGGTTCGTGCATGCGCTGCAACCGACGATCCACACGCTGCACATCTCGCAGTCGTTCGCGGGCCTTGTGATCGTCGCGATCGCCGGCAACGCCGTCGAGAACGTGGCGGGGATCTTCCTCGCGTGGAAGCGGCGCTCGGACCTGGCGATCTCGGTTGTCAAGAACTCGGTGGCTCAGATCGCCGCGTTCCTGTATCCGCTGCTGGTGCTGGTCTCGCTGCTGACTCCGACGGCGCTGACCTTCCGGATCGCGCCGGTGTACATCGGGGCGCTGATCGGCACCGCCGTGCTCGTCTGGCAGATAACCGGCGACGGCGAGGCGACCGTGTTCGAGGGCGCGGCGCTGATCGCGACGTTCGTGATCCTGGCGACGGTCGCGGCGTTCGAGTAGTTCGCGCGGGGGGAGTGGAGGCGGCCGCGGCGGGCGCCTTCCTGCTAACCTGACGTTTACGTAAGATGTCGATTCCGACGATCGAGAAGCCACAAGCGCCGCCGCGGCGGTTCGGGGTCAACGCCGACCACGACAGCTACAAGTGGTGGGCGCTGTCATGCACGAGCCTCGGCATGCTGCTGGCGACGATCAACTCGGGCACGCTGATCATCGCGTTGCCCGATCTCGAGCGGAGCCTGCACACGACGCTGCTCGAGCTCGTGTGGGTGATCCTCGTGTACATGATCGCCTCGACCGTGCTCGTGCTGAGCGCGGGCCGCCTGTCCGATCAGTTCGGCCGCAAGAAGGCGTACATCGCGGGCTTTCTGGTGTTCGCGGTCGCGTCGCTGGGTGCAGGCTTCGCCGGCAGCGGCACCGAGCTGATCCTGTGGCGGATCCTCCAGGGTGTCGGCGGCTCGTTCCTGTTCGCCAACGCGGCGGCGATCGTCACCGACGCATTCCCGCGCGGGCAGCTGGGCCTGGCGATGGGCACCAACACGATGGTCGCCGCGATCGGGCTGGTGATCGGCCCTGTGCTCGGCGGTGCGCTGGTGGCGATCGCATGGCACTGGGTGTTCTGGTTCAACGTCCCGTTCGGGCTCGCGGGCAGCGTGTGGGCGGGGCTTGTGCTGCGTGAACTGAGCGGACGTGGCGAGGACACCGCCTTTGATGCCGCCGGCACGATCACGTTCCTGATCGGCCTCACCGGACTCGTGCTCGGTATCTCCAAGGGCGGCATCTCCGGATGGAGCTCTGCGACCGTGATCGGCGGCCTGATCGCCGCCGCGGTGCTCCTGCCGGCGTTCGTACTGATCGAACGTCACCACCGCGCGCCGATGCTCGACCTCTCGATCTTCTCCAACCGCCTGTTCTCGGCGGCCGCCGCCGCGGCGTTCATCAACGGACTCGCCCGCTTCGCGCTGATGTTCGTGTTCGTCTTCTACTTCCAGGGCGTTCAGGGCGACTCGCCGATCGTCGCCGGAATCAAGCTCGCGCCGATGGCGCTCGGAATGCTGATCTCCTCGCCGCTGGCTGGGATCTGGGCGGACCGCCGCGGCTCGCGCGGCATGGCCGTACTCGGGATGCTGGTCGGCGCCGCCGGACTGGCGCTGATGACGACGCTCGGGCGCGACACCTCGTACGTCGCGAGCGGCGTTTACCTGCTGATCGTCGGCCTCGGCTCGGGGATGTTCAACTCCCCCAACACGGCCGCGATGATGGGCACGGTTGCCTCACACCGGCGCGGGATCGCCGCCGGGGCCCGGGTGCTCGTGCAGAACACGGGCGCGGTGATCTCGATCGCGTTCGTGATCGCGGTCGTCACCTCGGCCGTCCCGAAGACGGTGCTGTTCAAGGTCTTCTCGGGGCTGGCGAACCACATCTCGAACGCGCAGCTCAGCCCGTTCATCGCCAACATGCACACCGCGTTGTGGTGCCTGACCGCCGTCTCGCTCGTCGGTGCGTTTGTGGCGGCGGCCCGGCCGAAGGTCGTGGGAGCGCGGGTAGCCGCGCCGGAGGCCGCGACGTCATGACCGCGACTGCCGAAAAGCCATTGCGGATCGGCGAGGTGGCTGAGCTGACCGGCACCACGCCCCGCACGATTCGCTATTACGAGGAGATCGGGCTGCTGCGTGGCGAGGGTGAGCGCCCGCAGGGCAAGCACCGCTTCTACACCGCGCAGGACGTCGAGCGGCTGCGGGAGATCATGCGGCTGCGCGACCTCCTCGGGCTGTCGCTCGAGCAGCTGACGCGGTTGCTTCAGGCGGAGAGCGCCCGCGCGGAGCTGCGCCGCGAGTACCGTGCGACCGACGACCCCGAGCAGCGCCGAGAGATCCTCGGACAGTCGCTTCACCACCTCGCGACGCAGCTCGAGCTGGTGCGGGGGCGCAAGCAGGAGCTGGAGCGACTGGAGCATGAGTTGGTCGAGAAGCGGCGCGAGGTGCGCGCGAAGTTGAGGGCGCTCGAGCGGTGAGCGCGGTCGCCCAGGCCGTACCGCGTTCGGGCGTCGATCGCCGCGCGATGCTGACGCTGTCCGCCGGCCATCTGTTCACCGACATCGCGCAGGGCTCGATCCCGGCGCTGCTGCCGTTCCTGATCGCGCGAGACCACCTGAGCTACGCGGCCGCCTCGGCGCTGGTGCTCGCCGCGACGATCTCGAGCTCGGTGATCCAGCCGCTGTTCGGCCACGTCTCGGACCGGCTGTCGCTGCCGTGGCTGATGCCGTTGGGGCCGGCCCTCGGCGGCCTGGGCGTCGCGATCGCCGGGTTCACTCACCCGTATGCGCTGACGTTCGCCGCGATCGTGCTGAGCGGCGTCGGCGTGGCGGCGTTTCACCCCGAGGGCTCGCGGTTTGCCAACTACGTCTCGGGCGCGCGGCGGGCCAGCGGCATGAGCCTGTTCAGCGTCGGCGGCAATGTCGGGTTTGCGCTCGGGCCGGTGCTCGTGACGCCGCTGGTGCTGGCCTTTGGGCTGCACGGCACGGCGTTCGTGCTGGTTCCTACGTTGCTGATGGCGCTCGTGCTGACGTATGAGCTGCCACGGCTGCGCGCCTTCAGAAGCGACCTCGTCGGCGGTCGCGTGCAGCGGGGCGAGCACCACGAGGCGTGGCGACCGTTCGCGATCCTGGCGGGTGTGATCGCGCTGCGCTCGTTCGTGTACTTCGGGCTGGTTACGTTCATTCCGCTCTACTACGTCGGCGTCCTGCACGCGAGCAAGGCGCTCGGTAACGCCGCTCTGGCCGCCATGCTGCTGGGCGGCGCCGCAGGCACGCTGATCGGCGGACCGCTTGCCGACCGCTTCGGCCGGCGGGCGGTGCTGGTCGGTTCGATGCTCGTGCTGCCCCCGCTTGTCGTCGGCTTCCTGGTGAGCGGCCCGGCCCTGGCGGTCGTGTTCGCTGTGCTCGCCGGCGCCGCGACGATCGCGACCTTCGCGGTCACGATCGTGATGGGGCAGGAGTTCCTGCCGGGCCGGCTCGGGGTTGCCGCGGGCGTGACCATCGGGCTGTCGATCGGCCTGGGCGGCGTCGGCGCACCGCTGCTGGGGCTGCTGGCCGACGCGCATGGGCTGCGGGCGGTGTTCGAGGCGATCGCGGCGCTGCCGCTGCTGGCGCTCGCGCTGACCTTTGCGCTACCCAGGACGGGCACCGCTGGGCAGCGCCGCTCGCGCAAGCGGTTGACCGCGCTCTCCCGCGCCTCGTAGGCACGCCGGGGGGAGGGCGCCGGCAGGGGCGTGGGATGCGGCAGCAGGAACCCACCGAGAAGCGCCGTAACTAAGGCGAGCCGGCGCTGTACATTGGCTGTAGGGCGTCGGGCGTCCGCGCGCATTGCAGGAGCGATTGGCGCATGAACGCGTGCCCGCTTCGGACCCCGGCCCGTCGAGCTTTCGCTAGATCTGAGATCCCGACACCTTGACCATGCACCGTAAGAAAGGGTCAGGACTCGCGCCTTGGCTGCCGCGCCTGGCGGCTGCGGCAGCGGCCTTCGTCGGGCTCGTCAACGTCGCTTCGGCGCTGACCCCGAACATCCACTGGCGCGGCCATCTGCTGCTCCAGCTCGAGCCGGTGGCGGCAATGCGGTTGTTCCATGCGCTGGCACTGCCGGCGGGCGCCGCGCTGCTGCTGGTCGCGCCCTACCTGGCCAAGCGTCGCCGGCGTGCCTGGCAGGCCGCGATCACGCTGATGCTGGCGCTCGGGCTGTTCGACCTGCTGAAGGGTCTCGACTTCGAGGAGACGCTGATCACGTGGGGTGCCGCCGCGCTGCTGCTGCCGGCCCGCGGCGCGTTCACCGTCAGGCACGACCCGATCACGCTGCGCTCGGCGCTGTGGCGGGTGCCGCTGCTGGCGCTGGGCGGACTGGCCGTGGCGGTGCTCGCGGCCTGGGCCTCACAGCCCGACGGCGTCCAGCTGGTCGCGATCGGGACGTTGCTGGCGATCGCCTATGTCGTCTTCCGCCCGCTGACCGCGCCCAGGGCGCTGCCCGATCCAGCGGCGCGAGCGGCGGCCTCGGAGCTGGTCCGCAGCCACGGCACCGACACGCTGGCCTTCTTCAAGCTGCGCGGCGACAAGCACTACTACTTCAGTGGCGATCGGCGGGCGTTCGTCGGCTATACGATCGAGAACGGGGTGCTGCTGCTGTCGGGCGATCCCGTCGGCGCGCCTGAGGCCGTGCCGGGGCTGCTGGCGGACCTCCACGGCTTTGCGCAGGTGCGTGGCCTGAAGCTGGGTGCGGTCGGCGCCAGCGAGCGGCTGTGCCCCCACTACGAGTCGATGAGACTGAAGACGATCTACCTGGGCGACGAGGCGATCGTCGACCTGCGCGCGTTCTCGCTTCAGGGCCGGCCGATCCGCAAGGTGCGCCAGTCGGTAAGCCGCCTGATGAAGGCCGGTTTCAGCGCCGAGCTTCACCGCTTCAGCGATCTCGACGAGCACACGATCACCCAGGTCGAGCACGTGCTCGAGCGTGGGCGGGCGGGCGCACCCGAGCGCGGCTTCTCGATGGCGATGGACTCGATCCGCTCGGATCCCTGTCGCGACACCCTGGTCCTGCTGGGCTACGGCGCCGACGGCCAGATCCGCGGCGTCCTGCACTTCGTCCCCTGTTACGGCCGCGCGACCGTGTCGCTGTCGTTCATGCGCCGTGACCCCGACACGCCCAACGGCCTCACCGAGTTCTTGGTGGTGAGGGCGATCGAGCTCCTGCGCGAGGAGGGCCTCGAAGAGCTGTCGCTGAACTTCGCGGCGTTCGCGCGGTGGATGCACAGCCCCAGCAAGCGGCGCGAGCGAGCGCTCGGCAAGCTCGTGACGCTGGGCAATCCGTTCTTCCAGATCGAGAGCCTGTACCGCTTCAACGCGAAGTTCTTCCCCCGCTGGGAGCCGCGCTACCTGGTCTACGAGGGCGCACTCGGCCTGCCGCGAACGGGCATCGCGGCGCTGTGGGCCGAGGGGCAGCTTCCCAAGCCGTCGCTGCCGCTGCGCGCGGCCGTCTCGCGCTGAGCTGAGGCGCTCAGCGAGCCCGACGCATCCGGCGTATCACCGGTACGCTCCCGTCGGCCGCCGACCTGTTAGCAGGGACTTTGAACAGCGCACCAGTCGCACCTCCGATCTCCGATAGCCCGATGACGCTTCTCCGCTACATCGACGTGGTGCTGATCGTCGCTGCCGCGCCGATCCTGCTGCTGATCGGCGTCCCCGCGAACGGCTATCTGATCGGGACCGGCGCGTGGATCGTCCTGCGCGGTCTCGGCGTAGCTGTGGAGCGTTACGCCGCCGCAACCGGGGAGATGGGTCGCCAGGTCACAGTCCGGCTCGGATATCTGATCGGGCGGCTGTTCGCCCTAGCGCTGACGGTCGTGCTCGTTCGCAAGGGGCTGGGCCGCGACCCCGGGCTGACAGCGCTGCTCGTGATCGTGTTCGCGTTCACGATGCAGCTGCTGGCGTCCGTCGCGACCAGGCCGAGGTCCTCCAGATGAGCACCACGCGCAAGATCCTGTTCTGGTCGACGGCGGTCTATGTGGCCGGGATCGTCGTGCTGGTCGCCGCCTTCGGCTTCGGCCACAAGAACAACACTTTCCAGATCCAGAACGAGTTCAAGCTGACCAACTGGGTCCACCTTGGCGTGTTCAGCATCAATCGCGCCGTCGTGTACCTGTTCATCGCCGCGATTCTGACGACGCTCACGATGGTCTGGATCGCGCGGCGCATGCAGCAGCGGCCAAACCGGGTGCAGACCGCCGTCGAGGTGCTGTTCTCCCTGATGCGCGACAACATCACCCGGGGGAACATGGACGACCGGCTGGCGGCCAAGTGGTTTCCGTTCTGCGGTGCGCTGTTCCTGTTCCTCTGGTACAGCAACATCATCGGCTACCTCCCGCTGCCGACCAACAGCGAGGAGAAGTTCAACCTGTTCGGCGCGCACATCCCCGCGTTCGCCCTGTACGCCGCCACCGCCAACATCTCGGTCCCGCTCGTGCTGGCGATCATAGTGTTCGTCGTGTTCAACTGGGAGGGAATCCGCACGCAGGGCCCGTTCGGCTACCTCAAGAGCCTGATCCCGGCGGGGGTCAAGGGGCCGATGCTGCTGCTCGTGTTCCCGCTCGAGGTGATCTCCACGTTCATGCGCCTCATATCGCTGACGGTCCGGTTGTTCGCCAACATCCTCGCGGGCCACATGATCATCCTGTTCATGGCGGGGGGGCTCGCCGTGATCCTCGGCCTCTCGTTCCTGGGGTGGTTCACAATGCCGGTCGGCGTCGCCGTGTACCTGTTCGAGCTCGGGTTGATCGCCACCCTCCAGGCCTTCATCTTCGCGACCCTAGCCGCCATCTACATCGGTGGCGCCGTGACTCACCACTAATCAACAAGGAGCTTCGAAAGTGTTTTCCACCCTATTTCACTTCGCCGCCTCGTCCGGGGTCGGGGCGGGGCTTGGGATCGGCATCGGCGGCGGCCTCGGGGCCGTCGGCGCGGGTGTCGGCATCGGCATCATCTTCGGCAAGGTGATCGAGTCGGTCACCCGCCAGCCCGAGATGCGTGACGAGATCACCAGCATCCAATGGCTTGGCTTCGCGCTGACCGAGGCGTGCTTCTTCTACGGCCTGGTGGCGGGCCTCATCTCCTACGTGCTGAAGTAGATGCTCGCGATCGCCAAGTCGAGCGGGTCGTTCCTGATCTCCCCCAACGTGGGGCTGATGGTCTGGACGCTGATCCTGTTCGGGATCTCGATGGCCGTGCTCGCGAAGCTCGCCTTCCCGCGGATCTCGCAGGCCCTGGACCGCAGGCAGCGCGCGATCGAAGACTCGATCGACGCCGCTGAGCGGACCAGGAGGGAGGCCGACGAGATCCTCGACGAGTACCGCGGGCGGCTCGCCGAGGCGCGCCGGCAGGCCGAGGAGATCGTGCAGCGCGCGCGTCGCGCCGCGGAGATCCACGACCGCGATGCGAGTGCCGAGGCCCAGGCCAAGCGCGAGCAGCTGATGGAGCAGACTCGGCGTGACATCGAGCTCGAAACTCGCCGCGCGATACAGGAGATCCGGCGCGAGGTCGCCGACCTGACGGTGATGGCGACCGAGAAGGTCACGCGCAAGATCCTCACCGAGGACGATCAGCGGCGGCTCGTCGAGGAGGCCCTGAAGGAGCTCGACTTCAGTGGGCTCGCCAACGGCGGCGAGGGCTAGCGTGGAAGAGATCGCCCAGGTCTACGCGCGAGCGCTGTTCGAGGCCGCCTCCGAGCACGACGTGCTCGACGACGTCCGCGAGCAGCTCGGGCAGTTCGCGGATGCGCTGAACGAGAACCGCGACCTGGCGGTGTTCTTCTTCTCCCCGTACTTCTCGACCGAGGAAAAGAAGGAGGCGCTTGACCGCGCGATCGAGGGCGCCGAGCCGATCTTCATGAACTTCCTGGAGGCGCTCGTCGAGCGCCACCGGATGCCGGTGATCTTTCGGATCCGCGCCCGCTACGAGGAGCTGTGGGACGAGGTCAACCAGGTACTGCCGGTCGAGGTCACGAGCGCTGTGAAGCTGGACGAGTCGACCGTGCGTACCATCGGCGACCGGATCGGTGGGCAGACCGGCACCGAGATCGAGCTGACGAGCGTCGTCGACCCCGACATCCTCGGCGGGATCGTCCTCCGCGTCGGTAACTACGTCCTCGACGCCTCGATCCGCAACCGTCTGAACCAACTTCGCAAGCAAGTCGCGCAGGCCTAGAGGAACCCGGCGCGCCCAAGGAGCCACTGAATGGACATCAAGCCAGATGAGATCACCTCGATCCTGCGCAGCCGGATCGAGGGCCTCGACAGCGAGAGCGCTGATCTGACCGAGGTCGGGACGGTGCTGTCCGTGGCCGACGGCATCTGCCGGATCCACGGCATCGAGAACTGCATGTCGTTCGAGATGCTTGACCTCCCGCACGACGTCACCGGGCTGGCGCTCAACCTGGAATCCGACAACGTCGGCGCCGTGCTGTTCGGCGAGTGGGAGAAGGTGGTCGAGGGGGACACGGTCAGGCGGACCAAGCGGCTGCTGGAGATCCCGGTCGGCGAGGAGCTGCTGGGGCGAATCGTGGACCCGCTCGGCAACCCGCTCGACGGCAAGGGTGAGATCAACGCTTCCGAGATGCGGCCGGCCGAGCACAAGGCGCCGGGCGTCGTGCTGCGCCAGCCGGTCAAGGAGCCGATGCTGACCGGTCTGAAGGCGATCGATTCGATGATCCCGATCGGCCGCGGCCAGCGTGAGCTGATCATCGGCGACCGCCAGACCGGCAAGACCGCGATCGCGATCGACGCGATCATCAACAACGTCAAGCGCGATCTCGTGTGCGTGTACGTCGCGATCGGGCAGCGAAAGTCCACGGTGGTCGCGCTCGCCAAGACCCTCGAGGACGCGGGCGCACTCGACAACACGATCATCGTGATGGCGGCGGCCGACGAGTCCGCGCCGATCAAGTTCCTGGCGCCGTACGCGGGCTGCGCGATGGGCGAGTACTTCCTCTACAACGGCAAGGCGGCGCTGGCGATCTACGACGACCTGACCAAGCATGCCTACGCCTACCGGCAGATGTCGCTGCTGCTGCGCCGGCCGCCCGGCCGCGAGGCCTACCCAGGCGACGTGTTCTACCTGCATTCGCGCCTGCTCGAGCGCGCGGTCAAGCTCTCGGACGAGCGCGGGGCCGGCTCGCTCACGGCGCTCCCGATCATCGAGACCCAGGCCGGCGACGTGTCGGCTTACATCCCGACCAACGTGATCTCGATCACCGACGGGCAGATCTTCCTGGAGCCCAAGCTGTTCTACGCCGGGGTGCGCCCGGCGATCAACGTCGGCATCTCGGTCTCGCGCGTCGGCGGCAACGCACAGATCACGCCGATGCGCCGTGTTGCCGGCCGCCTCAAGCTCGAGCTCTCTCAGTACCGCGAGCTCGAGGCCTTCTCGCAGTTCGGCTCAGAGCTCGATCCCGAGACCCAGCGGACGCTGGCGCGCGGGGAGCGGCTGGTGAAGACGCTCAACCAGCCCGAGCGCCATCCGATGCCTGTCGAGGATCAGGTCGTGCAGATCTACGCCGCCACCAACGGCTACCTCGACCGGATCGTGGTCGAGAAGGTCGAGCGGTTCCTCGCCGACCTGACCGAGTCGGTGCGCGGCAACGAGCCCGAGCTGCTGAAGAAGATCGCAGACGGCGACTGGAGCGACGAGACGCAATCAGCGGTGCAGGAGGCCGTGCGGCAGTTCGCCGAGGACTTCGGGTTCGACCTCGACGAGGAGGGCCATCCCCTCGAGGCGGAGGACGATAAGCCGCGGCGCAGCCGCGAGGAGCAAGAGGGTGAGGAGGAGCAAGAGGGTGAGGAGGCTCCGCAGAGGGAGGAGGAGCCAGCCCCGGCCTAGGGGCGACGGGCCATGGCAACCTCGCAGCGCGACGTTCGCAACCGCATCGGGGCGGTCAAGAACATCCAGAAGATCACCCGCGCGATGGAAATGGTCGCGGCCGCGCGGCTGCGCCGCGCCGAGCAGCGGATCGAGGCGTTGCGGCCGTACGCCAGTGCGATCAGGCGGATGACCCGGCAGGCCGCGGAGGCGGCCGGGAGCGTGCCGCGGCTGCCGATCCTCGCCGAGCACGACCAGGTGCGCCGGGTGGGACTGTTGCTGGTCGCCGGCGACCGCGGGCTGGCCGGAGCGTTCAACTCGAACATCGTGCGGGCGGGCGTGGGCGCCGGCCGTGAGCACGACGCCGAGGGCCGGACGGCGTTGTACTTCGCCTCGGGCAGGCGCCCGGCTTCGTCGCTGACATTCCGAGGCCTCGAGGTCGCGCAGAGTTTCACCGGGTTCACCGACCGCCCGTCGTACGCCGACGCGAGGGCGATCGCCGAGCGGCTGATGGCCGCATACATCGACGACGAGGTCGACCAGGTGGAGGTCTTCTACAACCACTACATCTCGCCGCTCTCACAGCAGGTCACGCGCGAGACGCTGCTCCCGCTTCAGCAGGCGACCGTCCTGGAGGAGGAGGACGGCGACTCCGACGATGAGCACGAACATCGGGCGCTGGTCGAATACGAGCCGGATCCCGAGGAGATCCTCGCGCGCCTCGTTCCGGACTACGTCGAGATCTCGATCTACCGGGCGCTGCTCGAGTCAACCGCATCCGAGCACGGCGCCCGGATGACCGCGATGCGCAATGCCTCCGAGAACGCGGGGGAACTGATCGAGGACCTCACGCTCGAGATGAACCGGGCGCGCCAGGCGGAGATCACGCAGGAGATCATGGAAGTCGTTGCCGGGGCCGAGGGTCTCGGGTAGACCCATACACTGGAGGCTGATATGGCACTTACCGAAGAGACCAGGGAAGCCGAAGACCGCGGGGAGTCCGGTCAGAACGTCGGGCGGATCGAGGAGATCCAGGGCGTCGTGATCGAGGCCGTGTTCCCCGACAAGCTGCCCGAGATCAACCACGCGATCAAGGTCCGGCGGCCGGAGGTGACGCAGGCCGAGGAGGACGTCGACATCGCGGCGCAGCATGATGAATGGCTCACCTGCGAGGTGCAGCAGCATCTGGGTGACGATCGAATCCGTGCGGTCGCGATGGACACGACCGACGGCCTCTCACGCGGAACCGAGGTGGTCGACACGGGAGGACCGATCACGGTTCCGGTCGGGCCGGCGACTCTGGGGCGGATCTTCAACCTGCTCGGGGAGCCGATCGACGAGGGCGATCCGGTGCCCGACGACGTAGAGCGCTGGCCGATCCATCGTGAAGCCCCGACGGTCGAAGCGCTGACGCCGACTACCGAGATGTTCGAGACCGGGATCAAGGTGGTCGACCTGCTCGCTCCGTACGCAAAGGGCGGCAAGGTCGGGCTGTTCGGCGGCGCTGGTGTCGGCAAGACGGTGATCATCCAGGAGCTGATCCACAACCTGGCCCAGGAGCACGGCGGCCTGTCGGCGTTCTGCGGCGTCGGCGAGCGCTCGCGCGAGGGCAACGACCTGTGGCTCGAGATGAAGGAGTCCGGCGTCCTCGAGAAGACGATGCTGGTGTTCGGGCAGATGAACGAGCCGCCGGGCGCACGCATGCGCGTGGCGCTCTCAGGCCTGACGATGGCGGAGTACTTCCGCGACCAGGAGGGTCAGGACGTGCTGCTGTTCATCGACAACATCTTCCGCTTCGTCCAGGCCGGCTCCGAGGTTTCGGCGCTGCTCGGACGGATGCCATCCCAGGTTGGCTACCAGCCGACGCTCGAGTCCGAGATGGGACAGCTACAGGAGCGAATCACCTCCACCCGCAAGGGCTCGGTGACCTCGATCCAGGCGATCTACGTGCCCGCGGACGACCTCACCGACCCGGCGCCCGCGTCGGCGTTCGCGCACCTCAACGCCACGACCACGCTGTCGCGATCGATCGCCGAGAAGGGGATCTACCCAGCGGTCGACCCGTTGGACTCGACCTCGACGATCCTCAAGCGGGAGATCCTCGGCGACGAGCACTTCGAGGTCGCCAACGAGGTCAAGCAGGTGCTGCAGCGCTACCGGGAGCTACAGGACATCATCGCGATCCTCGGGATCGACGAGCTCTCCGACGAGGACAAGGTGACCGTCACTCGGGCCCGCAAGCTCGAGCGCTTCCTCTCCCAGCCATTCCACGTCGCCGAGCAGTTCACCGGCACGCCCGGCAAGTACGTCAAGATCGCCGACACGATCCGGGGCTTCAAGGAGATCCTCGAGGGCAAGCACGACGATCTGCCCGAGCGAGCCTTCTTCATGAAGGGGACGATCGACGAGGTGGTCGCGGACGCGCGCGGCTCGGCCGAGGACGAGCCCGAGTCCGAGGAGAAGGAGGACGAGGAGCGGGCCTCGGATGAGAGTTCGGACACGGATGAGCGTTCGGACGCTGACGACGGTTCGGACACGGATGAAGGTTCGGACTCGCATGAGGGTCCGGACTCGGACGACGATTCCGGCTCCTGATGGCTCACGAGAAGTTCCGCGTCGAGGTCCTCACGCCCGAGGGTGAGGTGTTCAACGACGAGGTCGAGATGGTCTCGACCCGGACCACCACGGGCTCGATCGGTGTGCTCGCAAATCACACCCCGGTGCTCGCGATGCTAGATCCCACCGAGCTGCGGCTCTACAAGACCGAGTCCGAGGTCGTGCGGCTCGCGCAGGCCGAGGGCTACATGCAGATCGCGAACAACCGGGCGCTGCTGCTGGTCGAGGAGGCGCACCCTCCCGGTGATCTCGACGTAGGCTCGCTGCGCGATCGGCTCGGACAGGCCGAGCGCGAGCTCGAGCAGGCGGGCGAGGACTCAGAGCGCCGCCGCGTCGCCGAGCGCGACAAGCGGCGCCTCGAGCAGTTCCTCTCGATCGCCGAGAGCGCGTAGCGCCCGGCTGTCGCCCTCTACACCAGCGGGATGTTCGCGAGCCCGTAGTTGTGCTGCGGCCCGGCGCCGGCCAGCTGCGTGGGATCGGCGCCGATGCTGCCGCCGGTGCTCGACTTGCCGACCGCCGGCGAGCTCGACCCGAGCGTGAAGTTGCCGGTGCTCGGCGAGACGAACTGCGGGTCGGCGACGATCCCGTGAGTCTCGAAGCCGGTCGAGTTCTGGAGGCTCGAGAGCGTGGTGAAGCCGCCGACGCCGTCGATCCACCACAGGCCGTTGGTCGAGCCGCTGTACAGGTCGTAGTCGAAGCTCGGGTTCAGGGCGTAGGCGCCCGAGGTGAGGTTGCCGCCGTACTGCTGGCCGT
>Ga0209810_1000586_pt1 | contig 75972 bp, 77 predicted proteins | sample Coa_R1_7_FD_187159 | JGI IMG/M metagenome (GOLD analysis project Ga0209810, IMG submission 187159) | Surface soil microbial communities from Centralia Pennsylvania, which are recovering from an underground coalmine fire - Coalmine... | ecosystem: Environmental > Terrestrial > Soil > Unclassified...
CCCTCGTCTCACGGTCCTTGACGAGCTCGATCGCGAAGAAGTAGCCGCAGCCGCGGAGGTCGCCGACGATCGGGAGGTCGAGCAGGGTCGCGAGGATGGCGCGCGCCCGCGCCTCGTTCGCGCGGACCGGAGCCTGTCAAGTCGGATGAGACGGTCAACGTCGGGATTCAGGAAGCAGCCTCGTCGGTCGTGGCTTGTTGATCCAGGCAGCGGTCGGTAGCGCCGGCGGCCGTGGCGGCCGGCGGACGCACCGTTCGGGTGTGCACGCGTACGCCTGGGCGAGCACGCCGGCGCGCTTGGCGTGCAGCTCGCCCGCCTGCCCGTCCGCCACTCGTGGTCGCCTTGGAGGTCACCCGCTCTTGGCCGCTCGCGTGCCGCGACGGCGCGCATGCGAGCCTCGCGGCCGTGAGCGCGGCGCTACGCGCCTGAGCGCCCGTTAGGACAGGAGGCCGCCGGTGTCGCCGACGTACCGCACGGGCTGCGCGTCGAGAATGGTGGCGTCGGGGAGAATGACGACGTACCAGATCCGCGTCTGCCCGCAGTGGCGCTCCCTGACCCAGACGCGGTACTGGCGCGTGCCGTTCGCCGTCATGCTGCCCGGCTTGCAGACCCACTGGTCGTAGCGGTAGGCGCCGCTGCTGCCGTAGACCACGTCGAGCGCGACGCACAGCGACTGCGCGAACTGCTCCGGCGTCGCCGTCGCGCCGGTGGCGACGAGCCCCGCGGCCGCGAGCATGCCGGCGAGTACGCCGAGGATCCGGAGGACTGGCCGGCACCTCCAGCTCGCGGCGCACTGCCTTCCTTCGCCGTGGTTGTCGATCGAGAGACTCTGACGGCTCTCCGGCCCGCGCGACTGATCAATCTTGGTCGGCGAGGATCAGTAATTCGCCGCAGACGAGTGATCGGCTTTCCCCGAGGCGAGGATCGGCGCCGTTGGCGGAGACTCGACACGTCTGCTCAATCTCGAGGTGAAGTTCTCCCGTTTTCCCGGACGGGTTAGGGGTTGGTGGTCGTGTGTCCGTCGTTGTGTTGGCTCTCGTACTCGAGCGGTGAGAGGTCGCCGAGGCTGGAGTGCCGTCGGCGGCGGTTGTACCAGGTCTCGATCCAGGTGAAGACGGCGGCGCGGACGTCCTCGACGGAGCGCCAGTGCTGCCGGTTGAGCTTTTCGATCTTCAATGAACCGATCAGGCTCTCGCACATCGCGTTGTCGAGCGGGTCGCCGACGGAGCCCATGCTGCCGACCAAGCCTTCGGCGGCGAGGCGGCGGGTGAACGCGAACGAGGTGTACTGGGAGCCTTGGTCGGAGTGGTGGATCACGCCGGCGGCGCGCATCTGACCGCGCCGCCAGACCGCCATGTCGAGGGCCTCGAGGACGAGCTCGACGGTCTTGTCGGCGCGCACCGCCCAGCCGAGACAGAGCCGGCTGTAGGCGTCGGCGACGACCGCGACGTAGGCGGTGCCCTGCCAGGTCGTGATCTGCGTGAAGTCCGCGACCCACAGCTCGTCAGGTCGCTCGACGTGGAAGTCGCGCTGCACGAGGTCCGGTGCGAGCGGATGCTCCTTGGCGCGCTTGGTCGTCGCCAACCGCTTCGGCGCGTACACCGAGACGAGCCCCGCCTGGCGCATCAGCCGCGCGACGCGCTTCTCGCCGATCTTGAGACCACGGCCGAGCTTCAGCTCCTTGAACACCCGCGGCGAGCCGTAGCTCTGCTCGCTTTCGTCGAAGATCCCACGGATCTGCTCCGTCAGCAGCCAGTCCGCCAGCGCGCGGTCGGAGAGCGGCTGGCGCTGCCAGTCGTAGTAGCCCGAACGCGTCACGCCGAACGTCCGGCACAAGCGGGAGACGGGCTGGCGTTGACTCTCCTCCTCGATCAGCCGGCACATGCTCACCGCCGATCGGTCTCCCGCGCGAAGAAAGTCACGGCTCGCTCCAGGATCTCGCGCTCCTGCTCGAGCTCACGCACCTGCCGACGCAACCGGCGCAACTCGTCGAGCTGCTCGCTCGTCAGCCCGTCGTCGCGCTCCCCGCGATCGAGCTGATCCTGCTTAACCCAGATCCGCAGCGACTCGGCGCTGACCCCGAGCTCGCTCGCGACCTGCTTGATCGAACGACCACTCGCCTTGACCAAGCCCACAGCCTCACGTCGAAACTCCGCCGGGTAGGGCCGCTGATACCGCTGCGGCATAACGCTCCTCCTTCATCACCGAACGCGACTCCGACCAAGCGCTCGGATGTCCGGAGAAACGGGGGAACTTCAATAGCCGCCCTCGCCCAAGCGAACGCAATGGCAACGCTGGAACGTCGTCCTTTCGTCGCCCGACATTGCACCGAGCTACGGTTCTGCAGGGATTTCTATGGGCGGTACTGGGCTCGAACCAGTGACCCCCAGCTTGTCGAGCTGGTGCTCTCCCAACTGAGCTAACCGCCCTCGCCCGCCGAAGTATGCCCGGTCCCGCGCCCCCGCCTCCACTTGCCTGCGGCTCGGCGTCCGGGCCGGGTCGCGGCGCCCCGGCCCGGACGGCGCCCGGCTCAGCCGTGCAGCCTGACCGGGAGCGAGATCAGCCGCCGCGTCGAGATCCCGCCGAGCAGCGGGTCGCTCGCCCGGCGCGCCCGGAGGAACAGGACCATGAGCTGCTGGTTGTACTTCGCCGGGAAACCGGTCTCGCGGTTGAAGGTCAGCGTGACGTTGCCGGCGGCGTCGGTCGCCGTCTCCGCCGGGATCGACACCTGGCCGTACGGCACCGCAGTCGCGTAGACGAGCGCGCCGCTCACCGACTGGCCGCAGGTGTCGCTCACGTGGATCAGGACGCTGAACGAGGTCATCGCGGCTGTGATCGGGCTGCTCGTCACCAGCCGGAAGCGGTCGATCTGAAGCCGCGCCGGGCTCGCGACGTCGTTGACCGAGACCGACTGCGCGCCCGCAGCGAGCTTCGGGCACCCGCTCGGCGCAGGAGCGATGCTCGGCGTCGGCGGGCTCGTAGCCGAGCTCGACCCGTTCGCGTCGGTCGCGGTGACCACGACCCGCTCCGCGTTGCCGAGGTCGTCCGGCGTCAGCTTGTACGTCTGCCCGGTCGCGCCGGGGATATCGCGGCAGGCGCTCCCATCCGGGCTGCACACGCGCCATTGGAACTTGTACGAGATCGTGCCGCTGCCGGTCCACGTGCCCGGGCTGGCGGTGAGCGTGCTGCCGACGCTCGCGTTGCCGCTGATCGTCGGCGGAGCGGTGTTCACCGGCCCCGACGCCGCGGCGATCACCGCCGTCGGCGCGCTCGTCGCGCTGCTCGACCCATCGGCGTTTCCTGCGATCACCGTCACGCGCGCCGTGTTGCCGAGATCGGCCGGCGCGAAGGTGTAGGTCTGCGAGGTCGCCCCCGGGATGTTCCGGCAGGCGCCGCCGTCGTTCCCGCAGATCAGCCACTGGTACTGGTACGTGATCGGCGTCGACCCGGTCCACGTGCCCGGGTTGGCGGTGACCGTGCTGCCGACGGCAGCCTTGCCGGTGATCGTCGGCAGCGAGCTGTTCGACGGCGCGACCGCCGACCGCGTGGTGGCGGCGCCGGCCACGCCGGCGACGCCGAGCCCGCAGACCGCGACGGCCGCGAGCACCCCGCGGCTGCGGACGATCCACTTCGAGAAGCGCACGAGCCTCATATCGACCCCCTCTTGTCTTGATCAGTCATCCCAGCCAGCTTGGCCACTCGGCCGCCGATTGATCCCCGAAGGGCCGAAGGTCTTACGAAATCCTTGCGCTCTCCTGACAGGCTCCCCCGCGCCCGCCCGAGAACGGAGGGAGGGCCCGGCACGGGGCCCTCCCTCGGTCGCACGGCTGCGCCGCGTCGCCCGCGACGCTCCTACACGACGCCGGCCGCTCGCAGCACCCCCCGAACACGGGCCGGCGTCATCGGCGCCTCGCGGAGGCGGACGCCGGTCGCGTCGAAGAACGCGTTCGCGATCGCCGGCGCGACCGGTGGCAGCGCCGGCTCGCCCGAGCCCGTCGAGCGCGATCCCGGCCCAGCCGGGTCGGGGACGTCGGTGCGCTGCAGCTCGTGGACGACCACGGCCGGCGCGTCCTTGAAGCGCAGCATCGGATACGTCACCCAGTCGAGGCTCGTCACGTGATGATCGTCGAAGGTGACTTCCTCGATGAGCGCACGGCTGACGCCCTGGACGGCCGCGCCCTCCTCGTTGTTGCGGGCGCCACCCGGATACACGACGAGGCCCGAGTCGGCCGCGACGTGGAGGTTCTCGACCACGATCTTGCCGGTCTTCTTGTTCACCCTGATGTCCGCCACGCAGCAGGTCATCGTGTTCGCGTAGTGCCCGAAGGCGATGCCTCGGCCCGTGACGACGGTGTCGGACGACAGGCGCGACGCAGCCACCTTCGGCTGCCAGCCGGCGTCCTTCGCCGCGTTGACGAGCACGTTCCGCCACCGCTGCGCGACGTCGGGCACCGGGCTCGTCGGCGTGGCCACGTTCTTCAGCCGGAAGGCGACCGGGTCCATCTTCGCCATGTAGGCGAGCTCGTCGATCGCCTGCTCGGCCGCGAACCCCGACTGCGGCGCGTCAGGCGAACGCAGGTAGGTCACCTTGAAGTAGGTGTTCTCGAGCGGCAGGCTCTTGCCGATCACGCGCCGGTTCGGGACGGCGTACTGCTCGCCGCTGATCGTCGTGTCGACGTGGGAGAGCGCCGAGAACACGGGCGTGCCGCCGACCTGCTGCTGCGTCGCCGGCGTCGTCCAGTAGGGGATCCCGAGCGCGCTGAACTCGAACGCGACGAGGTTCCCATCCTGGTCGATCCCCGCCCGGATGTCGGTGAGCTGCGCCGGGCCGTAGTTGTCCCAGCCGTGCTCGTCCCAGCGCATGAACTGGACCCGGACCGGCGCCCCGACGAGCGCCGACATCACCGCCGCCGCCTGTGCCGCGTCGCGGTACGGGGCCGACCCGTACACGCTCGAGCCCTCGTAGTAGGTGACGCGGATCCGGTCGAGGGGCAGCGCCTTCGCTCCGAGCACCAGGTCGAGCGCGTCCTTGACGTTCTGCCGCGTCCCGTACGCGTCCTGCGTGTTCGAGAAGACGCGGGCGCCGCTCGAGGTCACGTCGGCGACGGCGCAAGACGGCCCGATCGGCAGGTGACCGTTGTAGTGGTAGGCGTAGCTCTGCTCGAGCGTGTGCGCCGCGTTCGCGAACGCGCGGTCGAACGAGCCGTACTCGACGACGATCCGGGCCGGCGCCTTCCCGGCCGTATCGTCCGCGCGCATCCCCTCGAACAGGTTGCCGACCTCGCGGATCGTCGGCATCTGCCCCCAGGTCACCTCGAGCTGGGCGGCCGCCTGGATCGCGTCGTACTCCTTCGGTGCGACCACGCCCAGGAAGTTGCCGTAGCGTACGACCCGAGCGCCCGGGATGTGGCTGATCGAGCGCTCGTCCACCGACACGATCGGCGGAGCGGTGCCACCCCCGTAGGCTCCCTGGCCGCGGGGGCGGACGATCCGCCCGTGGAGCATGCCGGGGATGCGGATGTTGTGGACGTAGGTGTACGCGCCCGTCACCTTGTCCGGGATGTCGATCCGCGGCGGGCTCGTCATCACGAGCCCGTACCGGCTGACCGGCTTGGTCAGCGGCGCACCGGCGGCGAGACCGGCCGGACCGCCGAACCCTCCGCTCCCGTTCAGGTTGTAGCTCGACGGCACCGTGACGTTGAAGAGCTTGTCGCCGATCAGCTCCCCGTAGGTGACGGTCCTGCCGCCGCCGGAGACGACGCCACGGTCGACGCTCAGGCTCGACACCGGCACGCCGAGCTGCTTCGCGGCCAGCGAGAGCAGCGTCGCCCTGGCCGCCGCCGCCGCCGCCGCGCGCACCTGCTTGCCGCCCGCCTGGATGCTGCTCGACCCCACCGTCGGGCCCTGGTTCGGCGTCACGTCGGTGTCGTGGTGGACCCAGCGAAGCTGGTCGAGGCCAAGGTCGAGCTCCTCGCCGGCGATCATCAGCAGGCCGGTGAGCGACCCCTGACCGAGCTCGACCTTGCCGAGCTTGACGGTGGCCGTGTTGTCACCGTGGACGGCGACCCAGGAGTCGAGCGCATTCATCGGATACGGCCCGTTCGAGGCGAACGGGTCGATCCCCGCCGCGGACGCCCGCCCGGCGCCGAGGGCGCCCGCGAGCGAGAAGCCGACGACGAGCGCGCCCGAGCCTCGGAGGAAGCTCCTGCGCGAGAGCTCGCGCTCGTGGATGAGTCCGGTCATCGCTACTTGCCTCCCTTCGCCATCACCGCGGCCGCCTGCTTGATCGCGGTCAGGATCCGCGGGTAGGTGCCGCACCGGCACAGGTGCCCGTTCATCGCCGTGCGGATCTCCTCGTCGGTCGGGTTCTTCGTCGTCGACAAGAGATCCGCCGCCTGGATCATCATCCCGTTCTGGCAGTAGCCGCAGTGCGGCACCTGCACATCGATCCACGCCTGCTGCAACGGATGCAACACCGGCGCCGAGCCGGTCAGACCCCGCTCCTTCGCCCACAGCGCCGGCAACCCCTCCAAGGTCGTGATCTCCCGCCCCGACACCGCCGCCACCGGCGTCACACACGACCGGATCTCCTTCCCATCAAGCAACACCGAACACGCCCCACACTGGGCAAGCCCGCAGCCAAACCGCGGCCCGTGCAGGTGCAACTCGTTGTGCAAGACGTACAGGAGCGGCGTGTCCAGGCTCGCCGACACCGGGTGAACGAGCCCGTTCACCTTGATCTTCAGTGAGCTTGCCATGAACCCCCCTTCCAGCCTGCCTCACTGATTCGATTCGCCGCCGCGCGGGCCGCCGGGCCACGGCGCGCCGCACGGCGCGGATCCAAGGTAGCGAGCGATGCAGGCCGACCGCAATGCTCACACGGGGGACGAATCGGGGCCGCTCGGCTCGCGCGGCTCGGCTCACGATCGGGCCGAGCGCCGGCGGGGATCCGGGCTCAGAGGAGGTGCTCCTCCCGCGCGCGGGCGACCGCCTGGAGCTGCGAGTGGCAGTCGAGCCGGCGCAGGAGGCTGCGGATGTGGTTGCGCACCGTTGCCTCCGAGAGCCCGAGGCGGGCCGCGATCCCCCGGGCGCGCACGCCGTCGGCGAGCAGGCGGAGGATCTCGCGCTGGCGCGGGCTGAGCCGGGCGGGAGCGGCGGAGGTCATCCCTCCGCGGCCGGCGCCACCCCGGGCGCGAGGCGGGCACCCCGGGCGAGCTCGCAGGAGGGCACCCGTGGCCCGCGCGACGCCGCCGCGCGCCCGGTATGGCCGGTGGTCGTTGATGGGACGCTCCGCCGTCGGAGCATGTGCCGAGTGTCGCCGGTTCCCGCCGCGGCGGCATGATCAATGTTGATCAGGCCCGCGGCGCCGACCCGGGGGCAGGCTGGCGGGGAGTGACGGTGGCGACGCTCACCCGGCCGGCGGCCCGCCCGCCGGCGTCCGACCTCGACCGGCGGCCGCTCCTCGTCTTCTGGGAGACGACGCGCGCCTGCGGGCTTGCCTGCCGCCACTGCCGGGCCTCCGCGGTCGCCCGCCCGCTCCCGGGCGAGCTCGACCACGACGAGGCGGTCGCGTTCCTCGACGCGCTCGCCGGCTTCGGGCGGCCGCTGCCGGTGCTCGTGCTCACCGGCGGGGACGTGCTGATGCGCCGCGACCTGCTGTCGCTCGTCGAGCGGGCGGGTGCGCTCGGCCTGCCCGTCGCGGTCTCGCCGAGCGTGACGGAGCTCCTCGACGCACGAATGCTGCGAGCGCTCCGCTCGCGCGGCGTCAAGGCGCTCTCGATCAGCCTCGACGGGGCGTGCCCCGCGACGCACGACGGGATCCGCGGTGTCCCCGGCCACTTCGACGCGACAGTCGCCGCGATCCGGCGCGCGCGGGCGCACGGCTTCGTCGTGCAGGTGAACACGCTGGTGATGCGTGAGAACGCGCGCGAGCTCGCACGGGTCGCGCGGCTCGTGCACGACGCGGGGGCGTCGATCTGGGAGCTCTTCTTCCTCGTGCAGGTCGGGCGCGGCGTCGCGCTCGCGGAGCTCTCGCCGGAGGAGAACGAGGACGTCTGCGCCTTCCTCGTCGACGCCTCGAGCTACGGCTTCGTCGTCCGAACGGTCGAGGCGCCCTTCTTCCGCCGGGTGGCGCGCGGAGACGGCGCCGGCCGCGGCTCCCTCTACCGGGAGCTCGCCGCCGAGCTTCGCCGCGCGCTCGGCCCGCCGTGTGCCGAGCCGAAGGCGCAGACGAAGGCAACCCGGGACGGCAAGGGGATCCTGTTCGTCGGCCACGACGGCGAGATCTACCCCGCCGGCTTCCTGCCGGTCTCGCTCGGCAACGTCAGGGCGGACGACGTGGTCGAGGTGTACCGGAGCCACCCGTTGCTGCGCGAGATCCGGGCGGCGCGCTTCCGCGGGCGCTGCGGCGCGTGCCCGTACGCCGACCTCTGCGGCGGGTCGCGCTCCCGGGCCTTCGCCGCGTCGGGGGACCCGCTCGGAGAGGACCCCGCCTGCGTCTACGTGCCCAATTCGTAGTTTCCCGCGACGCCTTGCGGTGAAGTCACGCTGCCGCGAGCGGGCCGGGCCGGCCAGACTTCGTCCGATGGCTGCGCGCGCGCCCGAGTTCGCGTCCGCGACCGCGCTCTTCGTCTTCGACGACGAGCTGCGCATCCTCTGCTGGAACGCCGGAGCCGAGGGGCTCACCGGCATCCGCGCGGAGGAGGCGGTTGGCCGGGAGTGCTGGGAGGTGGTCGCCGGTCGCGACGACGACGGCAACCTCGTCTGCCACCGCGGCTGCTCGCGCGCGCGGCTCGTGCGCGAGGGCCGCTGCGTCGCGCCGGCGGTCTTCAACGCGCGCACGCGCGAGGGTCACCGGCGGCTCTCGTTCGAGACGGTGACCGCGCGGAGCGAGGGCGGGCCGCTCTACCTGCACCTCCTCCACGAGGCCCCGGCGACCGCGTCCCCGCCGCCGCCCGGCGGCCCCGCCCCGCAGCTCACCCCGCGGCAGCGCGAGATCCTCGGGCTGCTCGCCCAGGGGGAGCCGGTGAAGGCGATCGCGCGCAAGCTCTGCCTCACCGAGGCGACGGTGCGCAACCACGTGCGGCTGCTCCTGCTCGCGCTCGGCGCGCACTCCCAGCTCGAGGCGGTCGCGCGCGCGCGCGCGTTCGCGCTCGTTTGATCGATGTTGATCAGGCAGCCTCGCTTCACTTTCTGAAGCGTTGGCGGCGACATCGACCAGGGAGGGAAGAGCATGACCTCAGCACCTGCGCCGGCCGCGTCGTTCGCCGAATTCGCCGCGCTCTTCCACGAGGAGCACCGCGCCGTCCGCGACCTGCTGCTCGCGCTCGCCGACGCCTTCGAGTCCCGTGACCTGCCCCGGGCGCGGGCGCTGCTCGCGGAGACCGCGGCGGCGACCGGGCCGCACTTCCGCTACGAGGAGGAGGCGCTCTACCCGGCGCTCGTGCCGGTGTTCGGCGACGCGTACGTCGAGCAGCTCTTCGCCGACCACGACCTCGCGATCGCCTCGGCCCGGCGCCTCGCCGAGCTCGCGGGGCGGCAGGAGCTGACGGACGCGGAGGCTGCCGAGGCCGTCCGGCTCGTCCGCGGGATCCTGCCGCACGTCAGCGACTGCGAGGGACTCTCGATCATGGTCGAGCTCCTGCCCCAGGCGGCGGTCGAGACGCTGCTCGCCGCGCGCGCGGCCGCGCGCGCGGCGGGGCTCGATCTGCTCGCGTGGGCGGCGGCGGTGCGCGGCCGCCCGGCCTGACCGGGCGGCCCGGGGATGGAGGGGGCGGCGCGGGCGCCGCCGCAGGTTGATCAGAATTGATCATGTCCGGCGGCGGGGGGTTGCCTACCGTCCGGGCTCGTGAGGCGCTCGCTCGTCCGCTCACCGGGCTGGAACCTCTTCCTCGCCACGCTTGCCTTCATGGCCTCGTTCTCCGCTTGGGGTCTGATCGCGCCGCTCGCGAAGCACTTCCAGGACACGCTTGGGCTCTCGAGCACGGCGACGTTCTTCCTCACCGCCGTCCCGGTCGTGCTCGGGTCGCTGCTCCGGGTGCCGGTCGGCATGCTCACCGACCGGCTCGGAGGGCGCCGCATGTTCGCGCTCCTCCTCGCCGCCTCGGCCGTGCCGGCGGTGCTCTTCGGGTACGCGCAGGGCTACTGGCAGCTCGTCGGCGTCGGCTTCCTGCTCGGCGTCACGGGGGCGTCGTTCGCGATCGGCGTCCCGTTCGTCGCGGCGTGGTTCGAGCCGGAGCGTCAGGGTCTGGCCGTCGGCATCTACGGCGTCGGGAACGTCGGCACCGCGATCGCGGCGCTGTCGGCGCCGGCGATCGTCCACAACTGGGGCCGGCCGACGCTCGGCTGGATCGCGGGCGGCGTCCTCGTCGGTGTCGCCGCGCTCGTCGCGGCCGGCGGCCGCGACGCCCCGCGCCGCCGCCCGCCGGCGCACTACCTCGAGACGCTGAGGGCCGGCTGGCGGCTCTACCGGCTCGCCGTCTTCTACGCGATCACCTTCGGCGGCTTCGTCGCGATGGCGCTCCTCTTGCCGAAGCTGCTCAAGGACTGGTTCGGCTACTCGCTCTTCCAGGCGGGCCTGCGCGCGGCCGGCTTCTCGATCGCCGGCACGCTCGCGCGGCCGGTCGGGGGCTGGCTCGCCGACCGCGTCGGCGCCTACCCGGTCCTCACGCTCGCGTTCGCGGGCGTCGCCGTCGACGCCGCCGTCCTCGCCGCGCTCGCCCCCTCGCCGCGGATCGTGCCGATCACGATCACGTGCCTGACGCTCGCGTGCTGCCTCGGCGCGGGGAGCGGCGCGGTCTTCAAGCTCGTGCCGCACGAGTTCCCGCACGAGGCGGGGGCGGCGGCCGGGATCGTCGGCGCCACGGGCGGGCTCGGCGGCTTCTTCCCGCCGCTCCTGATGGGGATCGTCAAGGACCACACCGGGACGTACAGCCTCGGGTTCGTCGGGCTGCTCGCCGCCACCGGCTTCTGCCTCGCGCTTGCGATCTGGCTGATCCGGTCGGCGACCGGCGTCGAGCTCCGCGGCGTCCCGCGGGTGAGGCGGGCGCAGTGACGAGGCGCGCGGTCGCCCTCGCCGCGGCGTGCTCCCTCGGCTGGTGCGCGCCCGCGCTCGCGGCCGGCTCGCCGAGCGCGGGCGAGAAGCTCTTCGCGGCCGACTGCAGCTCCTGCCACACGATCGGCGGCGGCGACCGCGTCGGTCCCGACCTGAAGGGCGTCGTCGCACGCTCGGGTCGCGCGTGGGTGCGCGCCTTCATCGCGAACCCGGACAAGGCGTTCGCCTCGGGCGATCCGAAGGCGGCCGCGCTCCTGAAGCGCTTCCACGGCGTGAAGATGCCGAACTTCGGCCTCGCCGCCGCCCAGGTCGACGACCTCGTCGCCTACCTCGCGGGCGCCCCGCCCACCGCAGGCGGCAGCCCGCCGGCGGCCGCCCCGCCGGGGGATGCCGCCGCCGGCGAGCGCCTCTTCAGCGGGGCGACCGCGCTCGCGCACGGCGGCCCGGCGTGCATCTCGTGTCACACGGTCGCCGGCGTCGGTGCCTTCGGCGGCGGCAACGTCGGCCGCGACCTCACCCGGGCGTACTCGAGGCTCGGCGGCGCCGCGGGGATCCAGTCGCTGCTCGCGCAGATCCCGTTCCCGGGGATGCGGGCGAGCTTCGCCGGGCATCCCCTGACCGCGCGCGAGCGCGCCGACCTCGCCGCCTACCTTCGGACGACGGTCGCGAGGACGCCTCCGGCCGACCCGGTGTGGGCGCTCGTCGGCCTCGGCCTCGGGGTGAGCGGGCTCTGCGTCGTGCTGGCATTCGCCGTCTGGCCGCGCCGCCGGCGCCTCACCGTGCGGCGTTCCCTCTTCGACGGAAGGACGTGACGATGGGCTGGATCAAGGATCTCGTCGAGCCGAAGACGCGCGAGGCCGAGGAGTTCTACCGCAACCGCTGGCAGCACGACAAGGCCGTCCGCTCCACCCACGGCGTCAACTGCACCGGCGGGTGCTCGTGGATGGTGTACGTCAAGGACGGAATCGTCACGTGGGAGATGCAGGCCCTCGACTACCCGTCGCTCGAGCCGGACCTGCCGCCCTACGAGCCGCGCGGCTGCCAGCGGGGGATCTCCGCTTCCTGGTACGTCTACAGCCCGATTCGGGTCAAGTACCCGTACATCCGCGGCGCGCTCGCCGACCTCTGGCGTGACGCGCGCGCGGCGCACGCGAACCCGGTCGAGGCGTGGGAGTCGATCGTCGGCGACGAGGCGAAGCGCGCGCGCATCGCGCGGGCGCGCGGCAAGGGCGGCTTCCGGCGCGCGAGCTGGGACGAGGTGCTCGAGATCGTCGCGGCGGCGAGCCTCTCGACCGCGCGCAGGCACGGCCCCGACCGCATCTTCGGCTTCTCGCCGATCCCGGCGATGTCGTACCTCTCGTACGCGGGCGGCTCGCGCTTCCTGCAGCTCATGGGTGGCGTGAACATGAGCTTCTACGACTGGTACGCCGACCTCCCGAACGCGTTCCCGGAGGTCTGGGGCGACCAGACGGACGTGTGCGAGAGCGCCGACTGGTACCGGTCGAAGTACATCGTCTCGATGGGCTCGAACCTCAACATGACGCGCACGCCCGACGTGCACTTCATCTCCGAGGCGCGGCACGAGGGCGCGAAGTTCGTCGTCATCTCGCCGGACTTCAGCCAGGTCGCGAAGTACTCCGACTGGTGGATCCCGGTGCAGGCGGGTCAGGACACGGCGCTGTGGATGGCCGTCAACCACGTGATCCTGAAGGAGTTCCACGCGCAGCGCCAGGTGCCGTACTTCCTCGACTACCTGAAGCGCTACTCGGACGCGCCGTTCCTCGTTCGGCTGGAGGAGCGCGGTGGTGACCACGGCGCCGGCCGCTACCTGCGGGCGAGCCGGCTCGCACGCTACGCCGACGCAGAGAACGGCGACTGGAAGCTGCTCGTCTGGGACGAGGCCGCGAACGAGCCGCGGATGCCCAAGGGTCAGATCGGCTTCCGCTGGGGCGACGAGAAGGGGAAGTGGAACCTCCTGATGGAGGACGGCGTGGACGACAGCCCGATCGACCCGACGCTCTCGTTCCTCGACCGGCACGACGCCGTCGTCTCGGTCGGCTTCCACGAGTTCGCCTCCGAATCCACCTTCAGGCGTGGCGTTCCCGTGCGGTACGTCGACACGGTCGAGGGTCGCGTCGCGGTCGCGACCGTCTACGACCTCCTGATGGCGCAGTTCGGCGTGAGCCGCGGCCTGGAGGGCGACTACCCGAAGAGCGACGACGACGACCTGCCGTACACCCCCGCCTGGCAGGAGCGCTTCACGGGCATCGGCCGCGACACGGTGCTCCGCTTCGCCCGCGAGTTCGCCGGGAACGCCGAGGCGACGAACGGCCGGTCGATGGTGATCATCGGCGCCTCGATCAACCACTGGTACAACAACAACCTCTCGTACCGCGCGCCGATTACCGCCCTTCTCCTCTGCGGCTGCTGCGGCGTGAACGGCGGCGGCATGAACCACTACGTTGGGCAGGAGAAGCTGACCCTCGTCGCGCCGTGGACGACGCTCGCCTTCGCGCTCGACTGGCAGCGGCCTCCCCGCCAGCAGCAGTCGCCCACCTGGCACTACGTGCAGAGCGACCAGTGGCGGTACGACTCCGACTTCACCGACTACGACGCGGTGCCCCCGGACGCGAGATGGGCGAAGGGGCACTCGATCGACCTCGAGGCGAAGGCGGTGCGAATGGGCTGGATGCCCTTCTACCCGCAGTTCGACCGGAACCCCCTCGAGCTCGGCGCCGAGCTCGCCGCGAAGGACGTTGCCGCCGAGGTGGCGTCGCGCCTCGGGTCGGGGGAGCTCCGGCTCGCCGTCGACGACCCGGACGCGCCCGAGAACTGGCCCCGGATCTGGCTGATCTGGCGCGGCAACGCGATCATGTCGAGCGCCAAGGGCCACGAGTTCTTCCTCCGTCACTACCTCGGCACCCACGACAACGTGGTCGCGCCCGAGCGGGCGAAGGGGAAGGTCGAGACGGTCGTCTGGAGGGAGCCCGCGCCGCGCGGCAAGATGGACCTCGTCGTCGACATCAACTTCCGCATGGACACGTCGGCGCTCTACTCCGACATCGTCCTGCCGACGGCCACCTGGTACGAGAAGGACGATCTCAACACCACCGACCTCCACTCGTTCATCCACCCACTGTCGGCCGCGGTGCCGCCGGTGTGGGAGGCGAAGTCGGACTGGGAGATCTTCAAGGCGCTCGCGAAGAAGGTCAGCGAGCTCGCGCCGCAGGCGTTCCCGGGGCCGGTCCGCGACGTCGTCCTGCGTCCCTTGACCCACGACACGCCCGACGAGCTCGCGCAGACCGACGTGCGCGACTGGCGGGAGGGCGAGTGCGAGCCGGTGCCCGGGAAGACGATGCCGCACGTCGCCGTGGTGGAGCGCGACTACTCGACGATCTACGACAAGTTCGTCTCCTTCGGGCCGGGGGCGCGCGAGCACGGAATCAGCGGCAACGGCGTCCACATCCCGATCGCGCGCTTCTACGACGAGCTGCTCGAGAACCCGGTCGGCGGCTCACCCGACCCGCGACGGATGCGCTGCGTCGAGTGGGGCGGCCGGCGGTACCCGTCGCTCGAGGACGCGCTCGACGCGGCCAACCTCCTGCTCGCGCTCGCGCCGGAGACGAACGGCGAGATCGCCTACGCGGCGTTCGCCGAGGAGGCGGAGCGGATCGGCTTGCCGCTGACCGACCTCGCCGAGCCCAACCGCAACGTGCGGATGACCTTCGGCGACCTGAAGAGCCAGCCGAGGCGGACGCTGATCAGCCCGTGCTGGACCGGCATGGTCAACGACGGCCGGCCGTACGCGGCCTGGTGCCTGAACGTCGAGCGGCTCGTGCCGTGGCGCACGCTCTCGGGCCGCCAGCACCTCTACGTCGACCACCCCTACTACATCGACTTCGGCGAGCACCTGCCCACGTTCAAGCCGCGCCTCGACCATCGGCGCACCGGCGACGTCGTCGCGAGCCCGGTCGAGGACGGGACGAGCATCGTCCTCAACTACATCACGCCGCACGGCAAGTGGCACATCCACTCGACCTACTACGACAACCTGCGCATGCTCACGCTCTCCCGCGGGATCGAGCCGTGCTGGCTGAACGACAAGGACGCGGCGTCGATCGGGGTCGCCGACAACGACTGGGTCGAGGTCTACAACGACAACGGCGTCATGGTGACGCGGGCGGCGGTCAGCTCTCGCGTCCAGCGGGGGACATGCATGGTCTACCACGCGCCCGAGCGGACGCTCTCGATCCCGAAGTCACAGGTGCGCGGCGGCCGCCGCGGCGGATCGCACAACAGCCTGACGCGGACCCGCATCAACCCGGTGCTGCTCGCCGGCGGGCAGGCGCAGTTCACGTACGGCTTCAACTACTGGGGGCCGATCGGCGTCTTCACGCGCGACACCTACTGCGTCGTGAAGAAGCTCGAGCGGCTCGAATGGTGAGGGGAGGGGGATCGCGATGAACGTCCGTGCGCAGGTCTCGATGGTGTTCCACCTGGACAAGTGCATCGGCTGCCACACGTGCAGCGTCGCCTGCAAGAACGTGTGGACAGATCGCAAGGGTGCCGAGTACATGTGGTGGAACAACGTCGAGACGAAGCCGGGGACGGGCTACCCGACCCTCTGGGAGGACCAGGAGCGCTACCGCGGCGGCTGGGAGCGCAACGGCAAGGGCCTGAAGCTGAGACTCCAGGGCAAGGGCCGCACGCTCGTCAACCTGTTCGCGAACCCGAACCTGCCCTCGCTCGACGACTACTACGAGCCGTGGACGTACCAGTACGAGGAGCTCTTCAACGCGCCCGAGGGCGACGACCAGCCGACCGCGCGTCCGGTGTCGCTCGTCACCGGCGAGCCGATCGACATCGAGGCGGGTCCCAACTGGGACGACGACCTCGGCGGCTCGCCGGTCTACGCGAAGAACGACCCGAACCTCGAGGCGCTGACGTCGGAGCAGCGCGCCGAGCTCGAGGAGATCGAGCGGCTCGTCTTCTTCTACCTGCCGCGGATCTGCAACCACTGCGTCAACCCGAGCTGCGTCGCCGCCTGCCCGGCGGGCGCGATCTACAAGCGCGGCGAGGACGGGATCGTCGTGCTCTCGCAGGAGCGCTGTCGTGCCTGGCGGATGTGCATCTCCGGCTGCCCGTACAAGAAGACCTACTTCAACTGGGCGACCGGCAAGTCGGAGAAGTGCATCCTCTGCTACCCGCGGGTCGAGACGGGGCAGGCGCCGGCGTGCTTCCACTCCTGCGTCGGCCGGATCCGCTACATGGGCTTGCTCCTGTACGACGCCGACAAGATCGTCGAGGTGGCGCTCGCCGACGACGCCGACCTCGTCGCCGCGCAGCGGGCGATGATCTGCGACCCGTTCGACCCGGCGGTGGTCGAGGCGGCGAAGGCGAACGGGATCACGGACGCCCAGATCGCCGCCGCGCAGAGCTCGCCCGTCTACAAGTTCGTCATCGAGTGGGGGCTCGCGCTGCCGCTGCACCCCGAGTTCCGCACGCTGCCGATGCTCTTCTACGTGCCGCCGATGCTGCCCGTGCTCGCCGCGATGGGCAAGGCGGGATACGACGTCGAGGGTACGGGCGACGGGAACGGGATGCCGCAGTTCACGACGGAGAAGCTCGCGCGGATCCCGATCCGCTACATGGCGCGCCTGTTCTCCGCCGGGAACGAGGAGATCGTCGCCGACGTCTACCGGAAGCTCTACGCGGTGCGGGTGCACATGCGGGCGAAGAGGGTGGGCGACGTGCCGTCCAGCGAGCACGAGCGGGCGCTCCAGCAGGGCGGGACGACGGCGGCGGAGGCGGAGGCGATCCACCGGCTCACCGCGCTCGCGACCGCCGAGCAGCGGTTCGTGCTCCCGCCCGGTACCCGCGAGCTGCAGCTGGAGGAGCTCGTCGATCCCTACACGCGCAAGCAGGAGACCGGCTTCGGGTTTCGCCAGCCGGCGACACGCCGATGGTGAGCGGGCGCACGCGGGCGCGGGCGCTGGCGCTCCTGGCCGACCTGCTCGACTACCCGCGTCCCGGGCTCGCCGCCGCGGCCCGCGCCTGCCGCGACCTCGTCGCGCGCGAGAGCCCGGATGCGGCGGCGTCGCTCGCGTCGTTCGCCGACGTCGTCGCCGCGACCCCGCCCGGGCGGCTCGAGGAGCTCTACTCGGGCGTGTTCGACCTCGACGCGAGCTGCTACCCGTACGTCGGCCACCACCTGCTCGGCGAGAGCTACCGGCGGAGCAGGTTCATGGTGGGGCTCGCCGAGCGCTACCGCGCGCACGGGTTCGAGGCGGCCGGAGAGCTGCCCGACCACCTCGTCGTCGTGCTGCGCTTCCTCGCCGCGCACCCCGGCTCGGAGCTCGCCGAGGAGCTCGTCGCGGAGGCGCTCCTGCCGGCGCTCGCGAAGATGACCCGCGAGGGCGGGGCCCACGGCCACCCGTATGCCCGCGTGCTCGAGGCCGTCCGCGCCGTCCTCTCCGCCTTCTGGCCCGACGCGGCCGTCCGCACCGAGCTCGCGGCGGTGGGCGGATGAACGCCGTCCTCTTCGTCGCCGTCCCGTACCTCTCGGTCGCGGTCGCGGTCCTGGGCGCGATCGTCCGCTACCGCACCGACCGCTTCTCGTACTCGACCCAGTCGTCGCAGTTCCTCGACAGTCGCGTGCTCTTCTGGGGCTCGAACGCGTGGCACTACGGGATCCTGCTCGTCCTCGGCGCCCACGTGGCCGCGACGGCCGCGCCGGGTGCGTGGTCGCGGCTCCTCGGCGGCACGACACGGCTCTACGTGCTCGAGGTGACCGGCTACGGGCTCGCCTTCCTCGCCGGCTTCGGCCTGCTGCTCTTGATCGGCCGGCGGCTCACGAGCCGGCGCATCGCCGCCGTCACCTCGAAGGGAGACGCGCTGCTCCTCGCCGCGCTGCTCGTCCAGGTCGGCACCGGCGCGTACCTCGCGCTCGCGTACCGCTTCGGCGGCGCGTGGTACCCGCACGTGGCGGCGCCCTGGCTGCGGTCGCTGTTCACGCTCCACCCGAAGGTCGACGCGATCGCCGCCATGCCGTGGCCGGTGAAGCTGCACGCCGTCACGGCGTGGTCGCTCTTCGTGCTCTTCCCGTACACGCGCCTCGTCCACGTCGTCACCTACCCGCTCTCCTACCTCTGGCGTCCGTACCAGGTCGTGATCTGGAACCGGCGAGGCGCGCAGCGGCCGGCGACGCGCCGGGAGCGCGTCCCGGCGTAGGGTTCGAGCCGTGCGCTACGCGGTCACCGGCAGCGGCGACCCGGCTGCCGCCTCGCTCGCGAGGAAGATCGTCGCCGCGCTCGAGCGGGCGGGGTTCGAGCCGGAGCGCGGCCCCGGCCGGGACGCCGACCTCGTCCTCAACCTCGTCGACCCGGCCGAGCCGAGGCCCTTCCGGCGCCGCTCGCGCGGGACGTTCGTCGCCGCCCTCTGGAGCAGGCCGGCGCTGCCCGGCGACCGGCTCCGCGACACCTATCCGATGCTCGTCCGCGCGCTCGCGAACATCAGCCTCTGCTACGTCCCGGGCGAGGGGGTCCTGTTCACGACGATGGAGCGGGGCTGCTACCTCGTGGCGGAGAACGACGGCGCCGTCGCCGACGCCGTCGTCGAGCGGCTCGCGCCGCTCGCCCGGGCGCGCCTCGTGATCGACAACGAGTTCCGTCCCGACCTCGAGCGCGAGCTGTGGGACGGCGACGAGCTGACCCGCGAGATCGGCGAGGCCGGCCGCCGGCTCGGCCGGCTCGGGCTCCTCCCCGCGCCGTTCCCGCTCGAGGAGCTCTTGGACGAGCGCGACCTGCGGCAGGTGAAGCGTCTGTACGGCATCGGCGGCCTCTCGTACGGGAACCTGTCGGCGCGCAAGGACGCGCGGCGCTTCTGGATGAGCGCGAGCGGGGTCGACAAGTCGAGGCTCGTCGATGTCGGCCGCGACATCCTGCTCGTGTCCGGCTACGACGAGGACGCCGGCCGGATCGTCCTCAGCGTGCGGCCGGACCTCGAGCCGCGCCGGGTCTCGGTCGACGCGATCGAGCACTGGACGATCTACCGCGAGCACCCGGGGGTGGGCGCGATCCTCCACGTGCACGCCTGGGTCGAGGGCATCCGGGCGACCGAGGTCAACTACCCGTGCGGGACGGCCGAGCTCGCGGCGAGCGTCGCCGCGCTCCTCGCCGCCGAGCCCGAGCCGGAGCGCGCCGTCGTCGGTCTGCGCAACCACGGGATCACCGCGACCGGCGCGAGCCTGACCGAGATCCTCGACCGGATCGAGCCCCACCTCCTCCGCCAGGTGCCGATGACATGATCGGGGACCGATCGTGGTCCACGACACGACCGTCGCGCTCGCCGCGCTCGGCGTGGCCGGTCAGGCCGCGGTGGCGGCGCTCCTCGTCGCCGGCGGCCTGCGTCTGGCCGGGGTCCGTGCGCCGCTCGCGCTCGCCCGCGAGCTCGTCGTTGGCTACGAGCTCTGGCTCGGGTGGCTCGTGGCGGCGGTCGGAACCGGCGGCAGCCTCTTCTTCTCCGAGATCGCCGGGTTCGTGCCGTGCGAGCTCTGCTGGTACCAGCGCATCTGCCTGTTCCCGCTCGCGGCGGTGCTCGTGCTAGCCGCGCTCCGCGACGACCACCGCGTCGCGCGCTACCTCCTGCCGCTCCCCGTCGCGGGCGCCGGGGTCGCCGTCTACCAGCTCCTGATCGAGAACGGGGTCGTCGGGCAGTCGCGGGCTTGCCTCGTCTCGGCGCCGGGCGGGTGCGCGACGCGCTGGATCGACGAGTTCGGCTACGTGACGATCCCGACGCTGACGCTGACCGCCTTCCTGCTCACCTTCGCGCTCCTGCTCTTCGCGACGGTCGAGGCGCGATGAGCGGGCGGCAGGCGAGGCGGCGGCGGGCGGCGGCGCCGCGGCCGCCGGCGGGGCGCCGCCGGCAGGCCTCGCCGCGCGTGCTGCTCGCGGCCGCGCTCGTCCTCCTGCTCGTCGGCGCCGGGATCGGGCTCGCGGTCGCGACGAGCGGCGGCTCGAGGATCGCCGGCACGACGCCGGCGGTCGGCTCGCTCCGGGACGCGCTCCCGGGGGCCGCCGCCGTCCACGCGCTCTTCCGCGGGATCCCCCAGCGCGGCGAGGTCCTCGGGCGGGCGGGCGCGCCGGTGACCCTGGTCGAGTACGTCGACCTCCAGTGCCCCTACTGCCGCGCGTTCGCGACGAGCGTCCTGCCCGGTCTCGTGTCGGCGTACGTCCGGCCTGGGAAGCTGAGGATCGAGCTGCGGCTGCTCGCCTTCATCGGCCCCGACTCCGAGCGCGGGCGCGCCGCCGCGCTCGCCGCCGGCCGGCAGGGGCGGCTCTTCGACCTCGTCGAGCTCCTCTACGACAACCAGGGCGCCGAGAACGCGGGCTGGCTGAGCGAGGCGATGGTCGAGAGGGCGGCGGCGAGCATCCCGGGTCTCGACGTGCCGGCGCTCCTCGCTGCCCGGAAGGACGTCGCCGCCGAGGAGCGGGCGGTCGAGGCGCAGGCGAAGGCCGACGCTGTCAGCTCGACGCCGACCGTCCTCGTCGGCCGCACCGGCGGGAGGCTCCGCGAGGTGGCGCTCGCCTCGCCGACCGACGCGGCCGCGGTCGGCGCCGCGATCCGCGCTGCGTTAGGCTGACCACGTCGATGTCGGAGAAGAGGGCAGAGCTCGTCGAGGCGCTCGCGAAGGAGCTTGGGGTCGAGGCGCTGACGCCGGTCGAGGTCGAGTCGATCCTCTCGCTCGCGGGCGTGGCCGCCCACGGCACCGGCGACCGCACGAGCGCGCCGCTCGTCGCGTTCCTCGCCGGGCTCGCCGCCGCCGGCGGCGACCGCGTGGCGGTCCTCGACGACGTCCGCCGCCGCACCGGCGCGCTCGCGCCGCCGCCGCGGGACTGAGGGCTCCCGCCGGCAAGCCGGCGGGCGCGGCCGCAGCCGAAGCGGGCCCGCCTGACCGAAATTGGTCAGGACGCGGTCGGTGTGCGGGGACATCGTTGCGCCCGTCGATGACCGCCGGACGGCTGCCGTGCCTCGCCCTGCTCGCCCTCGCGCTCGCGGGCGGCGCCGCGGCGGGGCCGGCGCGGCTGCGGGTCGTCGCGAGCGGGCTCGAGAACCCGCGCAAGCTCTTCGTCGCCCCGGACGGGGCGCTCTACGTCGTCGAGGCCGGTCGCGGGGGGTCGCGCTGCCTCGCGACCTGCGCCGGCCCGACCGGCGCGATCTCGCGGATCGCGGAGGGGCGCCGAACGCGGGTGGTGACCGGCCTGCCCTCGGTCGCGAACCGCGACGGGGGGATGGCCGAAGGGGCCTCGGCGGTGTGGGTGGGCGACGGGAACTTCGACGTGCTCCTGCAGGGGACGATGGCCGGCGGGGCGGGCGGCGCCGATCCGCTCGGCCCGGCCGCCGCCCACCTGGTCGCGACGCCCCCGGGTCGCGCCGAGCTCGTGCCGCTCGTCGACTTCGCCGCCTTCGAGGACGCGCACGACCCGGATCGCGGCGCCGGGCCCGGGGCGCGGTACGGCCAGCCGCCGCTCGACAGCGACCCGTACGCGCTCGTCTCCTACCGGGACGGGTTCGTGGTCGCCGACGCCGGCGCGAACGACCTGCTCGAGGTCGGGCCGACGGGGACGGTCTCGGTGCTCGCGGTCTTCCCGACGCAGCGCGAGCGGCTGACGCGGAGGGAGGCGAGGGAGCTCGGGGCGCCGCGCCTCGCCGCGCTCGACGTCCAGTCGGTGCCGACGAGCGTCGCCGTCGGCCCCGACGGCGCGCTCTACGTCGGCGAGCTGACCGGCTGGCCGTACCGGCCCGGCCGGGCGCGCGTCTGGCGGGTGGTGCCGGGTCGCCCGCCGGCGGTGTACGCCTCCGGGTTCACCACGATCTCCGACCTCGCCTTCGACGGCCGGAGCCTGCTCGTGCTCGAGCTGACCGCCGGCGGGGCGGACACCGGCGCCCTCGTCCGGGTGGCGCCGGACGGGACCCGCACCGTCCTCGCGCGCGCGGGGCTCGTCCGGCCGACGGGCGTCGCGGTCGATCGCGGCACGATCTACCTCTCGAACCACGGCACCTCGCCGCACGGCGAGGTGGTCGCGCTCCGTGCGCCGTGACCCGCGCGAGCCTCCGCTTCCGCCTCCTCGCCCTCGGCGCCGCGCTCGCGGCGCTCGCGCTCGTCGCGGTCGGCGGGCTCGTGCGCGTCACCGGCTCCGGGCTCGGCTGCCCCGACTGGCCGCTCTGCCACGGCGGCGTCGTCCCGACGGGCCGCGAGGCACCGGCGATCGAGTACAGCCACCGCGCAGCCGCGACGGTCGTCGCCCTGCTCGTCGCCGCCACGGCCGCCTGGGCGTGGCGCCGCTACCGGGCCCGCCCCGACCTGGTCGTGCCGGCCCTCGCCGCGGCGCTGCTCGTGCCGGTCCAGGCCGTGCTCGGCGCGGTCGTCGTCCGGCTCGAGCTCCCCGCCTGGATCGTCGCCGTGCACTTCCTCGTCGGCACGGTCTTCTGCTCGGTCGCCGCGGCCACCGCCGCGCGCGCCTGGTGGCGGCCCGGGCGGAGGGTGGCGCCCCCGGTTGCGCGCCTGGCGGTCGGGACGGCGGGCGCGGCGGCGGTGCTCGTCGCGCTCGGCGCGGCCGTCGTGGCGGCGAACGCCGAGGGGGCCTGCGGCCGGGAGTGGCCGGCCTGCGACGGCGGGCTCGCCGGCGGCAGCGCCCTCGCCGACCTCCAGGTTGCCCACCGCACCGTTGCCTACGCGGTCGCGGTGCTCGCCGTCGCGGTCGCGTGGCTCGCGCGGCGTCGCGGCGGGCCCCGGCTCGCCTGGGCGCCGCTCGGCGCCGTCGCCGCGCAGGTCGGCATCGGCGTCGCGATGGTGCTGACGCCGGAGGGCGGCGCGCGGAGGACGCTCGAGGTCCTGCACGTCGCCGGGGCGGGCGCGGTGGCGGCAGCGCTCGCCGCGCTCGTAGCGGCGACGGTCGAATTCGCTCGGGTGCCGGCTCCGCCGCCGGGCGAGACGCCCCGCGTGCACGGACGCGCGGTCACGGTCGAGCCCGAGCCGTGACGGCTCGGTGGCGGCCCGCGCGTCCTGCACGAGCATGCCGACCCGGGGCGGCGGGCGCGCCGACCGTCGTTCCGCCCGAGATCCCTACGCCAGCGACTTGATGTAGGCGACGAGGGCGCGGACGTCGTCCGGCTTGCGGGCGAGGTCGAGCGCCGCGATCGCGGCGCTCATCTCGCCGGCGCGGTAGCCCTTGACGATCTCCGCGTCGGGCGCGGTGATCGACCGTTCGAGGTACGCGTCGTCGGCGGTGACGGTCCGGCCGTCGGCGAGCGCGACCGGCGAGCCCGCGACGCCCTTCAGGCTCGGGCCCGCGCCCGGCGCCCCGGTCGTCGAGTGGCAGGCGCTGCAGCCGTCGGCGCCGTAGAGCGACTTGCCGCGGGCGACGAGCGCCGGCGTCGCCGTGACCGGGCCGAGCGCGGCGGGTGCGGTCGTCGCCGCCGGCGTGGTCGCGGTCGTCGCCGCCGGGGCCGCGGCGGCCGGACGGTGGTGGAGCCCGCGGTGGTAGCCGACCGCGTAGGCCGCGACCAGCAGGCCGAGGACGACGCCGCCGGCGACGAGACCGCCGAGCAGCCACCGGAGCAGGCCGTCCGAGGCGTCGCCGTGTCCGTGCTCGCTCACTCGCTCACGCTCCTTTCATCGCCGCCGCGAACATCACCGGCATCCCGACCGCGGCCACGTAGGTCAGCCGGCCGGCGACGAGCCCGAGCCGGCTCGCGCCGAGGCCGGAGACGAGCCCGAGGGCAGCCATCCCGAGGTGGTAGAGGAAGTGGTCGACGGGGTGACGCTCGAGCGGCTCGTAGATCCCCGGCGTCATCACGAGCATCATCGCCGTCGGCGCGCCCAGCGCCGCCGCGAAGCCGAGGCCCGACCGCTCCCCGAGCCTCCGGGAGACCGCCGGCAGCGAGCCGAGCACGAGCCCGAGCGTCGCCCCGAGGAAGAACTGGGCGGCGTGCGCCAGGTGGTGGTAGCGCATGCTCGCCTCGGTCGCGTGCACGACCTGCGGGAAGAACGCCGCGAGCGCGACGACGGAGGCCGCGACGGCGACCGCGAGCTGCTGCGGCGTCGCGAGCGGCGGCCCGTTGCGGGCCGGGGCCGGAAGGGCCGCGGCGGGCAGCGGCCCCCGCAGCGCCCACCCCGCCCGCGCGAGCGGCCCGAGCTGCAGGAGGAGCAGCCCGAACCCGACCGCGAAGAGGAGCGCGAACCCCGCGCCGACCTCGCTGTAGCCGCTCGTGCCCGCCGGCTGGAGCGCGTAGCGGCGGGGGATGCCGAGGATCCCCTCGACGAACCACGTGGCGGTGAGCCCGTAGCCGCCGACGAGCACGGGCACGATCGCCGCCGCGCGGCGGGCGGGCGAGGTGGTCGCATCGGCGGCGCGCTCGAGCACGTGCGCGAGGAACGCGACGCTCCAGAGGACGACCCCCATCATCAGGTAGGTGTGGAAGTGGGCCACGACCCAGACGGTGTTGTGGAAGCGGAAGTTGATCGGGATCACCGAGTCGATCACCGCGCCGACGCCGCCGATCGCCCAGCCGGCGAAGCCGAGGTAGAGGAGCGTGGAGGCGAGCGTCCAGCGGTACCGCGACCCCCAGACGAGCATCGTCATCGAGTAGATCGTGATCACCGCCACCGGGATCAGCGCCGCGTACGAGACCGCCTGCGAGCCGATCTCCGCCCACGTCGGCTGGACGAAGTCCATGTACAGGTGGTGCGAGTAGGCGGTGAGGATGAACACGAACGACCCCATCCAGGCGGCGACGAACGGCTTCGTCGTCTGATACGCGCGGCCGGCGTACCGCGGGACGAGCACGTAGAGCGCCCCCGCGGCCAGGTAGATCGTCAGGTTCGCGACCGTGTGCCCGAAGAAGTAGACGAGGTTCTTCGCCACGAGCGCGTCGAACGCGACGCGGCTGTCGTACGTGCGGCCGAGCAGCCCGAGCACGATCGTCATCCCGGCCGATCCGGCCACGAGGCCGTCGATCGCGACCACGGTCGCCGCGATCGCCTGCGGTGGCGGCGCATCCTCCTCGCGGCCGAGCAGGTAGCGCAGGCCGAGGGTGCGGACGAGCCCGCCGTACGTGCCGGTCGTCCGCTCGACCACGTCGAGGCAGAAGACGGCGAAGCCGAGCCCGACGAGCGTGAGGCCGGCGAAGAAGGCGATCTCGGTCCAGGCGGCCCACTGGCCCGCGGGGAAGAACGGGAGCGGGGGCAGGAACGTCCAGCCGGCGGCGAAGCCGGAGAGGGTGGAGACGACCACCGCGACCGCCCCGGCGACGATCAGCCCCCAGGCGGCCAGCATCCAGCCCGGCCGCAGCGGCACGACGAGTCGGAGCACGTACCAGAGCGCGCCCATCATCGCGACGAGCACGCCGGTCAGCATCCCGAGGCCGTGGAGCGTCATCAGCCGGTAGAACCAGGCGGCGGGGATGCCGATCACCGTCCCCTGGTCGAGGCGCATGACGAGGCCGAGCACGCCCATCAGCGCGACGAGCGCGATCCCGGTGGCGCCGTAGAGGAGGCCGACGCGCCGCTCGAGCGCCCCCTCGGCCGCCGTGAACTCGGCCGCGCGCGGATGGAGGACGGCGGGGGCGCGGACGGTGGCCGCTTCCATCAGCGCCCCGTCACCGTGAACGCCCCGAACATCGTCGCGTGGTTGATCCCGCAGTACTCGAAGCAGCGGACCTCGTACCGCCCCGGCTCGGTCAGGGTCAGGTCGAGCCGGTTGTGGTAGCCGGGCATCGCCTGCACCGAGCCGACGAGGTGGCCGTGCGGGTCGTAGAGCCCCATCCCGTGGTTGACGTCGACCGAGGTGACGTCGAAGCGCACCCGCGTGCCGGCCGGGACGCTCGCCGGCGCGAACGTCCAGAAGAACTGGCCCGCGGTGACCTGCACGACCGTCCGGCCGCTCGAGGCCCCGCTCGGGTACGGCAGGTCGAACAGGGAGATGCCGAACACGAGCACGCCGACGGCGACGAGGAACGCGAGCCACCGCTTGCGCAGCCAGTAGCCGAGCCGGTGCACGCGCTCGACGGAGACGTCCGTCCCGGCCTGCGTGCCGATCACGACGAACGCGGCGGCGAGCAGGAGCGCGATCGCGCCGAAGACGGCGCCGAGCGCGACCTGCGGGTCTCCGTAGTGCAGCCTCAACCCTGTCCGGCGATCCTACGACGTCCGGCGCGGGCCGTGGCGCAGGCACCGGCGAGGGCGACCGCCGCCGAGAGCGCGAGCGCCGCCGCGCCCGCGCGCGCGGCGGTGCTCGAGCCCGCGAGCACGCCGGCGGCGAGGCACTGCACCCCGGCGGCGAACGCGGCCGTCTCGGCGAGCCAGAGCCGGCGCGGGTAGAGCTCGGCCTGCTTCGGCCGCGGGCCGGGCGGCCACGAGACCCAGACGGAGAGCGAGAGGAGCTTGCCGAGGTGCGCGACGACGGCGCCGGCCGCCCAGCCGCCGAGCAGGAGGGTGACGTAGGCGGTCGCGAGCCGTTGCGGATCGACGCCCGCGAGCGCGAGCACGCCGGTCACGGCGGCCTCGGCGAGGAACGCGGCGCCGGCGAGCACGTGGAGGAGCGGCGCCTCGAGCGGGAGCCGGGTCCGGAGGCCGCTGCGCGCCGCGAGCAGGGCGAGGCGGCCGAGCCCGGCCGCGATGCCGGCGCCGCCGGCGAGGGCGAGGGGGGCGAGCCCGGTAGCGAGCCCGGCGGCGAGGAGCCAGAGGCCGCCGGCGACGAGGAGCTCCTCGACGGGGGCCGAGCGGCGCGGGGCCGCCGGAGCGCCGGCGAGCATCGGCACGAGGGTGCGCCCGACGGCGACGAGCAGGACGCCGATCCAGCCGACGAGCGCCACGTGCAGGTGGACGAGCAGCCACCGGTCGTGCGGCACGCCGGCGACCGCGGCGTCGCCGTGCGCGAACACGAACGCGCCGAGCGCGAGCGCGGCGGTGGCGTGGAACGTGGAGAGCGCGACGCCGACCCTGCTCGTGACGAGCATCCGGCCGCGCGGGGCGCGCACGAGGAGCGCGACCACCTGCGAGCAGACGGCGGCGAGCCCCGCGGCGAGGAGCCCGGCGCCGGTCCAGACGAGCGGGCCGACGTCGAAGGCGACCCCGGGGGCCGCCAGGTAGCCGCCGGCGAGGAGCGGGAGCGACGCCCACACGATTCCCATTCGGGGGACGTCGTTGCGCAGCAGCACCGGCAGCAGGTGGAACGAGGCGGCGGTGACGGCGAACGGCAGGACGCCGAGCGCGACCAGGTGGGCGGCGAGCACGGGCGGTGCGGCGCCGAAGTCCGCGGCCGCGAGGTCCGGGGCGGCGGCGACCGCGGCCGCCGCGGCCGCGACCCAGCCGGCGAGCGCGAGCGCGAAGGCGGTGGCGAGGAGCGGCAGCGGCACGGGCCCGCCGACCGCGCGCGCGCCGAGCAGCGGAAGCGGGCGGGCCGGCTCTCGCACGGCCGGATCGTAGGCCGGTCCTCGCCTGCGCGCCGGGTCGTCCGGAACGCCGCCGCGAGCGCGCGGCGGGCGCGCGCGCTACGGCGTGCGGCGGCGGAGGGTCGTGGCGCCGAGCGCGAGCGCGAGCGCGGTCACGCCGACGACGATCAGCGCGTCCCGGGCGATCGTGAAGCCGCCGCCTCCCGCGACGGCGTGGGCGAGCCCGTCGTAGGCCCAGGTCAGCGGCAGGGCGTACGAGACGGCGTCGAGCACGCTCTCCATCCGGTCGCGCGGGACGAGCAGCCCGCAGAGGAGGAGCTGCGGGAAGACGAACGCGGGCAGGAACTGCACCGCCTGGAACTCGGTGCGCGCGAAGGCGCTCACGAACAGCCCGAGCGACATCCCGAGCACGGCGTTCCCGACCGCGAGCAGCAGGACGACGGAGACGTCCCCGCGCACGTCCAGGCCGAGCAGCCCGAACGCGACGCCGGCGGTGATCGAGGCCTGCGCCGCCGCGACCGCGGCGAAGGCGAGCCCGTAGCCGAGCAGCAGGTCGAGCTTCGCGAGCGGCAGCGACATCAGCCGCTCGAGCGTGCCGGTCGTCCGCTCGCGCAGCATCGCGATCGAGGTGACGACGAACATGGAGGTGAACGGGAAGATCCCGACCATCGGACCGCCGACGCGGTCGAACGTCGCCGGCTGGCCGTCGAAGACGTAGCGGAAGAGCGCGACGAGCATCGGCGGCACGAGGAAGACGAGCGCGAGCGTGCGCGGGTCGCGGCGGAGCTGGAGCAGCACCCGGAGCGCGGTCGCGACGGTGATGCGCCTGCTCATGCCTCGACCAGCGCGAGGAAGGCGTCGTCGAGCCGCTCGCAGCCGGTTCGCGCGCGGAGCGACGCGGGCGTCTCGTCGGCGAGGACCGCCCCCTCGCGGAGGAGCAGCAGCCGGTCGCAGCGCTCGGCCTCCTCCATCACGTGGGAGGAGACGAGGAGTGTCGCTCCCCCGGCCGCGAGCGCCCGGAACGTCCGCCAGAGGTCGCGGCGCAGCACCGGGTCGAGGCCCACGGTCGGCTCGTCGAGGACGAGCAGCTCCGGCTCGCCGAGGAGCGCGGTCGCGAGCGAGCACCGCGAGAGCTCGCCGCCGGAGAGCGTCCGCACGACGCGGTGGGCGAACGCCCGCAGTCCGACGACGTCGAGCGCGCGGTCGATCCGCTCGGCCGGCGCTCCGACGACGCGGGCGAAGTAGGCGAGGTTCTCGCGCACCGTCAGGTCGACGTACACCGACGGCGCCTGCGTGACGTAGCCGACGCGCGCGCGCAGCGGCGGCGAGCCGGCCGGCGCGCCGAGGACGGTGACGCGCCCGCCCTCGACCACCTGGACGCCAACGATCGCGCGCAGGAGCGTCGTCTTGCCGGAACCGCTCGGGCCGAGGAGGCCGGTGACCGTGCCGTGCTCGACGGTCAGCGACACGTCGGGCAGCACCAGCCTGCCGCCACGGCTCACCCGCAGATGCTCGACCTCGACCGCCGCCATCGGCCGTCAGGCTACGCCGCGGCTGTGGCGGTGCGGACGTCGACGTGGAGGTGGACCGGCGTGTCGAGCGAGGCGGAGACGAGGCAGGAGCGCTCGGCATCCGCGGCCGCTCCCCGCAGCTCGCCCTCGAAGCCGGCCTCGGTCTCGACCTCGACGCGGAGCGCGACCGCGACGAAGCCGTAGCGACCGTCGGGCCGCTGCGTGACGTCGCCGGCGGCCTCGACTCCGAGCGCGCGCAGCGGGATGCTCCGCCGCCTGGTCAGCGACACGAGCGTGACGGCGAAGCACGTGGCGACCGATGCGACGAGCAGGTCCTCCGGGCTCCACACGCCCTCGACCCCGCCTTGGAACTCCGGCGGTGTCGCGACCTCGAGGTCGTGCTTGCCGGGGACGGACGCGACGGTGCGCTTGCCGCCGATCCAGCGGACGCGGACGGGGAACCGGTGGGTCTTCAGGGTCGCCACGCGATCACCGCAGGCCGACCGTGTGTCCGCGGGCGTCCACGTCGATCCGCAGCGCCGCCGGCTGCGCCGAGAGCCCGGGCATCGTCTGCACGTCGCCGCAGGCGGCGACGATCCAGCCGGCGCCGGTGGCAGGCCGCAGCTCGCGTACTGGCAGCGTGAAGCCGGTGGGCGCCCCCGTCAGCAGGGGGTCGTGCGAGAGCGACAGGTGGGTCTTCGCCATGCAGACCGGCAGGCCGCCGAGCCCGGTCGCCTCGAGCTGCGCTGCCTGCCGGCGGGCGAGCGGCGAGAGCTCGACGCCGGCCGCCCCGTAGGCCTTCGCGGCCACGGCGCGGATCTTCTCCTCGATCGGGTCCTCGAGCGCGTAGAGGAAGCGCGGCGTCCGCGGCCCGCCGGCGGCCGCCTGCACCACGGCCTCGGCGAGCTCGACGGCGCCCGCGCCGCCGCGCTCGAAGCCCTCGCTCACCGCCACGCCGGCGACGTCGAGCTCGCGCGCGAGCCCGCGGACGAGGTCGACCTCGGCGTCGGCGTCGCCAGGGAAGCGGTTGACGGCGACCACGCACGGCAGGCCGAACTGGGCGACGATGGTGCGGCAGGCGCGGACGTTGGCCATCCCCCGCTCGATCGCGTCGCGGCCTCCCGCGGGGTCGCCGCCGTGGTGCTTCAGCGCCCGGACGGTGGCGACGAGGACGACCGCGCTCGGCGCGATCCCGGTCGTGCGGCAGACGATGTCGAGGAGCTTCTCGAAGCCCATGTCGGCGCCGAAGCCGCTCTCGGTGACGACCCAGTCGGCGAGCTTCAGCCCGAGCAGGTCGGCGACGACCGAGCTGTTGCCGTGCGCGATGTTCGCGAACGGGCCGGTGTGGACGAGCACGGGCTCGCCCTCGGCGGTCTGGACGAGGTTCGGCTTGATTGCGTCCTTCAGCAGCACGGTCATCGCCCCGGCGGCGCCGATGTCGCCCGCGGTGACCGGCTCGCCGTCGACGTTCGAGGCGAAGGTGATCGCCGCGAGCCGCTCGTGGAGGTCGTCGAGGTCGCGCGCGACCGCGACGACCGCCATCACCTCGGAGGCGGCGGTGATGTCGAAGCCGGTCTCGCGCGGCCAGCCGTTCGCCTTGCCGCCGAGCCCGATCACCACGTGGCGCAGCGTGCGGTCGTCCATGTCGAGGCAGCGCCGCCAGGAGATCGTGTACGGGTCGAGGCGAAGCTCGTTCCCGTGCAGGAGGTGGGCGTCGACCATGGCCGCGAGCAGGTTGTTCGCCGCGCCGATCGCGTGGATGTCGCCGGTGAAGTGGAGGTTGATCTGCTCCATCGGCACGAGCTGGGCGCGCCCGCCGCCCGTGCCGCCGCCCTTGATCCCGAACACCGGCCCGAGCGACGGCTCGCGCAGGCACCCGAGCGAGCGCTCGCCCAGGCGGCCGAGCGCCTCGACGAGCGCGATCGCCGTCGTCGTCTTGCCCTCGCCGGCCGGCGTCGGCGTCATCGCCGTGACCGCGACGAGGCGGCCGTCCGGCTGCTCGCGGCGGCGCTCGAGCGCGGCGAGCTCGACCTTGGCCATGATCCGGCCGAACGGCATCAGCTCGTCCGGCTCGAGGCCGAGGCCGGCGGCGACGTCGACGATCGCGGCGGGCTCGAGCGCGGGCGCGCGGGTGGTCACGCCCGTAGCCTGCTTCGCGGCGCTCCGGAGAGCATCCGGGCGCTCCCGGTGGCCGGCGCGGGAATTCCCGTACCGGCCCACCCGGCTCGGCTACGCGCCGAGCGCCGCCCTGACCGCGCGCTCGATCGCCGGCTCGACCGGCGCGGGCGCGTAGCCGAGCTCCCGCTCGGCCTTCGCCGACGAGAACCAGGCGGGGAGGCGCGCGAGCGTCACCTCGTGCCCGTTCGCGAGCCGCGCCGCCGCGAGCGCCCGCGCCGCCGCGTAGGGGAGCGCGAGGCGCGGCGGCCGGCGTCCGGCGGCGCGCGCGATCGACGCGAACACCTCCGCGAGCGTGAGGTTCGTCCCGCCGAGGAGGTAGCGCTCTCCCGCCCGGCCGCGCTCGAGGGCGAGCACGTGCCCGCGGGCGACGTCCCGCACGTCGACGAGGTTGAGGCCGCCGGTGCGGAGCGTCGCGCGGTAGCGGCCGCGGGCGACGCCGCGCACCATCCGTCCCGTCGGCGTCGGCGCGTCGTCGCCCTCGCCGATCGGCGTGGTCGGGTTGACGCAGACCGCGTCGAGGCCCTCGCGGGCGGCGGCGAGCACGATCCGCTCCGCCTCGAGCTTGGTCCGCTTGTACGGGACCGAGAGCTCCCGGGGCGGCGGAGCGTCGTCCTCGGTCGCCACCCGGCCCTCGACCGGCCCGCAGGTGCCGCACGTGCTCGTGTGGACGAGGCGGCGGACGCCGGTCGCCCGGCACGCGGCGACGACGTTGCGCGTGCCCTCGACGTTGACCGTCTGCAGCGTGCGGGGGTCGGCGCTGTAGCTGTAGAGCGCCGCGACGTGGACGACCGCGTCGCAGCCGTCGACGGCGCGCTCGAGCCCGGAGCGGTCGCGGACGTCGACCCACCCGTGCCGGACCTCGTGACCGGCGTCGACGAGCGCGCGCACGACGTGACCGCCCACGAACCCGAGCCCGCCGCCGGTCACGAAGACGCGCACGGCCTCAGTCTGCCCTGCGCGGCGCCCGCCTCGCCCCGGAAGGACGCGCCCGCGCCGGCGGGCGCGGCGGGTCGCCCCCGCTCCGTCCCGGACGGGCGCCGGCGGGCGCCGGGGGGCGCCGCTACCGGGCGCCGCCGCCGCTCCGGACGATCGCGACCGGGCAGGCGGCATGGTGTGCGCACTGCTGGCTGACCGAGCCGAGGAGCAGCCCCTTGAAGCCGCCGAGCCCGCGCGAGCCGACGACGAGCAGGTCGGCGTCCTTCGACTCCGCCACGAGCACGTCCGCGGCCTGTCCCTCGCGGGTGAGCGGTGTGACCGTCACGTCCCCGGCCTCGACCTCGGCGAGGCTGCGGGCGAGCGTCTCCTCCGCGATCTTGCGGTAGTCCTCCGGGTCGACCGGGACCGGGATCAGGCCGCTGTCGTACGCCGCCGCCGGGACGTGCCAGGCGATGACCGCGCGCACCTCGTCCCCGCGGATGCGCGCCTCCTCGATCGCGAAGCGGAGCGCCTCCAGCGATCCCGGCGAGCCGTCGACCCCGACGATGATGACACCCATCATGACCTCCTTCCGACGATTCTCCGCCAGCCTGCGCGCTGGCCGGCGCGCGAGCCTCGGCAGAAACCCGCAGCGGCTCTCGGTGCGTTCGCGGATGACCGCACGCTCGGTCGGCGCGACCCTTCGAGCGTGTCCGGTCAAGGCTCGCAGCTCCTCGCCTTCATGCTCCTGACAACCGCCGCCGGGATCGGCATGGTCTTCGCCGGCACGAGCAAGCGGCAGCTCCGCTGGCGCGACCGGTCGCGCGAGCGCCGCAGACCGTCTCGGCGGTAACCCGACCGAGTGATTCGCAAGACCGTGCGGGGCCGGGGCTCCCTCCGCCCGCCGGCCCCGCCGGAGTCGCTGCGGGAAAGCCGCAGCCGCCGTCCGCGCCGGCACCGACGGCGCGGACGGCGGCGCGGCGCAGACTGGCCGCGATGAGCGCTGCGCTCGACGACGCGGTCGACGTCATCCTCCGCGACGGCGGGACCCTGCGTCTCCGCCCGCCGCGGGCGGACGACGCAGACCGGGTGCGCACCTTCCTCGCCGGCCTCTCCCCGGAGAGCCTCGCGCTGCGGTTCCACGGCCTGCGCCGGGTCACGCGCAGCCTGGTCGAGCCGTTCCTCGACCCGGACTGGCGCGACCGGGGGGCGCTGATCGGCTGCCTCGAGGGCGAGGTCGTCGCGCTCGCGAGCTACGCCCGCGTCGGCGGCTCGCGGGCCGCCGAGGTCGCGTTCGTCGTCGCCGACCGGGAGCAGCGGCGCGGGATCGGCACGCGCCTGCTCGAGCAGCTCGCCGTCCGCGCCCGGGCCGCCGGGATCGAGGAGTTCGTCGCCGAGGTAACGGCGGGCAACGCGCACGCGGCGCGCGTCTTCGCCGACTCGGGGTTCGAGGTCTCGCGCGAGCTCGAGGGCGGCGAGCTCGAGCTGCGCTTCCCGATCGCGCCGACGGGCGAGCTCGCGCTCCGGGTCGAGGGACGCGACCACGTCGGCGTCGTCGCGTCGCTTCGCCCGTTCTTCGAGCCGCGCTCGGTCGCGGTGATCGGAGCGTCGCGGCGCCGCGGCTCGATCGGCGGCGAGCTCTTCCGCAACATCCTCCAGGCGGACTTCATCGGCGCCGCCTACCCGGTGAACCGGACCGGTGAGCCGGTCACCGGTGTCCGGGCCTTCGCGGCGGTCGCGGAGCTGCCGGAGGCCGTCGACCTCGCCGTGATCTGCCTCCCGGCCGCGCAGGTGCTCGAGGCGGCCGAGTCCGCGCTGCGGCACGGCGTGCGCGCGCTCTGCGTGATCTCGGCGGGCTTCGCCGAGGTCGGCGCCGAGGGTCGCGCCCGGCAGGAGCGCCTACTCGCGCTCGTGCGCGCGCACGGCGCGCGCCTCCTGGGCCCGAACTGCCTCGGCATCGCCGTGCCCCCGATCGGCCTGAACGCGACGTTCGCCCCGCGGCCGCTGCCGTCCGGCCGGATCGGCTTCTCCTCGCAGAGCGGCGCGCTCGGGCTCGCCCTGCTCGAGAAGGCGACCGAGCGCGCGCTCGGCTTCTCCGCGTTCGTCTCGATCGGCAACAAGGCCGACGTCTCGTCGAACGACCTGCTCGAGTGGTGGGAGGAGGATGGCGCCACCGACCTCGTCCTGCTCTACCTCGAGTCGTTCGGCAACCCGCGCAAGTTCTCGCACGTCGCGCGCCGCGTCGCGCGCCGGAAGCCGATCCTCGCGCTGAAGGCGGGCGTGACCTCGGCCGGCGCGCGGGCGGCGAGCTCCCACACCGCCGCCCTTGCGGGCTCCGAAGCGGCGGTCGACGCGCTCTTCCGGCAGGCGGGTGTGCTCCGTGCGCGGACGCTCGAGGAGCTCGTCGACGCGGCGGCGCTACTCGCGTCGCAGCCGCTCCCGCGCGGCCCGCGGGTCGCCGTGGTCACGAACGCGGGCGGGCTCGGCATCCTCTGCGCGGACGCCTGCGAGGCGCACGGTCTCGAGCTGCCGACGCTCGCGGCGCAGACGCGGGCGGCGATCGCGGGCGCGGTCCCGGGAGAGGCGAGCCTCGCGAACCCCGTCGACCTGCTCGGCTCCGCCACCGGCGAGACGTACGAGGCGGTCGTCGGCCCGGTGCTCGCCGACCCGAACGTCGACGCGCTGATCGTCCTGTTCGTGCCGCCGGTCGTCGCCGGGGTGGGCGAGGTCGCGGCCGCGATCCGGCGCTCGGTCGAGGCTGTGCCGCGCGAGAAGCCGGTGGTCGCCGTCGTCGTCGCCGCCGAGGGGACGCCGCCGGTGCTGCGCGAGGACTCCTCCCCGGTCGTGCCGCTGCCGTACCCGGAGTCGGCCGCGCGCGCGCTCGCGCTCGCCCTCGAGCGCTCCCGCTGGCTCGCCCGGCCCGTGGGCACGGAGCCGGCGCTCCCGGGGATCGACCCGGGCGCCGCCCGCCGGGTGGTGGAGGGGGCCTCCGGCTGGCTCCCGCCCGCGGAGGCGCGGGCGTTGCTCGTGGCGTACGGCATCCCGCTCGTGCCGGAGCGGGTCGCCGCGACCGTCGAGGAGGCGGTGGCCGCGGCGCGCGCGCTCGGGTTCCCCGCGGTCGTGAAGACGGCCGCCCCCGGCGTGCACAAGACTGAGCGCGGCGGCGTCGCGCTCGACCTCCGCGACGAGGAGGCCGTGCGCGCGGCCGCCGCGCGGATCGGCGTCCCGCTGGTCGTGCAGCCGTTCCTGCGCGGCGGCACCGAGCTTCTCGCCGGCGCCGTGCAGGACCCGACGTTCGGGCCGCTCGTGGCCTTCGGCCCGGGCGGCGCGCTCGCTGAGCTGATCGGCGAGGCGTCGCTCCGGCTCGCGCCGCTCACCGACGTCGACGCGCGGGAGCTCGTCCGCGGCGGGAAGGCGGGGCGGCTCGTCGCCGGCTTCCGCGGCGCGCCCGCGGCCGACGAGGCCGCGCTCGCCGACCTCGTCGTGCGGCTCGGACGCCTCGCATCCGACGTGCCGGAGGTCGCCGAGCTCGACCTGAACCCGGTGCTCGCCGGCCCGGACGGCTGCGTGGCGGTGGACGCGCGCGTCCGCGTGGCGGCGGCGGAGCCGCCGCGGCCGCTCAAGGGCTGGTAGAACGCACCTCGTGCGGTCGCGAACCGGCAGCTTCCTCGGGATCCCCTACGACTGGCGGCGGCCGACCGTCGCCCGCGTGAAGGAGCGCTGGTGGAATCCCGGCGACCCGCGGCTCTTCACCCCGAAGGTCACCGGCTGGGGCTACGCGATCAACCTCGCGCGCCTGTTCCGGCGGCGCTGACGCTCACCGGACGACCCGGGCCGACGAGCCGCGCAGGAGGCGCTCGACCTCGTCCAGGGTCGCCGCCGAGGTGTCCCCGGGCGTCGTCATCGCGAGCGCCCCGTGGGCGACGCCGTAGGCGAGGGCGACGTCGACGCTCTTGCCGGACATGAGCCCGAAGAACAGCCCGGAGGCGAACGAGTCGCCGCCGCCCACGCGGTCGAGGATCTCGAGTCCGTCCATCCGCGGCCCGCGGTGGAAGGCCTCCCGCGTGCGGCAGACGGCCGTCCAGTCGTTCACCGTCGCGGTGCGCGCCTGCCGCAGGGTCGCGGCCGCGAGCGCGAGTTGCGGGTAGGCGTCGAGCACCCTACCGAGCATGTCGCCATACGCCTCCGGGTCGAGCGCGAGCAGGTTGGCGTCGCCGGACTCGACCTCGAACCCGAGCGCGGCCGCGTAGTCCTCCTCGTTGCCGACGAGGACGTCGGCGAGGGCGACGAGGTCGCGGTTGACCTCGGCGGCGCGCCCGCTGCCGGTCTCCTGCCAGAGCGAGGCCCGGTAGTTGAGGTCGTAGGAGACGACCGCCCCGTGCGCGCGCGCAGCCGTCATCGCCTCCCGGGCCACGTCGGCCGTCGAGCCGGAGAGGGCGGCGAAGATGCCGCCGGTGTGGAACCAGCGGGCGCCGTCGACCCCGAAGATCCTCTCCCAGTCGACGTCGCCGGGGCGGAGCTTGGAGGCGGCGGTGTGGCCGCGGTCGGAGACGCCGAGCGCGGCGCGGACCCCGAACCCCCGCTCGGTGAAGTTCAGGCCGTTGCGCACCGTTCGCCCGACGCCGTCGTAGGGGGACCAGCCGAGGTGGGCCCGCTCGACGCCGCCCTCGTAGAGCAGGTCCTCGATCAGCCGGCCGACCGCGTTGTCGGCGAGGGCGGTCACGTACGCCGTTCGCAGCCCGAAGCAGCGCTTCAGCCCGCGGGCGACGTTGTACTCGCCTCCGCCTTCCCAGACGCGGAACGTGCGCGTGGTCGCGATCCGCTCGTCGCCGGGGTCGAGGCGCAGCATCACCTCGCCGAGGGCGACGAGGTCCCAGCGGCACTCCTCCGGCGGACGAAGCGCGAGGCCGTTCACCGTGCCAGCCCCACCGCCTGGCGCGCGAGCCGCTCGACCTCGTCGAGGCGGCCGGCGTCGAGGAGGTCGCGCCGCACGAGCCAGCTTCCCGCGCACGCGACGACCGACGGCAGCTCGAGGTAGGACGCGAGCGTGCCGGCGTCGATGCCGCCGGTCGGCAGGAAGCCGACGTCCCGGTACACGGCGGCGACCGCCGTGACGAACGCCGGCCCGCCGAGCTGCTCGGCCGGGAACACCTTCAGGGTCGAGAGGCCGAGGCCGCGGGCACGGTCGACCTCCGACGGGGTCGCGACGCCCGGGAAGAACGGCAACCCGGCCTCGCGGCAGGCGGCGACGACCGCGTCGTTCAGGGCCGGGGAGACCGCGAAGTCGGCGCCCGCCGCGGCCGCCGCCCGCGCCTGGGCCGGCTCGAGCACCGTACCGGCGCCGACGAGGAGCCCCTCGACCGCACGGGCGCGTCGCAGCGCCTCGCCGGCGGCGGCCGTGCGGAACGCGATCTCGATGCACGGCAGCCCGCCGCGCACGAGCGCGGCGCAGACCGCCTCCGTCTGCGCCGCGTCCCGGATCGTCGTCACCGGCAGGACGCGCGCGGCGCGCAGCCGCTCGACGACCGCGGCCGTCCGCTCGGCGTACGGGTCGGCGGGAGGCGGCCCGGCGGTCGTGGCCGGCCGCCGGGCCGCGCTGCCGTCGAGCATCTCGAACACCCGCACAGCTCCTAGAACAGGCTGTTCGGGTTGTAGTACTTGGCCACGTTCGCCCGCGTGATCTCGGGCGACGGCAGCACCGTGTTCTGCGGTGCCTGCGCCCCGGCCAGGATCGCCATCAGGCGGTTGAAGCCGGCGCGGCCGATCTGGTCCGAGTTGTTCAGGCCGGTCACGGCGTAGTTCGTGCCGTCCAGGATCGCCTTCAAGGCCTCCTTCTGTCCGTCGACGCCGGCGAGGAACATCTCGTTGCTGCGGTGGGCGTTCGCGATCGCACGCTGCGCCCCGAGGCACATCGAGTCGTTCTCGCAGAAGACGGCGTCGATGTGGCGGTACTTGGCGAGCATGTCCTCCATCACGGAGAGCCCGCCGTCGGTGCTCCAGTTGCCGAACGCCGGCGCCTTGATGACGTGGATGCCCTTGTACTTGCCGATCACCGAGAGCACGCCGTTCGTCCGGGCGAGGCCGATCGAGTTGTCGGCCGGTCCGCCGCGGATGATCAGCACCGTGCCCTGACCGTGCAGGCGGTTGGCGATGTAGGTGCCGTCCTGCTTGCCGATCGCGAAGTTGTCCGGGCCGATCCAGCTCGTGTACGGGCCGCCCTTCAGCAGGCGGTCGACCATGACCACGGGCACCCCGGCCCTCTCGATCGCGTTCAGCGCCGCCGGAGCGGCTTCGAGCGGTCCGCCCGAGAGGATCAACCCCGTCGGGTGCTTCGCCAGGAGATCCTGCACGTTGGAGGTGAACTTGGCGGCGTCGCCGTTCGCGTCGGTGACCCACACCGTGATGTTCTTGTACGGGCTCGCCTCGCTCTGCACCGCCTTGGACATGCCGACGAAGTACGGAGCGCTGAGCGTGTAGTTGGCGACGCCGATGTTGATCGACTTCGTCGAGACCGACGAGCCCGCCGTCGCGAAGACGGTTGTGAAGGCGGCGACCACGACCGGAAGGACGATCGCCCACCGCCATCTGCGTTTCATCTGTCTCCCCTTCCTTTCCTTCGATGACCTGCTTGCGGACCAAGACGAGCGGATCGGATCGCCTCAGCGACCACCCCCTTCCCCGGCGCCGGCGCGGCGGGCCAGGACGACCGTGACGATGATCAGGCCGCTCAGCACCTGCTGCCAGTAGCTCTGGACGTTGTAGAGGTTCTGGAGGTTGTTGATCAGGCCGAGCAGGAGGACGCCGCCGAAGGTGCCGACGATGCTGCCGCGGCCGCCGGTGAAGCTCGCGCCTCCAATCACGCAGGCGGCGATCGCCGTGAGCTCGTAGCCGACGCCGACGCTCGGCTGAGCGATGCCGACGCGCGACGCGAGGATCACCCCGGCGACTCCCGCGGTGAGGCCGCTGATCCCGTAGGCGAGGACGAGGTGGCGCCGGACGTTGATCCCCGCCAGCCGCGCCGCCTCCGGGTTGCCGCCGATCGCCACCAGCGCGCGGCCCGTGGTCGTCCGGTTGACGAAGACCCAGGCGAGCGCGAAGACGACGAACATCACGACCGACGAGACCGGGATCGGGCCGAGGTTCGTCGACCCGAGCCAGAGGAAGCTCGGGCTCGTGGGTGCGATCGGGATCTGCGAGTAGACGAAGGCGAGACCGCGGTACGTGGTCAGCCCGGCGAGCGTCACGACGAACGGCGCCAGCGCGAACCGCGCCACCAGCGTGCCGCTCGCGATCCCGGAGCCGACGCCCACGAGCACGGCGAGGGCGATCGCGAGCGCGAGCGGCAACTGGCCGCTGAGGCCGGCGGACATGATCCCCGTGAGCGCGACGACCGATCCGACGGTGAGGTCGATGCCGGCGGTCAGGATCACGATCAGCATGCCGACGCTGAGCAAGCCGTTCGTGACCATCTGGGAGAGGAGGTTCGTGACGTTCGCCTGCGTCAGGAAGGCGTCGCTCGTGAAGGCGGCGACGACCGTGAGGGCGACGGCGACGCTGAAGAAGACGACGTTGACGGCGAGCCCACGGTCGCGCCGGATCGACCGGACGCTCGACCGCAGCGGCCCTGCCCGCGAGGCGGCGCGAGCACGTCGATCGTCGTACGGATGGGCGGCATGGGTGCCGTTCATGCCGCCACTCCCACCGAGGCGCCGAGCAGCTCGCCCTCGTTCGTCTCGGCCGTGACGAGGTCCGCGACCAGGCGCCCCTCGCGCATCACCAGCACCCGGTCGGTGATCCCGAGGATCTCGGTCAGGTCGGACGAGATCAGGAGCACGCCGACGCCGGTGCGGGCGAGCGAGTCGATCATCGCGTACAGGTCGACGCGCGTGGTCATGTCGACGCCGCGCGTGGGTTCGTCGAGGATCAGGAGCCGGGGGTTCGCGAGCAGCCACTTGCTGAGCACGACCTTCTGCTGGTTCCCCCCGCTCAGGTGCTTGACGAGCAGGTCGATCTGCGGCGGCTTGATCGCGAGCTCTCGCACCTTCGCCTCGACGAGCTCGCGCTGTCGCGCCCGGTCGAGGAACCCGTAGCGGCTCATGCGGTCGAGCGTCGCGAGCGACGAGTTGTCGCGGATCGACATCTCGAGCACGAGACCGTCCCGCTTGCGGTCTTCGGTCAGCAGCGCCACGCCGGCGCGAATCGCCTCCTTCGGCGTCTGGAACGAGACCTCGCGGCCGTCGAGCTCGACCGAGCCGTCGGTCGGCCGCCGGGCTCCGAACAGGCAGAGCGTCACGTCGCTGCGCCCGCTGCCGACGAGCCCGAACATGCCGACGATCTCCCCGGCTCGCACCATGAACGAGACGTCCTCGAACACGCCGGCGAGCCCGAGCTTCCGCACCGCGAGGAGCGGGGCTCCTCGCTTCGCGCCGGCGCGGCTCGGGTAGATCTGCTCGATGCGCCGGCCGGCCATGAGGCGCACGATCTCGTCGGCGCTCGTCGTCGCCGTCGCCCTCGTGCTCACGATCAGCCCGTCCTTCATCACCGCGACCCGGTCGGCGATCTCCATCAGCTCGTCGAGCCGGTGGGAGACGTAGAGCACGAGCACGTTGGCGTCGCGCAGCGAGCGGATGAGCGCGAAGAGCCGCTCCAGCTCGTCCCCGCCGAGCACCGCCGAGGGCTCGTCGAGGACGAGGATCCGCGGCCGGGTGACGAGCGCCTTCGCGATCTCGACCATCTGCTGCCGGGCGACCGAGAGCTGCTCGACGACCATGCTCGGCTCGATCCCGGGAAAGCCGATCTGCCGGAGCACCTCCGCCGTCCGCTGGCGCCCCGAGCGCCAGTCGACGAAGCCGCGGCGGGCGGGCAGCCGACCGAGGAGCACGTTCTCGGCGACGCTCAGGTTCGGTACGAGGCTGAGCTCCTGGTAGACGGTCCGGATCCCCAGCCTGTGCGCGTCGCGCGCCGACGCGATCCTGACCGGCCTGCCGTCGAGCCGGATCTCGCCGGCGTCGAGCGGCAGGGCGCCGGAGAGGATCTTGATCAGCGTCGTCTTCCCGGCGCCGTTCGCTCCGCAGAGCGCCAGCACCTCGCCGGCGTCTCCTTGCAGGTCGACGCCGTGCAGGACGCGCACGCGGCCGTACGCCTTCTCCACGCCGCGCAGCTCGAGCATCACGGCGTAAACGCCTCCATCACGACGATCGTCTTCTGACTCGTCATCTGCAGGAGCGTGTCGTGGATCCCCTCGCGCGTTCCGCCGGTGAGCTTCACGCCGCCGAACGGCAGGTTCTCCGCGCGCAGCGCGGAGGAGCCGTTGACAATCACGCCGCCCACCTCGAGCCGGTGCGCGAGGGAGAAGGCGCGGGAGATGTCTCGGGTGAAGACGGACGCCTGGAGCCCGAACGGCGTCGCGTTGGCCAGCGCGAGCGCCTGCTCGGGTCCGGAGACGCGGACGAGCGGCGCGACCGGCCCGAAGATCTCGCAGCGGATCGACTCGGCCTCCGGCGGGACGTCGACGAGGACCGTCGGCTCGACGAAGGCGCCGCGGCGCGCCCCTCCGAACGCGATCCGCGCTCCCGCGGCGACCGTCCGCTCGACCGACTCGGCCACTGCGATCGCCGCCTGCTCGTCGATGAGCGGGCCGACGTCGGTGGACTCGTCGAGCGGGTCGCCGACGACGAGCGCCGCCGCTCTCGCGACCAGGAGCCTCGCGAAGGGGTCGTAGACCTCCCGGTCGACGTAGACGCGCTTGACGGCGCAGCAGATCTGGCCGTTGCCGCGCGCGAGCCGGCCGAGCACGACGGCGTCCGCTGCGCGCTCGAGGTCGGCGTCGGCGCAGACGATCATCGCGTCGTTGCCGCCGAGCTCGAGGTCGACCCGCTTGAGCGTCCTGGCGGCGAGCTCCGCCATCTGGATGCCGGCGTCGGTGCCTCCGGTCAGGCTGATCATCTGCACCTCGGGGGAGGAGGCGAGGAGGCGCGCGACGTCGTGGCCGCCGGGAACGAGCTCGTGGGCCCCGGCGGGCACGCCCGCCTCGTCGATCAGCTCGGCGATTCGCCGGAGCGTCAGGGGGCACTTCGTGGGCGGCTTCACCACGACCGCGTTCCCGGCCGCGAGCGCCGGCGCTGCCTTGTGCGCGTACAGCTCGACCGGGTAGTTGAACGGGACGATCGCGCCGACGACGCCGAGTGGCTCCCGGACCGTGATCGCGAGGTGCCGCTCGAGCCCCGGGACGGCGTCGAGCGGGATCTGGCGTCCGAAGAGCCGCTTCGCCTCCTCCGCGAAGCCACGGAAGATCCTGACGGCGGCGGCGATCTCCTCGCGCGTCTGCCGGATCGGCTTGCCGTTCTCGGCGGCGAGCAGCCGCGCGAGCTGCTCCTGCTCGCGCTCGATCCTGCTCGCGACGTCGAGCAGGAGTGCGGCGCGGCGGTGGGCCGGCGTCGCGGCGAGCGTCGCGGCCGCGGCCGCGGCCCGGTGGACCGCGGCCTCCGCGCACTCGAGCGAGCAGAGCTCGATCGACCCGACGAGCTCGCCCGTGGCCGGGTTGCGCACGGCTGTCGCGCGGGCGGCCGGAACGTCGATGGCTTCCACGGCGGCCATCGTCCCTCGCCCCGGTCGCGGGCGAATCGGGAGATGCTCGCGCGTCGCTCCGGCGGACTACCGAACGGCGATCCGTGGAATCCCATGCGCTCCCGCCCCGTCGCGTCCGCGGCGGAGGCCGGGCGTGCGCTCAGGCGGCGCGCTCGAGCTCGGGCGACCACTCGCCCGAGCGGGCGAGGGCGTTCATCCGCGCGCGGTGGAGGTAGACGCGCGTCGCCTCCTCGGCGTTCCGCGACGACCCCGCCCACAGCCGCATCGCCTCGTTCTGCAGCGCGCGCGCGTACGAGAACCCGAGCTGCCACGGCTGCGGGCCCGTCCGGTTGATCGCGTTCAGGTGCGCGGTCGCGAGCTCGTCCGACTGCCCGCCGGAGAGGAAGACGACCCCGGGCACCGCCGCCGGGACGTTTCGGCGGAGGCAGGTGATCGTCAGCTCCGCCACCCGCTCGACGCTCGCCTGCGCCGGCGCGGCGTAGCCGGACAGGATCATGTTCGGCTTGAGGAGCAGCCCCTCGAGCTCGACGCGCTGGTCGCGGAGCTCCGTGAACACCGCGTGCTGGACCCGCGAGGTCGCGCGCAGGGACTCCTCGGCGGAGTGCGTCCCGTCCATCAGCACCTCCGGCTCGACGATCGGGACGAGGCCGGCCTCCTGCGCGAGCGCCGCGTACCGGGCGAGTGCGTGCGCGTTCGCCCAGACCGCGTAGTCGCTCGGCCGGCCCGGGCCGATCGTGTAGACGGCGCGCCACTTGGCGAAGCGGGCGCCCAGCTCGCGGTACTCGGCGAACCGCTCCCGGAGCCCGTCGAGCCCCTCGGTGACCGTCTCGCCCTCCGCCCCGGCGAGCGGCTTCGCCCCCCGGTCGACCTTGATCCCGGGGACGATCCCCTTCGCGGCGAGGAGCGCCGGGAACGGGGTGCCGTCCGAGGCCGACTGCCGGATCGTCTCGTCGTAGAGGATGACCCCGCTCAGGTACCGCTCGATCCCGGGCGCGGTGAAGAGGAGCTCCCGGTAGGCGCGGCGCGTCTCCTCGGTCGACTCGACCCCGACCGCGGCGAAGCGCCTCGTGATCGTGCCCGTGCTCTCGTCCGCCGCCAGGATCCCCTTCCCCGGCGCGACGAGCGCCGTCGCGGTGGCTCGCAGCTCGTCCGTCACCCCCCGAAGTATGGTCCCCGCGATGGTGGCCGGGGGCGTCGTGCGCGCCGAGGGGAGGCGGCGGCCCGGCGCCGGGCTGACGGGCGTCCTGCTCGTCGGCGGGGCGTCGTCGCGGTTCGGCCCGCCGAAGGCGCTCGCGCGCCTGCACGGCGAGACGCTCGCCGAGCGCGGCTGGCGGACCCTCGGCGAGGCCTGCGAGCACCGGCTCGCGGTCGGGAAGGCGGGCGAGCTCGCCCTGCCGTTCCCGGTGCTCGACGACGGCAGCGCGCTGCGGGCGCCGATCGTCGGGCTCGTCGCCGGCCTTCGCGCCGCGCCCACCGACCTCTGCGTCGTCCTCCCCGTCGACTGCCCGCTCGTCACGCCGGCGCTCCTGCGCGAGCTCGCCGACGCCTGCCGCGACGTCGCGCGGACGCAGCGCGGCCCGCTGCCGGGCGCCTACCGCCGGACGGCGCTGCCGGCGCTCGAGCGCGGCGAGCTCGCGATCCACCGCGCGATCGCGTCGCTCGAGGTCGCGATCGTCGAGACCGATCCGGCGCTGCTTGTGAACGTGAACACGCCGGAGGAGCTGGCCGCGCTCGACCGGGCGGAGCGAGGGTGAGCGGCCTCAGCCGAGGTCGAAGCTCGGGACCGTGCTCGCCGTCCCCGGGCCGGGGCGGAGCGCCGTCGGTAGTTCTCCGCAGGCGGGATCGGCGTCCGTCCCGATGGAGGGGCGGCGGCGACGGTCGACCATGCCGGCATGCGGGTCGACGAGGTCATGACCACCGACGTCGTCACGGTGGCGCCGGAGACGACCCTGAAGGAGGTGGCCGCGCTCCTCTCCGGGCGCCGGATCTCGGGCGTGCCGGTCTGCGACGCCGACGGGCGGGTGCTCGGCGTCGTCACCGAGGCGGACATCCTCTGGAAGGAGCTCGGGCTCGGCCCGGGGCGGGGGGTCCTCGAGCGTCTCCTCGAGCGCGCCTACGGCGAGGACACGCGGGTCGGCGCGCGCACCGCCGGCGAGGCGATGAGCGCTCCCCCGATCACCGTCGCGCCGGACGCCCCCGTCGCGCACGCCGCGGAGCTGATGATCGAGCACGGGGTCAACCGCCTGCCGGTGGTGGCCGGCGACACGCTCGTCGGCATCGTCGCCCGGGCCGACCTCGTGCGCGCCTTCACGCGCTCGGACGAGGAGATCGCGCGCGAGATCGGCGACGACGTGCTGCTCCGCACGCTGTGGGTCGACCCCGACAGCGTCTCGCTGGCGGTGGTGGACGGCGACGTTACGATCGCCGGCGAGGTCGAGAACCGGACGACCGCCGAGCTGGTCGAGGCGTACGTCCGCCGCGTGCCCGGCGTCGTCTCCGTCATCTCCCGGCTCACCTGGCGGATCGACGACCGCTCGCGGCGCGTGGCCGCCGGCACGGCCCGCCTCCCGCACCGGGTCTGAGGCGCGCCCGGCCCCGGCTCAGAGGGCCGGCTTGCGCAGCACGTACCAGCCGACCTCGGCGCGGACGCCGCTCGGCGCGAGCGCCCGCGCGCGCTCGCGCTCCGCGCCGTGGCAGCCGGCGAGGTCGAGGTAGCGCTCGAGCTCGCGCTCCTCCGCGACGACCTCCGCGCGGCGGAGGACGAGCCCGTTCGCGTCGAAGAGGGCGCGGAGGTCGACGTCGGCGAGCACGCGGGTCGTCGAGGGGTCGCGGGCGCGCTCGAACCGGTTCAGCTCGATCGCCGCGAGCGGGTCGCCCGGCGCGAGCTGGTCGACGACGAGCATCGTCCCGCCGGGGCGCAGCACGCGCGTCATCTCGGCGAGCACGCGCTCGGGCCGGGCGACGTGGTGGAGGGTGCGCGCGGAGCAGACGAGGTCGAACGCGCCCGCCTCGAACGGCAGCGCGGCCGCGTCGGCCTCCACGAGCTCGACGTTCGCGGGCGCGCGCCTGCGGGCCTCCGCGAGGAGCTCGGGGACGACGTCGACGCCGACCACCGTCCGGACGAGCGGGGCGAGCGCGAGCGCGAGGGCGCCGGCGCCGGTGCCGACGTCGAGGGCCCGCTCCTCGCCGGTCGGGGCGAGCAGCCGCCGGAGCCGCTCGCGGGTCTCGCCGGCGCGCTCGTCCTGGCGCTCGGCCACGAGCGCGGCCGTCGCGGCGAAGCGCCGGCGGACGAGGTCGTCGTGCGCGTCCGTGATCAGCCGAGGATAGATTCGGGGCGTTCCCCGACGCGAGCCGGCGGCGGGTGGGGCATGCTGCGTTTCGCGCCGAGCACGAGTCGCCAGTAGGCGGATCCTCGAGCGAGGTGACGGCAGGAAGAACCCACCGAACGCCGCCCCGGTCGAGAGGACGAACGCGAGGTCGGCCCGGCGAAGGTCGAAGAGGCCCGCGAGAGCGGGCCTCTTCTCGCTGCGGCCCGGCCCGCACCCGGGGAGCGGGCCGTCTGCGGCCGGACGCCGCCCTCAGCCTTTGACGACGCCGATCGGGACGAGCCGGGCGACGCGGCGGGCGAGCCCGGCGCGCTCGACCACCTCGACGACGCGCTCGACGTCCTTGTAGGCGAAGGGCGCCTCCTCGGCGAGCCCCGCGCTCGAGGGGCAGCGGACGACGATCCCCTGCGCCTCGAGCCGGCGGCGCAGCTCGGCGCCGCCGATCCGCCTGCGCGCGGCGGTACGCGACAGCGCCCGGCCCGCGCCGTGGCAGGTCGTGCCGAACGACCGCTCCAGCGAGCCCTGCTCGCCGGCGAGGACGAAGCTCGCCGTCCCCATGCTGCCGGGGATGAACACCGGCTGGCCGGGGAAGGCGCGCGTCGCGCCCTTCCGGTGCACGAGCAGCTCCCGGCCGCCGTGCCGCTCGACCTTGGCGATGTTGTGGGCGACGTCGTAGACCTGGCGCGTGCCGGCGGCGGCGGCCGGGCCGAGCACGCGCTCGACGGCGCCGCGCACCGCGTGCGCGATCGCGTGGCGGTTCGCGAACGCGAAGTTCGCGGCCGCCGCCATCGCCGCCAGGTACGCGCGCCCCTCGGGCGAGGAGGCCGGCGCGCAGGCGAGCTGGCGGTCCGGCAGCTCGAACCCGTAGCGGGCCCCGGCCGCGTCCATCGCCCGGACGTGGTCGGTGCACACCTGGTGGCCGAGCCCGCGGGAGCCGGAGTGGATGAGCACCGTCACCTGCCCCTCGCGCAGGCCGAACGCCGCCGCCGTCTCGGGGTCGAGCAGGCGGTCGACGCGCTGGAGCTCGACGAAGTGGTTGCCGGCGCCCATCGTCCCGAGCTGCCCGGCGCCCCGCTCCCGCGCCCTGGGCGACACCGCGGCCGGGTCGGCCTCCGCCAGCCGCCCCCCCGACTCCGTCCGGTCGAGGTCCTCCTCGCGTCCGATCCCGGCGGCGACGAGCGCGCGCGGCCCGTCGCGCAGCACGGCGTCGAGCTCGCGCCCGCCGAGCGGCAGCGCGCCCCGCCGGCCCGCGCCCGCCGGGACCGCGCGCGAGAGCTCGTGGACGAGCGCCTCGCGCCGCGGTCCGAGCTCCGGCTCGGCGACCGGCAGCGCGAGCAGCCGCACGCCGCAGTTGATGTCGTAGCCGACGCCTCCCGGCGAGACGACGCCGTCCGGCAGCGCCATCGCCGCGACCCCGCCGACCGGGAAGCCGTACCCTTGGTGGATGTCGGGCATCGCGAGCGCCGCCTCGACGATCCCGGGCAGCGTCGCGACGTTCTCGAGCTGCTCGAGCGCGCGGTCGGCCGCGATCGCGGCGACGAGCTCGTCGTCGGCGAACACCCGGGCGGGGACCCGCATGTCCGCCCGCGCGGTCGCGGGGATCTCCCACAGGAGCTCGCCGACGCGGCGGAGCTCAGACGTCGAGGACGACGCGCCCGTGCCAGGCACCCCCTTCCTCCGCGAGCGAGAGGCGGTTCAGGGTCACCGCCTTGACGAGGTGGGTCGGGTCGCCGATCCGCCCGGCGACCGTCGCGTGGAGTCCGTCGTCGGAGAGCTCGAGCCGCTCGAGCCGCTCCGGGACGAAGGCCTCGGTCTCGGCGAGGAAGACGAGCTCGTTCAGCAGGTCGACGAGCAGGAGCGCGTGGTCGCCGCCGGCGAGCGCGAGCTCGCGGCGGGCCGGCTCGCCCCCGCCGCCGGCGGCCGCGAGCTCCGCGTACGCCTCGACCGCCGCCTCGAAGAGGCCGGCCTCGCTCTCGGCCTGGAGCTCGACCTCCACCTCGCCTCCGTGCTCCGCGAACCGGTACACGCGGACAGTGTGGACCCGCGGGCCGGGGCTCGAATCGGTGGGAAGCCGACGCAGCGCCGGCCGCTTTCCCGATGCCGGGGCGCGGGGTCGCCCCGAGACTGACGACCGGCATGGCGAGCCGAGTGAGCCGCTCCTACGCGAGCATCGTCCGCGCCAACGTCTTCACGGTCTTCAACCTGATCCTGGCGGTGGCGGGCGGGATGACGCTCGCGTTCGGGGAGTGGCAGGACGCGCTGTTCCTCGGGGTGCTGGTCGCGAACGCCTCGATCGGCACGGCCCAGGAGGTGCGCGCGAAACGCGCGCTCGATCGCCTGACCGCGCTCGTCGCGCCGCACGCGAGAGTCGTGTCCGGCGGGGAGGAGCGGCGGGTCGCCGTCGATGACGTCCGCGTCGGCGACCTCGTGCGGATCGAGCCGGGCGACCAGGTGGTCGCCGACGGAGTGCTCGAGCGCGCGGTCGAGCTCCGCCTCGACGAGTCGATCCTCACCGGCGAGTCGCGTCCGGTCGAGCGCGGCGCCGGCGAGGAGGTTCGCTCCGGCGCGTTCGCGGTCGAGGGGTCGGGGACGTACCGGGTCACGGCGGTCGGCGCCGCGAGCTACGCGCAGCGCATCGCCGGCGAGGCCCGCGCGTTCCGGCATCCGCGCTCACCGCTCGAGCGGGCGCTGAACAGGTTGCTCGTCGCGCTCGTCGCCGTGATGGTCCCGCTCGCCCTCGTGCTCGGGTACGCGCTCTGGCACCGGCACACGCGGCTGCACCAGGCGGTGCCGACGGCCGTCGCCGCGGTCGTGACGATGATCCCGGAGGGGCTGATCCTGCTCGCGAGCCTCACCTTCGCCGTCGCCGCCCTGCGGATGGCCCGTCGCGGCGTGCTCGCGCAGCAGCTCAACGCGATCGAGTCGCTCGCCTCGGTCGATGTCGTCTGCCTCGACAAGACCGGCACGCTGACGGAGCCGGCGCTCCGCGTCGTCGGCCTCGTGGGCCCGCCCGAGCTCGCGCACGAGCTCGGCCGCTACGCGGCGTCCGCCTCCGCCCGCAACGCCACGCTCGCCGCGATCGCCGCCGCCTACCCGGCGGAGGCGGCGGCGGTGGAGGACGAGCTGCCGTTCACCGCCCGCCGCCGGTTCGGGGCGCTCCGGCTCGGCGGCGTGGGCTGGGTGCTCGGGGCGCCGGAGCACTTCGACCTCGACGGCCTCCGGGCCGACGCCGAGCGGGCGGCGCGGGACGGGCGCCGCGTGCTCGCGTTCGGCAGGAGCGACCGCCTGGACGCCGAGCGGCCTCCGGCGAGCGCGCTCGTCCTGCTCGCGGAGGAGCTCCGCGGCGAGGCGCGCGAGACGGTCGCCTGGTTTCGCGGCCAGGGGGTGGAGCTGAAGGTGCTGTCGGGCGACCGGCACGAGACGGTCGCGGCGATCGCGCGCGACGTCGGCATCGAGGGGACGGCGTGCGACGCGTCGGCGCTGCCCGACGACCCGGCCGAGCTCCGCCGCGCCGCGCTCGCGAACGCGGTCTTCGGGCGGATCTCCCCGGAGGGCAAGAAGCGCGTCGTCGAGTCGCTGCGCGAGGCCGGCCGCTACGTGGCGATGGTCGGCGACGGCGTCAACGACGTCCCCGCGCTGAAGGCGGCCCGGCTCGCGATCGCGCAGGGGAGCGGCACGCAGATGGCGCGCGCCGTCGCCGACCTCGTGCTGCTCTCCGGCGAGTTCTCGGCCGTGCCGGCGCTCGTCGACGAGGGGCGGAGGATCCTGCGGAACGTGCAGCGGGTCGCGAAGCTGTTCGTGACGAAATCGGCGTTCGCGGCGTTCCTGATCCTCTCGGTCGGCCTGACACCGACTGCCTACCCGCTGCTGCCGCGCCAGCTCACGCTGGCCGCGTCGCTGACGATCGGCGTCCCGGGGTTCTTCCTCGCGCTCGCGCCGTCGAGCGGCCGCTACCGGCCCGTCGGCTTCCTGCGCGAGCTCGCGCGCTTCGCGCTCCCCGCCGGGACCGCCGCCGGCCTCGGCGTGCTCTCGAGCTACCTGTTCGCGCTCAACGTCCTCGGCGCGCCGCTGCGCGAGTCGCGGACGGTCGCGGTGACGGTGCTCGTGCTCGTCGGCCTGTACCTGATCCTCGCGCTCGAGGCCGAGGGGCTCCGCCGCGGCGCCGGGGTCTCCGCGCTCTGCCTCTCGCTGCTCGGCGTGTACGTCGCCGTCCTTGCCCTGCCGTCGGCGCGCGCGTTCTTCGCGCTCGCGCTCCCGGGGCCGGCCCCGCTCGCGGGCGCGCTCGTCGGGGCCGCGCTCGCGGCGGCCGGGCTCGCCGTCCTCGACGACCGCTTCGTCCCCTGGGGCCGGAGGGAGTAGGCTGGTCCGTGCACGGGGTTTCCCCCGCTCGAGACCAAAGGAGAGGGACCATGGGCTTGCTCGACAAGGTGAAGGCGGGCGCGGAGCAGGCGGCCGCGAAGGCGAAGGAGGGCGTGCAGGAGCTCGAGCTGAAGCGCGAGCTCGGCCAGCTCCACTCGCAGCTCGGAGCGAAGACGTTCGAGCTCGTCGAGAAGGGCGAGATCGCGAACCCGATGCTCGACGAGCTCGTCGGCAAGGTGCGGGCCGTCAAGGAGAAGCTCGCCGCGGTGGGCGAGCCGCAGGCGGCGGAGAAGCCGGCATCGGAGTCGCCGTCCTCCCCGGTCACCTGAAGATGTTGACCGCGCGGGCGGCCACGAGCAGGACGGTCAGGGACGAGATCGCCGACTCGGCGAGCATCAGCAGCTTGGCCCAGCGCGTCAGCGGCATCGCGTCGGTTGGGCTGAACGCGAGCGCGTTCGTGAACGAGACGTAGACGTAGTCGACGAGCTGCGGCCGCCAGCCCGGCTCGGCGAGCTGCGGGTTCTCCATCTGCGGGAACTGGAAGTCCGGTGGCCGCAGGTTCGCGCCGCAGCGCAGCACCGGGCCGCCGCGGTCGAACTCCCAGAACCAGAGGCCGAACGCGATCACGTTCGTGCCCCACACCGTGATCGCCTTCAGGAGGAGCTGGCCGCCGCTTCGCTCGTCGCCGCGGACGAGGGAGGCGATGAGCGCCACGAGCGTGAACGCGTTCGCGAGGCTCACGACCGCGAGCAGCGCGATCGCGACGGTGCGCCGGTGGCCGAGCTGCTCGAGCTGCCGCCGCGACTCGGGCCAGGCGAGCGGGAGGAGCAGGACGACCTCCGGCGCGATCGACACGAGCCACACCCACCACGGGAACACCCAGAGCTTCCAGTGGCGCTCGCGGCTGACGAGCGCGAGCGTGGCCTGCAGCGCCATCACGAGCACGACGGCGGGCGCGGCCTCCCAGCGCGCCTCCCGCTCCTCCGAGCGCAGGGGATCGGTCACGCGGAGATCGTCGCCGGCCGGTCGGACGTGCCCGACGGCCTGGTCAGAGCACCTTCGAGAGGAAGGCGCGGGTGCGCTCGTGACGGGGGCGGGCCAGCACCGCGCGCGGGTCGCCGGTCTCGACGACCACCCCGCCGTCCATGAAGACGACGGTGTCGGCGACCTCGCGCGCGAAGCCGATCTCGTGCGTGACGACGATCATCGTCATGCCGTCGTCCGCGAGCTTCCGCATCACGTCGAGCACGTCGCCGACGAGCTCGGGGTCGAGCGCCGAGGTGGGCTCGTCGAAGAGCATCAGCTTCGGCTGCATCGCGAGCGCGCGGGCGATCGCGACGCGCTGCTGCTGGCCGCCCGAGAGCTGGGCCGGGTAGCTGTCGAGCTTGTCGCCGAGGCCGACGCGCCGGAGCAGCTCGGTCGCGCGGCGCTGCGCCTCCTCGCGCGGCACCTTCTTGACCCGGATGGGCGCCTCGACGACGTTCTCGAGCGCGGTCATGTGGCCGAACAGGTTGAAGTGCTGGAAGACCATCCCGATCTCGGCGCGGTCGCGGCAGATCTCGGCGTCGCGCAGCTCGTGGAGCTTGTCGCCGACCTGCCGGTAGCCGACGAGCCGTCCGTCCACCCAGAGCCGGCCGGCGTCGATCTTCTCCAGGTGGTTGACGCAGCGCAGGAACGTCGACTTCCCCGAGCCGGACGGGCCGAGGATGCAGACGACCTGGCCGGGCTGCACCTCGAGCGAGATCCCCTTCAGCACCTCGAGGCGGCCGAAGCGCTTGTACACGCTCTCCGCCTTCACCATCGGCGCGCTCACGGCCGGGCGTGGCGGATGGGCAGGTTGCGGCGCAGCCGTTGCAGCGGCGTCTCCCGCAGCGTGCGGGTCGCGCCTCGCGCGTAGTGCCGCTCGAGGTAGACCTGCCCGATCGTCAGCACGGTCGTGACGATCAGGTACCAGAGGCTCGAGACGAGCAGGAGCTGGATCGTCTGGTAGGTACGCGCGTAGATGAGCTGCGCGGCGTAGAGGAGCTCGGGGTTCGGCAGGGCGATCACGCTCACGAGCGAGGTCGTCTTCAACATCGAGATCGTCTCGTTTCCCGTCGGCGGCACGATCACGCGCATCGCCTGCGGCAGGACGATCCGGCGCATCGTCTGCAAGCGGCGCATGCCGAGGCTCTGCGCCGCGTCGATCTGCCCTTCCGGGACGGAGATGATCCCGGCGCGGACGATCTCCGCCATGTACGCGCCCTCGTTCAGCCCGAGCGCGAGCATCCCCGCCACGAACGGGGTGATCACCGAGTTGGCGTCGAAATGCGCGAACGTCGGCCCGAACGGGACCCCGACCGAGAAGCGCGGGTAGAGCGCCTGGACGTTGTACCAGAGCAGGATCTGCACGAGCACCGGCGTGCCGCGGAAGAGCCAGATGTAGAGCCAGCTCGCGCCGGAGACGAGCGGGTTCGGCGACAGGCGCATCACCGCGAGCAGGATCCCGAGGGCGATCCCGATCGCCATCGACGTCGCGGTGAGCTCGAGCGTGACCGGGATCGCGCGGAGGATGGGTCCCGACGCGAAGTAGTGGCCGACGGCTCCCCACCCGAAGCGGGGGTTCGTCGCCATCGAGCGCCCGAGCGCGAGCAGCAGGAAGGCGACGACGACGGCTGCGAGCCACCGCCCCGGGTGGCGGACCGGGATCGCCCTGATCTCGTCCGGTCGGACGGCCGGAGTCACCGGGTCGGGAGGAGCCGGCTGCGTTGCCACCGACCCGGTGACGCTACACCGCGGCGCTAGCTGATCGCGCCGTTGATCTTCGGGTTCGAGATCGCCCCCTGCTGGAGGCCCCACTTCGCGAGGATCGACCGGTACGTGCCGTTCGCCATCAGTACCTCGAGGGCGTCGAGGATCGGCCGCGCGAGCCCGGTCCCCTTCGGGATCGCGATGCCGTAGGGGGCCGTCCCGTACACCTTGCCGGTGAGCTTGAAGCGTCCGTGCGACTGCTTGACGATGTACGCCGCGGTCGGCGAGTCGGCCCATCCGACCTGCGCCCGCCCGCTCGAGAGGGCGAGGTTGGCCGAGTTCTGGTCGGGGTAGGTGCTGACGGTCACGCCCGGCTTGCCTTCCTGCTTGCACTTCGCGTTCTGCGTCTGCGCGTCCGCCGCCTCGGTCGTCCCGGTCTCGACGGCGACGGTTCTCCCGCAGAGGTCGGCGGGCGTCTCGATCGTCGGGCCGCCCTTCGCGTCGACGTAGAACGACTCCCCCGCCGAGAAGTAGGTGACGAAGTCGACGACCTTCTGGCGCGCCTTCGTGTCGGTGAACGACGAGATGCCGAGGTCGTACTTGTGCGCTTGCAAGCCGGGGATGATCGTGTCGAAGGTCGCGTTCACGAGCCTCATCTTCAGGCCCATCACGCCGCCGAGCGCCTTGGCGAGGTCGGCGTCCGCCCCCACGATCGTCTTCCCGTTCGAGGCGATGAACTCCATCGGCGCGTACGTCGCGTCCGTTGCGACCACGAGCGTCCCCTTCTTCTTGTAGGCCGCCGGCACCTCGGCCGCCACCTTCGGCGAGACGGCCGCGGGGCCGCCGAGCGCCGCGGGCACGGAGACGAGGGTCGCGGGCAGGCAGAGGGCGAGCGCGGCCGTGAGGAGCCGCGCCGGGCTCGACTGCATCGGTAACCACCTCCTGGAAGCCATGTGCGGGGACCGTAGCCCCGGCCGGTTGGCCGTGGTGTTAACGCTCGGTTCGCGTCGCGGCCGGCGTCCCGTTCCCGCCGGCGAGGACCGCGGGGGCGCCTGCGCCTCCGCGGAAGGGCGCTGCGAGGGTGCGGGAAGCCACCGATGACGCCCGCCGCGTCGCCGGCGATGCTGCCCGCGAGAAGCAACGAGAGAGGAGGTGCGTTCGATGACGCTTCGCAAGGACGTCACGGCGACCGCGCTGACGATCCTGGCCGTGCTCGTCTACGCCGCCGCGCACGAGGGCTGGGGAGTGCCGCTCGTCGGGACGAGCCACCGCTGGGCGGCGGGGGCGATCCTGCTACTCGGCATCGGGACGTGCGGCCAGGGGAGGGCGACGAAGGGCGTCGCGACGCTCGTGCTCTCGGCGCTCGGCGTCGCCGCGCTCGGGCTCGGCGTCGCCGCGCTGTGGACGGGCTCGCTCACGCCGCTGTCGCTGCTCGTGGCGGCGGTCGTCTGCCTGTGGGCCGCGTCGACCGTCCGCCACGCCGCGGCCCGCGGCGCGCACGGGCCCGCTATCGCTCCTCGGTGATGTCGCCGACCTCGGCGATCGCGTGCACGAGCAGGTCGGACGTCTTGAGCCGCAGCGACTCGCTGTGCGAGCCGGCGTCGACGACGACCGTCTCGCGCTCGGCGAGCCTCCTGTCGACCACCGTCCGGTCGCCGCCGGGCCCCCCGAGCGGCGGCACGGCGCCGAGCTCGAAGCCCGGGTAGGCGACCGCGAGCTCGTCCTCGGTCGCGAGGCGGGCGTCGTGCGGCAGGCCGAGCAGCCTGGTCAGCTTGTGCAGGTCGAGCCGCGCCGAGGCCGGGACGACGGCGCGGACGTAGCCGTGGCTCGTGACGACGACGACCGTCTTCGCGACCTGGTCGGGCGAGAGTCCGAGCGCCCGCGCCTCCTCCCGCGCCGTCTCGCTGCGGGGGTGCGGGATCAGCTCGTAGGGGACGTGCTCGCGCTCGAGGTACCGGACCATCTGCTCGATCATCGCGACCTCCTCTCGTCGAGCTGATCGTCGCGCGGCGCGCGTGCGGCGGCATCGGCCGCGCGCCGCAGCGGAGCTCGGTAGTTCGCCGCGGGCCACTGCGGGACGCCCCGGGGCGCGGTCGCGCCGGTGCGGGAGTTCCGACGGCGCGGCTTGCCCTACGACCTGCCGCCGGCGCCGGGCGCGGCCGGGGACGTCGAGGGGTCGCCGCGCCGTGAGCGTGTTCCCGGCCGAGGCGCTCCGCTACCAGCAGCCGCCTCGAGGCGGAGAGCGAGGGTCGGGCAGGCGCCGACCGCACGCCGCGCGTTCCCCTCGAGCTCCGGCGGGATCGGGGAGCGGTCGACGATCGGGAAGCCCCAGTCGTCGAGCTGCACCCGCTCCGGGAGGAGCTCCGCGCAGAGCCCGTGCCCGTCGCAGGCGATCGGGTTCACGCGGAGCGTCTTCACGGCCCGCCCGCTCCGAAGACGCGCAGGGCGGAGGCGACGAAGCGCGCCGCCCCGTCCGGGTGGCGGCAGGCGCCGCGGCCGGCGACCTGGTCGCACCAGCGCGCGATCCGCGCCCGGTCGCCGCGGCCTTGCGCCGCCTGCGCGAGCGCGCCGGCGATCGCGGCGAGGCCGTGCACGCAGGGGCCGCACTGGCCGGCGCTCGCCTCGGCGAGGTAGCGGGCGATGCGGGCGCTCTCGGCGAGGCCCGAGGCGCCCTCGGCGAGGACGACGACCGCACGGGCGCCGAGGCCGCCGCCGCGGGCGCGCAGGGTCGCGTCGTCGAGCCGGAGCGCCGCGGCCTCGGCGGCCGTGAACCAGGTGCCGAAGTAGCCGCCGACGAGGAACGCCTGCGGCTGCCTCGCCGCGCCGCCGGCGGCGGCGAGGAGGTCGGGCAGCGCGACCCCGACCTCCGCCTCGTAGACGCCGGGGCGGCGCACGGCGCCGGTGAGGGTGAAGAGCGTCGTGCCCGGCTCGTCGGGGGTGCCGAGCTCGCGGAACCACGCGGGTCCGTGCCGGGCGATCAGCGCCACGTGCGCGACCGTCTCCGCGTTCTGCACGAGCGTCGGGCGGCCGCCGAGCCCGCGCTCGAACGGGCGGGGCGGCGTGAAGGTCGGCTTCGCCGGGCCGCCGTTCAGGTAGCTGAGAAGCGCGGTCTCCTCGCCGGCGACGAACCCGTCCGGGACGGGCGCGACCTCGACCCGCACGCGCCCGTCGAGGCGGCGCGCGGCGCGCTCCGCGAGCGCGGCCGCGAGGGCCGCCCGCTCCGCCCGCGCGCCGGCGGCGACGCCGACCACGACCGTGCGGGCGCCGAGCGCCGCCGCGAGCGCGACCGCGCCGTCGAGGACGAGGTGGGGGACGTGACGGAGGAGCGCCTTGTCCTTGCCGGAGACGGGCTCGCCCTCGACCGCGTTCACGACCACGACGGGACGGGACGAGCGGCGGCGCACGGCGTCGGCCTTCAGCGCGGCCGGGAAGCCCGCGCCGCCCCGCCCGCGCAGCCCGCTCGCCTCGAGCCCCGAGAGGAGCGAGGCGCGGTCGCGGAGGTCGAGCGCGCCGTGGCGGGCGAGGTGCTCCGCGAGCCGGACCGGGCGGTCGGCCCGCAGACCGGCGAGCAGGCGCCGTCCGTCCGTCCTCGGCTCGGAGGCGAGCGCCGTCACGCGGCGCTCCCGCGGACCGTCCCCGTCACCGTCGACTGGTCGGGCGCGAGCCGGAGCCGGAGGCGCAGGTCGAGCGCGGCCGACCCCGCCGCCACCCGCGCGACGACGAGGTCGCCGTCGAGCCCGACGATGCTGCCCTCGTACAGCGGGGAGCCGGCGGTCGCGAACGCGACGCCGCTGCCGGTCAGCCGGACGCCGCCCTCGTCGAGCGGCTCGCCCTCGAGCACGAGCCGGAGGCGGCCGCGGACGCCGCCGCCGAGCGTGGCGTCGATCCGGACGTCGACGAGGCCGTCCCCGGTCTGGGACTCGCGCAGGGTGCCGGCGAGCGTGGCGGTGAAGCTCGCCGGCAGGCTGACGAAGCTCGCCGTCGAGGTCCTCGCGCTCGCCGCCGGCGGGTGTGCGAGCAGGCGCGCCGGCGTGCCCGCCTTCGCCGCCCAGCCGGGGGCGCCGGGGCCGCCGCGGTACCAGGCGCCGACGACGAGCGCCGCGAGGAGGGCGCCGGCGGCGGCGGCGAGCCGCCGGCCGGGCGCGGCGGCGCTCCGCGCGAGCCGGAGCGCGAGCGTCGCGGCGACCGCGAGGACGCAGGCGAGCGCGAGCGCCTCCATGAAGCCGCGGCGCGCGTCGCTGCCCGTGCCGAGCGCGTGCACGAGGGCGACCGGCCAGGACGCGTACGCGAGCCAGTGCGTCGCCCGCCACGTGCGGTAGCCGAGGCGCGCCCGGAGCAGGCTCGTGAGCACGAGCGCGAGCGTCAGGTCGAACGCGACCGCGCCGAGCCCGAGCCAGAGCGGCCGGTACGGCGAGAGGAAGGGGACGACGGCGTCCTTCCAGCCGATCGGCGCGAAGCCGTCGACGACCGTGGTGACGACGTGCAGCGCGACGAAGAGGAGCGCGAGCAGCGTCGCGTTGCGGTGGAGCCCGGCGACCGCGAACCGCGGCAGCGAGCGGGTGCGCCAGCGGAGGCTGGTCGCGATCCCGAGCGCGACCGACGCGGTCAGGAGGAGGAGCGCGACCGCCCCGGAGCCACGCGTGAAGTACCAGTAGACGCTCGGGGTCACGCTGCTTCCTCCGCGGGCCAGCCGGCGACCGCGAGCGCGCTGCCGTCGGCACGGGCGAGCCGGGCCGGGAGCCGGCGCCGCTCGAGCCAGGCGGGCGCCTCCTCCCCGAGCACGATCGCGGCGGTGCTGGCGGCGTTCGCGTCGGCGCAGGTGGCGGCTGCGACCGACGCGGTCGTCCAGGGGCCGGTGGCGGGGCGGCCGGTGCGCGGGTCGAGGATGTGGTGGAGCTCGCCGGCCGCGGTCGTCCAGCGGCGCACCCGCGTCCCCGAGCTCGCGAGCCCGCCGGTCGAGAGCGACACGCGCGCCGCCACCTCCTCCGGCGCCGCGGTGTGGCGCTCGTGGACGCCGACCGTCCAGCCGCCGTCCGGCGGCTCGCCGGCGACGGCGACGTCGCCGCCGATCGAGACGAGCACGCCCGCGCCGGTCGCGGCCGCGGCCGCGGCGGCGACCCGGTCGGCGGCGTGCGCCTTCGCGGTCGCGCCGAGGTCGAGCTCGACGCCGCGCGGCAGGCGCACCGTCCCGCGGGTGTCGTCGACCTCGACCTCGCGCCACCGTCCGGCCGGCTCGAACAGCGGCCGGACGAGCCGGCCGTCGCGAAGCTCCAGGCGGACGATCGTGCGGTCGTAGCCGGCGAGCCGGAGCGCGCGGCCGACGGTCGGGTCGACGAGCCCGCCCGTCGCCTCCGCGGCGTGGAGAGCGACGCGGACGAGCTCGCGCAGGAGCGCGCTCGCCGCGACCGGCTCGGGCGCGCCGGCGTTCAGGCGCACGAGCTCGGAGTCCGGCCGGAAGCGGCTGCAGGCGAGGTCGAGGGCGCGGAGCCCGGCGACGAGCAGCCGCCTCGCGGTCGGGAGCGCGGGCGGGGCGGTGACCGCGACGACCGCGGTCGAGCCGAAGGCGCGCAGGCTCGCGCGGGCGATCACGACCCTCCCGAGACCGCGACCGGCGCGGCGCTCGCCGGGGCGGGCGCCGCGGCCGCGGGCTGCGGCGCCGAGGGCGCGGCGGCGAACCCGGAGGGGACGGTGGCGGCGGGCGCGGGCACCGCCGGCACCGCCGCGGCGCCGCTCGGCGGCGCCGGGGCGGTTGCGCGGGGCCGGGCCCCGCGGGCGTGCGTCGTCGCCGCCGCGGCGGCGGCGAGGAGACCGGCGGCGCCGGCGGCGAGGGCGCCGGCGCCGAGGGTGAGCTGGCGGATCCGCCGCGCCCCGGCGTCGCGGGCGCGGATCCGCTCGGTCGCCTGCGGGGAGCCGTCCATCCCTCGCCACGATTCCCGGGCGAGATGAGAGGCCGCTGAGGCCTCCCTTAGCGGTTGCTTAGAGTCGAGGCACTCGCCGGGAGCTCAGCGGCGGAGGCCGCGCAGGCGCCTGACGAGGGCCGCCTGGCTCTGCGGCCCCCACCTGCCGTCGACCCGCAGGTGCTCCGCGGCCTGGAAGGCGCGCACGGCGGCGGTCGTGATCGGCCCGTACACGCCGGTGACCACGTGGTGGAAGTAGCCGAGCAGCGCGAGGTCGCGCTGGAGCCGGCGGACCCAGGCGGCCGGCGGCGGCAGCGCCCCGGGGCCGGCCACGGCCCCTGCGCCGGCGCCGGCGGCGGAGGCAGGGGCGGGCGAGCCGCCGCCCGCGACCGAGGCGACGTAGGCCGCGACCGCACGGATCTCCGCCGGGCTGAGCGACCCGCCGAAGGCCGGCATCCCGCCGCCCCCGTCCGTGACCTGGGCGACGACCGCCGCCTGCGAGGGGCGGAGCGCGTCGAGGTTCGGGCCGCCCTCGCCGTTCGCGCCGGCGGCGGCGAGCGTGTGGCAGCCGCCGCAGCCGGCCCGGCTCCAGACCTGGCTGCCGCTCTCGGCGAGGGCCGCGCCGGGCGCGGCGAGGAGCGCGCAGACGAGGAGCGCCGCGAGCCGTCCCATGCCCCGAGGCTAGGAGGGCCGGATGAGCGGGCGATGAGCATGGGCGCATCGTCACGAGCCGGGGTCGTGCCCGGCGGCGGCGCGGCGTGCGCCCCCGTCTCGGCGGGCGGGCGCCGCGCTCAGATCGCGATCCAGACGTCGGCGCCGCCGCTCGGACGGTTGGCGACGCCGGCGGCGCCGCCGTGCGCCTGCGCGATCGCCTGCACGATCGCGAGCCCGAGGCCGGTCCCGCCGCGGGCGCGCGACTCGTCCGCCCGGCTGAACCGGTCGAAGGCGCGCACGGCGAACCCGGGCGGGAAGCCGGGGCCCTCGTCGGTGACGTGGAGCTCGACGTGGCCGTTCGCGCGGACGGCGGAGAGCTCGACCGCCCCGCGTCCGTGCGCGAGCCCGTTCGCGACCATGTTGCCGAGCGCCTGCTCGACGCGGGCGGGGTCGGCGTCGAGCGTCAGGTCCTCGCCGCCGACGACCCGCACCGCCCGCCCGAGCTCGCCGGCCTGCGCGGCGAAGCGCCCCGCGACGTTGCCGAGCAGCTCGCCGGCGCGGACGCGCTCGCGGCGCACCGGCAGCGCGTCCTGGTCGGCGCGGGCGACGAGCAGGAGGTCCTCGGCGAGCGCGGTCAGCCGGTCGGTCTCCTCCGCGGCCGAGCGCAGCGCGCCGACGAGCTCCTCGTGCGAGCGCTTGCGGCGCAGGGCCAGCTCGAGCTCGGTCCGCAGCAGCGCGAGCGGCGTCCGCAGCTCGTGGCTCGCGTCGGACACGAACCGGCGCTCGTGGGCGAGCGACGCCTCGAGCCGGTCGAGCATGTCGTTGAGGGTGGTCGCGAGCCGCGCGATCTCGTCCTGCGCGCGCGGCACCGGCAGCCGCGTGCCCGGGGTGGCGGCGGTGATCGCGGCCGCGCGCCGCCGCATCGCCTCCACCGGCCGGAGCGCCGCGCCGGCGAGGACGTACCCGGCGACCGTCGCGCAGAGGAGCGCGAGCGGCGCCGCGAACAGGAACTCGTGGCGGAGGCGGTCGAGGCTCTCCCCCCGGCCGGAGAGGGAGCGGGCGACGACGAGCGCGCGGCCGCCGCCGGCCGGGACCGCCCGCAGCCGCCACGTCCCCTTCAGGCCCGGCAGCGTCCGCGTCAGCCAGAGGGAGCGGCCACCGAGCACGGCCCGGAGCGTGCCGGCGCCGACGAGCGGGGGCAGCCCGGGCGGCGAGGCCTCGGCCACCCCCGCCGGGCCGACCACCTCGGCGACCGTGTCGCTCGAGACCGAGTCGCGGTCGAGCAGCGGCTGGTCCTCGTCGAGCCGGGCGAGCGTCTCCACCGCCTGCCCGCTCAGGCTCTGGTCGACGGAGCGCAGCAGGGTCGAGCCGACGCGCACGTAGACGAACGCGCCGAGCGCCGCGAGCACGAGCGCCATCGCGAGCGCGAACGGCAGCGTCAGCCGCACCCGGATCGGCAGCCTGCTCGTCATCCGCCGTCCGCCCGCAGCCGGTAGCCGACGCCCCGCACCGTCTCGAGCGACGCGCGCCCGAACGGGCGGTCGATCTTCTCGCGCAGGTAGCGGACGTAGACGTCGACGACGTTCGAGCGGCTCTCGAACGCCATGTCCCAGGCGCCGTCGAGGAGCTGGACGCGCGAGAGCGTCTCGCCCGCGTGCCGCATGAACACCTCGAGCAGCGAGAACTCCTTGGCCGAGAGCTCGATCTCCGTCGCGCCGCGGAAGACGCGGCGGGCGGCCGGATCGAGGCGCAGGTCGCCGGCCTCGAGCTGGGTCGGCCGCTCGACGGCGCCGCGGCGGACGAGCGCGCGCAGCCGGGCGAGCAGCTCCGCGAACGCGAACGGCTTCAGCAGGTAGTCGTCGGCGCCGGTGTCGAGCCCCTCGACGCGCGCCTCGACCGCGTCGCGCGCGGTCAGCATCAGCACCGGCGTCCACACCTTCCGCTCGCGGAGCATCCGGCAGACCGAGAAGCCGTCGACGCCGGGCAGCATCACGTCGAGCACGATCGCGTCGTATGGCGCGGCCTGCGCCATCCAGAGGGCCTCCTCGCCGGTCGCGGCGACGTCGGCGGCGTGTCCCTCCTCGCCGAGCCCGCGGTGCAGGAGCCGGGCGAGCTTCGGCTCGTCCTCGACGATCAGGATGCGCACCCTCCCATCGTGGCCGGTCCAACGTGAAGGCCGCATGAGGGATCTCACCGCTCTCTCATCCCGGGGTGCTCCCCTTCCCGGACGTGGGCGGCGCCGCCGGCAACGCACGCCTGACCGCCCTCGCGGGAGCGGTCCTCGTGCTCGGCCTCGCGGTCGAGGGGGCGACCATCCCCTTCCTGCGCCCGCTGCTCTCCGTCCACATCTTCGTCGGCATGCTCCTGCTCGGCCCGGTCGCGCTCAAGCTCGCGAGCACCGGCTACCGCTTCGTCCGCTACTACGCTCGCAGGGAGGACTACGTGCGGCACGGCCCGCCCGCCCCCGCGATGCGGTTCCTCGTCGCGCCGGTGCTCGTCCTCTCGACGCTGACGCTCTTCGGGACAGGGGTGCTCCTGCTCGCGGTCCCCCGCCGCGGGCCGGTGCTCGGGCTGCACAAGGCGAGCTTCGTCGTCTGGTTCGGCGCCTGCTCGGTCCACGTGCTCGCCTACGCGCGGCGGACGCTCGCCGAGCTCCTCGCCGGGCGACGGCCCGGCGGGGGCGGGCTCCGGCTCGCCGCCGCAGTCGCCGCGGTCGCCGCCGGGGTCCTCGTCGCGCTCGCCACCTACCCGCTCGCCTCGCCCTGGCTCCACGGCGCCGTCGCCTTCGGCGACCGCTGACCGCCCGGCCGGGGGCGCGGGTTTCCCGCAGGCGGGACCGTCCGCGCCCCGATGCTCGCGGCGGCGGGAGCCGCCACGATGCGGGCATGACGTACGCCGTCCTCGTGAGCGAAGACGGAGGTCCCGAGCGTCCCGGGTGCCTCGTGCTCGAGGCCGACGCGCTCACGTTCGACGGCCGCCGGGTTCGCTACGCCGACCTCGGCGACGTGTACGTCGAGCGGAGCTCGGGCGGCCCTCATCCGGGCCGCCCGTCGCTCGTGCTCGAGCGCCGCCGGGCGGGCGAGTCGCTGCGGATCACCTCGCTCGAGGGCCTCGGCGCCCTGCACGAGCTGGCCGAGCGGGTCGCCGCCGCCCGTTACGGGAAGACCGCAGCCTGAGCGCGGTCGCGGCGCTGGCGCGGCTGCGGCGGGTGCGCATAGTGTGTCGGCGGTGACGACCGTCGCCGACAGCCGGATGCGCCTGCTTTTCCAGGCGGGGATGGCGCTCACCTCGGAGCTCTCGCTCGACGCCGTGCTGCGGAGGCTCTGCGAGACGGCCGCCGCCCTGACCGAGGCCCGCTACGCCGCGCTCGGCGTCGTCGACGAGACCGGCACGCGGCTCGAGCGCTTCATCACCCACGGGATCGACGAGGAGACGATCGCCGCGATCGGCGAGCAGCCGCACGGCCGCGGGATCCTCGGCGTGGTGATCCGGGAGGCGGCGCCGCTCCGGCTCCACGACCTGACCGAGGACCCGCGCTCGGTCGGCTTCCCGCCCGGGCATCCGCCGATGCACACCTTCCTCGGCGTGCCGATCGTGCTCCGCGGCGTCGCCTTCGGCCGGCTGTACCTGACCGAGAAGGCCGGCGGCGCCGACTTCACCGAGGAGGACGAGGAGCTCGTGACGTTGCTCGCCGCGCAGGCGGCGGTCGCGATCGAGAACGCGCGCCTGTACGAGGCGGCGGCGCGGTGGTCGGCGCGGCTCGAGTCGATGAACGAGGTGGCGAACGCGCTCGCGACCGAGACCGACCTCGCGGTGCTGCTCGACCTGATCGCGCACCGCCTGCGCGACCTGCTCGAGGCGCGGCTCGTGCTCGTGCTGCTGCCGCACGGGGCCGACCGCCTCCGCGTCGCCGCCGCCGCCGGCGACGGGGCCGCGGGGCTCGCGGGCGCGCTCCTCGACCGCGCCGCGTCGAAGAGCGGCCGCGTCCTCGCCGCCCGCCGGAGCGAGCGGGTGGACGACCTCGTCGCCGACCCGGAGGTCGACCGCGAGACCACCCGGCGCCTCGGCGCGCGCACCGGGCTCTGGGTGCCGCTGCTCGTGCACGGGCGCGCGATCGGCGTGCTCGCCGCGCACGACAAGCTGCCGGCCGACGGCGGTCGCTTCGCCGACGACGACCTGCGGCTCGCCGAGACGTACGCGGCCCGGGCGGCGATCGCGGTCGACCTCTCCGAGCGGGTGGCGCGGGAGTCGCTGCGGCGGGTGCACGCCGCGCAGGAGGTCGAGCGGCGTCGGCTCGCCCGCGAGCTCCACGACGAGACCGGCCAGGCGCTGACCTCGATCCTGCTCGAGCTCCGCTCGCTCGAGGACGCGGTCGAGGGGGAGGCCGCGGCGCGGGCGGTCGCGCGCCTGCGCGAGCTCGCCGTGACCACGCTGCAGGACGTGCGGCGGCTCGCGGTCGAGCTGCGGCCGAAGGCGCTCGACGACTTCGGGCTCGTCCCGGCGCTCGAGCGGCTGACCGACACCTTCCGCGAGCAGACCGGGCTCGGCGTCGACTTCGTCGCCAGCCTGGGGGACGAGGCGCTCTCGCCCGAGGCCTCGACCGCCCTCTACCGCATCGTCCAGGAGGCGCTGACGAACGTGGTCAAGCACGCGCAGGCGCGTCACGTCAGCATCCTCGTGACGCGCAAGAATGCGGCGGTGGCGGTCGTGATCGAGGACGACGGGCGCGGGTTCGACCCCGAGCTGCCGGGCGAGGGGTTCGGGCTCGAGGGGATGCGGGAGCGGGTGGAGCTGCTCGGCGGGTCGCTCCGCGTCGAGTCGAGCCGCGGGGCCGGGACGACGATCGCGGTCGAGGTCCCGCTGGGATGAGCATCCGCGTGCTCGTCGTCGACGACCACGCTGTCGTCCGGTCCGGGCTGCGGCTCCTGATCGACGCGGAGCCGGACATGGAGACGGTCGGGGAGGCGGGCAGCGTGCGCGAGGCGATCCTCGAGGCGCGCTCGACGAACCCGGATCTGGTGCTGCTCGACGTCGTGATGCCCGGCGAGAGCGGGCTCGAGGGGGTGCCGAGGCTGCTGCACGAGCATCCGGACGTGAAGATCCTCGTGCTCTCGATGCAGGACGACCCGCGCTACGTCCGCGAGGCGTTCGCCGCCGGCGCGAGCGGGTACGTGCTGAAGGAGGCGGCGGACGCGGAGGTGACGACCGCGATCCGCGAGGTCGCCGCCGGCGGGCGCTACGTCCACCCGGAGCTCGGCGCGCGGCTCGTGGCCGCGGAGGCGAAGGCGCGGCGCGAGGCCGAGGAAGATCCGCTCTCCGGCCGCGAGCGCGAGGTGCTGCGCCTGCTCGCCCTCGGCTACACGAACCAGGAGATCGCCAAGCGGCTCTTCATCTCGGTGCGCACGGCCGAGACGCACCGCGCGCACGTGATGCAGAAGCTCCGGCTCGAGAGCCGCGCCGCCCTCGTCCGCTACGCGATCGACCGGGGCCTGCTCGAGGACCCGGCGTAGGCGGGCTCAGGCGCCGGCGGAGCCGGGCTCCGCCGGGCCCGGGCCGGCGGCCGCGGCGGCGGTGCGGTAGTAGCGGCGCCAGATCGCCCGGTAGACCGGCACCCAGAGGGGGATCGAGCGCACGCCGGGGATGAACGGCACGCACACGAACGCGAGCGAGAGGATCGCCATGATCGCCCAGATCTGCGCGTCCGCGTCGTCGGAGGTGGAGAAGGGCGGGACTTGGTACCAGAACGTGTAGAGCCAGAGCCAGGCCTGGCCGGGGTAGTTGCCGGTCTCGTTCATCATCCCCCACTGGCTGCCGAGCAGGTTCTCGCGCGCGGCGAGGTCTTCGAGGTAGCTGCCGTCGCCGAGGAAGAGCAGCGACTTGGTGAAGTTCGTCTGGTAGAAGCGGTTCGTCGTGACGAGCGCGCCGTCGAGCGCGCCGCTCCGGGCCATCGCGAGCAGGCTCGCCATCATGAACGGCAGTGGGCCGTAGCGCGGGCCGCGGCCGAAGACGCCGCGGTCGAGCGCGCGCGCGAAGCGGGTCGCCCAGGTCTGCCGCTCGGCCGCCGGGGCGTGCTCGTAGATCCGGAGCGCGAGCGCGAGCCGCGGGCTCGTCTGCGCCGGGATCGAGAGCGGCTCGAGCACGAACGCCCTCGCCGGGTCGATCGGGATCTGGACGCCGATCGCCCGCTCGATCGAGATGTGATCGACGATGTTCTGGCCCGCGCCCGGGACGTGCGTGTACGGCGGCCCGTAGGTCGCGGTGCCGCTCGTGCCGTCGAGCTCGGAGACGGCGGTGGCGAGGAAGTCGTGCGGGGCCTTCGTCGCCCACTGGGCGACCGTGACCGGCTTCACGTCCGGCGAGGAGAAGACGAACGAGAGCGCGAGCGTGAGGATCGTCACCGCGGCGAGCGCGAGCGTCGCCTCCTTGACGAGGTCGTAGCGGCGCTGGGGGTAGGCGACGGCCGTCACGGCGGCGGCACCACCCCGCGGCGGCGGACGAGCAGGACGTGGCCGGCGACGATCAGCACGACCGCCACCGGCAGCAGGACGACGTGCCAGGTGAGCATCTGGCCGTAGTTGAGGACGTTGAAGAAGGCGCCGACGCCGCTCGCGTTCAGTCCGTCCTTCGCCTGCACGCCGATCCACTGCGAGTCGAGGTTCTGCTGGATCAGGTAGCCGGTGAAGGCGGTCGGGATCGAGAGCAGGAAGCAGATCGCGCCGGTCACCCAGGTGAGCGCGCGCCGCCCCCGCCAGGCCGCCATGAAGAACTTGCCCCACAGGTGCACGACCATGAAGAAGAAGAAGAGCTCGGTGCTCCAGAGGTGCATGCTGTTGAAGAAGTGGCCGACGCTCGAGCCGTGCCACCACGCGGGCCCGGCGAGGGCGAGCACGGCGCCGGAGAAGAGGACGACGGCGAGCGAGGCGAGCGTGAGCACGCCGAAGACGTAGATCCACGAGGACACGTAGATCGGCTGGGTGTCCGGCAGGAGCCGCTCGGGCGGCAGGGCGGCGACCGCCGCCTCGCGCACGCGTCCGGTCCAGGTCGGCTTCACTCGTCGCCCCGGTCGCGCGGGAACGGGAGCAGGATCGCGAGCACGAAGACCCCGATCATCAGGCAGACGACGACGAGGTTCGCGACCGAGATCAGGAACCAGCCGGAGTGGAGGTAGCGCTGGCGGCCGTCGAGGTCGATCAGGGCGGCGAGGAGCGCGGTCATCCCCGGCATCGTGCGGCCGCCGCCGCCGGCGGCCATCCGCGATCGCCCCGCTCCCGCTTGCGGGTTTCCCGCAAGCGGGCGGAGGCGCCCCGGCGGGGCGCCTCCGTTCCCGGCTTCCAGGCGGTCGGCAGGGCGCGCCCTAGGCGATGGCGGGCTTGGTCGGCCGCGTCGCGCGGGCGTCCTCGGCGGCGGCCGCCGGCTCGGGGCGCCGCCCGTGGATCGCCGCCCAGTCGAGCACCGCGAAGCCGATCCCGGCGAGGAGCAGCGCGATCCCGATGACGAGGCTGAACAGCGAGAGCTGGTCGGCCATGTAGCTGACGTTCAGCGCCGTCGTGAGCGCGGTCTCCGTCACCCAGATGTCGCGGGCGGCGTTCGCGACCGGCTGCTTCGTCGTCGGGTCGACGACCGCGTAGGCGGGGTTGTTGGTCGCCCCGTCGGGGGTGAGCTGCGCCTTGGGCGTGCCCGGCTTCGCCTCGTACCTGCCCATCTCGGCGTAGACGAAGCCGTGCGTGGCCTCGAGCGTGTGGATGCGCATGTACTCCGCGAAGCACCGCGCGGTCGCGCCGTCGACGACCGCCTTGCCCGCGACCGTGCAGGTCGGGAACGTGATCCCGGTGAGGCCGGCCTTCGCCGCCTCGGCCTTGATCGCCGCGGGCGTCATATCCGGCGTGCCGGTGATCTTCTCCTGCTTGAGGCTCGAATTGACGGTCGAGCGGCCGTTGGCGGCGAGCAGGATCACGGCGACGCCGAACGCCACCATGATCGCGGCGGAGACGAATCCGCCGATCTCGAGCACTCTCTTCGTGGTCATCGTCCTTCTCCTCCTGGAAGCGGTTGCCTCGTTCTCGCTCCCAAGTGTCCGAGGGAGAGGCGGCGGCCGGCATCCGGAATTGCCCGAAGCGGCGCTGCGGCCGGGTCCGCGTCTTCGCCGGGCGCGTCAGGCGAAGAGCCTGACGCCCTCGCCCTCGGCCACCGAGCCGATCCGGTTCGGGAGGATCTCCCGCTCGACGCAGGCCTGCTCGAAGGCGACGGCGCGCTCGAGCGGCAGGGCGACGAGCAGCCCGCCGGCGGTCTGCGGGTCGAAGGCGAGCGCGAGGTGGATGTCGGCGGCGCCGTCGACCGTGAGCGCGTCCCCGACGTACTCGCGGTTCCGCCGGTCGCCGCCGGTGACGACGCCGAGCCCGGCCAGGCTGATCGCGGCCGGGATGATCGGCAGCTCGCGGGCGTCGAGCTCGACGCGGACGCCGCTCCGGGTCGCGAGCTCGTAGGCGTGGCCGAGCAGGCCGAAGCCGGTGACGTCGGTGACCGCGTGCGGCTCGAGCGGCCGCAGGAGGTCGGCGGCCTCGGCGTTCAGCGTCGTCATCTGCCGGACCGCGATCGCGAGCGTGGCGTCGTCGACGCGGCCCTCCTTGCGGCCGTGGACGAGGATGCCGGTGCCGAGCGGCTTCGTCAGGTAGAGCTGGTCGCCGGGCCGCGCCCCCGCCGCCGTCCAGATCCGGTCGGGCGCGACCGTGCCGGCGACGGCGAGGCCGAAGAGCGGCTCGTCGGCGCGGAGCGTGTGGCCGCCGGCGAGCACCGCGCCCGCCTCCCGCACCTTCGCCGCCGCGCCGGTGAGCACGGCGGCGGCCGCGTCGCCCGGGAGCGACTCGGGGAACGCGGCGACCGAGAGCGCGAGCAGCGGCGTCGCGCCCATCGCGAACACGTCGTTGAGGGCGTTCGTCGCGGCGATCGCGCCGAAGTCGGCGGGGTCGTCGACGATCGGCGGGAAGAAGTCGACCGTGAACACGAGCGCGCGCTCGTCGTCGAGCCGGTAGACGGCGGCGTCGTCGGCGGGCGCGAGCCCGACGAGCAGGTTCGGGTCGGCCTCGACCGGCAGCCGGGAGACGAGCTCCTGCAGGAGCGACGCCGAGTACTTCGCGGCGCAGCCGCCGCAGGCGACGAGCTCGGTGAGCCTGACGTCGGCGGTCGCCACGGGGGAAGTGTGCCTCGCGCCGGGCGGGCGGCGGCGCCGACCTACGATGCCGCCGTGAGGCTCCGCGACCTGCCGTCCGTCGACGAGCTCGTCCGCGCCGGGCCGCTCGCGCGCCTGCCGCACGCGGCCGCGGTGGCGGCGGCGCGGGAGGCGCTCGCCCGCGCGCGGGAGGAGATCGCCGCCGGCCGCGATCCCGGCGACCTCGTCGCGCGCGCGGCGGCGGTCGCAGCCGACCGGGCCGCGCCGCGGCTCCGGCGGGCGATCAACGCGACCGGGGTCGTGCTGCACACGAACCTCGGCCGGGCCCCGCTCGCCGCGGCGGCGCTCGAGCGCGTGCGGGCGGTCGCGGCCGGCTACTCGAACCTCGAGTACGACCTCGAGGCGGGGGCGCGGGGCTCGCGCCACGGCCACCTCGCCGCGCTCCTGCGCCGGCTGACGGGCGCCGAGGACGCGCTCGTGGTCAACAACAACGCCGCCGCGGTCCTGCTCGCGCTCGCCGCGCTCGCCGAGGGGCGGGAGGTGGTCGTCTCGCGCGGGGAGCTGATCGAGATCGGCGACGGGTTCCGGATCCCGGAGGTGCTCGCCCGCTCCGGCGCCCGCCTCGTCGAGGTCGGGACGACGAACCGGACGCGCGCCGCCGACTACGCCGCCGCGGTCGGGCCGCAGACGGCGGCGATCCTGCGCGTGCACCAGTCGAACTTCCGGGTCCTCGGCTTCGCCGAGCGGCCGGCGCTCGCCGCGCTCGCCGCCGTCGCCCGCCGCGCCGGCGTCCCGCTCGTCGACGACCTCGGCTCCGGCAGCCTCGTCGCGCTCGGCGACGAGCCGCTCGTGCCCGAGAGCCTCGCCGCCGGCGCCGACCTCGTCGCCTTCTCCGGAGACAAGCTGCTCGGCGGCCCGCAGGCGGGCGTCGTCTGCGGCCGGGCCGAGCTCGTGGCGCGGCTCCGCCGCCACCCGCTCCAGCGCGCGCTCCGGCCCGACAAGCTGACGCTCGCCGCGCTCGAGGGGACGCTGCTCCTCTACGCCGACCCCGAGCGCGCGACGGCCGAGATCCCGGCGCTGCGGATGCTGCGCGAGCCGCTCGAGCGGGTGCGGGCGCGGGCGGAGCGGCTCGCCGCGCTCGCCGGCGGGGAGGTGGTGGAGAGCTCGGCGCGCGCGGGCGGCGGCGCGCTGCCGCTGCTCGACCTGCGAAGCGCGGCCGTCGCCTTCGAGGAGGCGCTGGCGGCGCGGCTGCGCCTGGCCGAGCCGCCGGTGGTCGCGCTCCTCCGCGACGGCTGCACGCTGCTCGACTGCCGCACGATCGCCGACGACGAGGTCGAGCAGGTCGCGGCCGCGGTCCGCGCATGCCGCTGACGCTCGGCACCGCCGGCCACGTCGACCACGGCAAGACGCGGCTCGTCGAGGCGCTCACCGGCACGAACACCGACCGGCTGCCGGAGGAGCGCGCGCGCGGCCTCTCGATCGAGCTCGGCTACGCGCAGCTCGAGCTGCCGAGCGGCGAGCGGCTGTCGGTCGTCGACGTGCCCGGGCACGAGCGCTTCGTGCGGACGATGGTCGCCGGCGCGACCGGGATCGACCTGTTCCTGCTCGTCGTCGACGCGAAGGAGGGGCCGCGCGCGCAGACCTACGAGCACCTGGAGATCCTGCGGCTTCTGGGCGTGCGCCGGGGCGTGGTCGCGGTGACGAAGGTGGACGCGGTCGACGAGCCGGCCGACGTCGGCGGGCTCGTGCCCGGCGCCGAGGTCGTCCGGGTGAGCGCGGTCACCGGCGAGGGCCTCGACGACCTCCGCGCCGCGCTCGACCGCGCCGTGTCAGCGTATTACCATGATAACACGGTAGGAGGAGGCGGCGGCGAAGGCGGAGAGAAGGGAGCGGGCGGGGACGAAGGAGCGGCGGGAGCGGCGCGCGCCGCCGGCGCCGCGCGGGCCGCCCGCGCGGCGGGGCCGGCGCGGCTCTACGTCGACCGGGTGTTCAGCGTCCCCGGCGCGGGGACGGTCGCGACCGGGACGCTCTGGTCGGGTGCGATCGGGGCGGGCGACCGGCTGGCCGTGCTCCCGGCCGGCTTCGAGGCGCGCGTGCGCGGCGTGCAGGTGCACGGGGCGCCGGTCGAGCGGGCGGAGGCGGGCCAGCGCGTCGCGGTCGCGCTCGCGACGGAGCGTCGCCGCCGGGTCGCGCGGGGGGACGCGCTCGTCGAGCCGGGCGCGTTCCCGGTGAGCTTCCGGCTCGACGTCGCGCTCGAGCGCGAGGTGGCCGGCGGCGGGCGCGTGCAGGTGCTGCACGGGACGAGCGCGGTGCCGGCGCGGCTCATCCGGATCGACGCGGTCCACGCACAGCTCCGCCTCGACCGCCCGGTCGTCGCCGCGCGCGGCGACCGGGTGGTGCTCCGGCAGGAGACGACCGTGGGCGGCGGGGTGGTGGTCGACCCGGCGCCGCCGCGCCACGCCGACCCCGCCCGCGTCGGGCGGGCGGCGGTGTTCGCGCCGGTGCCCGCGCGCGCGCTCGCCCTCCGCGGGCTCGACGCGGGCGGGCTCGGGCGGGCGGGGGCGTGGGTGTTCGCGCCGGCCTGGCTCGACGAGCTGCGGGCGCGGGTGCGGGCGGAGCTGGCGGCGCGGGACGGCGAGCCGGACCCGGGCCTGCCGGTCTCGGCGCTCCTCGGCGGCGCCCCCTGGGCCGCCGACGTCGTGCCGCTGCTCGGGCTGGAGCGCGTCGGCGCGCGGCTCTACCTGCCCGGCCGCCGGCCGCCGGCCGCGCCGGCGGAGGGGGTCGCGCTCGGCGACGGCTCCGTGGTCCCGCGCGAGCGGTACGAGCGGGCGAAGGCGCTCCTCGTCGCGGAGTGCGAGCGGGCGGGGACGATCACGCTCGCGCGCTTCCGCGACCTGCTCGGCGAGTCGCGGCGGACGGCGCAGCTTCTGCTCGAGCGCTTCGACGTCGACCGCGTCACCCTGCGCGTCGGCGACGCGCGCCGGCTCAGGCGCGCCGCCCGAAGCTGACCGCCGCCTGCCAGAGCGTCGGGTCGGTGAACGCCTCGGGCGTGAGCGTGCGCGCCGAGGGCGGGAGGAGGCCGAGCTGCAGGCCGAGGGCGATCGTCCGGGCGAGGCGCGCCGGGTCGAGGCCGGCGGTGCTGCTGTTCCACCAGCCGATCGCGAGGTAGTGCCTGATCGCGGCGGCGGCGACGGGGCCGGTCTCGCCGGTGATCTCGGCGATCGCGGCGGCGGCGGCGAGGTGGGCGGGCGCGGCGAGCCAGCGGGTGGCGGCGGCGTCGGCCTCGAGCACGGCGACGAGCAGGGCGCGCTCCCGGGCGAGCGCCGGCCGCGTCGTCACGAGCAGCGCGTAGTGCTGGCCCGGGTCGGCGGCGGCGAGCCGCTCGACGACCGTCACCGGCCTCCCCATCGCCTCCACCTGCGCGACCTGGTCGAACTGCTCGACGGCGACGGCGAGCTGGCCGGCGATCTGCGCGTTCATGCCGGTGTCGCCGGGGAACACCTCGACGTGGACGTCGCCGGGGCGGAGGCCGCAGGCGGCGAGCATCGCGACGAGCGCGTCGTAGCCGGCGCCGCCGGCGGCGTCGACGCCGACCGTCTGCCCGCGCAGGTCGGCGCAGGCGGCGACCGCCGGGTCGGTCGACCCGATCTCCCAGTCGCTGCGGTCGATCCCTTCGATCGCGACGAGCGGCGCGCCGCGGGCGACGGCGGCGACGACGCTCGCGGTCGGCACCCAGGCGAGGTCGGCCTGCCCGCTCTCGACCGCCCGGAGCGCGTCGAGCCCGCTGTCGTAGTCGGCGATCCGCAGGGTGGCGCGCCGTCCGAGGGAGCGGCGGTAGAAGCCGCGCTCGGCGGCGACGTAGGCGCGCACCCCGAGGAAGGCGGGCGGGACGCCGGGGAGGGCGAGGACGAGCTGTGGCGCCGGGGCGCCGGGCGCGGCCGGGGCGGCCCCGGCGGCGAGCGCGACCGGCAAGATCAGCAGTCTCCGTGCGAGCGCCCGCATCCGTCGCCGCCATTCTCGCCGCTGCCGCGGCGCCCGTCCCGACGCCGATCGGGGCCGGCCCGCGCTACCTGCTGCCGCCCGGCCCGCCCGCGCCGGGGGCGCGCTGCGTGGGGGCGCGGCGGCGCGAGCGGGCGCACGTCGAGCTCTTCGCCGACCGGCGCGCGCTCCTCCTCCCGGCCGGGATCGGGCTCGGCGGCCGGTGCCGCTTCGCCGTCTCCACGCGCGCCCCGACCGGGGTGGTCGAGTTCGTCCCCGGCGCCACCCTCGGCGACCTGTTCGCCGTCTGGGGCCAGCCGCTCGCGCCGCGGCGTCTCGCCGGGTTCCGGGGGGCGGTGCGCGTGTGGGTGGACGGGAGGCGGCGGCGCGGCGACCCGCGCACGGTGTCGCTTCGCCGCCACGCGGAGGTCGTCGTCGAGGTCGGCGGCGCCGTCCCGCCGCACCGCTTCTTCCTCTTCCCGCCCTGAGCCGCGCAGGCGCGCGGACCGAGTACCGTGCCGGGCGGAGCGGCCGGGGCCGGTGCCCCAGCCGGTCTTCAAAACCGGCCAGGTCGTGCAGCCCACGGCTTCGTAGGTTCGACTCCTACGCCGCTCCGTCGCCTCGGCCCGGCGCGCCCCGCCGCAATCCGCCCGCCCCTCGCCGCCGTCGTGGGTGGAGATGCGCCTCGTCCCGGTCGCCGTCGCGCTCCTCGCCGCGCTCCTCGCCGGCGGGTCGTGGAGCGGCACCGGCGCGGCGAAGGTCGTGCCGGTGTGCAAGGCCGGGCAGCGGAGTAGCCCCGCCCACCCCTGCCGGCGCCCGCCGCCCTGCCGGGCGGGGGAGAAGAGGACGGCCGCCCATCCGTGCGTGCGGCCGCCGCGCTGCAAGCCCGGGGAGCGGAGCACGCCGGCGCGCCCGTGCGTCCGGCCGGCGGCGACGGCGACGACGACCGCCGCGGGCGCGGGCGGTGGCGGCTCGATCAGCGTCTCCGGCGGCTCGGCCGGCGCCGGGCTGCAGGCGGACGGCTGCCCGCCGGGCACGACGATCCCGCAGGGGGTGGCGGCGGGCGACGGCGACGAGGACAACCAGGGCTTCCCCGACGACGGCGACGGCTGCTTCTGAGCCGCGGCGGCCGGGCGGCTCCGCCCGGGGGCGGGACGCACGGGTGGGTCGGCCCCGCACGTCGGGCTAGCCCGGCTAGCCGGGAAGACTGTCCTTGCCGGGGCGGCGGGGGTGGCGAGAATGCGGTGGGATGGCGATGCGGCAGCCCTTGCCCGTACCGCTTGCCCTGGCGCCCCAGCGTGTCCTCGTCGCCGACGACGACGACGGCGCGCGGCGGGAGATCCGGGCCGTGCTCGAGCGGGACGGGCGTTTCGTCGTCTGCGCCGAGGCGGCCGACGCCGCCGCGGCCGTCAAGGCCGCGGTCGAGGAGCGCCCCGCGCTCTGCCTGCTCGCGGTGGGGATGGCGGGGGGCGGGATCGAGGCGGCCTGGGAGATCAAGTCGCGGCTGCCGTGGGCGGCGGTCGTGATGCTCGCGGCGGCGGCCGAGGACGCCGACCTCTTCGGTGCGCTCCGCGTGGGCGCTTCCGGCTTCCTGCTCAAGGACATGAACCTCGCCCGGTTGCCGCACGCGCTCGCCGATGCGGCCGCCGGGCGGCCGGCGATCCCGCGGACGCTCGTCGCCCGGCTGGTGGAGGCGTTCCGCGACGACGGGCCGCGCCGCCGGGTGACGCTCGAGCTCGGCGGGGTGCAGCTCACGAGCCGCGAGTGGCAGGTGCTCGACCTGCTCCGGCTCGGGCTCTCGACCCGGCAGATCGCCGAGCACCTGTACGTCTCGCCGGCGACCGTCCGAAGCCACGTCGCCGCGCTCGTCCGCAAGCTGGCGGTGCCGGACCGGGCGGCGCTCGTCGAGCTCTTCGCCGCCCCGGAGCTCAACCTCAGGTGAAGGGTTCGCGGTCGCCGCGGTCGCTGCGAGCCGGGCGCGCGTTGACCTACTTCAACGCCCCGGTCCCTGGCGGGCGCGCCCGGGCTGGAGGAGAATGCGCCGTGCGCGACCGGGTCGGCGTGCGTGGGAAGGAGGGTGAGCAGGCAGGTATGAGTCTTCGGGGCGGCTGGGGAACGAGGGCGCGGGCGATCGCCGGCGCCGCGGCTGCGGGCATCGCCGCCGCGTGCGCGGCCGCCGCGGCTGCTGCCGCTCCTCCGCCTCCGCCCCCGCTCGTCGTCGAAGGGACGCTGATCCAGGCCTGCGTCTGGGTGAGCGGCGGTCCGGACCAGGGGAACATCCGGATCATCAAGGTCAACGTCGGCGGCGGCGTCCAGTGGGACTCGAAGAACGCGCCGAAGGGCTGCGACCCCAAGCACGAGCAGGAGCTCGACTGGGGGACGAGCGGGACCGCCGGCCCGACCGGGCCGCAGGGCGCGACCGGGCCGCAGGGGCCGACGGGCGCGACCGGGCCGCAGGGCGCGACCGGCGCGACCGGGCCGCAGGGGCTCCAGGGTCTCGCCGGGAACACCGGCGCGACCGGGCCGCAGGGGCCGCAGGGCGCGACCGGGCCGGTGGGGCCGCAGGGGCCGACGGGGCCGCAGGGCGCGACCGGCGCGACCGGGCCGCAGGGCCCGCAGGGCGATACGGGCATTCAGGGCCCCCAGGGCGCGACCGGCAGCACCGGCGTCCAGGGGCCGCGGGGCGACACGGGCAGCACCGGCGTCCAGGGGCCGCAGGGTGATACCGGGCCGGTGGGGCCGCAGGGGCCGACTGGGCCGACGGGCGACACGGGCGCGACCGGGCCGCAGGGCGACACGGGCATTCAGGGGCCGCAGGGCGCGAGCGGCAGCACCGGCGTCCAGGGGCCGCAGGGTGATACCGGGCCGGTGGGGCCGCAGGGGCCGACCGGGCCGCAGGGCGACACCGGCGCGACCGGGCCGCAGGGCCCGCAGGGCGACACGGGCATTCAGGGCCCGCAGGGCGCGACCGGCAGCACCGGCGTCCAGGGGCCGCAGGGCGACACCGGGCCGGTGGGGCCGCAGGGGCCGACCGGGCCGCAGGGGCCGACGGGTGAGACGGGCGCGACCGGGCCGCAGGGCCCGCAGGGCGACACCGGCGTCCAGGGGCCGCAGGGTGACACCGGCAGCACCGGCGTCCAGGGGCCGCAGGGCGACACCGGGCCGG
>Ga0209810_1000587_pt1 | contig 75916 bp, 60 predicted proteins | sample Coa_R1_7_FD_187159 | JGI IMG/M metagenome (GOLD analysis project Ga0209810, IMG submission 187159) | Surface soil microbial communities from Centralia Pennsylvania, which are recovering from an underground coalmine fire - Coalmine... | ecosystem: Environmental > Terrestrial > Soil > Unclassified...
TTGTTTTGCCATCAAGGGCATCCAACCAAGCGATATTCCCTCCCGGAATGAGGTGACCGTAGGTACTCGCCGTCACCTGAATGGAGCTATAGCCTGTCTGCTCCTTGACATAAACCAAACTTGCTCCCTGCTGGATCTAGAGCGATGCAAAGATATGACGCGGCGCGTGAAAACTCATCCGGCGTAACCCGGCCGCTTGCAAATAATGCATGAAATCCTGTATTGAGATACCCTCCGGTTCGAAAGTCCGGCGGCCTCGGAGTTCAACCGAAACAGGCCGCAGATCACGGCCGAGGTCAACCCAGCGGGGCTTGCGGCGCTTGGATGGCGAGAGACGACTTCCCATGAAGTTATGACGAACCATGATGTACCGGTTCGTGTCATCTTCGCTGGAGCCGAACTGTATATCGTTCCCTTCGAGACCGAAGAATGAATCGCTCAGACACAAAATTCCTAACGAGCACCCTTGAGATAAATTTTTAGATTGATTGTTCTAAAGCAGTAAAATCGGAATGAAAGGTTTAATGATTGTAGACCTGTGCTAACGCTCTTAAACGATTCGGTCCAACGATAGCAAATCTGCCCATAGGTACCCCTACTTCAGGCCGGGCTTCCTGAAAGCGAATCTTCCTCTTATTGCTTCAAAACGGCAATAATCTGATTTTCCCTAAGCTGGCTGCTCTTCAGCGTCAAAACGGTCACCAGTGCTTGCATTTGTGGCCCGCTTTGTGATTCCATCACCCAGTTAAAATTTCATATCGAATGAGGAGAGAGCATGAGACGGCGAGAGCTTATTGAGGGAGCCTTGTTAGGAGGCATGCTGGCAGGTTCCAGGATTCAGGCGCTTGGGCAGCCCGCCAGAAGATTAGAGAACAAGGAAGCGCCTTTTACGTGCCAGGGTGAGATGGTGGTGGAGCAAGCATATTCAGGCAAGCCGCACACCGGAAAGGTCCTAGCTGCCATTCAGCCACACGCCGATGATGTGCCGCTGTTTGCAGGCGGCACGGTAGCCAAGCTCATTCAGGAAGGCTACACCGGATATCTCATCAGAACCACTAATGATGAGATGACCGGCGCAGGCACCCGAGGCGAGGGGGTGCTGCACAATGAGCAGGATAACGAGGCGGTCGCCAGGGCGCTGGGCCTCAAGAAAACCTATGACCTTTCGTATCGCAACCATCGCCTGGATGCCTCTTCCCTGCAAGATTTGCGCGGCCGCCTCATTTTCCTCTTCCGTTTACTGCAAGTCGATACCGTCATCTGTTACGACCATTGGGGACTGTATGAGGAAAATCCCGACCATTATGTAACCGCGGCGGCGGTGGAATCGGCCTGCTGGATGGCTGGAATGGACAAGGACTATCCCGAGCACTTCGAGGCAGGCCTGAAGCCGCACGGGGTGAAGGAGAAATATTACTTCGCTCGCGGGCCGCAGATCGCCAACCGCATTGTGGATATCAGCGCCGTTATCGATCAGAAAGTGGAAGCCATTCGCGCCAACATCACCCAAGGGCCCGGTGGCAGAAACGGCGCCCAGTTGCGGGCGCGGCTTCAAGCCCGCGGTTTGCGTCTGGTAGACCTTGGGAGCGACGATGAAACGGCCAATCGAAACTACATCAAGCGCTTCGTTTTGGACTACGATTCCCTTTATCAGCGTGGCGTGCCCTCGGACCGTGAGATTGGAGCGGCGTATGGTTTGGAATGGGCGGAGCGGTTTCATTATGTCGGCCCCGTGGAATCCCGTCTGCAGCAATATATTTCGAAGCATGCCATCGCGCTTTAGCAGGGGCCCGCGCCAGCGAAGGTGTCCAAGCTTCTCAGAAGACGCCGCTCAAAGCGACAGGGTATTCAGCGCGCATTGACGGGAAACAGATAGGATGAAAAATGCCTCGTGTCATGTCATGCTGGGTAATGAAACATGGCGAAAGCGATGGTAAGCCATGAGCGCTCAGGCGCTGAGATGTGAATTCGATATTTGAAATTCTCGAAGCAAGATGAGCACGCCTCTTATTGAATTTGGGACAACGGATTCGGGATTGGAACCCGCGAAAAGCGTCTCATCGCCACTTGAATGGGCCCATCCCATCGTTCAGGAATGGTTCAAAGTCCGGTTTGGCTCGCCAACCGAACCTCAAGCGCAAGGCTGGCCACATATTCTTGCAGGAAGGTCAACGTTGATTTCAGCGCCAACTGGGTCAGGGAAAACGCTGGCCGCGTTTCTCGCCTGCATCGACCGCCTGGTGCGAAAGGCGCTGCAAGGCGAGCTTCAGAACCAGACTGAAGTCCTCTACATTTCACCTCTAAAAGCTCTGGGTAACGACATCCAGAAAAATCTGGAAGTTCCTCTCGGTGAAATTCTCCAGTTGGCCGGGCAACGGGGTTTCCTAATGCCGGAAATTCGCGCTGCTGTCCGCACAGGCGACACCCTGATACCCGAGCGCCGGGCAATGCTCATGCGCGCGCCACACATCCTGGTCACCACTCCCGAGTCACTCTATATCCTGCTCACCGCTCAGAAGAGCCGTGAGATTTTGAAAACTGTCGAGACGGTTGTCGTCGATGAAATCCACGCCGTGGCAGATGACAAACGCGGCGCGCACCTCTCGCTTTCTCTCGAACGATTGGAGGTCTTGACAGGGCGGCCGCCCGTACGGATCGGGCTTTCCGCCACCCAGAAACCCATCGAACTAATTGCGCAATTTCTTGTGGGCAGCAATCGTCACGAGCCGGTCACGGTCCAGATTCCTTCTCGCAGAGAGCTTGATCTTGCGGTGGAAGTTCCCGCGAGTGAACTGGGGCCGGTAGCTTCTAACGAGATGTGGGGTGAGATTTACCGCCGCATTGCGGAGCTTGCGGGGCAACACCGCTCGACATTGGTCTTCGTGAATACCCGACGACTCGCTGAACGCGTCGCCCATCACTTGGGAGAAATTCTGGGAGCTGAAGCTGTAGGCGCACACCACGGCAGCCTTTCTCGCAAACTGCGGCTAGCGGCGGAAAAGAAGCTCAAGGCCGGCGAATTGCGCGTGCTGGTGGCGACCGCCTCGCTTGAATTGGGGATTGATATTGGAACCGTTGATCTGGTCTGCCAGATCGGTTCTCCTCGATCGATTGCCGTGGCTCTCCAAAGGATTGGCCGCTCTGGGCATTGGCGGGATGCATCGCCGAAAGGCAGGTTTTTTGCCACCACGCGTGATGAATTGTTGGAATGCGCCGCGCTGGTCCGGGCCATCCGCCAGAGCGAACTAGACTCCATCGCCGTTCCTGAAGCGCCGCTGGATATTCTTGCGCAGCAGATTGTCGCCATGTGCGCAGCCGAAGACTGGAATGTGGAGGACTTGTTTTCCCGCGTGCGCGGCGCTTACCCCTACCGTGATCTGACACGTGCAGAGTTTGACTCGGTCATTAACATGCTCTCCGAGGGCATCGCCGCGCGGCGCGGACGTGCCGGAGTTTATCTTCACTATGACCGCGTCAACCACCGGCTGCGCGGACGTCGGGGCAGCCGCCTAGCCGCCATTACTAGCGGTGGAGCCATTCCGGAAAGCGCTCTCTACAGTGTGGTGGCCGAACCCGAAGGCATCCTCGTAGGCACCATGGATGAGGATTTCGCCGTCGAAAGCCTGGCGGGCGATGTTGTTCTGCTGGGGAATACTTCCTGGCGTATTCGGCGTGTGGAAAGTTCCAGCGGGCGAGTCCTAGTCGAAGATGCCCATGGTGCGGCTCCTAACGTTCCTTTCTGGCGCGGCGAAGCGCCGGGTCGCACCACGGAGCTTTCCGCGCAGCTAAGCCGGTTGCGCGAGAAGATTGATAAGGGAATCCCACCAGATTGCGGAAAGGATACGCCCGAGGCCAAAAAAGTTATTGCCTGGCTGAAGTCTGAATGTGGGCTGGATGATGCTGGCGCAGAGCAGGCGGTGGATTATATCCTTGCAGGTCGTGCGGTCCTGGGTGTCGTCCCAAGCCAGAATGTGGTGGTTGCCGAGCGTTTCTTTGACGAGGGCGGAGGTATGCAGCTTGTCATCCACGCACCGTTTGGCACTCGGATTAACAAGGCGTGGGGACTTGCGCTTCGCAAGCGGTTCTGTCGCTCTTTCAATTTTGAATTGCAGGCTGCGGCCACCGATAACGGCCTGAACATTTCCTTGGCTGAACAGCACAGTTTTCCCCTGGCCGATGTGTTTCATTTCCTTCACCCTGACAGCGTGAAGCAAGTGCTGGAGCAAGCAGTAATCGCCTCCCCTATCTTTGGCGCACGCTGGAAGTGGGATGCTGGTCGCGCTCTGGCAGTGCTGAGATTTGCTCACGGCAGGAAGGTTCCTCTGCAAATTCAGCGCATGCGCGCCGACGATCTCCTGGCCGCCGTCTTTCCTGATGCCGCAGCCTGCCAGGACAACATCGTCGGGGACATCCGCTTTCCCGCTCATCCACTGGTGCGCGAAGTGATGAAAGACGTTCTCACTGAGGCTCTGGATCTGGAGGGATTGACGGAAGTTCTGCAAGGAATCAGACAAGGGACCATCCGTACCGTTGCTGTCGATACACCCGCACCGTCACAATTTTCGCATGAAATTCTCAATGCGAACGCCTACGCTTTTCTAGACGACGCGCCGCTCGAAGAGCGGCGGGCGCGCGCCGTAGAATTGCGCCGGTCTTTACCGGAATCTTTGATGACTGAGGCCGGACGGCTGGACCCGGCAGCCATCGCTGAAGTCCGCAACGATGCGTGGCCGGATATCCGCGACCGCGACGAGCTGGATGATGTGCTGCAAACGCTCATTGCTTTGCCCGAGGATTTTACGTCCCCGCGAGATTCTCAAATAGCCGAGGAGTGGGGACGGTATTTTGAGGCGCTGGTTGCGGAGCGGCGTGCAGCGCGCGCTATTTCTGGCGGCAGGGTCTTCTGGGTTGCGGCGGCAAGAGCCAGGACTTTCCGAAGCGCGTACCCCAAGGCTCAGTTCAGCACCGAGATTGCCGAAGTCGAAGATGTTACCCCACCCCATGAAGAGGCTGTCCTGGCGCTTATCCGTGGATGGCTTGCCCATTCCGGCCCTATGACAGCCTCCCAACTCAGCCGGAATCTTCAATTGCCGGCCTCTGAGATTGACACTGCCCTGTTGCAGATTGAAGCGAGCGGCATGGCGCTGCGCGGCCAATTTACCGGGACGCAGGAACTCGAATGGTGCGAGCGTCGACAGCTTGCGCGCATTCATCGATTAACCTTAGGTTGGCTGCGGAAGGAAATCCAGCCCGTGACTCCAGCGCAGTTCATGCGCTGGCTGCTCCGCTGGCAACACGTTGCGCCAGGAACTCAGCTTCCGGGAGACGAGCGTGGTGCGCTCGAAATTTTGCGACAACTTCAGGGATTTGAGGCCCCTGCCTATGCCTGGGAGTCTCATCTTTTAGCAAGGCGCATTGTGCGCTACGACCCAAAGATTCTTGATCAGCTTTGCCTGAGCGGGGCGGTTGGATGGGGCAGGCTTTCAGCACATCCGGCCATGGCCGTTGAATTCAAAGAAGGAACTCGGCGGATTGCGCCCTCCAAGGCCGCTCCGATAACCTTCTTTGTGCGTGAGGATACCGACTGGATGATTTCGCACCGCGCGGAAGACAGCGAGCAAGAGACGCGCGGCCTGAGTCCAAGCGCGCGTGACGTGCTCAGCTTCCTTCGCCAGAGGGGGGCGTCGTTTTTCCCGGACATTGTGCGGGCAACGGGGAGGCTGAAAGCGGAGGTGGAGACAGCGCTTTGGGAATTGGTGGCGGCAGGATTAATCACGGCGGATGGGTTTGACAACCTCCGTGCCCTGGTTGACCCCAGGCGCCGCGCCGGTCAGGGCCGCGGCCGCAGTATCCGCCCGCGTCATAGCGCCGGGCGCTGGTCATTGCTCTATCCTGTGACTCTGCCAGACCGCACGCGAGCGTTGGAAGCCGCCTGCCGGATGTTGTTGAATCGCTATGGCGTAGTTTTCCGCGAGATACTCGCTCGTGAAAGCATTCTGCCGAAATGGCGCGAATTGCTGATCACATTAAGGCGATTGGAGGATCGGGGAGAAGTTCGAGGGGGAAGATTTGTTGATGGCTTCATCGGCGAGCAATTCGCGTTGCCCGTGGCTGTTGAATCCTTGCGTGCCACGCGGAAACTGCCGCTCTCCGGGGAAGCGATAACTCTCTCCGCCGCCGATCCTCTAAACCTCGGGGGTATCCTGCTGCCTGGAGAACGTATCTCTCCCACCTCGACACGGTTCATCACTTTCCGTGACGGAATTCCTCTTGAGACAACGGAAACAATATCTCCCTCATGGGAACCTGCCGCCCCGCCCCAAACGCATGAACTCCGCGCTCCATTCTGACCGCATGAGCCGCTTCGCCGAGACCTGCGAGGCCATCGGCTCCACGTCTAAAAAGACCGAAAAAATTCAAATTCTCAGTAACTACCTTAAGTCGCTTGACCCCGTCAACGGGGCCCGCGCCTGCGTTTTCTTTACCGGTCGTGCTTTCCCTCGCCGGGAAGAAAAGGTGCTGGCCGTCGGCGGATCTTTGCTGTGGCAGGCCATCATCGAATTAACCCATCTCGGCTTGGACGAATTGGAGGCGATTTATCGAAAGCATGGTGATTCAGGCACCGCCGCTCAGGAGGCGCTTGGCCGCCACGTTGCAAACGGCCAGCTCACACTGGGCGAGGTCGCCGCGGCGCTTCACGACCTTGCGGCGCGCCGCGGTCCCGCTCAGAAGCTCGCAGGACTGATCGAGTTGTTTGGAAAGGCAGAGCCAGTGGAAGTGAAGTATCTCATTAAGATCATGACCGGCGACTTGCGGATTGGCCTTAAAGAAGGGCTAGTTGAAGAAGCGATTGCCCGGGCCTGCGGCTGCACTCTGGCGGACGTTCGGCGAGCCAACATGCTGACGGGCGATATTGGAGCTGCCTTCCGATTGGCTCGCGAGAATCGGCTGGAGACAGCACAGCTCCGCTTGTTTCATCCCATCGGCTTCATGTTGGCAAGCCCTGCCGAAAGCCCTGCTGAAGTGATGGAATATTATCCGGAAGGTGTTCTGGCCGAAGATAAATATGACGGCATTCGCGCCCAGGCGCACAAAGGCGGGCAAACCGTTAGGATTTTCTCTCGCACTCTGGATGAGGTGGTTGAGTTCCCGGAGCTCGCTTCCCCGCTACTCCGAATCCCGGGAGAATTCATTCTGGATGGAGAAATTCTTGCCTGGCGCGATGGCCCCTTGCCTTTTACAGAACTTCAAAAGCGTCTAGGCCGGAAGCAGCAGGACTTCTGGCTCCATCAGGATATCCCTGTCACCTTCATGACGTTTGACATCCCTTATTGCGACAGCAAGCTTCTGCTCGATACATCGCTTACCGAGAGACGTCAATGCCTCGAAGCCTTACTGGATGAGCGTCAATCGGCTGAAGTCCGGCTGTCGCCCGTCAAGGTTTGCCGTTCCGAGGAGGAACTCCGAGATTTTTTCGATGCTGCGCTGGCACGAGGAAACGAGGGTGCCATGTGCAAGGCTCCAGGATCAGCTTATACGCCCGGACAACGGGGCCGATCGTGGTTCAAACTCAAGCGTCCCTTTGCTACCCTGGATGTGGTCGTTACCTCCGTGGAATATGGTCATGGAAAGCGGCGGGGATTGCTCTCAGACTTCACCTTTTCGGTGCGCGATCACGATCGTCTTGTAACCATCGGCAAAGCCTATTCCGGTCTTACAGACCGCGAGATTCATCAACTGACACAGTATTTTCTGGAGCACACGATTGAAGATCGGGGCTTCTGGCGGCGCGTAGACCCCAGCGTGGTTATTGAGGTGGCGTTTAACAACATTCAGCGATCCAATCGTCACGAAAGCGGCTATGCGCTGCGCTTTCCACGAATTGTGCGCCTTCGACCCGATAAACTCCCGACAGAAATCGATACGCTCGACCGCGTGAGGGAATTGTATGAGAAACAATTCAGCGCGCGGAGAGCTTTATGATCAGGATACCAGGCAGATTCTTCTCTCCGCAGAATTGCGGGTAATGGTATCCTAAGATGGGTATTCGACCATGAAAAGAAGAACCGCTTTGAAAGTTGTAACCTTAGGGACGCTTGCCCCACTCGGATTTGAAGCGTTGAGCAAGATGGGTCCAGGGGGAACAGCCTGGGCCGCTGAGAACTATCAACTCCATTTCTTTACGTCAGAGGAAAATGAACTCCTCGATCAATTGATGGAGATGATCATCCCTGCCGACAATCACTCTCCAGGAGCGCATGCCGCCCAGGTGAGTCTGTTTGCGGACTTGATGGTATCCACCAGCAGTGATCAGATAAAGAACCAGTGGCGAAATGGGCTTAAGTTGCTTCGCCAGGAAGCTGCGCGAAGTTCATTGGCTGAGGCGTTGGCCAAAGCCGCCGAAAACGAGGGCCATCCACAAACCGAGTTGGAGCATTTCTTCGCAGCGCTTAAGGAGATGACCATTAACGGCTACTATACTTCGGCGATTGGAATCCATCAGGACCTGCAATACGTTGGAAACACCTACCTCCCGTCATTCCCCGGCTGCACTCGATCTGACCACAAATAATTATGTGAGCCCTGTGCAGCGTGGAGTTATCACACCGGCCCCGCGACCATCTATAACTGCACGTGCTAAGGCCACGGACTCTGCTATCAGGGAGGGAATTTCACTTTTCTAATTGCGGGACCGAAGGCGCAAGTGGAAATGGTCCAGGCGGCAGCCCGCTGATTCCAGCCGAGGTTCGCAAAACCATAATTTTCGCGGCTGAAGATATTGTCAGCCCGCGGAATTGACGAGCATACTTGGCAAGCTCTGAACGCGAGGCTGTCAAACTTTTGGTGAGGGGCGGCGGCGCTCCGCCACAATCGTCACCTGCATATCGCGGGCCAAGCGCACGACTTTCTGCACCAAACTTCGGCCAATGAGCGGAACGCGCGGGCCGCGCTGAGCACGTGCCAGAAAGATCTGGGTGATCTGGTGAAGCCGGGCGAAACCAACCAGGGTTGCAGCCACATCCTTACCTTGCAGGATTCGCGTTTCAATGTGCAGGTTGCGGGCAAAGTTCAGGTGCTTTTCCAACGCTTCGCGCTGGGCCGCGGGAAGGTTGTGAAAATCGGAGTCGGGCAGAACCGCGACCGCAAAGCAATCCGCGCGAAGGTAATCCGCCACGCGCCGACCCCGGCGGATCAGCATGGCTGTTGTAGGATCCGCGGTTACATAAATCAGAATCCGGTCCGAGGGCTGGAGCTCTTCAGTTTTTTCCGCGGCAGCGCGACGCTGATCCAGGGTGAGAGCTTCGGAGCCTTCCTGCGTCACTTGGCGGAGGTCCAGCTCGTGCGCTGTCTGGCGCAAAGCCATTTCCCTGAGCACCACCAGAGTTGAAGGCTTAAAGAAATTTTGCAGTGCTGCCTGCGCCTTTTCGGGAGCGTAAACGACTCCGCGTTTAAGGCGGTTCAGCAACGCTTCCGGCGGCAAATCGACCATCACAACCTCATCGGCCTGTTTGACAACCCAATCCGGGACCGTTTCCCGAACCCGCACGCCCGCAATCTGCCACACCTGATCATTGAGGCTCTCGATGTGCTGAACGTTCATCGTGGTCAGTACGCTGATCCCCGCATCCAGGAGTACTTGAACGTCTTCCCATCGTTTAGCCCTTTCCGAGCCCGGCACATTGGTATGCGCGAACTCATCCACTGCACATACCTGTGGGTGTCGTCGCAAGATGGCAGCCGTATCCATCTCCTCAAAGCTTGTGCCACGGTACTCAATTTTCCTTCGCGGAATCGCTTCCAGCCCTTCCATCAGAGCGATCGTATCTTTGCGGCCGTGAGGCTCAAAATAACCCACTACCACATCGATCCCTGAGTTCTTCAGCTCGTGGGCCTCCTGAAGCATCTGGTAGGTTTTACCCACCCCCGCGGCATAGCCCAGATAAATCTTCAGGTTGCCACGCCGAGTGGAAGAGAGAGTGTCAGTCATGACGGCAGGTCTTAATTCGGAAAGACGCGCACATCCATGCCTTCTGCCTCACGAATGATTTTGTCCACAAAGCCCCCCCATAAGCGCTGCCACCAGCTTTCACGGGAGCTATGGCCGATGAAGATCTGCGTAATGCCATGCTGGCGTGCGAATTCCATAATGGCATGGATCGGCTCCTCGCTTTCGAGAAGGTGTACCTGAGCGTTCAACTTGCGGGCGAGTGAAAGATTGCTTTCAAGAATCTTCTGATCGGCGGGGGATAAATCCAATTCGTTGACGTAAACCACAAAGAGCTCGCCATGGAAGCGGTCGGCATTGCGGCGGCCGCTCTCGATCATCCGGTTGGCGTTCATGCGCGGCGTGACGCATACCAGAATGCGTTCCTGAACGCCCCACAGCGGTTCAATCCCCTGCCGTTCCAGGTAGATCTCAAGCTGGTGGTCCACCACGTCCGCAGCCAGAAGCAGAGCGATCTCCCGCAATTCCGAAAGCTTCCGCTGACTGGTGGTAAGATCTTCCTTCACTCCGGGGCTTCCCCGCTCCAGGCACATTTCCGGAGGAGCATCGACCACCTCGATCTCATCAGCCATTTTGACAAAGCTTAGCGGGATCGTGTCGCTCACTTCCCTACCCGTGATTCGTTCCACCTGGTCACGAAACTCTTCAATAAATTGCAAGTTCACCGACCCAATCACAGAAATTCCGTTAGCCAGAAGTTGTTCCACATCCTGCCACCGTTTGGCGTGCGCGCTGGAGGGAGGGTTGTCATAGGCGAGGCCATCAATCAGGCAAACCTGCGGGCGGCGACGCAGAATGGCATCCACATTAATCATCGGAACACCTTCAACAACCTTCAGCGGGATCACTTCCAATTTCTTCAGCAGATCCTGCACTTCGGGCGAGACCGGCGGTTGAATAGCGCCTACGACGACATCCTCATGATTCCGCTCTCGGCGGCGACGCCCCTCATCAAACATGCGGAAGGATTTGCCCACTCCGGGAGCGTATCCCAGAAAGATTTTGAGCCGCCCTCGACGGTGAAATTCCTCTTCCGCCTGGACACGGCGGAGCAGTTGGTCAGGGTCGGGACGAGCAAGCACCTCAGGCATGGAATGCTAGACCTTGGATATTTATTATGGCGAAATTCGTCGAAAAGCGAAAGGAAAGCATTTAAAGTTGCAGCGACGGAGGGCACTGCGGCTGATGGAGGCTAAGAACGAATGGGGTGACACCACAAAAACCTGCAAATCACAGTGATTGTTTCCGTTGGAGTGCTCGTGTCGGCACGGATGATTCTTCCGTATCTGGGAACGCGCAATTAAAGCAAGAGTTGTCACTGTAATTTGCAGTCACCGACAGGCTCATCTGCCCTTGCTTGCGGACGTGGTTTCGGCTGGGAGCACTATCCGGCCTGTTTTGCGGCCAAATCACCGATATACGGAATCTTGTAGCGCTCATTCCGGTAGGCTTTATACATCAAAAAAAGCCAGTAAAGAAAAATGAAAAGGGCGATGATCAAGCCCAACCCTGCCATCGCAAGACCCACGATGCCAAAAGTGGCAAAGCTGAGGATGGAGGTGATAATGGACCAGGCAATCCAAAATGCAATCAGCGCCACATTAAAAAAGATGGACTGAAAGGCGTGGAAGCGAACAAAACTGTTATTCTTGTAGGGCTCGATCACCAGGAAGATGATCCCGGTAATGACGCCCAGGATGTAGGTCAATAACCCGGCCACATTGGCGCTCATTCCGGTGTCCTGCACGCCAACCTGCGAAGCGCCTACCGAAGGCGACCCAACCGGCGTACCGCAGGCTTTGCAAAACGAGCTTCCTTCCTCGACGACAGCATTGCATTTGCCACAGTAATTCATGGGTAAATTCTCTCCTCCTGAAGCTGAAATTTGATGCCTTGATGGATGACAGACCGATACCCTGAAGCAAGAACACCTTTGCCGGGAGCAAATTGACTACCTGCGGAAGAAATGCCCCCTCGCAAAGCCATTGCTGTTCCCACACTTCATACCGGTTCAGCGCTTTGAGCAATAAGAAAATCTCGATGATATTATTCGATTATTTCTAAGTTTTGATGAGGAAGGATAATGAAAATTGTGAACAACTAAGATCTTTTTCCGTAAAGCTTGCCTCGTGAGGGGATGGAGGCAATTTTGATCCGGCTGGCAACAGATTCTCGTTGTAAGGAAAGATATCGCCTACACGCTAAGCTAAGCAACTGATCGGGGATGAAACGGGGAGAGCCTCAGCGAATATCGCCATCCAGGGCAAGATTCACCTTGAGGACATTCACTCGAGGCTCGCCCAGGAAGCCTAGCTGGCGCGGCTCAGTGTATCGCTCAATGAGTTCTCGGACGCGAGCCAGAGGAATGCCGCGAGCCTTTGCCACCCGGGGAGCCTGGGCATATGCAGCCGCCGGGCTGATATCCGGATCGAGTCCGCTCGCCGATGCAGTGACCATATCCACCGGAACGGTGCCTTGAAATTGCGGATTTTGCTTCCTAAACCTAGCGATATCCGCTTTGACTCGTTCAATCAGCTTGCGACTCGTAGGGCCATAATTCGATCCGCCTGAGGCGGTTGGGTCATATCCGTCAGGCCCGGCAGCCGAAGGACGAGGATGAAAGTATTCAGGCTTGCTGAAATTCTGGCCGATCAAAACTGAGCCCACCACCTGACCGTGAACTGTGACCAGGCTTCCGTTAGCCTGATGGGGAAATAGAGCCTGACAGAGCCCTGTGATCAGGGCGGGATAGATCAGTCCCGTCAGGACAGTAAACACCAAGGTTATTCGAAATGCTGGTCCAAGATGTCGCCACATAACCGCTTCCTTTGCATCAGCTTTCGGTCATCAGGGTCAGTGTTCTGCTAAAGAATCTCTCGAGGCTGCCGGCCACGTCCGATCACTCACGGCTATCTCTCATCCCCTGCCCATCGCGGATAGCTGCCTGCGCTCTTCAGGCCAATCTGAAAAGCACCAGTAGCCGGTCAATGATCCAAATCCCGGGGAATGGAGCAATAAGGCCGCCGATTCCATAAATCAGTATGTTGCGTGAGAGTAATCCTGCCGCGCCTAAGGGCCTGTATTTGACTCCGCGCAGCGCCAGAGGAATTAGCGCAATAATAATCAGCGCGTTGAAGATGACCGCCGCCAGCACGGCACTCTGTGGTGAGTGCAAGTGCATGATGTTGAATGCTTTCAGCGCCGGGTAAGTCGTCATGAACATTGCCGGGATGATCGCGAAATATTTGGCCACATCGTTGGCAATCGAAAACGTGGTGAGAGCACCACGGGTGATCAGCAATTGTTTGCCGATAGCCACAATCTCAATCAGCTTGGTAGGGTTGCTGTCGAGGTCCACCATGTTTCCAGCTTCCTTGGCGGCCATGGTTCCGGTGTTCATCGCGACGCCCACGTCGGCCTGGGCCAGAGCCGGCGCGTCATTGGTTCCGTCACCTGTCATCGCCACCAGGCGTCCTTGAGCCTGTTCCCTGCGGATATAATCCAGTTTATCTTTCGGCGTGGCCTGGGCCAGGAAATCATCCACACCCGCCTCATTGGCAATTGCAGCGGCGGTGAGGGGGTTATCACCCGTGATCATGACGGAACGGATGCCCATCGCTCGCAATTGAGCAAGCCGGTCGCGCATGCCGCCTTTCACGATATCCTTCAGGTGTACCAGGCCCAACAACCGCGGGCCATCGGCCACAGCCAGGGGCGTTCCACCGCTGCGCGAAATGCGGTCCGACATTTCGAGAAAGCCGGCAGGAACCTTACCGCCGCGGTCTCTGACAAACTGCATCACGGCATCGGTCGCTCCCTTTCGCAGCTGGCGACCATCAAGGTCAACCCCGCTCATGCGCGTATAAGCTGAGAAGGGAATGAAATGCGCGTCCTGCTGTGAAAGTTCACGCCCCCGCAGATTGTATTTTTCTTTCGCCAGCACCATGATGGAGCGCCCCTCGGGCGTCTCGTCGGCAAGGCTCGAGAGCTGTGCGGCGTCGGCCAGTTCATGATCGGTGACCCCTTCAACTGGAAGAAACTCCACGGCTTGGCGATTTCCCAATGTGATGGTTCCGGTCTTATCGAGCAGAAGCGTATTCACGTCGCCTGCCGCCTCCACTGCTTTGCCGCTCATTGCCAGGACGTTATGCTGCATCACGCGATCCATTCCCGCGATACCTATGGCGGAGAGAAGTGCGCCAATGGTGGTTGGAATCAAGCACACCAACAGGGAAACGAGCACTGCCATGGAAGGAATTCGCCCAGCCTGTGCGGACAAAACGCTATATCTTGCGAAGGGATCGAGCGTTGCAACCGCCAGCAGAAAAATCAGCGTAAGCCCAGCGATCAGGACGTTGAGGGCAATTTCATTCGGCGTTTTTTGGCGTTCAGCCCCTTCGACCAACGCAATCATGCGATCCAAAAAGGTTTCGCCCGGATTCGACGTGATCCGAACTTTGATCTGATCGGACAGCACTCGGGTACCACCCGTCACCGCGCTCCGGTCACCACCCGACTCCCGAATTACCGGTGCACTCTCACCTGTAATCACGGACTCATCCACGGTGGCGATGCCTTCGATCACCTCACCGTCGCCCGGGATGATATCTCCGACTTCACATAAAACAATATCCCCGGCGCGAAGTTTTGAAGCGGCAACCATCTCGATCTTTTCACCGCGGATAAGCCGTTTGGCAAGGGTGTCGGTCTTGGTCCTCCGCAACGCGTCAGCCTGCGCTTTTCCCCGTGCTTCCGCCATGGCTTCGGCAAAGTTCGCAAATAGAACTGTGAACCACAGCCACAGGCAGATCTGAAGATCAAAGCCAAGATCAGGCCAGCCTGCAAAGGCATTCCGTGCAAGAAACAGCGTCGTGATGCCAGCGCCGACTTCCACCACAAACATGACCGGATTCTTTGCCTGAATCAGAGGATTCAGCTTCAGAAACGAATCTCTCAGTGCGCGGCGCATGATTTCGCGATCAAACAGGGGCCGCGCTCGCATGAGCTTCCTGGGAATCAGTGAGGTGGAATCTTGGGAGACCCCAGAAAAGTCCGGAGCGGTTGAACTGGCACCGGTAGACATCGATCAACTCCAGATTGGAAACGAGAGCATCGAAAGCAGCTTTCCCTGCCACATCAGAAAGTGCTCAACAATGGGGCCGAGGGAAAGCGCGGGGAAAAAAGTCAGCGCGCCGACGATGATCACAACCCCGACGACCAACCCCACAAACAGACCGCCGTGGGTTGGGAGCGTACCACTGGTCGCAGGAATGTGCTTCTTGGCCGCCAGGCTGCCCGCCACCGCCAGCATCGGAATGATCATCAGGAAACGACCGATGAGCATTGCCAAGCCCATGGTGAGGTTGTACCAGGGCGTGTTGGCGTTCAAACCCGCGAAGGCGCTGCCATTGTTTCCAGTTCCGCTGCTGAAGGCATAAAGGATTTCGCTGAAGCCATGCGGACCCCCGTTATTCAGATTGGCAACGGCCAGTCCCAACGCGTTCCAGTAACCTTTTGGGGCGAAAGGGATGACGGCGCTTGCAGCCGTGAACAACAAGATGCTTGCGGCCATGGCGATCAGTGCCAACATGCACATTTTGACTTCCTTCTGTTCAATCTTCTTGCCCAGATATTCCGGCGTGCGGCCCACCATCAGTCCGCCGATAAAAACAGCGATGATCGCGTAAAGCAGCATGCCGTAAAGCCCCGAGCCGACGCCGCCAAAGATTACTTCTCCCGTTTCTATGTTGAAGAGAGGAACCAAACCACCCATCGGGGTGAAACTGTCATGCATGCTGTTGACGCTGCCGTTGCTCGCGTCTGTTGTCGCGACGGCCCATAGCGCTGAATCGGCAATTCCGAACCTTTCTTCTTTCCCTTCCATGTTCCCGCCCGGCTGAGTTGAGGTCGCATTCTGCTGCACCCCCAGGCGCGAAAGCATGGGATTACCTCTTTGCTCTGCGGGATAGCAAACGAAAACTCCTGCCAGAAACAAAATAGACATTGCGGCGAACAGCGCCCAGCCCTGCCGCGTGTCTTTAACCATGGCGCCGAAGGTATACGTAAGCCCCGCTGAAATCAAAAGGATCGCCACGCATTCCACGAAGTTGGTCAGCGGAGTGGGATTTTCAAACGGGTGCGCAGAGTTGGCATTAAAAAATCCCCCTCCGTTTGTGCCCAGCATCTTGATGGCCTCCTGCGAAGCCACGGGACCCACCGCTATGGTCTGCGTTGCTCCTTCCAGGGTTTTAGCAACGGGATAAGGCTTCAAGGTCTGAGGAACTCCTTGAGCAGCAAGGAACAAGGCGAAGGCGACAGAAAGCGGAAGCAGGATGTATACCGTAGCGCGTGTGAGATCCACCCAGAAGTTCCCGATCGTCTTAGCCTCGCGACGGGTAAAGCCCCGGATAAGCGCAATTGCCACGGCGATGCCCGCTGCCGCCGAGAGAAAATTCTGCACCGTCAGCGCCGCCATCTGGACAAAGTAGCTCAACGTCGATTCGCCGCCGTAGGCCTGCCAGTTGGTGTTGGTCATGAAGCTTACAGCGGTATTAAAGGCAAGATCAGGTGTGATGGCCGTTGCGTTCGAGGGCGCATGCGCGGTGCTGAAATGCATGGGATTGAGCGGTAGAAATCCTTGCAGCCGTTGTATCAGATACACAAACAAAAAGCTCACGAGGCTGAACACGAGCAGCGAAGCTGTATATTGCGTCCAACGCTGCTCAGCATCCTCACGGATTCCCGATAATTTATATATCAGGCGTTCCAGGGGCCGGAGTAATGGGTGCAGCCATGTTCGTTTACCCTCAAATACGCCCGCCATAAATTTCCCGAGCGGTTTAGTCAGGATCAGAAGAAGGGCAAAAAAGACAACGATTTGGAAAATGCCGTTGGAAGTCATCATGACTCCTCAGAATCGGTCAGGATGCAAAAGGGCATAGAGCAAATAGACGAATAAGAACACCGCGATAACACCAGATAGGGCGAACATCGTCGTTCTCCACTGAGTCTGAACCGTCAGAATCGCTGTCGGGCCAGCGGTTGAGCCTGCCCTGAAAATTCCGGAGCGCACTTTTAACCCAACTTGCTTCGTTTGCCGCCTTCTGCTCGCCTAGAGGTCGTTGACCTGATGGCTGTCTCAACTCACGGCTAAAGGCGCTCGCAAGCCTTGGCAAATGCCCAACAGAGTGCAAAGAAGGCAATCGCGATTAGAATATAAAAGGCGTCGAGCATACTTCCCTGTTCCTCGAAGCAGCTTTCAAGTCAACGTATAACGAGAGACATTAAGAAGTCATAAAGGAAGGCTAAGGATTCCCTTAACGCGCCTCAGGCACGTGGAAACGATAACCCACCCAGGGTTCGGTCAGGAGGTAGCGTGGTTTGGCAGGTTGAGGTTCAATTTTCTTGCGAAGCTGATTGACAAAAACCCGAAGATATTCCACTTGATCACCATAGTCGGGGCCCCAGACAGCCTGAAGTAATTCCCGGTGCGTTAACGTGCGATTCGGATGACGAATCATAAAGAGCAGAAGATCAAATTCTTTGGGCGTCAGGCGCGTTGCTCGGCCTTGGACGGACGCCTGCCGTGATCGGAGATCAATCCGCACATCTCCGAAGTCAAAAAGGCCGACACCAGCTTCCCCCATTGCTGCGGTTCGGCGCAAGGCTGCGCGAATCCGGGCCAGCAATTCAGATGTACTGAAAGGCTTTGTTACATAATCATCCGCCCCGGCATCCAGCGCTTCCACCTTGTCTCTCTCGGCAGTTCGTACGGTGAGCATAATAACGGCCACCTCGATACCTGACCGCCCGTTGCGAATCGCGCGGCAGGTCTCCAGGCCACCCGCTCCCGGCATGTTCATATCCAGAAGAACCAGATCAAAGCTCTCGGAACTTAACCGCTCAAGGGCTTCTTCGCCGCTGCGCGCATCCGCAACCTCATATCCGCTTGCACTCAGCGTGGTGCGCATCACACGCCGAATCTGCGGCTCATCATCCACAACTAAAATTCGGCCTGCGCTCACACCAGCACCTCCTGGTGGGCAATCGGCAATGAAATGAAAAACTCCGATCCCTGACCCGGCCGGCTTTGCAACCAAATTTCTCCCGAGTGCGCCTCCACAATCCTGCGGGCGATCGTCAGACCCATTCCAGCGCCGGTCACTTGGTCGTGACCGGAAGAAGCGCGATAAAACTTTTCAAAGATACGAGCCTGTTCCGTCTCGTCAATTCCGGGCCCTTCATCTGCCACGCTTAGGACAACACTTCCCTCCGCCGCTCGCGCCCGGATTATGACCGAGGCATGGGGTGGTGAGTACTTCAGGGCATTATCCACCAGCTGCCGGAGGGCCAGGCCGATCAATTCTCCATCCACAAAGACCTCGGGGATTTTCGGAGAAATCAGGACGCGAATCTCCCGCCCCTCCGTGGCCGACCTCATCGGCTCCAGAGCTGCACTCACCAAGGCATCCACATGGCACACCTTCCGCTTTACGTGAACCTGGCCTGCCTCAATGCGCGCCATCTGAATGGCCTCATTGACCCACTGGGAGAGGCGATCCGCCTCCTCGTTAATGATCGAAATCAGTTCACGTTGGGCGAGCGGCTGACGAACGGAGCCGGAAAGCAAGGCTGTAGCGGCAGCCTTGATCGAAGTCAGCGGAGTCTTAAATTCATGGGCAATGGCATCCATCAGTGTGGACTTAAGTTCCTGGCTCTGCCGCGCGGCTTCGGCGCGATTGGCTATCTCCTGGCCGCGCGCCCTTTCAAGCCCGATGGCGATCAGATTGGAAAGAGCGTGCAGAGCGCCGTCGGAAAGCGGCCTCCCCCGCAGCGCAATACTCCCAATCGGCTCACCCCCCAGGCGAATGGCCGTCACAACCGTCTGGCTCTCTGCTTCCTGAAAAAGGGTTCCCTGGACTGCGGCCTGCCGCAACTTGTCCTCAATGGCCGTCAGGTCCTCGGGTCCGGCGCGCAGGATTTCTCCGCTTGCGCGGTCATAAAGCGCAACGGCCGAAAAATTAAAAATCTGCGCAATTTGATAAGCCACCTGCTTGGCGACAGGACGCGCGGAATCCATCAGCAGAATCGCCCGGCTGAGAGCATAAAGCCCCTCCATTTCTCGCTGGCGATCTTCGGCTTGCTGGTTTGATGCAGGATAGGAGGAGAGCCGGCTTGCGGCAATTGCAGCGATCAAAAACGCCACGAGAGCCCACCAATCCATTGGCCTTGAAATGCTGAATGTGCCGACGGGAGGCAGAAAAAAATAGTCAAAGACCAGGAAGGATAGGAGCGAACTCAGGAGGGCCTCGGTCAATCCCCACACTTGTCCCATCGCCACGATGCCAACGGCGTAAAATAATCCAGCCGCAGTCGCGGTCACATGCAACGCGCTGAAGGAAACCAGCGTGATCGTTGCAACAGTCGCCAGCACACTCAGGATGCGAAGCGCCATCCAGCCCGACCGAGAAAGCAATCGTCTGCCGGGATCGCCTGATTTCATTGAATCACCGGTCATGAGCAGGCCTTAAACTTAATCTATCACAAGTCGAATCCAGCCCGGCGAAAGGTGCACCTTCCCCAAAGGAGCGCCAGGTAAAGGAAAAAAGCAACCCATTCATCAATGCTTCTCGTTTCAGAGTCCTGTGAGAAGTCTGAGGTTTTAAGAGAAGGGGTTGCCTTTCAAAGCTTCGCCAGAGCGTTTTCAACTGACGTAAGATCCGATTTGGAAACCTCGCTGGGCAAGGGGTCTGAAGTCCGGCGGGCATAAAAATGACCGCCGTTTTCGGCGACTTCCACGGTTTCTGTCTGGTTCTTTGCTCCAAAGGTCACTTTGAAGGTATAGGAGGGGTGATTCAGGCCGAACTTGGCGAGATCGCCTGGTTTTGCAGGCGGGAATGTCGTGGCGCGCAGGTTGTGCAGAGCGGAAAGGAAAGCATTCACATCGTCAGTGGACACCTGCTTTGACTGCGGCGAAGTCTCTTTCCACTGGTTCTTTTCCTGCTGCAATATCCAATGTCCTTTCGGCGAAGTCACTTCGAAACTTTTGACATCAAACATATCCCAGGAAAACAAATCCTTGTCCCGAAAGTCGCTGGCGCTCTTCTGTAGCTGGCTTACGGAATCCTGGTCAAGCGTGAAAAGCGGAGCCAGCGCCGAATTCATGGCGTAGTATCCATTGCCGGATTTTTTGCCGATCACCAGGGTCTGGCTCGCATTGGGAGTGGTCAGCTTCACGGTGACGGTAGGCTTGCCAAACCCGTATTTCGCCTCAGACTTCTTGTCTTCTGCAACGATGCTTTGCATTGTGAGCGCCTGAAAGTTGTCGACCAGACCATCGACAGCGAAATGATCAGCCCGCACATCGGGCGGCAGAGAAACCTCCCAGACGCCCTCCGGATTCTTCACCAACGTATAGCTCTGATTACCCGATTTCACTTCGATGCGATTCAACTGACCTGTATCGAGCGTTACCGCCCGAGTATCCCGCAGGTCAAAGAGGCTCTTTTCCAAAGCCGTTTTGGTGTCATCCGACAAGGTAAAGACACGAGGATTCCCTGCCACCTGCGCGTAGACTCCCGTATTAGTGGGCGTTTCCTGACCGAGGAGTAATGCAAACTCCTTCGGGTTGGAACGGCTTGAAACCTGGATGGTTTCCGCGGGCGGGTCCAGACCAAAATCCTTCAGGTCTTCAGCATGCGGCGCAATCACCTGATCGATTGTGGCCGTGGTCAGACTTTGCACGAAAGACGCAATCTTGCTCTGGTCTGCCGCAATCGGCTGCGGCTTCACAATGGCCCACTGTTTCCCCTGACGCTCGCAAGTGAAACTCTTCTTGTCTTGCGGAGTGATGGTAAATGACTGAATGTCAGCCGCTTTCAAATCACAGATCTTCTCAGACTTACTGGCTGCTTCCTTTGTCTGCTCGCGGCTCTTGCGTTTGTTCCAAAAACTGAACGTGAACCATAGAGCGACGAGAATAATAATGGCAATCAGCGTGTTCAGGTATCTTTTCACCGCCGGCTCCACCAGACCCCAATACCGATAATAATGATGCAGACAGGAATGATCATCACACGCAGCAGCAGTCCCCCCATCTGACTGGCGGTGAGATTCAGGTGCTGGAACGCCGGCGCTTTGGGACGAATCGAAATGAGACCCTCGTTTGATGCCAACCACTCGACCATGTTCATGATCAGGTCGCGATTACCCTGGAAGCCCAGGTAAGCGTTGGCCGCGATAAGCGACGTGCCTACAGCGACAAACCTGCCTTCTTTATTAGGTGCCCCGCCGGTCAGAGTCCCGGCAACCGCCACGACCAGCGGACCCTTAATGTCCTTTCCGGGACGGAAGGAAACTTCTCGCATACTGGGATTGAAGTTGGTCACGCTGAAACTTGCTTGCGAAGTCTTGCAGAGTTGATCAAGCGTCGCGCCGGATTTGTCGTCGCTCGCAACCTCGAAGGATCGCGCCAAGGGGAAAAGGGTCGCCGTACGTTTCAGCGGCTGAACGATGGGGCTATCGCCATAGCTCAGGATCAGCGGCATGCTCGGGCTGGTCCCGAAAAGCTGCGCCACAGGGTTTTCATCAATCACCAGATCGTTGCGAACGGTGACGCCGTAATCGGATAAAAGCTTGGAAAGATTGGGCAATGCCACACCGGGATCAAGGAACGCCAGCAATCGCCCGCCGCCTTTTAGATACTTTTCAATCGTGCTCACTTCCTGCGGCAAATAATCATTTTTCGGTCCGGCAATCACCAGCATCGAACAGTCACTCGGAATCTCCATTTTCTGCAAAAGGACCAGCGTCTTCACATCGCTGTCCTCGTTTTGGAGCGCCTGCTTGAATTTCGAGTAACCGTCGCGATCGGTGCCGGAAAGGTCACGCTCACCATGCCCCTGTACAAAATAGATCACCTTCTGGCCCTTCAGCAGGCGGATCAAAGCATTGGTAATGCCTTCCTCGGAAGCGTCTGAAGCCTGCAGATGATGACTGCCCGAGGCCACATAGATCGATCCGTAATTCTGCACTCCGAATTCGTGCGCCAGCCCCGGATTCCGGTTGGGATCGACATATTGAACATGGACAAAGTGGGAAGCGGAGGAGTAGAGGTTCATCAGGTCCCGGCGCTCCCGGAAGCCGCTTTCGCGGTCGAACACATAAATCGAGACCGGACGATCCAAACCCTTCAAAAGCTTGCGAGTCTGGGGAGACAGACTGAATTCCTTATTCGGCGTGAGATCCAAATGGTGATCGTTGCGGTTAACAAACCAGTTACACAACACAATGATCGCGAGGACGACCACAATATAAATAGCCAGATTCGTCCCATGCAAAATCTGGCGCTTGGCGCTGCCGGGCCGGCGCTCATTTTCCGACATATGATTATGGCCTCCCCTTCAAAGCTTCAAGCGAACGGGCGGTCAGAAAAAGCCCGATCACGATCACCGAAACATAGTAGACGACGTCGCTTAAATCGATCACGCCCTTGGCGAAGTTGTCGAAATGCGTCGTAAGCGATAGATACGAAAGCACTTTCCCCACCAGGCTGCTGGAATAAGAATTCACCCAGTTGAAAACGTAAAGCAAGAGGAAGGCGGCGAATGAAACGGCACCGGCAATGATCTGATTTTTCGTGAAACTGGAAATCCACAACCCGAGAGCCAGCAGGCCCGCACCGAAAAGAAAAAGTCCAAGCGCGTTGGCCAGCAGCGGCAGGGCGCTGGGATTTCCGTAGACGAAGAGCATGCCGATATAGATGAACGTCAAAATCATCAGCACGACGTAAAGCCCCAAAGCTCCCAGAAACTTGCCGATGATGATCTGAAGATCCGTGAGCGGCGAGGTCAGCAGAAGCTCAATCGTACCTGATCTCTTTTCCTCCGCAAACAGCCTCATGGTGATGAGAGGGATCAGGAACAGCAACACCACAGTCAGAATGCCTTCAAAGAGCGGCCGCACGATCCACTCATTAATGTTCGGCGAGGGGCCACCCATGCCTCCCATCTCCATCATGCGGAAAACCTGGACAATGTAGGTGGCGACAAAACTATAAAAGAAGAACCCACAGAGAGCCGAATAGATCGCCAGCACCAGGTAAGCAATGGGCGAATGGAAGTATGAGCGAATTTCCTTGCCTGCCACGGCCAAGATGTTACGCATAAAGAACTCCTTCCCCTTCCCGGAACCCATGAGGCGGACGGGTTACGAGTCTTTCGCTTCAGCCTTCGTTCCCTCCGGGTTGGCGGTTTCAGTCGCCTCTTCCTCGCTCAGGTCCCGTGTAGTCAGTTTCAGGAAGATATCCTCCAGACTCATGCCGCTGGTGCGAAGCTCCAGGAGCCGCCACTGCGATTCCACTACTGCACGCGCCAGTTCTGAACGCACATCGCGCTCCTTAGCGGCATGGACTTCAAAGGTGGCCCGGCCATCGAAAACCTCGCGCTCCTCAACCAGCGTCACGCCCTCCACCCGCTCCAACCTGGACTTCATTTCATCGCGTGGCCCTTCCGCCGTGACCAGAATGGACTCAAAACCTTGAAGTCGATGGGTCAGTTCATCCGGAGCGCCTACCGCCACCACCTTTCCCCCGTTGATCACCACCACGCGCTCGCAGGTCTTTGAAACTTCCGGCAGGATATGTGTGCTCAACACCACGGTATGCTGGCCAGCTAGCCCGCGAATCAGTTCGCGAGTTTCGATGATCTGCTTCGGGTCCAGTCCCGCTGTCGGCTCGTCCAGAACCAGCACATCGGGATTGTGAATCAGCGCCTGTGCCAGCCCCACCCGCTGACGATAGCCCTTTGAAAGCTTGCCGATTTGCCGTGACTGCACGTCGGTAATAGCGCATTTTTCACTCACTTCATCGATGCGTTTCCTGAGGTCGCGGCTGGGAACCCCTTTGATCCGTCCCACAAATGCCAAGTATTCGGAAACGCGCATGTCGGTATAAACCGGTGGATTTTCAGGAAGGTAACCGGTATGCCTTCGCGCTTCAATGGATTCTTCCACCACGTCATATCCCGCCACCTTCACTTCGCCGGAGGTGGGCGGAAGATACCCGGTAATCACGCGCATCGTGGTGGTCTTTCCAGCGCCGTTCGGGCCCAGAAAGCCCAGCACCTCCCCCTTTTTCACTTCAAACGTGATATCCGAGACCGCCACGGTAGGCCCGTAGCGCTTCGTCAATTGCTGGACTTCAATCATAGAAAGGCCGCTCCTCTTTCAAACTGCGGTTTATTAAACCCGCTTTGGGATTTAGTGTGATGCCGATGCGGTCTGTCTGTCATTTTGCGCTGAGCTTTGGCTACGCCCCAAATGACAAGCAAAGACCCCGGGGTGAGGGCCATCGAATGGTCAATCGGCTTTCGTCCCGGCCAAACGTCAAATATCTTCAGCTAGATTAATTACGAATATCAAAAATCACAGAAGGTTGCCAAGATATTTCGTCAAACTTTCTTCAAAGGGAACAAATTATGTCACATTACGATGCAATTTTCAGCCCTTTTTTCTTTTTTCCATTGATAACCCGGGGCTGGGATCCCAAGCAATCATCCTGGCGGCGAGGCTTCTTCTTCCTCGCGGGTCTGCGCGTAGATCCGCGTCGCTTCAGCGCCCAGCAAGATGATTTGAGCCGAGTAGTAGACCCAGACGGCAAACGCGACCAGCGACCCAGCCGCCCCGTACATGGAGCTTAAGGCAAACCGGCCAACGTAGAACCCGAAAACGGACTTCCCAATGATCAGCAGGAATGCTGTTACGGCCACTCCAACCGAAATATCTCTCCAGGCGATTCGAACGTCGGGAACAAACCTGAAAATGATGGCCGTAATCACACTCATGACTCCCAGCGAGACCAGGAAATTCACCATTTCCACAATCCCGGCCGTGGGCAAAGCCATACTCTGAAGAACCGTGCTGATCCGGGCGAATGCGGCAGTAAGGGCGATTGAAATGAGAAGAATGGAGCCGGTGACGAGCGCCAGCCCCACCGCGAAAAGGTTGCTCCTGATTACCGTTCCAAGGCTTCGCGGAGCGCGGGTGGAAACATTCCACATGGCATTAATTGCATTGCGTAATTCGTCGAATGCGGCAAGCGAACCAAACAGAAGAGTGCCGACGGCCAGCAAATCCGTTACAATGCTGGACGACACCTTTCCCGCGTGGGTAACCAGCAAGTGAACCGCCTGCCCTCCTTCGGGACCCACCAGAAAATTCGTGGAGCGACCCAGCAGCTGTTCGGCGCCTTCGCGCCTGAAGATATAAGCGCTGATCGGAATAAAGAAGATCAGGAGCGGCGCCAGTGAGAGTAAGGCGTAGAAAGCCAAGGCCGCTCCCACGCGCGTCACGTCATGTGAATGCCACGCCACCAGCGTTTTTTTGATCAGAGTCCACAACGATGGTGATTTCATGCCGCAACCTCTCAGCAAAGATCTACCCATACACGCGCCTAACCATCCGGCGAGTCGCGAGCGCAAGCCGGAAGCCACGCGCGATCATAACGCAGAAGCCCATGGCGTTGCATCGTCAGGCGGAAGTTGATATGGTACAAGCCGGTACGGATCAAAAACGGTGAACCGAAACCAACCATTCTTCATGCAGCTTCGAGCTCCCACCCCCGATGTTTTTCATACAGCCAAAGCCCTCACTTCAGAGCAGGGCGTCGCCGCCGTTGGGAGGCCTCTCATCGCCCGTACAGCGTGGCTTGCGGTTCTTCTGACTTTTGGATGCGCGAGGGGATTGGCCGGACCTCCCTTTCAGATCGACCCTAGAGATTCATCCAGGAAGTCTGGTATCTGCCGACGATCGGTGCCTTGACAATGTTTGAGATTCCGAGTGTTGCCACCCAGGATGAAAGGTGAAGGAGTTGGGTCGTGATAGAACATAAGAAATCAGAGAAGGCGTGACATGAAAATGACTGACTTGTTTTTGAATAAACTGGAACGGGAAGCCGCAGGAACGCGCCGCGGGCTGGAGCGCGTGCCCGAGGGACGCAATGACTGGAAGCCGCACGATAAGTCCATGCGGATGGGGTATCTCGCGGCGCTCGTGGCAAGCATGCCATCCTGGATCGATTTCATGAGGAATCGAAATGAACTGGATATGAGTTCCGCTGAAAGCTCGAAGTTCAGGCTGCCGGAAGCGACCACCAGCCGGGAGTTGTTGCCAATGCTCGACCAATCGGTCGCCAAGGCGCGAGCAGCATTGACAGGCACCACCGATGAGCATCTGATGACCCGTGGCGGCTCATCGTGTCCGAACATGTAGTCGGTGAACAGCCACGACATATCATGATTCACGACGCTGTATTCAGTCATCTAGCCCATCATTGCAGCCAGTTGACAGTTTATCTTCGGCTCAATGACGCACCGGTGCCCGCGATCTACGGCCCCTCAGCAGACGAGCCATCGTAGCCTTTCGCGCTGGCGCTCAGACTGACAGGCGAAAGCCTGAAGCCCTATTCCACGCGTCAGCGAAAATTCGCTGAATTCCTTACTTTTGAGCCTATGACGATCCTTCTGAAAACTTTGCGGGCCTTGCTTCCGCATTTCCTTATCTTCGCGGTGCTTGCTCCGGCGAGGCAGCCGAAGCCCTTCATTGAATGGGAAGACCTCAATAATCCCGTGCTCTCTTACCCCGAGTGGTCCATCAAGGATGCCACAATGGCTTACCGCAACGGTCTGTTCTATGTCTTCTTCTCCGCGTTTTACCAGGATCACGGAAGAACCCGAAGTCACGTGGTGGAGGTGAGCACTCCGAATTTCAGGACTTATTCCAAGCCGATTGTTGATTTTGATGGGGAGGAGGACGGCTGGATCGGGATGTGCTCGCCCGACGTTCAATGGACGGGCAAGGAATACGAAGTCAGTTTCAATTCCTGGGGCGATGACCCTGAGAAACCTGATCAGCTTTTCTACATGACCTCGCCCGACCTGGTTCATTGGTCGCCTCGCCACTCCCTCGCTGCAAACCTCACCCGCGGCGAGCGCGCCATCGATCCGGCCCTGGCCCCCTCGGGGGACGGCTTTCACCTGATCTGGAAGTCAGGGAGAAAACCCATGCGCCCACGCATGGCTGTCGCTCCCGCACTCAGCGGCCCGTGGCATCTGGTAGGCTCCGGCTACCCGGTGCTCAAAATGAAGAGCGGGCATGAAGACGGGCTGATCCACGAAAACTTCGAGTTCATCCGCATCGACGGCAAGTGGCGCCTGCTGACCTCTGACTATCCTCACGGACATCACGCGTATCTCTATACTCTCGAAAATGATGCGAACTGGCTCAACTGGGGTGGCGGATTCGAGATTCGCGTGGCTGTCGAGGGGTTTAACGTGTGGGTTCACGCCGATGCCGCCGCGCTCCGCGACTGGCGCAAGTACGACGGATACTTTTATCTCATCTATGCTGGCCGCAATGAGGATGAAACTTACCTGCATCGCGGCTGGAATCGCCTCGGCCTCTCACGCTCGAAAGACCTGGTACATTGGCTCCCCGCCGGCACGATGAATTAAGATCATCCGGTATGCCATTCTGAACGGCAGCAAGAGAGTGATAAGAGCCAAATAAAGAATTACCTTCGGTCGTCTGGCTGTTTTTGTCACTCGTGACTTGTCACCGATTATTCTCGTTGCGATCCTTCGCTGATGTTTAGAGTGACAGGCCAGGGATCGTGCTGTGATGAAGCACACGGGCAGGCGTTACAGGTGCAGTAATCCTTCAATAGCCGGCAAAATCCTCCGCGCGGATATCGTCGTCATCGACGCCCGCCTGATTCAGCATCTGGTGCAACCCTTGCACCATGGCTGGCGGGCCCGCAATGTAGTAAACCGGTGACGATGCATCGCGCAAATAGCGGTCAAGCATGGCCTTGTTAATCAAGCCGGTTTCACCCTTCCAAGGCCGTTTGGATTTCTCCATGTCCGTCATCGTGGCGATAAACCGATAGTTGGGATTCTGCTTTTGCAATGCGTCAAGCTCTTCCAGAAACGGAGCGTCTTCCGGACGACGGTTGGAGTAAAACAGAAAAATGCGATGGGGGAGCTTTTCATGCGCAGCGCGAACCACCATGCTCCGAAACGGCGTAATGCCAATGCCCCCGGCGAGAAGAACAGCAGCACGCGCGGAGTTGTTGTGCAGCACGAGATTGCCAAACGGCCCCTCCATTTTTACCTGGCTGCCCACAGGCAGCTTCTCCAACACTCGCTTAAAGGCTGAGCCTCGCATACGTGTGGCGATCAGGAGGGTCTCTTCATGCGGCGCACTGGCAAGTGAAAATGTATGGGTGTTCCCTGCCGCATCCGTTTCCGGCGGATCGATCAACGTCAAATCCACCGTCTGGCCTGACTTAAAGGTCCACCCAGGCGGCTTTTCAAAACGAAAGGCCAGGGTTCGCTCGGCAACTTCTTCGTGCCCGAGCAATTTGATCATCAAAGCTGGAGATATTTCCGGGCTCACAGGTGATTTCTCCTTGAATTTGAAAATGTTTGTAAGGAGGCTGGTCAGAAGCGCGCGGCCGCGCGTAACTGTCAGCTTCCTGAACCGGCCGTCGTTCCAAGAGTGCCCCGACGATGACCCTACATTTTACTCTGGAGCTTGATGGCCTCCCAGCGATCATTTTTTCGGACCTCCGCCTGCCTCACCAGGATTGCGCCGCTGTGCAGCGACCCTTTAATGCGCACCTCATCACCCAGGAAAGGCGCAAGCGACAAGGAAGGAGCAATGAGGGTATGAAAAACTTTCTGGTCCGTCAGAATTCCAGCGGGAAATCCCATTTTCAGGCACTCCTCGCCACAGTCCTTATCACCCATGTGATTGTCTCCGGTATAGGCATGATTTTCCAGATAGCAGTTTGCATCAACCAGAGTCCCTTCCCAAACGGCTGTCCCGTTTTTGCTGGAAGTTTTCGACGGCATCTGCCCTTGAGCGCGCGCCGGACATGCTGACGCAGTTCCACGGTTTCCGATAAAAACCAACCATCCCACGATGAGACAGACCCATCCCGCAGTCCTCATGAAAAACTCCCTTCTCCGCACGCAGCGGAGCGAATTACGGAAATTATAAATCAGGTTCAAAAAGGGTCAGTGAATTTTCTCTGGAAATAAGGGAAACTCCCGACTCGCACCTGCTATGATATGGGTGCATGGCGTTCCCTGCGGTCAAAATTGCCCCTTCAATTCTCTCAGCAGATTTCATGCGTCTAGGCGGGCAGGTGCAAGAAGCTGAAGCTGCGGGCGTGGATCGCGTGCAGATCGATGTGATGGACGGCCGCTTTGTTCCCAATATCACGTTCGGAGCCGGTGTGGTTAAGTGCTTGCGGCCCATCACGCGCCTCCAGCTTGAGGCGCATCTCATGGTTCAGCCCCCGGAGGATTTCATCGAGTCAATTGCTCACGCAGGGGCGGACACGATTATTGTTCATCAGGAATCCACCCCCCATCTCCATCGCGCCATCCAACACATTCATAATCTAGGGAAAAAAGCCGGTGTGGCGCTGAATCCCTCAACCCCCGCCAACCTCCTGAGCGAGGTGTTGGAAAGCTTGCAGCTTGTCCTGGTGATGACGGTTAATCCCGGCTTCGGCGGTCAGGAATTTATTCCTGAAACCTTACGCAAAATCAGGCAGGTGCGCACCATGATTCTCGAGCGAGGTTTAAATTCCGAAGTCGAAGTGGACGGTGGCATTAATCTCCAGACTGCACCTCAGGTGGTTGAAGCGGGCGCTGATGTGCTGGTGGCAGGAACAGCCGTGTTTGATCATCAACAAGGGATTGCCTCGGCAATCCAAGAACTGCTGGCTGCTTGTCAAACTGTGGCTCCCTGACTAAAGGAACCTTCATCAATCTTCGAGAACTCTGAATATTGCTTCGCAATTTTCATATATAAAATATAACAAAGACTTGGTCTTTGCTTTTTTTATTTGAGAACGTGGAAAAAAGCCATGCGAATCGCACTGGGAGTGACAGGCGGTATTGCAGCCTATAAAGCGGCTGAATTGCTGCGCTGTCTTCAGGAAGACGGATTGGAAGTCCAGGTGATCATGACGCATGCAGCGCGCGAGTTCGTGACTCCGCTTACATTTGAAGCGCTCTCGGGTCGCAAGGTGATCACTGACCTGTTTCCATCGTCCGCACCGGGAGCCAGCGCCCTGGCCCTCGGAGGCAGCAGTCAGGAGATCATCCAGGCAGAGCCGACCACCGAAAGTGCGATTGAGCACATCGCCGTGGCGCAGAGCATAGAGGCCCTCGTCATCGCTCCAGCCACAGCAGATGTGCTTGCCAAAATGGCCCACGGGTTGGCGGATGACTTTCTCACCACCGTCTATCTAGCCACGCGCGCGCCAGTGATCGTTGCTCCGGCAATGAACATCAATATGTGGCAGCACGAAGCGACCCAGGAGAACATCGCAATTCTTCGCCAGCGCGGACTGAAGATCATCGAGCCGGAATCGGGATATCTCGCCTGCGGCATGGTAGGTGCGGGGCGCCTGGCTGCCATTGAGAGCATCGTCCAAGCGGTGCGGGAAACGCTTGGAATACGCCGAGACCTCCAAAACGAAACCCTTCTGGTCACCGCGGGACCCACCCACGAGCCTATTGATCTAGTGCGCCATTTAAGCAATCGCTCAAGCGGCAAAATGGGATACGCTCTGGCTGAGGCTGGCCGGCGGCGCGGCGCCCGTGTCCTTCTCGTGAGCGGCCCCACGCATCTTGCTCCTCCCGCCGGAGTTCAGCTTGAGCGCGTCAAGACCTCAGAGGAGATGGCCGAGGCTGTGCTGAGCCGCCTGGATTCGGCTACTATGGTGATCATGGCTGCCGCTGTGGCGGATTATCAGCCCGTATCCATCCTTCAAGGTAAAATGAAGAAGAATTCGCGTGCCTTCTCGCTGGAACTGAAGCCCACACGGGATATTCTGGCCGAGATCGCTGAACGACGCCGCCCCCACCAACTTGTGGTGGGCTTTGCCGCTGAGAGTGACCATCTTCTCGAGAATGCCGCTGAGAAAATGCGAGCCAAGCGGACAGACCTGATGGTGGCCAACGACATCACGCAGGAGGGTGCTGGATTTGACGGAGACACGAACATCATCACCTTGCTCTTTCCCGATGGACGCACAAAGTCATTCGAAAAGATGAGCAAGTTTCAAGCGGCCAATCGAGTGCTGGATGAACTGGTTGCGATGAGAAAATCGTGCGTCTGACCTGGTCGTAACTGGCGCATCGCTTGTGTCCCCTCTCCGGGCCCGGCGCCAAATCATGATGAGAGAAAACACCCTCCACCCTAGAAAACATGGATCGCGATACTCTTCGTCAAATTCAAGATTGGATAAAATTTTTTCAAGAACTCGGGTTTGAAGAGTTCTATCGCCGCTCGGAACAGGCGGTAGGAGCATCTTTTTTTCACACAGCTGCTGCAACCGCAACTCCATCACCTGCAAGCCCGAAGGCTGGGCACAGTCCGGCTTTCGGCCATGAACCCTTTGCAACTTCGGAAACATCTCGTGGCCCGACGAAGCCGGCCAGTCCGGCAGCCTCCCCCACGACATCTGCCCCGCAATTGACCATCTCACGTCCAGTGGCCTCACAATCACTGAGCCTTTTTGAGACCCCTTCCGCTCCGACTGCCCCTACCCAACACGAGACCCTTGAAGAAATCCGGGCAGATCTCGGAGACTGCCATCGCTGCAAGCTCTCGAATGGCCGGAAACATATTGTATTCGGGCAAGGCAATCCGCGCGCCGAACTGGTGTTCGTGGGCGAAGGGCCAGGCGCCGATGAAGATGAGCAAGGGTTACCCTTTGTCGGACGCGCCGGCCAATTGCTCAACCGCATGTTGCAATTGATTCAAATCAGACGAGAAGACGTCTACATTTGCAATGTCGTCAAGTGCCGCCCGCCAGGCAACCGCACGCCGGAACAGGATGAAATCGCAACTTGTTCGCCTTTTCTCTTCCGCCAGATTCAATCCATTCAGCCACGCCTGGTCTGTTGTCTGGGTTCACCGGCCGCCCGCACGGTGCTGGGCATCAAAGAAGGCATCATCAAAATCCACGGCCAGTTCTTTGATTACGGAAACGCCAAAGCCCTGGCCACCGTGCATCCGGCTTATGTACTGCGCAATCCGCGTGAGGAAGTCATTCTCCGCGATGACTTTGAGAAAATTCGTCAGTTCCTGAAGTCCACCTAAACCCGTCGCTTGACTCATCAGCCTCCACCGCTTGAAAACAGAATCTTTGCGGCTGATTAGCACTAATCTGTTGTATTTTAGACACACTCAGATTCGCATTAACCTCCAATCTTCGTTGTCCATCCCTATTAGAATCATGTCGTTAATGAAATATTAGAATCTGGAACATGAAGTGCTCTACTACACGCTCGATGGATTCAACCATAAACGACTATCAACACACCGTGGCGGAACCGATTTGCTGGTCCGGCACAGGTCTCCACACTGGCGTTGCGGTGAATCTTTCCTTAAAGCCCGCTCCGGCGAATACAGGGATCATTTTCAAGCGAACCGATCTCGAAGGGTTCGTCATCAAAGCGCGGGCAACGAATGTGGCCCGTGTGAGTTACGCCACCAGCCTGATGCACAAAGGCGTCCTGATCTCGACTACCGAGCATTTACTCTCTGCCTTGATGGCACTTGGAGTGGATAACGTCTGCGCTGAAATTGACAATCTGGAAGTCCCCATTATGGATGGCAGCGCTCTGCCTTTCACGCGCGATATCCTGCGCGTGGGGCTGAAGCGGCAGCGAGCGCGCCGGGCTTACATCCGAATCCTGAAGCCAATCGAGATTATCGAAGGTGGAAAAAGCATCGCTATTTATCCCTCCGAGCAATTTCGCGTGACTTACAGCATTGATTTTTCTCATCCACTGGTCGGCAGTCAGAAACTGGAACTGATCATGACTCCGACCGCGTACCTTGACGAAATCGCTCCAGCCAGAACTTTCATCACGTCTCTGGAAGAAGTGGAAATATTGAAGAAGGCTGGCCTCGTCCGCGGTGGCTCGCTTGAGAACGCACTTGTTCTATCTCAGGACCGGATCTTAAATCCGGGGGGACTCCGACTCCCGGAGGAATTTTGCCGTCACAAGATATTGGATTTGATCGGCGATCTGGCTTTACTTGGCCATCCTCTTATTGGGCATGTGGTCGTCCATCGTGGCGGACATGCTGTTCACTACGCTCTAGTCTCGCACCTTCTCAAGGAGAAAGATTCCTGGCGACTGGTAGATTCACTCGAAGTCCAACCGAGAACTTCCGCCGCTTGACTAGGTTGCTGAAAAACTCTTATAGCGTGCCATCTCGAGAAGCCGAAGGCGACGAGTGATCTCGCAAGTCATTTATTTTCAATGGCATATTACCAGCTGCGTGGAATAACAATATCTGAATCGCTTTCAGCTATGTTACATCTTGAAAGCCCCTTGCCACCCCTCTCTTCAAACAGACTACTTCAGGAAATCTTAGCTTAAAAAAATTTAATGCTTGTTTCAGGAAAGAAAGGTCAGTAATCGTTATGCTGAAAACTTGGCCAACGATAATTTGGAGGTCTCCCTATGGTCATGGTACCGAAGAAACCTCATCAGGGAAACGATAGAGGAAAGAGAAAGCCACGACACAGGATTCTGCATCTGGGCTCACGCTTTACGGCGCTTCTGGCTTTGGCTTTTTGGGTGGTCACAGTTCCTAACGCCTGGGCTGGCGCACAGGGAAATCACGCCGCGGTAGGGTCTCAGATTGCAACTCCAATGGACCATCTGCAAGAACCCAGCCCCTCCGGCCCTCCCATCACCCTCACGCTCCAGGATGCTCTGAAGCGTGCCGAGAAATACAGTCCGCAATTTCAGGCAGCGGTGACGGCCGCAAAACTTGCTCGTGAGGATCAGGTACAGGCCCGCGCGGCAATGCTTCCCTCCATCAGCTACACCACTCAATATCTCAACACCCAGGGCAACGGGATTTCGCCGGTGGGACGTTTTGTGACCAATGACGGAGTGCATGTTTATCGTGCCTGGGCAGTAGTTCACGAAAGCATGCCTGCGACCTTCTTTTTCTCTGCCGGACCTCGCAGTGCCGCTTATGCGCACGCATTGGCCCAAGCCAACGAAGAGATTGCGCGGCGAGGCCTCGCTGTAACCGTCACAAACGCTTACTATGCGCTAGCGCTCGCCCAGCGCCAATATGCGACAGCAGAGCAGAGCGTGGAAAACGCCCGCCGCTTTCTCCAAATCAGTCAAGAGCTTGAGCAGGGCGGCGAAGTGGCGCACGCGGACGTGATCCGTTTCCAGCTTCAATTCAACCAACAGCAACAGGCCCTGGAAAACGCCGAAGTCGCCATGTCCACTGCGCGCCTGAACCTGGCCGTGCTCTTATTCCCAGATCTCAATCAGAATTTCACCATCGTCGATGATCTGGATGTTCCGCCCGTGCTGCCCACTTTCAACGAAGTCCAAATCATGGCCAGAAACAATAATCCGCAGATCCGCGCGGCGCTGATGGCGTACCAACAAGCCCGGCTCAATGTTTCCATCGCTCGGGCGGCGTTTTATCCCTCGCTGTCTCTTGATCTGGATTACGGCATTGAAGCAAATGCTTTTGCCCTATACAGCAGCACGAATACCACACGTCCCGGAGTGCGCCAGCCCAACTTGGGCTACTTTGCGACCTACGTGCTGAACGTTCCCATCTGGGACTGGGGAACAAGTCTCAGCAAACTGCACCAGGCCGAGGATCAGCGCAACCTGGCACGAGTGAATCTGTCGTTTGCCCAGCGCCAACTGCTAAGCCAATTGTATTCGTCCTATAATGAGGCGCAGGCGGCCTGGAAACAGTTGGATACTTTGCATAATTCGGTGAGCTTGGCCGCGAGAAACCTGCAATTGGTGACTATGCAATATAAGGCAGGCGAAACCGCGGCGCTTCAAGTCCTGGACGCTGAAAACTCACTGAGCCAGGCGCGAGACGCCTATGCCGCCGGTCAGGTTCGTTATCGTTCGGCGCTAGCTAATTTGCAAACCCTGACGGGTAGTTTTTAGGTCAAGTGAAGCGTTGTTCCCCCACTCCCTTGCGGCTCCCTTTCTTGTTTAAGGAGGGGAGCAAGGGATGGTCCCCCGATGGGGACAACAGCACGACAGAAAGTCCGTCATTATCGATGGGCTTAAAAACATGACTGCTTACACACCTCGACCATTTGTTCTCATTGCGACCCTTCTCGGCATGTCCATTGCGTGGAGCGGTTGCTCGCGACAGGAGGCTGCGCAGCCCGAGCCGGTCGTAGCTGTGCAGGTAGCGCCGGCTGAACAGAAGACGATTCAGCGCATCGTGACGGCGAGCGCGCTTCTCTATCCCTTACAGCAGGCGATCATCGTGCCCAAAATCAGCGCGCCGATTGAAAAGTTCTACGTCACGCGCGGCAGCCATGTCCATGCCGGCGAGCTGCTGGCTTTGCTTGAGAATAAGGATCTCTCTGCCGCAGTAGTCCAGAGTCAGGGAGCGTACGACCAGGCTCAGGCAGCCTATGTCACCGCCACCCAGGTGAATCTCCCGGCAGATATCCAGACCGCTCGGCTGAACGTTCAGGCCACTCGACAGGCGATGCAAGCTGATCAGCTTGTCTATGAAAGTCGCCTGAAGCTCTACAAGGCAGGCGCCATCGCCCGCAATCTCATGGATCAGTCCCATGTGGCGTATATCCAGTCACGCAACCAATATGAGATTGCTCTAGCGCACCTCAAGGCACTCGAAGCCGTGGGGAAAAGCGAACAGCTCAAAGCCGCTGAAGGGCAATTGACGACAGCCAAGGGGCAATACCTGGCCGCGCAGGCTCAATATCATTACTCCGAGATTCGAAGCCCCATAAACGGCGTAGTCACTGACCGGCCGCTTTATGAAGGCCAGATGGCCTCCGCCGGAACACCGTTACTCACTGTGATGAACATTTCGCATGTGGTGGCGCGCGCCCACATTTCTCCGCAGCAGGCCGCACTGCTTAGGGTGGGCGACCGCGCCACCATTTCTCTCGGGGAGGATCACGAAGAGGTTATAGGGAAAGTGAGCGTCGTCAGCCCCGCCCTCGACCCCGACAGCACAACCGTTCAAGTCTGGGTCGATGCTGCGAACCCTGACGACCGGCTTAAACCCGGCGCAACCGTTCAGGTGAGTATGGTGGCCGAGACGGTCAAAGATGCCGTGGTCATACCAGCGTCCGCTTTGCTGACAGCTTCTGATGGATCAACGTCGGTGATGGTGATCGGGCCGGACCATCGCGCGCACCAGACCCGCGTGAAGACCGGCATCCATGAGGGCGATGAAGTCCAGATTACCAGCGGTCTTCAGGCCGGCCAGGAGGTCATCACCGAAGGCGCCTACGGATTGCCGGATGGCACCAAAGTCAAGTTCTGAGCCATGAGAGCCCTCAGCAGCCACCGGATTGCTGACTGACAAGTTGCGGATACTCTTATTCTGAAGCCGTGGAAAAATCAGCGACTGTGATGACGGATAATTAATCACGACCGAGAATTGACCTCAGGTTCTGTTTGCTCTTGCCTGTCGCTCGCTTACGGGTCGCTGACAGCTAACATCAATCTTTAATGAGTTCGAATGGCAAATCGAATTGCGCTCCGGCGCTGCATATTGCGAAAGAGCGCGGAGCTTCCTCTTACTGGTTCGCGCGTGAATCCAAGTCGATCATCTTTCTGATTATTACGCTGGCGCTGGTCGGCGCTTATCTTGCCTTTACCATCCCGATTTCAGTTTTTCCCACCACCAATTTTCCGCGCATCATCATTGGCGTTGAAAATGGCGTGATGCCCATCGACCAGATGCTTGTTACCCTGACTCGTCCCATTGAAGAAGCTGTCAGTGGCGTCATGGGCATCCAGGACGTGCAATCCATCACCAGCCGGGGATCGGCGGAAATTGATTTGTTCTTCAGTTGGAATGTGGATATGTTTCAGACGCTGCAGCGCGTCAACGCCGCCATCGCGCGCGTGCAGCCCACCTTGCCGCCCACGGCCAAGATCGAAACCAACCGGCTGCAATTCTCAAGTTTTCCCATCATGGGTTACAGCCTCACTTCCGACACCGTTCCGTTAACCCAACTCTGGGAATTGGCGACCTACACCTTCAAGCCGCGGCTTAATAGTTTGCCGGGGGTTGGAACCATCCTGATTCAAGGCAACCAGGTGCCGGAATTCCAGATCACTCCCGATCCGGCTCAGTTGCTGGTGACTCGCGTCACCATTTCCGATATCCTTAATGCGGTCTCCAATTCCAACCTCATTTTGTCGCCCGGTCTTTTTGAGCGTAATCATCAGTTGTACCTGGGGTTGATCAGCGGCCAGGTTCACGATCCGCCGGAAATCTCCAATATCTTCATCAAGAAAGACCCTTCTGGCACGCCCATCGACATCGGAGACGTCGCCACAGTTTCCTCCTCGACCGCGCCCAATTACACCATCGTCACTGCCGACAACAAACCCGCCGTGCTGATCAACATCAACCGCCAGCGCGATAGTAACACCCTGCAGGTAGCCAACGAAGTGAAGGCGGAGATGCAACAGATCGAGCAAACCCTTCCACCGGGCATCACAGTGAGTAACTTCTACGACCAGTCGTGGATTGTCGGGGAGTCGATCAAGAGCGTGCGGGATGCCATCATCATTGGGATCATTCTGGCTTCCGCCGTGCTGGTGCTGTTTCTTCGCGACTGGGGTTCCTCGTTCATCGCCGGTATGGTCATCCCCATCACTGTCCTCATAACGTTCATCGCATTGAAGTTCTTGGGAGAAAGTTTCAATCTGATGTCGCTCGGAGGCCTTGCGGCTGCAGTCGGATTGATCATCGATGACGCCATTGTCGTGGTGGAGAACGTCGTGCTGCACCGCGAAGCCGGTGAAGGGCGATTCGAGGCCGTCGCATTGACATTAAAAGAACTCACCGTGCCGTTGATCGGCTCGACGCTGACGCCCATCGTCGTGTTCGTTCCTCTCATTGTCATTACCGGAGTGGATGGCGTCTTCTTTCGTGCCCTGGCGGTGACCATTGGTGTAGCCCTGTTGACGTCATTACTGCTCGCTCTCACTTGGACTCCTAACCTTTGCATCTATCTGCTTCACCAACAAGGGAATCGCAGCACTGATTTGGTCTCTGCCAAGGGAGATGACCCACCGCCGGTTCCGGCGAAGGAAACCGCTGAACAAGCTGAAATCAGGCGGCTGATGGTCGTGGAGGAACACCTGATGGGCGGAACCATCGGGCGAGTCATTCGCTTTTATGATCGATGGTTTCGCCGCAGCTTGGAGCATCCCGTTTGGTTTCCCATCCTGGGCGCGATTCTGATTGTCGTATCCTTTTTCTGCTACCGCCACATCGGGTCTGACCTGCTTCCCGAAATGGATGAAGGCGGCTTCATTCTCGATTATGTGACGCCGCCTGGCAGCTCTCTGGCTGAGACCAACCGCATGGTCAGTGACATCCTGAAGATTGTTCATTCGGTTCCTGAAGTGGCCAGCACCTCGCGCCGCACCGGGCTGCAATTGGGTCTTGCAGCAGTTACCGAAGCCAACACCGGCGATATTTCCGTCAAGCTCAAAACTCACCGCCATCGCGACATCTGGACGATCATGAACGAAATCCGCTCGAAAGTAGTTCAGCAGGAACCGGCGGTGGATGTTGAATTCACGCAAAAGCTGCAGGATATGATCGGCGACCTCACGAACGCTCCGCAACCCATCAAGATCATGCTATTTTCTCCCGACGCACAGCTATTGAATTCCTGGGCGCCCAAGGTTGCTGATGCGATCAGTAATATTCAGGTTGGCGGCAAGCATCCTGTGGTGGACGTGGATAATGGCATCGACTCCACAACCAGCGGGCCGGCCGTGGTCTTCCATGTGAACGTCGCAAGAGCCGCTCATGCAGGTTTTACCCCGCAGGATGTAGCGAACGAAGCCGAGGCCATGCTGGATGGCGTAACCGCTCCTCAGCCTGTAGTCGTCAATGATCGTCCCTATACCCTGCGCATTCGCTTTCCGGAATCCGTCCGGTCATCGCTCGATGCGATGAACAACACCATGCTGATCAGCCCCACAGGACAGACCGCCAATCTGGGATCACTTGCCACGCTTGAGGAGCTTCCCGGGCAGACTGAGATATTGGAGGATCATCAACAACGCTACGTCGCGGTGACCGCGCGACTGGAGGGATTGGACCTGGGTCATGGCATCGCAGCGGTCAAACAGGTGATGAGTAGTCTTCACCTCCCCTCGTCGATTCGAGTGGAATATGGCGGTCTCTACAAAACCCAAAAGCAGTCGTTCCACGACCTCACGCTAGTACTGGTGCTGGCCGTGATTCTGGTTTTTCTGGTGCTGCTCTTTGAATTCAGAAGCTTCTCCGCCCCCGTTGCCATCCTCATCAACGCGGTGTTGGCAACATCGGGCGTATTTTTCGCCCTCTTCATCACCGGCATTACCTTCAACCTTTCTTCTTTCATGGGACTCATCATGGTGATTGGTATTGTGGCCAAAAACGGCATTCTGTTGCTCGATGCCGACCAGAAATTCCGCAGCGCAGGTTTCTCAGCAAAGGAAGCCATCGTTCAGGCCGGGCGGCGGCGGCTGCGGCCCATTCTAATGACCGCCCTGGCGGCCGTGGTCGGAATGCTGCCGCTCGCGCTCGCTATCGGCGCCGGTTCGCAGATGTTGCAACCGCTGGCCATCGCCGTGATCGGCGGCCTATTGATCGCCATGGTTCTGTCACTGATCGTGACGCCCGCCATCTACTACTATTTGACACGACATGGCGAAGGGGTTGCACGACCCATTCCTGGCGACGATCAGTTAATGCTAAGCAACCGATAAGGCGGTAGGATGTTTAAAGACTATTCGGCGCGAGCACGGCAAGGGGTACGCCTTGCACGACACAAGGCCGAGATGCGCGGCCCCGAAACCGTTGAGATTGAAGACCTGCGTGTGGCTTTCCTTATTGAAGATCAAGGAGAGTCGTTGGACACGCTGTCGGGAGTCCCCTGCGTTGGGATCGATACGAGTTCCCTGCCCGCGCCTCATCAACCCTTCCTGCCGCATGACCTCGCCGACGATCTGCTCGCTAAGATGAAAGCTCTTCGCAGTCGATCGAAGTCCTTGGCCTCAAAGTCTGTCGTCTCCTTGTCGGAGGGCGTAAAGCGAGCATTTGTCATGGCTGACCTATGGCACGTCGCTCTTCAACGAAACGAGATTGCGCCGATGCATCTATTGGCAGCCACTCCAGTATTTCGGGAGGTTGGAATCATGCCCGGAAGTCTACTCCAAGCCCTGCGTGGACAAACAGCAAAGTAGAGCGTAGGCCCCCCTGACAAGCCTTATCCGACTGCCCCTCAACCTCAGTCCGTCACTTGCTCCAGGATTGCGAAATCGCCGGGATTCCATGCCTGAACGATAATGTAAAGCTTATTGTTCACCTTGCGCAGCACGGCATTATGAATGTGCTTGAAATTCTTGAGGCCCAGGTCGTCCTTTGGGTCAATTGTGGAAACCAATTTTCCATCTTCCAGAATGTAAATGGGCGCGCCGCGACTCGGGTCGGGGCCATCCAACGCCGCCACCACTGCATAATGTCCCAGGTAATCGATGTCGCAAGGCAAGGAGCCGGAAGGCATTTTCAACGTTCCGAGGTAATGACCGTAGCGCGTGAATCTCTTAATCTCGGAATGCGGGCGGTCGGAAATGTCAAACTGCTTTGTACCGGGCACGAGCGTGATGCCGTGCGCCGTCCGAAACTGCGTGGGAGCGTCACCTTTGCCGCCAAACGCCAGATCGTTCCACATGGCGTTGAAAGGATTGGTCTGGATGATGCGCGCCGTCAGAACATAATCGAGATTGGAATAACCCGTGGTGATGTAATAGAGGCCGTCCAGGTAGGCGACACCGGTCGGGGCAAAATTGCCGCCTCCCAGGAAATAGTCGTGGATTTCGGGGTATTCAAAGACATCGTCATCGGTGGGAGCGTTCAGCGTGTCCACCAGTTTGCCATCGAGCGTCGTGGTGAAAACCTTGCCGGCATCGTTGGAAGGGAACACTAGGAATGGCCTTCCCTTTTTGTCGTACCAAATTGTTGTGCCGTGCAGATTGACATTCTTCATCTCCGGCGCGGTGGGAAGCAGCCTGATCCTTTGGAAATCCGCGCTGATCTGAAGAATGCCGGCACCCGGTAGCGCAAAATAGGTCTCCCCCTTTCCCGGCCTCCGGTCAACAGCAAACCCGCCATGGGCCTTCATCAGAACCGCCTGCGCCGCTTCCGGCAGATGGGCTGCGGTAAATAGCACACGGAATCTTAGGTTCCCCTGGCCGCTGATTCCCGGCGGTGGACCTAGGTGCTCCTGAGGCGCAGAAGGCGCTTGCAACCTGACCTTGTAAAACCGGGCATCGTGCGCTGCGGCGGGAGCCCCACCCGCAATCATCACAGAAAGAATGAACAGGCCATTGAAGAGTGCATGCGCAAATCGCTTCATCAGACTCCTTCCTCGGAAACCTCAGCAAGAGCTGCGATCAAGGCGCAGGATCGCTTTGCGCCTTGCTTTTTCCGATTTCATTTGCACGCTGTAGCGCTTTTAAGGTGTGACGATTAAAACGCCTTGCTCATTTCAACGATGCGCCTCCTAAGGCTCAAGGCGCAGAGAGATTATACTCTAAGCGGTCAAGAGGGGTTGCCAGTGTCTTGTCCCGTTTAATGATTTACAGTGGGGCCACCTCATCACCCCACTCACCACCCCTTTGCCCCTCCTCGGAGAGGAGGGCTATTCCCCTTAATTTAGGAGGGGATAGGGGTGGTTGTTGTAAAGAATTGGCTGGGACAGGACATTAGAGAAAAGGGATTCTTTGAAAGCATCAGGCAGGTTAAGTTGCTGCGGTTTGTTGATATTCGCCGAAGACGCGGCGCAAGGCATCGGAGATCTCTCCAACCGTGGCATAAGCCTTTACGGCCTGCAGGATCGTCGGCATAAGGTTGCGGTTCTCGCGAGCGGCCGACTCAACTTCCTTCAGGCAGGCCGTCACGCGAGTCGCATCCCGTTTTGCGCGCAGCTTGCGCAGCCGGTCGATTTGTTCTCGCTCCATTTCAGGATCGATGCGAAGAATGGGCGGCGAAGGGACTACCTGAGAGGTGTATCGATTCACCCCCACCACCACTTGCTCCCCGGATTCAATCTTCCTTTGATATTCATAGGCAGATTGCTGAATCTGCCGCTGGATGTATCCATCCTCAATCGCTCGCAACACCCCGCCCATCGATTCAATCCTCTGCAGGATAGCTTGAGCTTCCGCTTCAATCTGATTGGTGAGTTTCTCGACGTAATAGGAGCCGCCAAGCGGATCAACGGTATTGGCAACGCCGCTTTCATGGGCGATGATTTGCTGCGTTCTCAAGGCAAGAAGCGCCGATTCCTCGGTGGGAAGGGCCAGGGCCTCGTCGCGGGCGTTGGTGTGAAGCGATTGGGTTCCGCCCAAAACCGCCGCCAACGCTTGAAGCGTGACGCGCACAATGTTGACGTCCGGCTGTTGCGCAGTCAGGGTGCTGCCAGCCGTCTGGGTGTGAAACCGGAACATCCAGGAACGCGGATCCCGCGCCTGGAATTTTTCCCGCACGATACGGGCCCAGAGGCGGCGTGCGGCGCGGAACTTTGCAACTTCTTCCAGCAAACGGTTGTGAGCATTTAAGAAAAAGGAAATTCGGGGTGCAATATCATCCACTTTCAGCCCACGCTCGAGGGCGGCCTGGAGATATCCCATCGCATTGGCCAGGGTGAAAGCCACCTCTTCGACGGCTGTAGCTCCGGCTTCCCGGATGTGATAGCCGCTGATCGAAATGGTGTTCCACTCAGGAGCATGATCTCGGCAGAACTCAAAAATATCTATCACCAGACGAAGAGCTGGACGCACCGGATAAATATAAGTTCCACGGGCAATATATTCCTTCAGAATGTCATTCTGCACGGTTCCTGAAACCCGCGCCGGGTTAATCCCCTGCTTTTCAGCCACCGCAAAATAGAGAGCCAACAGAATGGGAGCCGTGGCATTGATGGTCATCGAAGTGGAGACGCGGTCGAGTGGAATATCGGCAAAGAGTGTTTCCATATCTTCCAAGGAATTAATGGCCACTCCTACGCGACCCACTTCGCCCCTGGCAAGGGGATGGTCCGAATCGAGGCCAATCTGGGTGGGCAAATCGAAAGCAACGGAGAGACCCGTAGTGCCCTGCTGGAGAAGATACCGATACCGCCGATTGGATTCCACTGCCGTGCCGAAGCCTGCATACTGGCGCATGGTCCACAATCGGCTGCGATAAAGCGTGGGGTAAATGCCACGCGTGTAGGGATATTGGCCGGGGAAACCGAGGTCGCGCTCCCAGTCCCAAGAGTCCAGGTCGCGTTCGGTGTAGAAAAGCTTTTCCATGGATTTAACGCGAAGGAGGAAAAGCGCGCTCTCCCATTCCTCACCTTCCCCCGGCTCGGTAAAAAACTCAGCCCTATTCAGCGGATGCTGCGGGCCTTCAGGAAAGAATATAAAGAGAAGAAGATCAGGATCAGCGTCAGCGCGGCGCAGGCATAAAACCAGAAAAGGCCGGTCGCGGGATGGCTCAAGTAGCGCCGCCACTCCACCAGCGAGGCCTCCGTGCCAATTCCGGCCAGACCCAAAAAGCAGAGACCCAGCACAAATTCAAACATGCGGTGGACCTGGCGCTTGGCCCGGCCCAGTCGAAAAGTCAACCTGTTCAGCGCTTCACCTTCCGGACGTTTGCCTCCAGGGACTTTACTGCCTATTTGAGGTTGAGAACTCTCCGTCATCGCTTCTCATCCCGCCTACTGCCATCGTAAGGAATTGAACTGCTATCGTCAATGCTGGGAAAAACATAACGCCATCGTTGCATTGGCCCTGGACGAGGCCTTCAAGCGCCACGTGACCAACCATTCCAGGTTTCATAATTCGAGACACCTCTCATCACCCAAGACAACGACTGTCCCGCCTTTTGCCTTGACAGGCTTTTGAACAGAATCATAGAATCCAGACGTGGAGGCTCTTTGGAACTCGACGACAAATTCAAACGGTTGATCAAGGAATTGGGAAACGCCATCAATGAGTCGTTGTCTGAATCCGATCAGATCGCAGACGTGATGGGACGCATTCGGGCGGCGGGGTACGATCTTTTTCTGGTTCTGGAAGTCACGATCGGCTTCAACAAGAACGGAAAAGCGGAAACCACTACACCCCGCAGAACTCGAAGCAGCGCCAGCCGGCGGAAAGAATCCCACGAGTTTCAGCTCACCAGTGAGGATGCTGAATTCCTGCGCGGTCTCAGAATCAGTGTCGATGACGAAAGCCAGTAATCTTTCGTTCCATCCCGGCGAGTCCTTTCTAAACAGCTAAACCATTCATCGCTCATTCGACCTCAGCTCCAGATGGCGGAGAAAGTGGTCTTATGTCTAAAATTCTGGTCACGGGCTGCGCAGGCTTCATCGGGTTTCATCTTTGTCGCAGGCTGCTGGCCCTGGGCTACGATGTCTGGGGACTGGATAATCTCAGCGACTATTACGATCCGACGCTGAAGATTGCCCGACTTTCGCAAATCTCCGATCACCCGCAATTCCGATTCGTCCGTATCGATCTTGTAGAACGGCAGGAGGTGGCGCAACTCTTCGCAACCGAAAGGTTTGAAGTGGTTGCGCATATGGCCGCGCAGGTCGGCGTGCGGCATTCGCTCAAAGATCCTTATGCCTATGTGGATTCAAACCTGGTCGGGTTCGCCCACGTGCTGGAAGGTTGTCGCCATGTCGGAGTGCGACACCTGGTCTTTGCTTCATCAAGCTCCGTCTACGGCGCCAACACTCGGATGCCCTTTTCGGAACACCACAGCGCCGATCATCCCGTCAGCCTTTACGCAGCCACCAAACGAGCCAACGAGCTGATGGCCCATGCCTACGCTCACCTTTATCAACTGCCGGCAACAGGACTTCGATTCTTTACGGTGTATGGACCCTGGGGACGGCCCGACATGGCTCTATTCCTTTTCACCAAAGCCATTCTGAACGGGGAGCCAATTGAAGTATTTAATGAAGGCAGGATGCAGAGAGACTTTACTTACATCGACGACATCATCGAAGGTATTGTGCGAACGATTGATCAAATTCCGCAACCGAATCCTGAGTGGGATAGCCATCATCCCGACCCCGCCTCGAGCTCTGCGCCCTTCCGACTCTACAATCTGGGAAATCATCAGCCGGTCGAACTCCTCTCGCTCATCCGGATTCTCGAATCCAAACTGAGAAAGAAAGCGAAGCTTAACCTCATGCCTCTCCAACCAGGTGATGTGCTCACAACGTACGCCAATGTTGATGATCTTGCCCGCGACATGCACTTTCGGCCGCAAACTCGGCTCGAGACCGGCATCGAACGCTTTGTGGAATGGTATCGCAGCTACTACAAAGTTGAGTGAGAGAAGTTACCCTTTTCGCTGGGAGCGCAGCTTATAGGCCTGGATTACAAATGAGACGGCAAGCCAAACGCATATCACCGCAAGCGGAAGAGCAATCATTTGTGGCCAGAGGACTGCGATAACGGCGAGGCCCAGAAGAATCGCGCCTGCGTAAATCATGATCGTCCATTCGGCAGGCCCCAGCAAGCGACGGCGGGTAATGGCGGCGCTTACGGTGCTGCCAAGTGTGAGAACGCTGGAGGCGGCGCGCCCCGCGCTTCCGGGCGCACGCCGGGCGCGGTGGGATGGGTTCTCCGGCTCCTCGGATAAGCGCAACCGGCGCCGTTCGCTGAGGATGATTTCGGTGGAATGCGCGAGGTCGTCCAGATACATCTGCTCCATCTCGCGGGCGAACAGTTCGTCTTCCACCACCACGTCAAGCTCCCAGTTTCCAATCCAACTCGCCAAATTCAAATTGGTGGACCCCACCCGCGCCCATCGACCATCCGCCACCGCGGTCTTGGCGTGCAACATCGGCCCATTCCACTCAAAGACCCGCACTCCGGCTTCGAGCAATGGCCGAAAGCCGGCGCGGGACAGGGCGCTGATAAAGGGAACGTCCGTCGAACGCGGTACGAGCAGCCGCACATCCACGCCGTCCGTGGCTGCGGCTCGCAGGGCTTGCACGTACGCCGTAGTCCCCACAAAGTAGGCATCAGTCAGCCAGATGGATCGCCGGGCAATGGCGGCCACAAGTTGGTCAAGCCGATAGACGCCTGCAACGCTCGGAGAGCTCGCCACCACGCGTAAGGCCATCTCACCCGCCGCGGCTCTGGATTCAGCATCTTGTTGAAGCTCTTCAGGTGCCAGGGGCGGGCCGCAAGCCGCCCACGTTTCAGCAAACGCCTCATCGATATCTGCGACGGCTGGCCCCTCGATTTCCACCCCAGTATCCCGCCACGGGCCTATCCCGCGTCGTGGGCGGCCCACCCAGCGGCGGTCAATGCAGAGTCCGCTGACAAAACCGACGCGACCATCAACCGAAATCATCTTGCGATGGTCGCGGCTGAGCCAGCCCAGGGGGCTATCAAACCGCGGAGGGTTAAAACACCTCACTTCCACCCCAGACTCCGAAAGATTTCTCCAGAAGCTTCGACCCGCTCCTCGGCGAGACCCCATCCAGTCATAGAGCAGCCTGACAGCAACGCCTTCCCGCGCCTTGGTCGCGAGAAGCCCAGCGAATTGGTGCCCCACTTCATCCTCACGAATGATGTAGCTTTCAAAAAAAATGCGCTTCCGGGCAGCGCATATGGCCTCAAGCCAGACCGGATAGTTCTCTCCCGCGTCTTTGAGGATGCGCAAGCGGTTCCCATGAACGAGTGGCGCTCCAGCAGCGCGTGAGAATGCCTGATCCGCAATCGCGCGAAGAGGCGGAAGCACATCCTGCTCTGAATGTCTTGGAATAACGCTGCTCATGCAACCGCTGCCATTCAATACACTTCCGATTGCTCAATCGATAGGACTGGAGTTTCACCGAGCCTGATTTATGATCGGTGCCCACAGGCGGTGCGACGAATAAGATTAACCTTTACTTCTTTCCCGTAACCTTGGCGCTAAGCTCGCCCTGCGCCAGGCGAATGAAAACCTCGCTACCCATAGGGACCGTAGCCGCATCGCGAAGGATTCTTCCCGTCGCATCCCGAGTAATGGAATATCCGCGATTGAGAAGCATCAAGGGACTTCGCTCACGAAGAATCGCCTGAAGATGAGCCAGGCGATTTCGACGGTCCACCAATATGCGAGCAAATTCAGCGCTGAATCGCGACCGGATTTCCTGCAATTCGGACCGTTTCAGGTCGAGTATTCGCCGAAAATCCAGCCGCAAGACACCAGCGGAAATGCGCAGCCAATGGGCTCGTTTCTCTTTAATCCGCTCGCCCACAAGACGCTCGATAGACACCCAAAGGTCATCCAGGCGCTGTGCGCGCTCAGCCAGCCGGGCTGAGATAGTCTGGAACCCGTGGTGCATTGCAAGTTCCGTGAGGCGCTGGCGAAGCGCTGAGAATTTCATGCTGATCAATTGCGACAGACGCCGTTCATGGCTGCGAAGCTCAGCTTCGAGGTCTTCCCTCGGGCGTACGACCATTTCTGCGGCGGCGGAAGGGGTTGGGGCACGTAGATCTGCAACGAAATCTGCAATGGTGAAGTCCGTTTCGTGACCCACGGCTGAAATAACCGGGATGTTTGATAAGGCGATGGCGCGGGCGACCAGCTCCTCATTAAATGCCCAGAGGTCTTCGAGCGATCCCCCGCCCCGGGCCACGATCATCACATCAACTGGCGTGTGCTGGTTGAAGTAGCGAATGCCGGCCACGATCTCTTCCGCCGCCCCTTCACCCTGTACTCGAACCGGATAAACCATAACGTTCATATTGGGGAATCTGCGACGAAGCACCCGCAGGATATCCCGAATCACGGCCCCATCCGGCGACGTCACCACCCCAATGGCGCGAGGCAGCAGGGGCAAAGGCTTTTTGCGTGCTGCCGCGAACAGCCCCTCAGCGGCGAGCTTCTGTTTAAGCTGTTCAAACGCCAGTTGCAGCGCGCCGATGCCAGCCGGCTCCAGATATTCTGCCATGAGTTGGTATTCGCCCCGCGCCTCGTAGAGGCAGATGCGACCACGCGCAATCAGCAAAACGCCATTCTGTGGCTTGAACTTCAGGTAGCGCGTCTGATTGCGAAAGCAAACGACGCGGAGCTGCGCCGTTTCATCCTTAAGTGTGAAGAAACAGTGGCCAGAGGCGGCCATGCGGCAGTTGGACACCTCACCCGTCACCCACACGTCAAGAAATTTGGGTTCGACTAGATTTCGGATGGCCTGCGTGAGATCCGAAACAGTGTAGACCTTCCGTGGGATTTCAAAATTGAAGAGAGCCTGGCTCAGTGTAACCTCACAGGAAGATAGTAGGCCTGTGGCGTGCACAAAACTCGGCAGCCGTCTGTCCAGGCTCAAAAAACCACTTTGACACTTGACGCCTCCCGCGAACTACCGCCGGGTTAAAAACGAAATCAACCAAAGGATGAACGTCAACACCACACTCAGGAGAACACAGGTGACGATGGGAAAATAAAAAGAACCGTGCTTGCTTCGATACACAATGTCGCCGGGCAACTTGCCGAAGCCCAATGTCGGAAACTTGGTCCCTAACATGAGGATAAGCCCCGCGACAATGATAATAACGCCAAGAATGACTAGAAACCTTCCGAGTTGAAACCCCAAATCGCCTGGCATAAGCCTTGTTTCACGAAAACGGCTGAAAAATCATCCAGCCGGTGAGTCCGAGAAGCCGGAAAAACAATGATTAGTGAAGAGTGATGAACCAAATTGGTTCGAAGTTTTCCTTGCTCTCGGTCGTCTCTGATCACTTTCACTCATCACTGCTGTTCAAATTCCTCGCGGAGTTATTCTGGGCAAAATGCGAGTATTCCTCGTTAGCATCTGGTCCGGCCTAACTATTGACTGTGGGGCCCAAATCATTACCAAACTCACCGTCCCTCCTGGTTGAGGAGGGATTAAGGGGTGCTGTAAAGGATTGGCTGGGATAGCACACCAGACTCAGAATGACATGGTTCGCTGACGCTTTCAGCGGCCGGGTGATCGGGCGTGTCCGTTTAACAACGGCGGGAGTTGGCGTAAATCGTCCAGCGTCACGTCGGGCATGGCGTGGACCAGCGTGTGAGACCCAATGCCGTAAGTCACCCCGCAAGTCCACACTCCCGCGTTTCTTCCAGTCTGAACGTCCGTATCAGAATCCCCGACCATCAAAGTCTCGGCGGCTGAAATTCCCGTATCCTCCATCAGCCGGAATACACCCACCGCGTCGGGTTTTTTCCGATCGAAGCTGTTTCCACCGTAAACAAACGAAAAACAGGAATCAACCCCCAGCCCCGCCAGAATCTGCCGACTGAAATTGACGGGCTTGTTTGTCAACACCGCCAATTTGCGTGTACTGAGTTGCATCAAGGTTTCTCGAACGCCTGGATAAAGGACGGTATGATCAAGCATGTGCTGTCGGTAATATTCCAGAAAAAAGGCCACTGCCTTTTCAAGGATATCTCCTGGTGTCTGCTCCCCCAGTGCCCGCCGCACCAGCATGATGATGCCTTGTCCCACATAGGAAGAGACCACCTTCGGCGGCAGCGGCTCCATCCCAAGCTCCCGACGCGTCGCATTGACGCTCTGCACTAAATCCGCTTCACTATCAATCAACGTCCCGTCGAGATCGAAAATCAACAACCGGATGTCGTTCCATCTCTTCCTTTCTTGAAGGACGCTCTTTACCATGATTCCATCTTAGCAGGATGAAGAAAAACTCTGCCAGCGTGTCGTTCGAACCCAAGGCGAAGAGAAGTCCAGTGCTTGATTCGTTTCGACGACAGGACCACCCTACATTTTAGTTGCAGCCTCTGTCGGGAGTCGTCTACAATCAAAACTGCTCTGGTCGATTTGACGCGGCTCAACCGGGGCCCATGGGCCTGTCAAGTTTCAGGACGATTTGTGTTACAGTCTGCCGAACGCACCTCACGAAAGAGTGGTCCCTCGTATGTGAACGCCATCCTTCCCAAAGCTGCTCAGAACTCATCAGCCTGCCCGCTTTCAGTGCAGCGGCTTGTAGTGAACGTCCTTCAGGATCAGAAACGCATCTGGCTATTTCCGGTTCGCCTTATCCGAGGACAGTCATGGAAACCCACGCTGATTTTTTTACTGATTACAGGGGTTTTGTTGACGATTGATCCCTTTGATCCTACGTACTTCCGTCACACGAACGCCTTTCATCTGTTGAACCGAATAGTGAGCGGCCACAATGCCACTGTTGCCATGTGGTTCGTCATGCTCTCAGCGCTGGCTCTCGGCTTTATGCGCCACGACGAATACCTGAAGGGCACATTTTTCTTCGCCTTTCAGGCTATCCTGGATTCTGAAATACTTACCCAGACTCTTAAGGGCATTGACCGGCGTGTTCGACCGCAGGATGTGCATCACTACCAGCACCTTTGGGATTCATGGTTTCAGGATAAAGGCACCTGGTACAGCGGGCCGGGTAGTTTCCCTTCAGGCCACATGATTGCGGCCATCTCCATCGCTGCCGTTTTTGCAATCCGCTATCGCCATCACCGCTGGGCACCATGGGCAGCCTATGCGGTGGCCGGCATTATCGGCTTCTCACGAATTACCCTTCTCTCCCATTTCCCGTCGGATGTTTTCGCAGGCGCCTTTTTGGGGTATGTAATTGTCCGCTACGTTGTTCTTCGCCCTCCTGATGCGCCAGCGCAGCTCACCGATAAAATACCTGAAGATGAGGAAATGACGCGTGTGGGGGTTCTCACATGAGAACATGCTAAAGGGCGCATGCCACATCCAAGAGGATGGATTTCGGATCCTGCTGGAGGCCTGAAAAGGCGTGCTCTCCCGCCCTGGGAACGCTGCTTGCTATGCCTGACCCGTCTGGTTGCCAACTTCGTCGAGCGCACAACCAACGACACTTCTTCATTAAGCCATCGTGTGCAACCCTACCGCGTCGCTGAAAAATGTTTCAAAATCGTGCCACTGTGTGCGAAGCGAGGAATCTCGTTTTGCAAAAAAAAGCTTATGACATTCCTCCTCGCCCTCAGCCGTCGGAGGACACGCCGCGAGAGCCTTTCAGCAACCTGTAAGGTCTATGCTGTGTCGCAAGCGCCTAACTAACCTGCCTGTGCAGTCCTCGCAGCTCGCGTGGCTTGAAGCTGTTCTTGATAGACCTGATGCCATTCTGCACGCTTTTCCTGAACGTACTTTCTGGCATCGGCAAGGGAATTGAAATCCCGCGTACCCTTGATGGCATTGCAGGGTTGGCAAGCCGTTACCTGATTATCCGCTTTTAATGATCCACCCTTCGCATAAGCGTGGATATGGTCGATAGTCATGATCATCCAGTTTTCAAAGCTCTCGAGCCCATCCAAGCCACAATACTGGCACTTATAGTGGTCTCTCTTAAAAATCTTCATCGCTTCCTCTCGTGGCACACGAGGGACATTCCCCAAAAAAAAGCGTTGAATTTTCTTAAGCGGCATAACTACCTCCTTAAGAGTCACAGCGGGGATTGCGCAGGTTCTGGGCAAATCGACTGTAAAAGCCAGGGATTTTTGCTCCCATCGCCCGCGATGTGCCCCTATCATAACGCCGTGGGATGCGTTTGGGTAGTGCTGTCAAGGCATTTCGGCAGGAATGAGAGAACCCGGCTCCGGGCCGGTTGCAATTCGTTGAATTTCTGTTCTCAGAATCCGCCACCGCTTGGACTTAAGAGATTACATTCAGGCGGGGTTCTGTTATTCTCGATAAACAGGCCTTGGAACTTTTGGTGAAGGACGCAAATGCTAAACGAAGCCCTTCATCCTGCATCAACCTTTCGCCAGATTCTCCACGTCGATATGGACGCCTTCTACGTCTCGGTGGAAGAGTTGGAAGACCCCTCGCTGCGCGGTAAGGCCGTAATCGTAGGCGGGGACCCCGACCGCCGAGGTGTTGTGGCGGCGGCAAGTTATGAGGCGCGCAAGTTTGGCGTGCATTCAGCGCAGCCTTTGCGTACCGCCCGAAGGCTTTGCCCACACGCCATTTTTCTTCATGGGGACTACCAAAAGTATCACGAATATTCGCGGGCCATTTACGCCATATTGAGCGAAATGACTCCCCTGGTGGAAATGGTGTCCGTAGACGAGGCCTATCTTGATATGACCGGCTGCGAGCGCCTGCAAGGACCACTCCTGGCCGCCGCCGATTCCCTTATCCGCAAAATTAAACAGCGTACCGGATTGAACTGCTCCGTGGGAGCCTCCACCTCCTTCCTGGTTTCCAAAATCGCTTCCGATCAGGCAAAACCCCACGGTCTGCTTTATGTTGTGCCAGGATCTGAGGCGCAATTCCTGGCGCCATTACCCATCCGGCGAATGCCCGGCATTGGCAGGGTCATGGAGTCCCGTCTGCGCGCTTTAGGCATCGAGAGGATCAGGGACTTGCAGAAACTGAGTCTTGAAGAACTCAAGGCGCATTTCGGCCGCTTTGGAGAATGGCTTTATCTGAAGGCGCTGGGTAAGGATCTCCATGAACGGATCGAAACAAATGGTCCCCAATCCCTCAGCCATGAGACCACGTTCGAGACAGATACCAGTGATCGGGAGGAACTTGAGCGCACTCTCTCCTATCTGGCTCAGCGCGTGGGGCGCCGGCTGCGCGAGCAGCGACTTTTCGCCCGCACAGTTGGCCTGAAATTGCGATATGCAGATTTCCAGACGTTTACCCGCGACATTTCTCTGCGCGAGCCGACCAACGTTGATTCGGTGATCCACGCGCACGTGCGGCATCTGTTTCACTATACCTTCAATCCGCAATGGAAAGTCCGACTTTTGGGTGTGCGCGCCTCAAAGCTCGGAACGACGGCTTTCCAACCGAGCCTGCTCGAGACCGCCCAGAGAGCCAAAATCAGTCAGCTCCTTGAGGTGGCAGACCGGGTGCGCGAACGATATGGTTTTGACGCTCTCCAGATGGCGCGCTCTCTTCATCCGAAAAAGAATTAAGAAGGATTACAAATCATTGCAACGTTGAATTCTGGAGCAGCGCTGAATCCTAAGATCTCTCCTGCAATTATTTCGGGATGACAAAAGGGTCAGAATGACCTGGCCCGGTGGGAAGAAATGGCGTCCCCGACGGGATTTGAACCCGTGTTGCCGCCTTGAAAGAGCGGTGTCCTAGGCCGGGCTAGACGACGGGGACGATTTGAATCAAGGTTAAGTGGAGAAAAGCAATTATCAACAAATCGGATTCAACAAGCGGTGAAACAATAAAACTCATCCTAACAGTGCATCTTTGAGACTGTCAATGCCGGGATTTATTACCTCACACACAACGCCCGGAGGGAGCGTTAAGACGGGGTTTAAACCCGGAGATATATCGTGCATTTCAGTTACTCCTGATGCTCACAACTCGAAAAAGTTGATCCCACCACGGCAACCCGATACAATCACGCTTTCGATTAAATTTTCTCTCTCGAGAAGGAAACAGCATGACGGAATGGACGGAACCTTTAAAGATTCGCCCCGCGCGCGTGGATGACGCCAAGGAGATCGCCCGCATTTATAACCAGGGCGTGCAGGATCGTATCGCGACCTTTGAAAATTCCTACGTCTCCCCGGAAGAGCGTTACCTGTGGCTTGTGGCCCGGCCTGAGAAATATCCGGTGCTCGTCGCGGAGGTCAAGCACTCGTTGCTGGGATGGGCCTCGCTTTCTCCCTACAGCCCGCGTGCCTGCTATAACGGAATTGCCGAGCTTTCCATCTATATCGACCGAAGCGTGCGCGGGCATGGAATCGGACAGGAACTCATGAAAGGGATGCAGAAGGCCGCCTGTGAAAAGGGATACTACAAACTCGTAGGCCGCATCATGGAAGCCAACGAACCTGGCCGCAAACTCTGTGAGGTGACGGGTTGGCGGGAAGTGGGCGTCCATAAAAGACACGCCAAACTTGGCAACGACTGGCACGATTTGGTGTTAGTTGAGTATTTGATCCCAGAAAACCAGAAGTAATAGCCCAGCGACCCCCTACCACCGAGCGGCGCGGATGCTAACGCACCAGCCGCACTTCCACCTGACCTGTGGCTCCCCCAAAACTCGCCTGCGGGATCTTCAGCAATCCATTACCATAAGTGAAAGCTGACTGTGGGAGGCGCCTTCCATCGACCTCGACGGCGGCAGGCTGTTGAGCGCAATACGCTCCAAAGTCTCCTGCCTCTTGAAGTTGAATCGTGACGCTTGGGTGGCCCGGCTCCACGCGCACGACCGTCGCCGGTCCCAAATACTTGTTGAGGAGACCAAACACTGCTACGCCGTGGTCCACCGGAACCAGTGTGAAGAGGTCTGATCCGAATTCCCCCAGACTGAAAGGCATCCGGGGATGCTCGCTATTCAGAAGAAATACCTTGCCTGACCCACGTTGATAGACCGCCATCTCCGCGCTTGTTCTTCCATCCAAATCGTCAGCTTGCAATTCACCTGTTTCGTTCTTTGCGGCTTTATCTACATTGAACGCCGCTACCATTCCGGCTTTCAGCCCCGGCCGGGTGATGGTTCCAAAAATTTTCAATGGCTTCGGCTCAATAGCAGTATTCGTGAGGAGCGAATCGCGCGTGGGCATCGAAGGGGCATCCAGCATCAGTAAGTGGCCGTCGGAGAGAACCAGCGGCAGGAGTATCTCAGGGCGTTCAGTTCCCGGTGCTCCCGTAAGATAGACCGGCCCTCCGCTCATGGCACGGCCGATCGCCTGATATTCCGCATCGCTGCCGTCCGCCTGAAATTCATCCCAATCCGGGTAAGCAAAATTTGATGTCCAGTAGGAATTGTAGGCATTGTAAAAGATATGGTTTTTGATGTCCGCCGCATCGTGTGGGAAATAATCCTCGCTGTTGCGGGCGATATTGGAGTATCTCCAATTGAAGGCGTTTTCCAGCGACATGGCCATGCAGTTGATAACCTTCACTCCCTTCCCTGCCGCCGGATCTGATTTCACAAGAAAAAAATCGAAGGGCGGCCTCCTGAAGATTCCTCTGTTCGCCCTCCCCCGAAACGAAGAGAGGCAGCAAGCCATTTGTGAAAAGCGGATTGCTCGCCTGATTGTCCACTTTCAGGAAATCAATGCCTTCTTGCTGGAGAACACGGTACCAATCCGCATAAAAGCTCTCGCCGGCGCCGTTGCGTGGATCGGGGAGATATTGCCCCTGATCTCCGGCAAAGAGATGATGGGTTTGGCCAATGGATGAATTGGGATCCACACCCCGCCAGTAACCCTGAAAGGCATGCCATACGCCGACATGCGGAATGTGGTATTGGTCATGAATCGCTCGCACGACGCCCCGAAGACCTTGCGGGAACTTCCGCCCATCCGCTTCATAGCTGGTCAGTTTCTGGTCGTTCACCGACAGCCATCCATCATCGATGATGACGTACCCCAGCGGCAACCCATGACCTTTGAGTGACTGGACGCTTGCCAGCAGCTTCTGCGCGGTGACCTGCTGATAGTAGGCGTTCCACGAGCACCAGCCTAGCGACCGAAAGGTCTCCGGGTAAGGTTTCTGCCACCGCAACCGCCCGTAATAACCGTTCGCGGCAAAAGCGGCGGAATAGGTGTCTCGCGGCAACTGATAGGGGTTGCTGCCGGAGGCATATGCAAAGAGCGGAATGCGACGCGGCGTGAATTTTGGGTCGTGGCTTGAGAGTGAAACGCCAAACTGGTCAAAATCCGAAACCTTCAGTTCGCCTGTCATGCCGCCACCTGCAAGTGCCACCAGTAAGTGGTAATCATCGCCCTCCATTCGCTGCCACAGCAAAAGAACGTTGGCACCAGCCAGCAGCCGCGGATCGGAAATGAATGTGGGGGTGAGCCACCAGAGCTTCAATCGATGCAGTGCCATACCGCGGGCAAACTGGTCGAGGTTCATTCCCAGATGTACGCCATCTTCCGCATCAGGCGGCGGCCCGTTATAGTCGAGCGTGGCCACGAGCGTTTCGGGATGAAGGTAATGGCGCAATTCCAGCCCAGCCTGAAAAGGCGCTGGCTGGGCTAGCGGCACCCCAGAAAAAGAAATGGGCAAGAAGCGATAAGTCTTGAGGAAATAACTTCCAGCGCCATCTGATCCCTGCTGTGTCGATTCCAGTTTAAAACCGCCGGAAAATGGATGGCCGTGAATCTTCACGCTCAGCCAGAATTGGCCTAACACAACGCCCGAGGGCGTTTGAATCACAGGAGCGCCGTTTTCCTCCCTGATAGCCCATTCTGATTCCGCCGACGCGCCCATCGCTGCAATCAGAACCAGTCCCATCATCCATACGAAACGAATTCTCACCCATTTCTCCGTAAAGTAGGCTTTAAAAGGAATGATATCTTAACACGATACAGCCGAAAGCCACTGAGAAATCAGAGATTATCGGCAACGCCAGGCTCTCACCGCACACCTTGCAACTTCCCTCGTAAGACTCAGTTGCAGCTCTCCGCAAATGCTCTCCAAGTGCTTTTTACGCGGCTCTGTGATACTTTGGATTAGACCGTCATGGTCGCAGGGCCAGGACCATGCCCTGTGTGTGCACCTTGTTGGGGTGCGAGCAGGGCAAGTGGGCCATCTGACGCGCACGAAAAGCCTTAGAGCAAAGCCCTCGGCGGGTCAGAACGAAATCAATGATATCCGCTCCCATGACGATGGCGAGCGCGGAGACACCACGTTTGGCATTCACAAAGAATCAAACCGGACGAGAGATTTATGACTTGGTGAGGGCTGACCTTGTCAAGGTGGAGGACGAATTCTGCCAGCAGAGTGTTTCCACCGTCCGATCCATCACCGAAATTGGTCAGTATTTACAGGTGAGTGGCGGCAAGCGCTTGAGGCCAGCGCTTCTCCTGCTCTCCGCCAAGATGTGTGGCTACGAAGGCCATTCGGCAATTCGCCTGGGAGCGGTGATGGAGCTGATTCACACCGCGACGCTTATTCATGACGATGTGATTGATGAGGCCGAGACTCGGAGGGGCCGCCCTTCCACGAATTCACGCTGGGGGAATCATACCAGCGTCCTTGCGGGTGACTGGCTCTATATGCAAGCGTTCAACATTGCCCTTGCTGAGCGCAATTTCAAGATTTTGGACATCCTCATTGGTCTTACGCAGGTTATGGTGGAAGGTGAGCTCTTGCAGCTCAGCCAGCTCAAACGGCTGGAGATCACCGAGGATGATTATCTAGAACTGGTTTATCGTAAGACCGCCTGCCTGTTTTCTGCTTGTTTGCGCCTGGGCGCTCTCCTGGGCAAAGTCAGCGAGGAGATTGAGCTTAAGCTCGCTTCTTATGGCACGAACCTGGGGCTGGCATTCCAAGTGATCGATGACTTGCTGGATTTCACTTCTTCGGAAGAAACGCTGGGCAAGCCCATTGGCAGCGATCTCCGAGAAGGCAAGATTACGCTGCCGCTGATCTATCTTTTGCCGAAGTGCCGTCCTGAAGAAGCTCAGAAGATTGCCCGTGTGCTGCAGGAGGGTGGGTTTCACTCCATCCAGTTTGAAGAGATTCTGGAACTGATCGAGCGCTACGATATTTTGCAGGCTGCCCGACGCAAGGCGCAGCATTTCGCGGACTTGGCAGGGCGTTCTCTGGATGGCGTTCCGGAATCTCCTTATCGAGACGCTCTCCGATCGCTGGCCGAATTCATCGTCGAACGGCAGTATTAGCTCTTCCACCAGAAGCTCGGCCGCCACGCCTTTGCGATGTCCGCGAGGTACCCCGGAAGACAGCATCGGCAGGCTAGTGTCATTTTCGTTTAATTATTTACGGCAAGGTCATCTCATCACCCAACTCACCACCCCATAGCCCCTCCCTGATTAAGGAAGGAGGTATGAGGTGGTTTTTATAAAGAATTTGGCTGGGGCAGGAAACTAATTTTATTGCACCTCTTTTATTGCACCTCAAGGCATCAAGTTTGTCCAAACGAGCGCTGACCTGGCGAGGCAGCTACTCTTCAGTTTTATCAAAATGCAAAGTCTACTTCCCGTATGAGGTCACACCAGGAGACGGAAGTTAAATTGCGCGTTTTAAATCCCCGGAAGCTCAGGCAAAGGCTTAAGGAACTGGGATTCCAACAAATCATGCCTCGTCTTTGGGAACACAATTTGCTCTTCGACTTCCCTGATGCCCGGCTTGCCCGGAGCCATCGCGCGCTCCGATTGCGTCGCGTCGGGAATGAATGTTTCCTGACACTTAAAGGGCCACCGCGGGCGTCCAAGCGCTATAAGATGCGGCGCGAATTTGAGACACGCATTCAGGACCCAGGGGCTCTTCGGAAAATCCTTCAGGAGTTGCAATTGCAGGAAACTTTTCAATACCGGAAACACCGCACCACCTATGCCCCCGTTCGATCGGAGCGCGGCAGAACGGGCTTGCTGCTTTATGATGAGACTCCAGTGGGGAAATTTGTAGAGCTTGAGGGACCTCCGCATTGGATTGATCGCACCGCCCGCGCGCTAGGCTATCGCCCTGAAGACTACATCACCACAAGCTATGTGGCCCTCTACCGGCAGGCGGCTCGTCGGCTAGGCCGCGTTCTGAACAACCAAAGAACCCGAAGAAATATCTTAATTCAGTTCTGAAGCGGCATGCAGTATAATATGCCAAGGTGCCGAAAGCTTTAAGCCGCCGGGCCGGGAGGTAATGCAATGGACGGCCTATTTGAACCCACACACCTTATCTTCATTCTGGCGATCGTTTTGATCATTTTTGGACCTGGGAAGTTGCCGGAATTTGGAAAGGGGCTTGGCAAAGGAATCCGCGAGTTTAAGGATGCTATTCGTGGTGGTTTCAGCGGAGATACTGAAAAGCCCGTTGAGCAAAAGAAAGCATAGCTTGCTTCTCACTCAACCTCATAGTAAACTGGCGATGCTGAAAGATTAAAGCTGACGGCCCAGGAGGAACGCTGATGGATGGTTTGTTTCAGCCCACACATCTCTTGTTTATTTTACTGATCGTCCTGATCATTTTTGGCCCTGGCAAATTGCCGGAGCTTGGCAAGGGATTGGGCAAAGGGATCCGCGAGTTTAAGGATGCTATTCGCGGCGGAATAGGCGCGGATAATAGTAATAAAGGCCCCGAGCAAAAAAATACTCAAGCCCCTTAGACCTCAATCCATTCCAAGGTCTAATCAAAAGTGAGGACGAAAGTGTGTCAGGAGGCTGCAAATTCTGCCGAAGGACCCCACAGCAATGAATCTGCTTGCGATCTGTGGCATCTTCTGCGGGGTCTCAAGGCGCATTTGGTGTAACCCTCCCGGAATGTCAGCTAACAGCGCATAAATCCATCGTCGTAACCCTCAAAGTCTTTCATTCCTCGGTAGCTCAATGGTAGAGCATTCGGCTGTTAACCGAAGGGTTGCAGGTTCGAGTCCTGCCCGAGGAGCCAATCTTTTCAATGAGTTACAGTGAGAGCCCTTTTCTCGCCTGAAGTTTGGTGTGGTTTTTGGTGTACCTTATCCTTAAAAACGGGTGCTTTCCCACAGGCGGAGCTGTTGAGCGCCCGGACCGCTTTAACCTAGGCGGCCTGCCCGATGTGACCATAGCGGCGGCTCATCCTCACTGTGGTGCTAGGACTCCAGCCCATAATTGTGGCTACGGCGGAGAGAGGCGTGCCGGATTCGGGCATCCGCCTGCAAGCCGTATGCCTCAAATCGTGAAACTGACAGGACAGCCCGGCCGATGGCGTCTCTACCTGCCGGATATCAATGCCCCCGCCAGACCCGAGATCGAGCACGGTCTCGCCTAGATGAAATTCGGCTAGCGCCGTCGGATTGCCGCAGCCGAGCGACGCCAGGACGGCTTCGTCAGGGAAATCAGAAGTCCCCCTAACGTCGTAGAGAGAGCGTTATGAGTGACCCAGCGGTTGCGATATGCGAATTGCGGCCATCTTGCCGGGCTTCTTCTTCGGAGTGATGGCAGCCTTGAACGGCTCGGTTCCAGATGTACGGTTCTGGGGCTTTCTAAGGACTGGAACTGCGCCGTTGCGGAACGTTATCTCTTACCTGGAGATACCCTGGCTCTCTTCACTGATGGCGTGACTGAATCCTTCAATAGAGAAGGAGAGAAGTTCGGAGAACGACGTCTGATCGAAGCCTTGCGCCAACGACGCGAACTGCCTTCTAGGACCTTGCTGGCCTCTCTGATCGACGGCCTTCGGCGGTTCAGCCCTCACGAACACACGACGATATCACTCTGGTTGTCGCCAGGTGCCGAAACAGCTGTTAAGTTGCCCGGCCCTTACGCATCTTGCCAAATGCTGCCACCACACCATCATTCGGCCAAGGACAGGTTATCGGGAAGGCTGGGCAGCCCAGAGAGTTTCTCCGGAATTCATCCGCTTTTGCACCTCTTTCTGAATGCACCGCGTTTGCTCTGAGGTAAAAAAGCTCTGTTCCTGTAAAACGGACCTCATATCCCATGGAGAGCGCATGAGTCCGACGACCGTGTGATGGCCGGCCCCGAGCAGCAAATGGCCAATCTCGTGTGCGGCGACGGCACTGAGTAAAATCGGCAGGTCCGAGCTTGGCAGCATGAGGGCGGCTGCCTGATCGGCGACCCGGTCATAAAAAACATCAGCGAGCCCGGCGCAACTTCCACTGATCGGGCATGGCCAGGCAACGCCCAGGGAGTCCGAACGGGCTCGAAGACGGTTGGACATTCCCAGAGGGAGGACGCGCAGTGCGAATTCGGTGGGACTCAGGATTTGTAAGCACTCAGGGAGTCTCAAAACGTCCGAGGTTGATGGAGAGCAGTCAACCCATGTAATTTCCACGCCGGCATGCGAGAAGATCTGGTCGACGTCATTTTCAAACTGTCGCATCATCCTCGACGGCACATGGGCGTAATTGTAGACCAGCAAGGTGACTCTCAAATCATGCCTTTTGGTATGACTTGAACGGGTGCGGGCAAAGGCTGCACTGGAACTGCCTGCCAGAACGATCAGAGCCAGGATTGTAACCCACCGCTGAACTCTCATCATCATCCTCCATCTCTTTTCCGCTTGCTCACGATTCGCTTCTGGAATGAGCGCGTATTCTTGCGAAAAACGTTTTTCGCTCTTGGGGACAATCCATGGACCCAAATCCATTGCGGAGTTAGGCCGGGCCGCGTGGCAGATATCGGTTTGAAAGGCTTTCTGGGGTGAAACGGATTCCTTCCGTTTCGCGCTTGCATTCCGATATGGAGGGTTCCTAGAATGGAGTGGGGTTAAATGAAAAGCGGCAGACGTCAATGGTCTGCGTTCTTTTCCTGGAGATTGCTGCCGCTCTGGCCTCCAAACCGTAAGCGACAGCGATCTATTTAACCCCTTCCAGCTTTAACTCGTCGCACCTTTAGACGGACATACGTCAGTCTCGGTTAGCGTCGATGCCGAACGTTCTCGATCTTTTCATTCCTCAAAATCTTTTTCATTCCGTAACGTCTCCCTATGATTGCAGGATACGTTCCAGTCTCGCGAAATGTTCCCGAAAGAAATCAAAATTTACCTTGAAGGATCTCATGAATGGGCAAGTGCCACGCCGTTCTCTATGTTGGCTATTTGCAGTCATCAGAGTTCGTCTATGGAAGCGCCGGGGGAGCATTTCCACTTTCATCTCACACAAGTTTGGGTTCCCACTGCCTGGTTTGCGCATGACGAAAAGTCATCGCGTTTCTATAATAGACTGCGTGAAATCTCCAGTCTTCTACAAACATCCCTCGGCTATCAGTTGAAAGGCTTTGGGGCGAAGGAGGATGACCGCCTTCAATAGTGTTCGTTTGTGGGATTCAAGCTCCTGTTAGCGAACCCTATTTCCCAAAGCATGCGGGTTAAAGTTCCAGAGTAATTCGGCAAGCTGCCGGGCTCCACCGTGGATTGATACAACCTCAGAACGTGGCGCACACTTTACCCTGCAAGGTCGTTCTGTTAGACTTGGCAATACTCACTTCGGCAGCCTTTTCCATGAGTCGTTGAAACGGGCCAATCCGCATTTTTATGAAGAATAGTCACCGGCGCCTGCTGGGATGGAGCCTGGGCGCAATCGTTTTGATTCTCGTCCTGTTTCACCTTAGCCATAGCCCGCAATGGAGAGACTTTCAATGGAGCCGGCTTGGATATCTCCTGGTCCACGTCAAGCTCAATTTCCTCATTTTCGCCATCCTTGCCAGTTACAGCAGTTTTCTTCTGCGTGCCCTTCGCTGGAGATTTTATGTTGATTCCATCAAAAAATGCTCGCTGTGGATCCTCTTTGTGGCGCAGATTTTCGGCTTCAGCTCGATTTATCTCATCGGGCGCGCAGGCGAGGTGGTGCGACCCGCTTATATCGCCAAGACCGAGCATTTAACTTTTTCCTCGCAACTTGCGGTGTGGCTGATCGAGCGAGTTTACGATTCCATCGCGATGGTCATTCTCTTTGCATTGGGACTTTATTTTGAGCCGATACGGCCGCTCACGGCACGCCACGCTGGCGTACTCCAACGGATTCGCGAAGGGTCTGTCGTGGTCATGGTCTTGTCCCTTGTGGGCATTGCACTCCTGCTGCTTTTCAAACACTATTCAGAAAGCGTCCTGGAATGGTTTGCCCAATGGGAATCAACCTTCATGATAAAAATCCGATCCCGAGTGGTGAATTTTCTTCGCTCTTTTGCCACGGGCCTTGGGGTCATCAAGAACCCCTACGATTTCATTGCCAGCATGGCGTGCACCGTTGCGCTTTGGATTGTGAATGTGACAGCGATCTGGCTGGATTTCCATAGTCTGGGCGGAAATTTGCAGCATCTTTCCTGGTGGGTCGCCGCGTTGACTCTGGTACTTGCCGCGCTGGGGCTTGCAGTGCAACTGCCCGGTGTAGGAGGGGGCTATCAAGTCGTTACATTGCTCGCACTAAGGGATTTCTTCCGTGTCTCTCCGGAAGGCGCAACGAGCGCCGCAATCCTGACCTGGCTTACGGTGATGGTTCCCTGCCTCATTTTGGGTTTAATATTGCTGCTTCACGAAGGGCTGAGCTTCAGAAAACTTCAAGTGATCACAGAAGAAGAACGCGAATCGGTTACACCGGGTGCCTGAGTTCTTGGAGAGGGTCAACCGTTCCGATCATAACTACCCTGCCGTCGCCTGCCCTCCTTGCCAAGGTAGGGACTGAGGGGAGTCAGCCGGTACGGATACCGGCACGATAGTCATTATGAAATGCCCATTCTGTGGACATCTGGAAGACCGAGTGGTGGATTCAAGAGAAGCCAAGGTCGGTGACACCATTCGTCGCCGGCGTGAATGCACCCGCTGCAACCGAAGATTCACCACTTATGAGCGAATTGATGAGATTCCTTATATGGTGATCAAAAAAGACGGCCGGCGGGAAAAATTCGACCGCCAGAAAGTGCTGACGGGCTTACTAAAAGCGTGTGAGCGCAGGCCAATTCCGGTCAGCAAGCTGGAAGAAATCGTGAATGAGGCGGAAGCCTATGTGGCGGAGTCCGCTGCGCGCGAGCGGCCAACGTCTGCCGTGGGCGAGTTGGTGATGAACCGTCTGAAGCGGCTGGATAAGGTCGCATACGTCCGCTTTGCTTCTGTCTATCTCGATTTCAAGGATGTCCGTGAATTTATGGATGAACTGAAAGACCTTCTAAAGGCGCGAGGCAAGTAAAGCTTAGCCGTGACCGCCTGCCATTCGCAGGGCTCCGTTCACCGCGACCTTCGCCGTGCGAATGCAATCTGAGATGCCGACTCCCGAGTACGCATTCCCTGCCAGAAATAGCCCCGGGTAATTCTCTATTTCTTGTTCCATCTCCCGCACTCGCCCGGCATGCCCCAAGTTGTACTGAGGCATCGCCCGGGGCCACCGCCAGACGCGAGTAAAGGACGGCTCCCCAGTCAGATTCAGAATTTTCCGCAGTTCAGCCAGGCTGATTGCAACCAATTCTTGCTCTTCCATTTCTTCAATGCCAGGGTGTCGCACTCCACCCAGAAAGCAGCGCAGCAAGGCGCCGCCGGACGGAGCGCGCCTGCTAAATTTATTGTGGACAAACGTGCAAGCCAGCAACTTGCTTCCAGCGCTTCGTGGCACAAGGAAGCCAAAGCCGCCGGGCAGGTTGGGAGGAGCCATGCGGTAGCACAACGCTACGGTCACCGCAGAAGTGTATGGAATTGCAGACAGCAGATCAGCCAGCCTGGCACTGAGCGGCCTCAACAGCTGTGCGCACTCATATGTGGGGAGGGCCAGAATGACGGCGTCAGCTTCAACATGTGTTCCACTTTCGCAGCGGATCACATATCTCCAACGCGATGTCTTTTCGCCGGGGCGAGACGACATGAACCGCTCAATCAAATGGGCCTTCTCGCGTAGATAAAGCCGAAATGTACCTGATTTTTCAGCCCATACAAGCTGCTGCTCCACAGCGCGCGTAAGCTGGCCCATTCCCTCTCGAAGTGTTGTGAAGATGGAAGACGAAGATTTTGTTCCTTTCTGCTTCCTAGGCTTGCCCCGGGATAAACTGCCAGAAGGCCGCTCCGGCGCCTCAAGACGCAAGAGCACCTGCGCGCTGAGATGCTCCGGCTCGCTGCCATAAATGCCTGCCAGCATCGGCTCGATGAAGTTTTCAAGCATTCCCGAGCCGAAACGACGACGGATATAATCCGCCGCTGACTCATCGAAGGACAGGTTGCGCATCTCCACTCGGCGATCGCTCAAAACCTCATGAATGATTCGCAGTTTGGTCCCCAGAGGGAAAAGTGGAGAGATCAATGCTGGCACGAAGCGCCTGAAAGCAAACAGTCCCATTCCCGAAGGAATCTGAGCGAGACGGCCCTGATGAAGGATATAAGTGCGGCGCTGAGCGTCGTTGGAGCCCAGGAACGCATCCTCCAACCCCAGTTCCTTGCAAAAAGCAATGGCCTCGGGCTTTTCGGTGAGAACGCTATCCGGTCCGCCCTCCAGGATGAAATCTTCCCACTGTTCAGTCTGTATCAGGCCGCCCAGCCGGGCACCGGCCTCAAACAGACTGACTTCGACAGGCACGCCCGCGCTTGCGCTGCGAACCAGCGTATGGGCTGCCGCAAGCCCGGTAATTCCGCCGCCGAGGATTGCCATGCGCAGGATTGAGCCGGAGTCTGAAGACAAGATGGAGTGATAGTCCTTTATTCGCTCACCGTCACTAAAGGCGGCGCTATCTCTGTTTGACGCTCACCGAAAACCCGCCAGGACCGGCGTTGACGAAAGTGGTTTTAAGTTCGGGATCGGTTGTGATGGCATGGATGTAATCCTCCACCAGTGGCCGCAGGTCCGCTACATTGTGGGCCACGATAACGCCCCCGATACGCACTTTCGGTTTCACCAGTTGCAGGTAGTCCATATACTGATCCTTGGCGGCATCGATGAAGACGAAGTCAAACGGCCCCTGAAGTTGAGGAATGAGGTTGCGAGCATCACCTAATCGGAGTGTGACCAGGGAACGGACGCCTGCGGCTTTGAAATTCTCCTGCGCAAGCTGCGCGCGGTGAGTGTCAATTTCCAGCGTCGTCAGATGGCCGCCGGTTTCTCGCAATCCCAACGCAATCCAGATGCCGGAATAGCCGTTGGAGGTGCCCACCTCCAACGCCCGCTTTGCGCCCAGCTTTATCACCTTTTCGCGCAGCCATTGTCCCTCGCTGGGAGCCACATTCCACATGCCTGGCTGATGATGGCGCATCCAGTCCAACCTCGACTGAGCTCGTGCTTCGAGATCGTTCGATGGCGCTCCGAGTAAGGCGATTGCGGCCACAAACACAAACAAGGTCAGCATCCCCAAAAGAAGTCGCTTACCCGCCTGGAGGTGAGGGGCGTCAACCGCCCTCTGTACCGGATTCATAACAATACCCATTTCCATCCTCACCCTCCCAGTGGAACAGTCCTTCCCGGTCTTGATGTCTTGGGGGAACCTGCCGGACCAGTGGATTCCCCTGTAACCAGGCTTGTGGGGATTACATACTCCTTGCCTGGAGCATTCGGTGTGGAGGAAAGTTCATGCAAAGCATCCGCAGCCAGACGGCCCAGTAACTCCCGCTGGATATCCACGGTGGTGAGGGGCGGCAGGACGTACTCCGCAATTTCGGTCTTATCGAACCCAGCCACAGAGACATCTTCAGGAACCCGCAATCCGCCTTGCCGAAGGGCCTTGATCACGCCAATTGCGGTGAGATCATTGATGGCAACCACGGCTGTCGGCAGCGGCGACATGCCTAGAATCTCGAGGCCCGCCGAATAGCCGCCATCAAAGCGAAGGTTCCCGTGTAAAGTTGCGCCCGGGTCGAGGGAAAGGTCGCGCATGCAATTGACGTAGGCTCGCTGCCGGGCGAGATTCGATTTGAGAGTTGGCCTTCCCCCGACAAACACCATCCGGCGGTGCCCGAGACGGAAAAGATGTTCTACCACTTGCCGAATGCCTGAAAAGTAATCGATTTTAATGCTGGCCACCCATGGGCGACATGAACTCCCGTCCAGGCAGATCACAGCAATCTGGTGACGGACTATCTCCTTAATTAAGGGCGGGCTCATTTCCGAAGTCATGATGGCCACTCCGCCCACTTTGTGCCGGAGCATTCTTTCAGCGGCTCGCCTCATCAGCTTGGGTTCGTAGCGCGTATCGCTGAGTGTCACCTCGTAGCCCAGTTCCTGCGCCCGGTTCTCAAAGCTTCTGAAGACTTCGGGGAAAAAAGGGTTCTCCACGTCGGAGACGATCATTCCAAAGGTGCGGCTGCGGCCAAAAGCCAGGCTTCGGGCATGTTGATTGGGCACGTAGCCTAGCCTTTTGGCCGCCGCCAGGACTCTTTGTCGAGTTTCACGGCTCACTTGGCCGGTCTTATTGAGTACGTGGGAGACAGTCGCCGTAGAGACTCGCGCATCAACAGCGACTTCGCGAATGGTCACGATCATGGTTTATCGACGGCTACAAAGTCAGATGATCAAAAGTCACCACTTCACACAGACTTTAGCAGGCTGCCACATTTAAGAGCTCAGTAGGAACAAAAATTAATCCTAAGTTTGGGTTGCCTTTGCACAACGCTCGTCAAGTTCACTCATCACTGCAGTTCAGACTCCTCACGAAGTTTACTTCCGAACCGTAGAATTCTTCGCTCGAACCCCGAGTGACAACCGAAAAGTCCCCGATGATGGCACCTCAAAGTTATTTTTTTAACCCGTCGGAAAGCACTTTTTTTCGCAGTGTTTTGTCAGTCCGACTTACAATGTTAGAACCGTAAGAAAATAATACACTTGGTGGGACTAAGTGTGCAAATCAGCGCCGTGATTTGAAGTCAAACTGGGTAGATGTAGCTAGGCCGACTGTGTGGCCTTCCCTCGCCCGCCTGCCGAAGGCTGAGAGCGCGTCAGGCGAGCATTATCGGCCTTGCTAACTTTCATGTGCCGGATCATCGCTGCGCGTGCGGCGCGCGAATCACGGCGGCAGAGAGCTTGATAAATTTCTTCGTGCAGAGTCCAGATTTTCGAGAGGTCGCTGTAATTCTGCGCCACCTGACGGCTATGATCGAATAGCTTTTCCAGAACAACGGACATCATCCGCTTGAGAACTTCGTTGCCGCAAGCCTTCATGATCGCCAGGTGGAATTCAAGATCGTGCTGAAGAAAGCGGATTCGATCTTCCAGGCTTTCTTTCATTGCCTGCAGTTGTTCCCGAACTCGGTGCAAGTCCTCCTGCGAAGCTCGAGTCGCCGCCAAAGACGCCACCACCGGTTCAATCGCTGATCGCGCTTCGGCGACTTCGACAAGATCCAGGCTTTCCTGAAGAGTCAGAATCTGATCGGGAAGGCTTAAAATCCTGTGCAAGGAAGCAGCAAGATAAGTGCCATCTCCCTGCTTCGATTTCACGATTCCGAGAATCGCAAGTCCCCGCAGAACCTCGCGGATCGAAGGGCGGCTGACCTGGAGGAGGGCAGCGAGATTCCGTTCGGAAGGCAGCTTGGAACCCACTTTCAGATGCTTTTGTTCCAGGAACGATTTCAGCCGCGAAAGGATCTGTTCATTAATGCCAACTCTTTCAATTGGACGCAACAACAGCTCTGGATCCTCGGAGTTTCTATCAGGGTTTTTAGGGGACAACGTCTCAATCCTCGCCATTAAAGTGTATCCTATCATAATTGTACGCCGAAGTTCTCATGCATCCTTAGGACAGCAGTTACCGCACATTTCTCATAGGGCATTGCAAAAGTCGTTGTATAATGCTTCAAAGAATGGGAGCGACAGGGGTATGACCCGGGAGGGGCCCCTAATCATGGTATGCGAGCAAACTTGAATATCCGCCGTTACTGGGCAGTGCTGGTCATTGCACTTACTTTAGCAATCGGCATTGTCATCGGAAGTTTTGTTTCCCATGGAGTGCGGGCCGCGAGGGTGCTGCCTGTAGCGCCCGATGCCAAACCGCTTTCCATCATCTCTCCTGTCGAGCTCTCCAATTCCTTTGCTGAGATTGCCAACAGAGTGGGACCTGCCGTGGTGAATATCAACACGGAGTCTACCGTCCGCTTTTCCAGCAAGGGTCCTCAGGGAGACAATCCTTACGGGGACTGGTTCAATCGCTTTTTCCATCAGTTTGGCCCTGAAGGCATGCCCCACCATCTTCAACAGGAAAGCCTGGGTTCAGGCGTTATCCTTGATAGGAATGGCTACGTGCTCACCAACTATCATGTCGTCATGCAGGATAACGGGCAGCCTGTGGACTTCATCCGAGTGCACCTGAAGAGTCAGGATGAATCGACCCGCGGATATCCCGCAAAGATTGTCGGCTACGACCGCTGGACGGACCTCGCAGTGATTAAGATTAACGCCAACCAGCCGCTAGTCACTGCTCAACTGGGTGATTCAGACGCAATGCGAGTGGGAGACTGGGTGCTCGCCATCGGCAGTCCCTTTGGCTTGAATGCTACCGTGACCGCGGGCATCATCAGCGCTAAAGGGCGCACTATCGAACAGGGGATGGAGGGCGAGTTTAAACACTTCATCCAGACAGATGCTGCGATTAACCCGGGAAACAGCGGCGGGCCGCTGGTCAACCTGGCTGGCCAGGTCATTGGCATTAACACTGCTATTGCCACAACGCGCGGCAGTTCAGATGGCGTGGGTTTTGCCATTCCCTCCCAGATTGCCCGCAAGGTTTACAACTCCATCATCAGTACGGGCACGGTGCGACGCGGGGCCATCGGCGTCAGTTTCACTCCCGATCAGAATGACGCGCTGTTGCGCAGTTTTGGAGCCGATCATGGCGTGGTGGTACAGAGCATAGAGTCGGGAAGCCCAGCTGAACGGGCAGGGATGAGGCGAGGCGATGTGATCACGTCCATCAACTCCAAACCCATTCACAGCGGCGACGAATTACTGGCCATCGTCTCCAACTCGGAGCCTGGCACGAAACTGCGCGTCGATTACCTGCGCGACCGCAGACCGATGACAGCGTACATCATCGTGGGCGACTGGAGTAAGATTGTGGCCAGTAGCCAAGGCAGCGCACCGGACAGTCAATCTGGGGAAAGTCCAGAGGATCATACGGGCGGCGCGTTGGGAATGTCAGTCAAGGCTCTGAATCCAGACGAAGCCAAGCGACTGGCCGACCAGTTGCACTTGGAACATCCGGATGGGGTGGTGGTGGACGATGTCAGGCCGGGCAGTCTTGCCGATGACTTGGAACTTCAGCGATTTGACGTGATCCTCAGCATCAATCGCACTGACGTGCGCTCGGTAAACGATTTTAACCGACTTCAGTCGCAGTTGAAACCCGGACAGGATGTGCTTCTCTGGATTGCGCGGCGTAACGGCCGGGGTTACACGACCTATTATCTTGCCGACCGGCTTCCATAGAGGGAGACGAAGGCGTCGCAATTCAAGCCAGTCGCCCGTGCGCCATAGATCATGCATTGAGAAATACGAAGGGGCGGATGAAATTCGCTCACAAATGATTCACCCTAGCGAAGGAGATAATTTTACTCGGAGGTAAATGCGATTGAAGCGGAAGTCTGGTAACATTCGCAGCAAACTTCTGACCTTTGGATTGATTTTCTGCCTTCTTCCCGCCTATGCTTTGGCTCGTTCCAGCAAGAAAGCGCACGGAGCGCAGCGATTGTCGAAAAGCCCGCGGCTTCATAAAGCTTCTAATCATTCCACAACGGCGCGGGCAAGCCATCATCGCCGATTCATCCATCAAAGCAGCCGCTCTCTTCGCCACCGCAGGCGTGCGTCCAATCATCGATCACGCTCTCTCGAAATTCCTCGGGAACGAGCCGAGCAGATTCAAGAAGCCCTGATTCAGGCAGGTGACCTGCACGGGCAACCCACAGGTCGGTGGGACGAACAGACTCGTGAGGCTATGAAACGCTATCAGCAAGCCAACGGCTTTAACGCCACGGGTCTTCCTGACGCAAAATCATTGATGAAAATGGGATTGGGACCTCACCCTCTGCCTCAGGATGTCGATCCTTTGGCGCAGGCCCGGCCTGGCCTGACTCCGCCCTCTGCCAGCGATCGATCAAGCAGTCCGAATTTGCCATAGAACGACAATTGATTTCATCACTTCCGGCTATCGCCTAAGAGTGGGCGCCTCTGCCTCCTTAAGGGTTAGAGCCTGCTTACCCCCAACCGCCGGCATTCTTCAATCCTCCAGAATCTTCATGGCCTCAGGGTCCCAGCGGACCGCTCCCTGACGATCATAACTGACATTGCTCAGTAAGGCTGCGCCCGCCGCGCGGAACCCGAAGACGGCATCCTCGACCACCGGTTGGCGGCTGCGCACAGCATCAAAGAAATTCCTGAGGTGATCGTAGCTGTCGATATAATGACGCGGTGCAACGTATTTTTCTTCTCCAAGCAGCGCCTCGCCGGTTGGATGGATGAGCGGATACTTCCTGCGATACCAAGCCAGAAATTCCTTCTGCATGGCATCTGAGAAACTCGTGACCAGAAAGCCGGGCTCTTTTTCCCGCGGTACGCGCGAGAGGCTCACGCCATTGCCGCCAATCGTCATTGTGCCCTCCGAGCCGGTGAAAATCAGACCTTCGCTTTCTGATCCGCCGTCCACAAAATTCACGCGCAGGCTCAGATTGAAGCCCTGGGGATAATCAAACAAACCCAGCATCACATCCGGGACGTCCCGCCCATCGCGCCAGTAGCGAAGCCCTCCGGTGGCAAAAGCGCGCGTCGGCCCATGGGTGTTAGTCACAAAATGCGTGCCGCTGAACAGGTGCACAAACAGATCGCCTGCCACCCCCGTTCCATAAGCCTTCCATTTCCTCCACTGGAAAAAGTGTTCGGGATTCCACGGAATCTTTGGGGCGGTGCCAAGAAAGCGCGGCCAGTCACAGGTCTGGGGCGAGGCATCAAGTGGCACCGAATAATTCCAGGCGCCGATGGAGGAATTGCGATCCCACCAGGCGGTGACCATATTCAGTTCGCCAATCGCCCCGGAGGCCAGCAATTCCTTCGCCTTGCGATAGATCATTGAGCTGACGCGCTGGCTGCCAATCTGAATGATGCGCCCCGTGCTCTGAGCGGTCTGAATCATCTCCGGACCATCCGCGTAGGTGTGGATCATCGGTTTTTCGAGATATACATCCTTGCCGGCTTTCATCGCATCCACCGCCGCCTGCTTGTGCCAATGATCGGGTGTGCCGATGATCACGGCATCGACATCCTTGCGGGCGAGAATTTCGTGATAGTCACGGGTTGTCTGAATCTCGGCGCCCCACAGCTCCTTGGCGTGGGTCAGTCGCCCGTCGTAACAGTCGGCCGCCGCCACCACTTTCACGCCTGGAACTTCCGCGGCGATTCGCGTGTCATACTGCCCTTGCCCACCCGCTCCAATCAAGGCAATCTGTAGATGTTCATTAGCCGATATGGGCTTGGGTGGCTCGCCCTGCTCCTCGACAAGCAAGTGATGCTTGATGCCGCCCGAGACGAAAGTGCCCGCGGTGATGACACTGCCTGTTCTCAGGAAATCTCTGCGTGTTACCCTGTCCGCCATAAACTCTGCTCCATATCAGAAGTTCTGAGTGATCCGTTGAAACCGACGAGTGGCGAAAAAACCTATCCAAAAGCCGGAAGGGATCTTTTGCGATCACTCGTCACGATGTAACTTATGCTGAGATCCTTGCCTGCGATCACGAGGATCATTTTCCCGGTGCAATGCGATAGAGCCCCGCTCCGTGAGGCGGAATCTCAGCCGAGAACTGCCGTTCATAACTTCCCACATCTTTCCGCTGCCAGAGATCGCGCACTGCGCACTTTCCATACAACGCCAACTCGCTCCACCGGACTGCCACCTGAGCAGGCTCAGCATCATCCAGATTAAACAACGCCAGGTATTTGCCCGAAGACCCAGGTATGTTCGCCGTCCAGGCAATTTCCTTTCCTCGAGCGAAGAGTTGATGATTACCGTTGCTGTGCTGATCGACTGCCAGAACTTCAGGATTGTCGAAGAGTGAAAGCGTAAATGGATCCAGGCTCGGCAAATCAGCGCCGATCATCAAAGGAGCGCGAAAAATCAGCCAGAGTGTCATCAGGGTTCGCTGCTCATCATGAGTCAGGCGGGTCATCCGTTCGTGATCGTCAAACCCCCGAATGCGCAGGCGACCGAGTGGGAGCATGTCAGGGTCCGGCCAGTGGTTGGGGCCGATATAAGGCGCCCAAAGGCGGCAATAGCCAAACTGGTCAGCCACCTGCTGCCAGTTGTCCCACATATCATTGGAAATGCGCCAGAGTTGGGAATAGCGCTCCACGTGGGCGGCATCCCTCAGCGGAGTGGGTCCGGGCGAAAGGCTCAGAATCATGGGCCGGCCGGTACGCGTCATCGCCTGCCGCAGGGCTTCGATCTCCGGCGCGTGATAAATTTCGCCGTAAGGGTTTTCGGCCCGGCTCATATCGTCCGCCTTGATGTAATCGACGCCCCATCGTGCATAGAGTTCCGCGATGGAATTGTAGTAGGCTCTGCCCGCAGGCTTTGTGACATCGACCCCGTACATAGCCTTCGACCACGAGCAGGTGTTCAGAAAATTGACGATGTCTCGCGCGTGGGCGTTTGTGCCGAAAACGGGCAGATTCTGCTCTACCGCCGCGCGAGGAATGCCGCGCATGATGTGGATGCCGAATTTCAAGCCCCGGCTGTGAACGTAATCGGCCAGCGGCTTGAATCCCTGCCCGCTCGCCGAGGATGGGAACCGCTTCGGGTCAGGCAAGAGCCGCCCGTAGGAGTCCATCGCCGGGGTGCCGTTGACTTTGCCCTCCGGATAATACCAATAGTAGTCCACCACGACGTACTTCCAGCCAAAAGGCGCCAGATGCTCGGCCATGTAATCAGCATTGGCCTTCACTTCCTGCTCATCGACGTCGCCGCCGTAGCCATCGTAGCTGTTCCACCCCATGGGCGGCGTCTGCGCCAGATGGGATTCAGCGGGAGAATTTACGGCCGTGCTGGCAGGGCTTCGCGGGTTGCTGCGCGCTTCGGATTCCGCAACCGCAAACAGCAAAGCGAAGATGGCAAGAATCGATGCGAATTTCCAGAAATATTTCATGGGATCTCCACGCCTCTCCTCGATACGACGAACGTTCAGAGCGCCTCATTGTACATCGCACTGACTACTTTCTGAAAGGGTTGTTGAACTTGACTTAGGCAGTGACCGCAATCCTTCCTCCTGGGGGTCGACGAAAGTTGGTTCGTAAAGGTCGATAACCTGTGACCCTCGGCCAAAAGCAGGAATTCTCCGCTAGGCTCAGAATCACGGGCTGCTGTAATTTTGGTGATGACATATTCCCTGATCTGATTCATATTCATAGCTTCTGCACGCCGGGCCAGGCCCGAGCGGATCATCCTACTGCGAGGCGCATGATGTCCAAAAGCTCAGAATCTTCGAGAAGGTTATTCCTGAAATCTGTGGGAGCAACAATTCCTGCGATGGCATTGGATCTGGGCACATGTCCCCCAGAAGCTCATTCTGCCCCAAACCTCATAGCACAAGGAAACGGATCTCATTCTGCCGACCGCATCAACTTCGCAATGGCTGATGCAGGCGATGACGCCATTCCATTTCGTAAACACATCATTGACCTGGGGGCCAGTGAGACTTGTGCTGTAGCCGACATCAATCGGGATGGAAAGCTTGAAATCGTTTCGGGTGAAAACTGGTACGAGCAGGCGCGAGATGCCTCTGGAACGCGTTGGATCAAACACAAGTTCCGCGACCTGCCTTATACCGACTATTACATTGATAATTTCAGCGATCTTCCAATTGATGTGGACGGCGATGGTTATCCTGATATCGTCAGTTGTTCGTGGTTCTCAAAGCGTCTGGCCTGGTATCGAAACCCGGGACAGGAACCAGGCCCGTGGCGCGAAGCGGCGATCCAGGAAGGGTATTCCGTTGAGTTTGCATTCCTCGTGGACTTATTGAACACCGGTGAGCCCCGTCAGATTCTGCCGGAATTCGGCGACCCCAGCGCTCCGCTCTCCTGGTATGAACTGACAGGCAGCGGCGCAAGCGCCCGCTGGATTCAACACGAAGTCAGTAATCAAAGTTACGGTCATGGAATCGGGGTGGGCGACGTTAACGGAGATGGCCGGAATGACATTATCACTCCAAAGGGCTGGTTTGAGGCTCCGCCTGATCCCCGCAATGGCCGCTGGACGTTCCATCCCGAATTCGATCTGGGCGTGGTAGGTTTCATCTATGTCCATGACGTAAATCAGGATGGCGTGCCTGACCTGGTCACCAGCGCGGCGCATGGCTACGGAATTGTGTGGTACGAGCAAAAGAAAGATGGAAAAGGAAACCGCTCATGGATCAAACATATGATCGATGACAGTTGGTCGCAATCGCATGCCATGACACTGGCCGATTTGAATGGCGATGGGAAGATTGACCTGGTCTCGGGCAAGCGATATTTCGCTCACAACGGCCATGACCCCGGCTCCAAAGAACCGCTGGGAGTGTATTGGTATGAGCCCATCACTGTGAACGGAGCCCTCCAATGGAAGAGACACATCATCGAATACGGATCGCGTACCGGCGGCGGCATGCAGATTCCAGTCGTGGATCTTGATGGCGACGGCGATCTCGATGTGGTCGTTGCCGGAAAATCCGGCCTGTTTCTGTTTGAGAATCTGACGAGGTCGCGCTGAGGCAAGGGGTATTAATTATCCTAAATTGTGGCGACAATTTCTACAGCAGTGCCTGCCTCTTCGCCTATCGCTCGATCCTCTGTGGCGGAATCGATGGAACCTGGTAAACCCAATCAGGGTATTCCACCTTGATCGTGTAATGTGAAAAATAAAACCACGACATGGGCCGCGAGGAGAGATTGACCACCGAATGGACCGTCTTGCCATTGGGTGGAACGACAAAGGCCTCATTGGGGTGCTCTCTTCGTACCTCACTGCCCAGGAAAAGGTAAGAATCATCCGGCGGCAATTTGCACCACACTTCTTCCCAATGAGGAACATGCGGATGAGGGGCGCCAATAGTCATAGGAAACATATCCACAATCAGGACTTTTGATTCAGGATTAATACCGTCCTTCGGTCCAAAGAGAAGCCTGGCAAAGTAATTCCAGTGAACTGATTTCTCGGCATAAGGCAACATGGATGAATCCCGCACCAGGATGGAATTGCGGGGGACGGCCTCCGGTTCGAGCAAATCCCTGAGCACCAGCAACTTCATCGGCTCATCTGATTCGTTCACCAGGACGTGTTCCGTGTGTGGAGGAATCCGCACTCCGTAACGAGGTTTGAGCGGCCAGAACCGATTGCCCGATTCGATGCGGCCTGAGCCGTTTTCGATGTAAAGGATTTCTTCTTCCGCGTGCTGCGTCG